>JAABUJ010003013.1_pt1 | contig 19604 bp, 15 predicted proteins | sample 5559131 | NCBI WGS metagenome assembly JAABUJ01 (sample SAMN10711875, study PRJNA513366) | rock metagenome | isolation source: Antarctica rocks | place: Antarctica: Victoria Land, Mt New Zealand nord | collected 2016-01-07 | reverse complement strand
GACAATCTGGAGCAGGTGGTACTGGGAATCATTCGAATAGGAAAACGTGGTCGCTCCGCCCGCCGCGTCGGTCAAATTTGTCACCAGGTGGCCGCCCGAATCATAGGCAAAGGACACGTGGCGGCCCACCGGGTCGGTCGCCTGGGTGATCTTGCCCTGCGCGTTGGTCTGAAAGCTCAACGACCGCCCCGCCGGGTCAGTCACCCGCGACAAGTGACCACTGCCGTCATAGCTCAGCGTCGTCTGATACCCGTTGCGATCCGACTCCGAGGACAGCTGACCAGCCGCGCTGAACACAAAGCTAGTCAACGCATGCGTACGGCGGAAGGTATAGCCGCCGCCCGGGTTGCTGGTCAGCGTTGCCTGCGCGCCGCCCTCGGCGTGCCACCCACCATGGCCGTCATCAAAGAAATAGACGGTGCTGGCGTTCTCTTGATGCACGACCCTCGTACTCGCATCCGGGGTCTCGATGCGCATGTCATAGTTGGTCTCCCAGCGCCGCGGATCCTGCGAGTTATACGTCGTCGTCAGCTCCAGCGGGATCCCCCGCCCAGGCACCGACAGATCGGTATGCGACCAGGAGAAGTTCCCCGTCCCACAATCCACCCCCCACGACGAACGACACGTAACCGCGGGCTCACTCGGATTAGCGCCGCCCAACGTGTCAACCTGCGACCACGGCACCGCCGCCGGAGACACCGTATTCGACCAGGAACCAGCCGTCCCGCCTCCAAGTAGATAGTCACTTGCAGTGACGTAGACATAGTAGCCCTGGCCGTTGACGACCCCGTCTCTGAAGGTAAACGATGCTGCCAAGATACCGTACGTGTCCTTGTACGCCACAAACGCGCCATCGCTCGCCCGATACAAGTACGCGGCGTAGTCATTTACCAAGCCAGCGCTCGGCCAACCCCAGGTGACGTCCACCTTCTCGTTAAACGCAGTAGCCACCACGTTCGTCGGCGCGCCAGACGCCTGCACGGCCTGCGCCGACCCAGAGGGCCGGGGCCCTGCCGAGCGGGGAGTCTGCGCGCGCGCTGACCGGGAGAGCCGGGCAGGCGCGGCGAGGCCGATAGCCCCAGCGTCGATGGTCACCGGGTACTCAACGCGCGCATCGCGCAGAAACGCGGGATCGGGGACCACCTCAAGCGCCTGCCCACCGCCCGCGGCGGTGACCAGCCGGCTGTTCACCGCCGCGGTCTTGACCGGCTCATCGGTCAACGTATCGGTCTGCGCCCCCGCCGCGCGCCCCGGCGAGCTCCTCAGCACCACGGTGCCGGCAGCGTCGAGAAACTCTACGAGGCCGTTGGCGCCCATGCGCGCATGCAAGCCCGCCAGGCGCAGCGGAAACGTAAAGGCAATCGGCCCAGTTGGGCGCTTGGCGATCACGATCTGCTGCGCAAACCCCTCAGCGTCGGCCTGCACCTTGAGATCCACTCCGCCAACAACGCCCGCATAGCTCGCGGTCAACCCGTCAAACGCCGGTCTGGGCAGCGCCGCCGGACCCCGGCCAGCAACACTCCCCCCGGCGACACCAAGCTCAAGCGAGGAGCCGCCCAACGAAAGCCTGGCCAACGACCCCCCGGCACCCCAGGACAACTTACCCGCCGGCACGCCGCCCAACGCCGAGAACCTCCTCACCAGGCCACCGTCGCGCGCCACGAACGTCCGCGAACCCGCCGAGCGCAACCGTGCAACCTCCACCTCGCGCCCAGAGCTTCGAGCCGAGGCCCGCAACCGCTCAAGCTCACCCGCCGGCACGACAACGCCACGCGGCGGCGCGACCGGCCACACCTCAGGCACCCCACCACGCCGCGCAGGGTGCGATCCACTCGCCCCCGCCAGGCCGGCGGCTCCCACGCCACCCACGGATCCCGCCACCACAACGACCAGCGCAGCCGCCCAACGCCACCGAACAGCCATCGGCAACCTCAATCCCATGGCCGCGGGACCATCACGATGACACCCCGACGGCACCGGCCAAAGCGAGCCTCAGCACACCCAGCCGCGTACCATTCCTTATACACGACCTGACACCCGCGTGTCAACCATCCCGCCAACAATCCCCGGGGGGGGGGTGCTCGCGGAACCCAGTACGGCCCACCACGCCGCCGATGTCCCGGGTGACCCACGAATCTGCCCGCATCAAGATGCTGTTGCGCGCCGCCCTAAATGGTGATCCGGTGCCGCTCAACGCGAGCACGGGTGAGTGACGAACGTCGAAACGTTCAAAGTCGCAATGAGGTCCCCCTGAGGGAGGACCACAACCATTGTGAGCAGGGAGAAAGCTCCGACGCCGCCGGCGTCAAGGTCAAGCCCTCCGGGCGGCCTGCGGCCGGCCTTGACCCCGCTCGTCTCCGTCCTCAACGGCACCGGCGTGCCCAAACCCAAGGGCGCTCAGCAGATGCGCGCAGAAGCCGCGAAACCGAGAGGCCTGGAGGACAGCGCTCGCTCAACGCTTGGCAGCAGAAGCCAGTCCGCCCCTACTGGCGCCGCGGACGCGGGGTCGGCGGCGAGAGCAGAACCCTGAGCTCGTAGCGGCCGCCCACGTCACCGTCCGCTTTCCGCACTTCCCGCACCGCGACTAATACTAAGCGTTGGCAAACGCGTGGCTCCTGTCGCTACCCGTACCCCACCCCCCGACCAGACAGCCGGTTGGCTCGCGTTGGCGCTCAGCGATCTGGGTCTTGCGATCGTGCGGTGGGCATCGCCACGGCTCAGCGCCGTCGCCCGCGGCGCACGACGCGGTCGTGGCGGCGTAGCGTCACGCACTTGCGGTAGCGCCGGGTGCTGACGATGACCGCGCCCCGGTCGGTCACCGCGCGGACCTGGACGGTAAAGGTTCGGTTGAGGGGCAGGGCGCGGATGGCAATCCGGGGCAGGTTGCGCCCATGCGCCGAGTCCGCGCGGCGGCCGTTGACCGTCACCGTGGCCCGGATCACCCGTCCGCGGGCGTGGTAGGGCAATGGAATGACGAAGCGGCGCTGGTCACGGCAGGCCCGAGACGGTCGGCCACCCGGGCTCCCCGGCAGAGGAACCGGACCGGGACCCGGACCCGGACCCGGACCCGGACCCGGACCCGGACCCGCCGGCTGTATGGCCTGCCAGTCACACTTGTCGAACTGGTTGAGATTGGTGGCCACCAGCTGGATGCCGCCCTTTTCGCCGGTCGTGGCGCTCATCGAGTAGGCGTCGAACTCATCGGCGTTGCCGCTGGGATCGCTGTTTCGCCCGGTATTGAAGAGAATCCGCTTGCCATCGGGCGACCATGCTTCGGCCATGTCGTAGTCGATGCCCGAATTCGGAGTGTCACCGGAGAGGTTGGAGGTCAGCCGCACCTGATGGCTGCCGTCCCGATTCATCTTGTAGACCTCGAAGTTCTCATCGGTGGGGTCGACGGTATCGCGGGTGCTCGAGAAGACGAGTTGCGTACTGTCCGGTGACCACCTGACGTCACGATCGAGCGCACTGTTGGTGTTGCCGGGCGTCCCGTGGCTGTTGGACACGTCCGTAGCGGGGGGCTGGCCGGGGCCCTCCCCATTCGAACTCATCGTGTAGATCTCCAGGTCGCTCCGGTTCGTCGGCGTCGCCGCGCGCAGACTCTGGAAGGCGATCGTGGTGCCGTCGGGCGACCACGCGGGAATCGCGTCCTGACCCCGGCTGAAAGTCAGGCGGGTAGCCGGAGTGACCGTCTCGGGTGTCGTAGCGCTGATCTTGTAGATCTCAAAGTCTCGTACCGGCGAGGGCCCTCCGTCGTTGAACGTCGCCACCCGCCCGCTGTGGAAGGCGATCCACCTGCCGTCGGGCGACCACGTCGGCGACATATCTGTCGCCGCAAGCGAGCTCTTCGTACCGTCTGGAAGCGTGCCGTCGTTGTACGTGAGACGTATCACGTGCGGCCCGTTGAGGCCCTCGCTGGCGGGCCCGACGTAGATCTCCCGGTTGTTCGGATCTCCTGGCAGGGTGTCGCGGTTGCTGACGAAGGCGATCTTCGTGCCATCCGGGGAGTAGGCGGGGTCAAGGTTCTCCGAGGGTCCCTGGCTCAACAGCATCTCGCCCGAGCCGTCGGGAAGGACACTGAAGATCTGGTGGTTGGCTGGTGAGGGGGCGACCCCACGGATACCGGCGCACGCGACCGCGCCGTTGGAGCCCGGAAAGGCCGCCTGTGCCGGAACGCTCGCGAGCCCCAGCACGCCGACACCGGCCAACGCGCTGACGACACAGAACACTGACCTGCGTGCTGCCATCGGCCGAGCCATTCATCCTCCAAAGAGTGGTGCTTCGTCGCCAGGGCCCGTAGTCAATAGCGGCTTTGCGCGACAGAATCAATAGGTGCCAAACGCATACAGAACCTGCCGGTCCGCCCCAGCGGGCCCAAGGAGGGCGTGATATGCGCTTGGGGGATCACCGAAGACGGCGAGCGGGCGCTGGTTTCCGTCAGGTTGGGGATGCGCGAGGCCAAGGAGGACTGGCTCGAGCTCGGCCGCGACCTCACCGGCCGCGACCTCACCAGCCGCGGACTCGTCGCGCCACGCCTGATCGTCGCCGACGGCGCACCAGGGCTGATCAGCGCGACCGAGGAGATCTGGCCCCGGGCTGACCGCCAGCACTGCGCCGTTCACCGCCTGCGCAACCTCCAGGCGACGCTCCCCAACTCAGAACACGACCGTATTCGCTTCAACTACTGGAGTGCGCTCAACGAAGCGACCGGAGCCAAGGACGGCAAGCTCCGTCTCCAGGTCGTGATCTCACGACGTGGCTCGGCCCGCCCGGTAGCTACCGGTGCGTCGGCGCCAGGGGCGCCGCTTGGCTGGTGGCCTACCGTTCGACGCCGCTCCCAATCGCCTGGTGGACCCTACCGCCGAGCGGCCATCGAGCGGCTGCTGAGAAACCGTGGCTACCGCCGGCTGTCGCCGAATCCCGATGAGTTTCTGGTGTACGAGCACGGCGAGCGAAGCCGGCGCGTCGTGGTCAACCCCGATTGGCAGCCCTTCTATGCGGGCGACGCCATCTTTCGGACGCTTTCCCGGGATCTGGCTGTCTCCCCGGAGTGGCTGAGAGAACTGCTCGACGCAGACCACGCCGAGCATGGCAGGGACTCTTAACGCCGGCTCGTCTCGGGATCGGGAAAAGCGACTTTGAGCCGTTTGATGACCGCCATCGCCAGGTCTCGGCGGCGCGCTCAGCGTTTGGCTCCGCTGAGCAGGTCCGCGGGGTCTCGGCGCAGCTCGCCGAGATCGACATAGTCAGGCGCGTGGCGCCGGGCGCGAGACGGCGCAGGCGCTCAGCGAGGCCATGCGCCGGTGGCGCGAGGGCGAGCTGGTCGAGGATCCTCAAGGTGTCGGGGCTGAGCAGCCCATCGGACCGGCCGGACGGAACCCCTTTATGCGACAGCCACCGCGGGCGGCGCGTTTGTCGTCATTGGGGCGCGGGTAGCTCCGCTGTAGGTAGGCAACCAGTGGGTTGGTCAGGGAAGGAGGCAGGGTGATGGCAACGCGTCGTCGTCGTGGCATGTATCGATTCGGCGGGTGGCTCGGAGTGGCCGCGAGTGCGCTCCTCGTGCTCCCCGCGCTCTCGCCGGGCCGCCGGGCACCCGCGTCGGTCGCCGCAGTACGCACGCCCGCGGCGACGTTCGGCGTGCAGGACGGGTCGGTCAACGTCTGCGACGCGAAGGAGACGGACGCCTCGCAGCCCAAGTACGCCGGCGATCTCGCCGTGGTGAGCTCGCCCTTCTTCGCGCCCCTCGGCGACCGCAACGTGCGGTTCAGCCCGCCCTGGGACGTCGCCAACCCGAGTGTCGTGCACCGCGGGAAGTCCCCGGCCGAAACCGAGGCGCGCGACATCCTGCGGGTCGAGAAGGCCTGCCTGAGCTACTGGCTGAGCGTCGTCCACCAGTACGGACTGACCCCGGAGGTCGCCTTCAAGCCCGATTACAACTACGTGGTGAAGAACCGCCAGGGGCAGCTGGAGATCGCCGTTCCCAGCCTTGCCACCTACCGCTCCGCCGTCCAGTCGTTCGTCGACCAGTACGTCAACGGATCGTGCAGGGCCACGACCTGCCCGCTGGCGCCGCGCTCACCCGGGATCGCGGCATACCCGGCCGGGGCCGGTCCCATGGCCCGCGTGCGGATCATCTCGCCCTGGGGCGAGCCCGACGATCCCGCGGGAAGCCTCGGGGGCAAGTCCGGCTTCCGCGGCCTGCCCCAGCAGTTCCATCTGGCCACCACCCCGAGCGTCGACTTCGGCGGCAGCCGGTGCGCCCGGCCGACCGACAGCCGGACGTGCGGCCCAGCCCTAGCCGCCGGCATGTGGGACCTCATCCACGCGGCGTGCGGGGCGACCTGCAACCCGAGCAGCGGCGGCGCCGTGATCGCGGGTGACTTCGGACCGTACCACCACTTCAAGGTCAGGCACCCGGGCTACCTCGACACCTACGCGCGCAACCTCATCCCGCGGCCGCAGGTCTGGGCGCTGCACCCCTACGCCACGCTGGCGGCCTACGAGAACGCTTACGCCGCAGGCAAGACGCTCCCGCCGGGTCAGACGGACGTCGGACGGTTCGCCAGCCGGCTCGATGAGCTCGGCTACCACAGCGGTTCGCAGATCTGGATGAACGAGCAGGGCGCCGGCCCCACGCCCTCGCGCGCGGCCCAGGCCGCGGCGGGCCGCTACCTGCTCACGGAGCTCGTCAAGGCGGGGAGCCCGGCCAACCCCGGACGCCCGCGGGTGACGCGCGCCTACTACTACAACTACGGCGTGCCCGAAGATCGCGATTCGATGATCGTCGGCATCAGCGCGGCCAACCCGACGGGATCCTCGACGCCGCTGTACTGCGCGTTCGTTCTGCGCGCGGGCAACCCGATGCACCCGAAGCACTGCACTCCGACGCTGCCACCGGGCCAGTAGGCCGGCGCGGCGGCTGCGCTCAGGCTGCCTGCCTGGTTGGCGGCGGCCGCGGCGAGGGCGTCGTCGAACGGGGCGCACCTCCGCCCGAGAGCGCTGTCGCTGGACGCTGTCCCCAGGCTCATCGGTCCACTCGATCTGACCCACCGCGGTCACGCGCGCGTCGAGGACCGCCTCCGCGAGGGCAAGGACTGCGGCCTGGCTAACCTTCCCTTCCGCCGGGCTGGTCGGTGAGAAACACCGCGAGGCGGTAGCCGTCGTGGTCGGCGAAGGACTGCTGGTCGCCTTCTGACAGGGCCCGGTGCTCGGGTCGGTGTCAGGACGGGCAAAGTAGATCCGCTCAGAGGGTCGAGCGGCCGCCGGCTCGCTCGATCGTCCTGTAGACCGTCGAGCGGCCAACTCCGAACAGCTCTGCCAGGTCGGCGGGGTTCTTCTCGCCGGCGCGGTAGAGTTCGACGAGGTGTGCTTCTTGGCGAGGTGAGAGCTTCGGCTTGCGGCCGCGGAGCTTGCCGGCGGCGCGCGCGACCATGCCCTCGCGTGTGCGCATCCTGATCAGGTCCGATTCGAACTCGGCGACCATCGCGAGCACGTGAAGAGAGCTCCCCCGGTCGGGGCGCCTCTAGTCGGCGCCGGTTGAGCCCAGCAGATCCAGCCCGGCCTTGCTAGCTTTCCGTGTGATGCTGAGCGTGGCGCGCGGGGGACGCGGCGAGATCCGGTCGTTTCCACCGGCCGGACCGACGCTCGCATCCCGGCGCTCACGCATCCTCGCCGGGGGCCTGACTGCCGTCCTGGTCTGCGCGCTGACCGGCCTGCATCCGCCGAGCGCCTCAGCGGCGAGCTGCGCCGGCACAGCGTGCAACGGCGCCGATCCCTACGCCAGCGGTTGTGGCAGCGGGGCCACTGTCGCCGGGGACGCGCCGATCGTCGACGGCCAGGGCCGCCAGATCGGGGATCTCAAGCTCTTCTTCTCCCCCTCCTGCCAGACCAACTGGGGCCAGGCCTACTTCTCAGACGGCAACCCGGCCAGCACCCCGCCGGTCGACGTCACCGTGGTGGGCAGCAGCGCCGGCAGCGCCTACAACCAGGGGCCCGTCGACTTCACCTACACCGGCTCGGGCTCACCGGTCTGGGGCAACATGGTCTACTCCCCCGGCTGCGCCTACGCCACCGTCACCCGCGGCGACGCGCACGCCCGGACCGTGCAGAACGGCTGCCCACCCCCCGGCAGCGCTGCGCCCCCACCGCCAGCGAGCTGCGCCGCGACGGCGTGCAACAACGGCGATCCCTACGCAAGCGGTTGTGGCAGCGGGGCCACCGTCGCCGGGGACGCGCCGATCGTCGACGGCCAGGGCCGCCAGATCGGGGATCTCAAGCTCTTCTTCTCCCCCTCCTGCCAGACCAACTGGGGCCAGGCCTACTTCTCAGACGGCAACCCGGCCAGCACCCCGCCGGTCGACGTCACCGTGGTGGGCAGCAGCGCCGGCAGCGCCTACAACCAGGGGCCCGTCGACTTCACCTACACCGGCTCGGGCTCACCGGTCTGGGGCAACATGGTCTACTCCCCCGGCTGCGCCTACGCCACCGTCACCCGCGGCGACGCGAGCGCCCAGGCCGTGCAGTCCGGCTGCGCTGGTCCCCAGCCACCACGCCCCACCGGCGGCACCTGCCCCGAGGCCCCAGGGGCCGGCGACAATGTCACGCGCTGGCGACCCGTGGTGACCTGCGTGCTCGCCCAGCTCGGCCAGCCCGTCACCCCCGCGTACATAAACGACGTGTTCATCATCATCGCTGCGGAGTCGAGCGGCAACCCCAGGGCGATCAACCTGACTGATATCAACGCCCAGCGCGGCGATCCGTCGCGCGGGCTCATGCAGGTCATCGGCACCACCTTCCAGGCTCACCGCAGCCACGCGCTGCCCGATGACATCTACGACCCGGCGGCCAACATCTACGCCGGGCTGGCCTATGGCATCGGCCGTTACGGATCGATCCCCGGCATTCCCGGGGTCCGCGCGGTCAACGCGGGAGGCGGCTATCTGCCCTACTCGCTGCCGGTCGCGCGCCGGCAGGCGCTGAACTGCGGCGCCGCCCGCGCCGGCGCTCTGCGCCTCGCCGTCAGCGCCCGCGCGCTGACCTGCCGCCAAGCCCGCCGCCTGGCGGTGACGGCGACGCGCAGTCAGCGCGTGCTACGCGGCGGCAGGCTCGGCCCGGTAACCCTGAGCCGGTCGCTGCAGCTGCGGACAGGCCACCTGCGCTACCGCTGCTGGCTGCAACGCTTCGCCGTCGCCCAGAGCGTCCGGCTCAACGGCACGCTGTACATCATCGGCTGCGTTTCGGGCGTCCACCGGGTGGCCTGGACCGGCGCCCCCGCCATCTCGCGCAAGACGGGGCCTCCACGCACCATGAAGAGTCCCGGGCGGCGAACGCCGGCGTGAGATCGGCGCCGCCGAGCGGGGCGGCGCCGGTCTCGGCGAGCGGGGCGCTCAGGAGCGGCCGCTCGGTCCCGGGCCGGGTGGGCCCGAGGAGGCGGGCGGGTCGCCGGGCGATCGTCGTCGGGCTGGCCGTCGCCGTCAGCCTCCCCGCGCAGGCGGTGGCGGTGGTAGGGGGTCGTGCGGCGCCGCCGGGCTCGCTTCCCGCCAGCGCCCGCTGGGATGGCCGCTGCTCAGGCGCTCTCGTCGCCCGGCGCGACGTGCTCATCGCCCTGCACTGCGTGGCCACCCCGCCGCAGTCTCCCACCGATGCGATCGGTACGCACGTGCTGCTCGGCGATCCCAACGGGGGCGGTGCGATCCAGCGCCGGGTGGTAATCGCGGCGCGGCTCGCGCCCCAGGCGGCCGCGATCGCGACACGCAGCCCCGACCTGGCTGTACTCGAGCTCGATCGGCCCGCCCTGGCAGTCCCACTGGCGCTCCCCACCAGCGTGGGACAGGCCAGCGCACTGACTCGCCCCAACCAGCCACTGCTCTTCGCGGGCTTCGGCCTGGCCAGCGCCAGCTCCGCTGGGACCCTGAGCCCGGTGCTCGGCGAGGCCACGGTGACCAGCGCCGACTGTGCCGCGGCTGCGCCCGACATCCCACCGGCGGCGGCGCGCTATGAGCTCTGCGCGGTACCGGCCGGCTCGCCCGGTCCCGATGGCAGCCCGGGCGGATCGGCGTGCGTCGGCGACAGCGGCGCGGCGGGGTTGGCTGCCGCCGGCGGACGGTTGATGGTTGTGGGGGTCGTCTCAGGCAGCGACGCTCCAGCGGCGTGCGCGTCGGGGTCGCCCGTGTTGTTCGCGCCCGTTGCCGACGTCCTGGGCTGGCTGCGCTCGGAGCTAGCGCGCCGGCTGCCGCGCCCGGTGCCGCCTGACACACCCTGCCGACGTGCGCGCCGCGCGCTGGTCCGGGCGCGCCGCCAGCTCCGGAGCGTCGAGCGCCTCGGTGGCCCCCCGGCGGGGGCGCGAGCACGCCGGATCACACAGGCCCGTGCGCGGGTCGCTCGGGCGTCGACCGCTGCCTTCACCCGCTGCTGACGCCCCGACGCGAACGCGTCCGACTCCCGACGGGGCCGCGGGGCGACCGACGCCCTCCCCCGCCCGTTGGTAGTGTCCCGCGAGAAACCCCCCGGCCCGACTGGAGAGCCTGTGTCCGCTGCCGCCCCCTCCGCGCTGAGAAGGCTCGCGCTTGGTCTGATCTTGCCGTGCCTCGCCCTGGCGTTCGGCGCGCCAGCGAGCTCGGCGGCGAGCTCGACGCTTTCGCGCGCGGCGGCTTCGGGCGCCAACGCTGCGAGCGCGAAGCATCACCGCGCGAAGGGTCATCATCGGGCTGAGCTCTGTCAGCGACGACACGGGCACCGCGGCTGCGCTTCGATCAACGTCAAGCATCGTCGCGGGATACGCCTGCAAAAGCCGCACGGCGGGATTGGGGCGAGCAACCCCTACCTGGGGGGAGGATGCACGGCCTGGGCGTGGGCGAATCGTTCGGATCTCCCCGGAAACCTCGGCAATGCACTGACCTGGGGACGGAACGCGGCACGAGCGGGCTTCCCGGTTGACAACACGCCGCAGGTCGGCGACATCGCTGTCTACCAGCCCGGCAGCTGGTACGCGTTCTACCCGTATGGTCATGTGGCGGTGGTCACCGCCGTGCTGGGAGGCAACCGCGTTCAGATCAGCGAGGCGAGCTACCCCTATGACACGATCATCCATACAGGGCGTATCACGGGGATCTCCGGAGTCCAGTTCATCCACCACAAGGGCTCCCCGCCGCCGCCCCCCCCGTCGCCCAGCGGGGGTCCGCCTCCACCCCCGCCTCCACCTCCGCCGCCCTTCTACGTCCACCATGTCGTGGGCACGTGCGCTGAAGGTCGGTGTGGACTGGCGGAGCGCTCGGGACCGGGCTACACGTCGTACGCCCAGGTCGGAGGGGTCGTTGACGGGCAGGAGATCGACATCGTCTGCCAGACCACCGGCGAACCCGTCACCGGCAGACACGCCACCAGCGCCATCTGGGACAAGCTGACCAATGGCAGCTACGTCACCGACTACTACACCGACACACCAGGAGTAGGGGCCTTCAGCCCGCCCATCCCGCGCTGCTAGTAGGGATCTGAAAGTCCCCGGTTCGGTGTATAGCATCAGGCTGCCCTCTACCCGCGGCAGTGCCGCGGGGGCAGCGGCAACAGCCTGATTGGCCGACGTAGCGAGAGCGTCCCTGTGCGCGAGCAACAGGGCCCGGCTGTCGGTTTAAGAGGCCCGGCTGTCGGTTGTTTTCGCCGTGGCGGTCGGATTGGCGCCGCGATGTTTGCCGCGCCATTGCCGCGGGGACCCCTCGCGTTGTGTCGAGGGTCATCGGTGGAGCACTCGTCCTCCTGGTTCTAGTCCCGGCTCCGGCGGCCGTGGCGGTCGGGCACCACGCTCGCTTCCTGCGCATCGGCCAGCGCTGCAGCCCTCACCATCAGCGCGCCTACCACGATGTCGGCCTGACCTGCGCCCGGACCAGGCGCCATGCCGGCGGCTACCGCCTGAGGCGGTGGCACCCGCGCCGCCGCCCCCCCATCGCACCGGGCCTCCTCACCCCGCCCCCGGTGACCGCCGCGACGGTGCCCGCCACGCTGGCGCGCCCCCCGGTCAACGCGCCGACCGGGTTCGGTCTGTCCGCGGGTCAGCAGCTCACCGGCGGCCAGCAGGTCACCTCCGCCAACCGGCAGTACCACCTGGTCATGCAGGGCGACGGCAACCTTGTGCTCTACACACAGTCGCGCGCGCTGTGGAACAGCCGCACCGACGGGCATCCCGGTGCTCGCGCGATCATGCAGTCCGACGGCAACCTCGTGGTCTATGACCCCGAGAACCACCCGCTGTTCGACACCCGGACCGCCGGACACCCCGGCGCCGGGCTCGCCGTGCAGGACGACGGCAACGCCGTGCTCTACCAGGCGGGCCGGGCCATCTGGGCCTCGAACACAGTGAACTCCTTGATCGCGCCCGGCGAGACGCTGACCGCCGGCCAGTTCGTCAGCGCGCCTGGCGAAGGCCACCGCTTCGTCATGCAGGGCGACGGCAGCCTCGTGCTCTACGACGCCCGGGGCCAGGCGCAGTGGGCCAGCAACACCGCGGGCCATCCAGGCGCACGGGCCATTATGCAGACCGACGGCAACCTCGTCGTCTACCTCAACAGCTCGCCGCTGTTTAGCAGCGCTACCGACCGACACCCAGGCGCCCGCCTGGTCGCCCAGGATGACGGCAACGTCGTCATCTACCTGGGCAGCACCGCGCTGTGGGCGACCAACTCCGCCCCCTCGCAACCCACCCCGCCGGGCACGGGCACAGGCGCCGGCACCTGTCCCGACAGCCCGGGCGCGGGCGACAGCGTCACGCGCTGGAACCCGGTCGTCAGCTGCGTGCTCGGGCTCCTGCACCAGCCCCAGGACGCCGCGACAATCAACGATGTCGACATCATCATCCGCAACGAGTCGGGCGGCAATCCTCGCGCCATCAACAACTGGGACTCAAACGCTCAGCATGGCGATCCCAGCCGCGGGCTGATGCAGACCATCGGCGCCACGTTCGAGGCCCATCGCGACCCGGCGCTGGCCGACGACAGCTACGACCCTGCGGCGAACATCTACGCGGGCGCCGCCTACGGCATCTCGCGCTACGGCTCCATCGCCGGCATCCCCGGCGTGCGCAGCGTCAACGCCGGCGGCCGCTACTTGTCCTACTGAGCGCCCCAAGACCTGCCGCTGGCGTAGGCCGTTTCAGCCGAACTCGATCACGCTGCGGATGCCGTCGTCCTCGCCTGCGCCTCCCTCTTAGCCGCCCGTGAGGGGTCGGACCCCGAGCCTGCAGACGAGACCGCTCCTCTGGGCGCGGAAGCAGTAAGCGTGCGGCTACGGCATCGGCGCTCCTCCTCGTCGTCCGTTGCGAGCGTGCCGGAGGGTCCTGACGGGACGCCTGCTCCTGGGCGGATCCGATCGCGCGCCTCCGGCGCCGATCGAGCACGATCGGGACGATCGCAATGTCGCCAAAGCAGTCGCGGGCCGTCCGGGCGGTCGGGGACGAATGCGATCGTCCGCTGAGGCGCGCTCTCCGCGCAATCCGGGGAAAAGGCGGCCGGGACGCCGGGTCTGCCGGACGACAAAGCAGGGGTCTCGAACGTCGCTTCGGCTCGACCGGCGGTGTCCCGCTTGTCGCCCCTTCACCGGGCGTTTTCTCGGGCGGGTCTTGCGGGACGCACGGTCTCGCGAATGGAGTCGAAGAGCCGGGCTCTCCCGGGCGTCCCCGGCCATGGTTCGACTTCCGGCACCTCGGTTGGCCGGTCGCGGTACCTCGAGGCGGTTGTTGTTCATGGCTGCTGGGATTCGAGAGCTTGTAGGCGTCGCGTTGCGTTGATGGCGGCCGGGAAGCCGGCGTACGGCGCGACGTGAATCATCAGCTCCCGCAACTCATCAGTGCTGACTCCGACGTTGACCGCGGCTTTTAGGTGGACGTCGAGCTGGGGCTCGCAGCCGCCCATCGCGGCGAGCATCGCGACGGTCACAAGCTCTCGGTCGCGTAGCGACAGCCCGGGGCGGTCGTAGATGTCACCGAAGCCGAACTCGACGATGTAGCGGCCCAGGTCTCCGAGGGTGTCGACGACGCTCTCACCCGCGGTCCCGTCGATCTCAGCGAGGCGTTTGCGGCCCCGTTGGTAGCGGTCCTCGTGAGGGGTGTGCGTCGCGGACATTCGATCTCCTTCTTTTCGAGGCGCCATGATATACGGTACGGTACGTACTGTATCAGTATGCGTAGGCTGCCAGGAATGGTTGAGAACTCCAACAACACCGGGCGGCGAGGGCGACCGCGCAGCGAACGGGCACGGCAAGCGATCCTCGATGCCGCCCGCGAACTGCTGCTGGCATCGGGTGGGCTGTCCGCGGTCACTGCTGACGCGATTGCCGCCCGGGCGCGGGTGAGCAAGGGCACGATCTACCGGTGGTGGCCAGGCAGCGCGGCCGTGGTCATGGACGCCTTCCTCATCGACACCAATCCCCACATCCCTTTCCCCGACACCGGATCGGTCCGAGAAGATCTGCGCCTCCAATTGCGAACGGTCGTCGAATTGTTCAACGGCCCTACGGGTCGAATCGTGGCTGGCCTAGTCGCTGAGAGTCAGAGCAACGCCGCGCTAGCAGCAGCCTTTGTTGAGCGGTTCATCGCGGCCCGACGAGCCATGTGCCGCGAGGTCTTCGAGCGCGGGCTTGCGCGAGGCGAACTGCGCGCCGACATCGACATCGACGTCGCCATCGACGCGCTCTACGGAGCGCTCTACTACCGACTCCTGGTCAGCCACGCGACCACCGAACCCGGCTACGTCGACAACCTAATCGAGCAGCTCTACCCCGCGCTCACCGCCACGCCAAGCAAAGACGGCTTTCCTACCTCAAACCCAAGGCGCGGCGTCCGCTGAGCGATCCTGCCCCGGGACGGCCACTGACGCTGGCGAGGCGGTTGGCGGCCGGCCGGAGCCCTCAGCCGATCTGCTCCGCCAGCTCGACGATGATCCCCTCCGGGCCGCGGACGTAGCAGAGCCGATAGCTGTCTTCGTAGCGCTCCACCTCGCCAACGAGCCCCGCGCCGCGGGCTCGCAAGCTAGCCACGACGGCGTCGATGTCGTCGACTGCGAATGCGACATGGCGGATGCCCGGGGTGTTCGCCGGTGCGTGCCGGTCGCCGCCCCGGCCCGACGGGGCGTGAAACTTCGTCAGCTCGAGCCGTCCGTGGCCGTCCGGGGTCTCCACCATCGCGATCTCCGCCCGGACGCCCTCGAGCCCCACCACGCGGTCCACCCAACCGCCCTCGACCGCCCCGTCGCCCTGCAGCTTGAGTCCGAGCTCGACGAAGAACGCCGTCGCGGCCGCGAGGTCGTCGACCACGATGCCCACGTGCTCCATGTCGCGATCCACAGCCAAGGCGTCGATCCTCCGGAGAGAAACCCCAGCGCATGGAGCGGCGAGGCAAAGCTCTCAGGACATGCGGTGGACCTCGCCGCCGGAGCAGAGCAGACGTCCGATCGGTTCCGAATCGAGATAGCCGATGCCGTGCTGACTCACGTCGGCACGCCCGCGAACCACCTCGTCATCGAGCGGTGGAGCCCCGACGCCGGACTCGTTCGCCGCGAACGCCACTGACCTGGGGTAGGCGCCCGCAATCGGATCGGCAAACGCGTCGCCGTCGCGCGCGCCTTGGTGGTGAGGCGGCCGAGGGTGTGGGTTAGTCTGCGCACGGTGGGCCTCGTCATCCGGGAGTTTGACCCTGATCCGGCGTTGCGGAGCGTGATCATCCGCGCTTCGGACTTCCAGGAGCGTGCCGAGACGCCGGTGCGCCGCTTGGAGGGGCCGATGCTCGGCGTCGTGCTGATCGTCTCGCTCGGCCCTGACATCGAGGTCGCTGGCGAGCGGATCGGCTCCTTTGCCGCGGGGTTGTGGGATCGGCCGGTGACCAGCGGCCACTTCGGCGAGCAGGCCGGCTATGAGCTCTATCTCGATCTTCTCGATGCCCGCCGGTTGCTTGGGGTCCCGATCGCGGAGCTGACCAATCGCCTCGTGCGCCTCGATGATCTGTTTGGGTCGTTTGCTGGCGAGCTGGCCGAGCAGCTGGCCGAGGCCCCCGATGCTGCCGCCCGTCATGCTGTCGCGCAGCGGCTGCTCGCCCGTCGCCTGATCGAGGGCCCTGCCGGCTCGCCAGAGCTGCGCCGTGTGCTGGGGCGTCTACGCGCTTCGCGCGGGACGGCGCGGATCGAGGCGCTCGCGGCGGAGGTCGGTTGGAGTCGCCGGCACTTGTCCGCCCGTTTTCGCGCGGAGGTTGGGCTGGCTCCCAAGACCGTCGCGCGGCTCGTCCGCGCGGAGTACGCGGCTGATCTGCTGCGTGCCGGTCGGCCGCTCGCCGACGTCGCTTACGCCGCTGGTTACGCCGACCAACCGCACTTCAACCGTGATTTTCGGGAGTTTGTCGGCTGCCCTCCGGGCGAGTTCCCATTCGTTCAAGACATGCCGGTCGCGGCCTGAGAGGCTGTCAGGCATGAAGCTATATCCCACGTTGCGCTATGACGATCCTCGCGCTGCCCACGATTGGCTGCAGCAGGCGATCGGCTTTGAGTCCGTTTCAGTCCACGAGGGCAAGGACGGCGTGATCGAGCACGCCGAGATGCGCTGGGGTGAGGACCTGATCATGTTCGGCGCAACCAACGAGACGTTTCCCAAGCTCCCGGTCATTGTCTATGTCACCTGCGAGGACCCCGATGCGGCCTACGCCAAGGCCAAGGCGGCCGGCGGCGAGATCACAATGGAGCTTGTCGACCAGGACTACGGCAACCGCGAGTTCGCCGTCCGTGACCCAGAGGGGCACACATGGAGTTTCGGGACCTATGAGCCGCGATAGCAAGGATCCTGATACGGCCTGAGCATCGTGACGCGCGCGTTGTGACCCCGGCTCTGGCATGTCGAGGACGCCAAGCGCGACGTAGCTCGTCAAGATCACCTCGGCTTACGTCAGCGCCAACCGCGCCAATTCCGACGGTAGCCCAGCCTCGACACGAGGCCATTGCTCGCCGGTGGAGGATCCCGTTGCGGGCGCTTCGCCTGCGTGTCGCTGTCACTGAAATCGGGCTTTCCCCTTTCGCGTTTGACGCGCGCACGCTCGTCGGGTTCAGGGGAGCCAGTGCTCGCCGGCCCAGGCCATCTGCCAGAACGCGAGCTCGTAGCGGCTGCTGGTGAGAAACGCGCGCCGCGCGCGCTCGCGGCCGACGGCCTTCACGTCATCGCCCGCCTGGTCAGTGAGCTCGCGTGCCCAGCCAGCCAGCTCGACGAACTCCGGGGAGGCGTACATGGCGATCCAGCGTCGGTAGCGATCATCGGTCGTGGCTCCCGGGCTGGCCAGGCGCTCGGCGATCTCCGCGTAGCCCCAGATGCACGGCAAGAGTGCTGCGGTCAGCTCGACGAAGTCGCCGATGGCCGCGGTGCGCACCAGAAAGTCGGTGTAGCCCTGGGTGGTCGGGAGCATCTCCTCGCGCTCCAGCTGGGCGCTGGAGATGCCCCACTCGCCGGCGTAGGAGCGGTGCAGGTCCATCTCCATGTGCAGCAGCCCCTGGGTGATGTCAGCCAAGCGCGTCATCTCCGGCAGGCCAGGGGCTCGCGCGGCTCCCAGCGCGTGCAGCCGGGCGAACTCGATCAAGTACAGGTAGTCCTGGCGAACCCAGACGCTAAAGCGCTCTGGCTCAAGGGTGCCGTCGCCGATCCCGCGAACGAACGGATGGCGGTGCTGGGCCTCCCAGACCTCCTCAGCCGAGCGACGCAGCTCGACGCTAAACGAGGCCGACGAGCCGCGCTCACTCATCGACGCATCGTGACAGCTCCCACGCGCCGCCCCAAGAGAAGCTCGGCGTCGGTGCCGCAAAGCGGATTCCGCTATTGGCCGGGTGCGGGCGCCACGGAGCGCTACGAGATCCACGCCAACCTGCCCCTGAACTGAAGTTCACCGCGGCTGAGACGGCCGGCGTCTCAAAGCAAGCGAATCCCCGCACGACGATTCGACCGACGGTAGAGGTGTCGGTCAGCCCGGTTTCACATGTTCACCTAAACAGCGCTGGTCTGGTCAGCCGTTCCTGAAGGGATCCCCGTACGGCACGCCCTTCGGGTCTGCGGCAGCGACCGACACCTGCTCTCGCGTTTCGCCGCGCATTTGCTCCCCGAACGTGCAACACCTCCTTGGCGCGGAAAGCGTGTCAAGGCCGACGATCGCATTCGTGTCCGTCCCGAGGGGCTGCCCGCTGCTGCTTTGGCGACGGACCAGGCGCGACCAAACCTGGCTTTGGCGAGGAGCAGGTCTCGGGCGTCGTCGTACCCGAGCCCTGCCTTCGTGGCCCCGCGGGTACTGGTCACGACGGTCGGGATGAGGCACCGGGCCCGGGTCCGCAGCCAGTCGCGGTGCTCGTCGATCGCGGCGCCGAATAGCCTCGGTGAGTGCGGAAACCTTACGAGCGCCTCGAATGCGACATGGCGAGCCCGCCAGCGCTCAGAGAGGGGCGCCCGCACGCCCCGCTGTGGCTGCCGTGCGGTGGGGGATGCCTTTCGTGCACGCTCGCTGCGCGCGCGGGCGGAGGTCGCATCGGACAGGCCGTCTTTGCCCTGGGGCGGGCCGACGATCTGTCGCCGGGTGCTCACGCGGATGACGCGAGGTCTGTGTCTATGCTGCCTGGGGGCCTTCGGCGCAATGCTCGATGCGTCTGTACGCGCCGTCGGCTTTGTCCCATCTCCATCTGCCTTGGCCTTCGCGGAGGGGTTGAACGGCTTCGGGTGTTTGGTCGATGAGATCTTTCAGGCTCCACGCCACGAATCTGTGTGACGAGTCCTCCTCGCTGGCGTAGGCCCACCAGCCGCTGTATTCGGACTGCTCGCTGGGCTGGTGCACGAGCAGCTCGGGTCGCCGATCCTCCTCGCTCACTCCCCGCCCGACGGCGAGGTAGAGGTCGGGGTCGAATCCCAAGCTGCGCGTTTGCCGTCGCCTGGAGGCGGTCGCCCGCAGCGTGTGGACGATCGTGAAAGCGAGTACGAGCACCGCGAGGACCGTGGTGGGACCGGGGACCAAGGAGAGCAGCGCGCCGAACATCCCGGCGGTGGCGAAACAGAAGAAGAGCCAAAGACTCGGATGGCGTCCAAGGAACATCTCGCGTGGCGACGGTCGCTTGCGCAAGGACCGCCCGCCGGCCGGGCCGCTTTGATTACTCGACCAGCTCGTGACCACAATGGAGATGGCTATGACAAGAGTGATCCAATCGGCGCTGTGCTGCGTGACGCTATAGCCAACCCAGACCACGAGCGCGACAGCAAAGAGCGTGAAGAGCCGCTCGGAGATCCGTCGATACTGCCATTGCGATGGCAGCCAGCGGCGAACGAGCCTATCTTCCACGGCGACGACGGCGACGGCTGCCGCGGTGAACCCGAACGCCAGGAGCCAGACCGAGGGATCGTTTCGCTTCGGCGTCAACACGGCGTCCAGTCCGACCGCGACCGCACATAAAACGGCGAGTATTGAGTTAGGAAGCGTCAAATAATAAGGTAGGAGGAGTGGTGTGGGTTATGTAGAACTGTGGTGGGGTGATCGATGAGCGCGCGATCGGTGATCGGTATCGGGCGGTGGCCGGGGAGCTGAACGAGCGTCAGCGGCGGGTGTGGGCGGGGGCTGA
>JAABUJ010003010.1_pt1 | contig 19610 bp, 22 predicted proteins | sample 5559131 | NCBI WGS metagenome assembly JAABUJ01 (sample SAMN10711875, study PRJNA513366) | rock metagenome | isolation source: Antarctica rocks | place: Antarctica: Victoria Land, Mt New Zealand nord | collected 2016-01-07 | reverse complement strand
CGGTCATGGTCAAGAACACGCGCGGGTGGCGCGACAGGTAGCCATAGCGCAGGATCATCGCGGCTCTCTCCTCCCCTTTTCCTTTCACTATACCCGCTCAGGCTTTATTGCTAAGATGAACTACTGGGAGCGCCGGCTTCCAGCCGGCAGGGCGTCGCGGGCGAGCATGTCGGTGACGCCAACCACCATGACGGCGACCGTAAGCCGGCTGGAAGCCGGCGCTCCCAGTAGATACGGCGCGTGATTTATCACCGGCAGCAGTCTTTCTTGTTCATCCGTGTTAAGATGGTAGGCAAGGTGTTGGCGAAGGAGCAAAGTATGCAAGCTCAAGGTAGTATCGGCGTAACGTCTAATCCCAAGGATGTCTTACAGGCTCTCCTGCAACAAGGGGTCATTATTCCACGCCCACTTGAGGTGCAAGAGTATCTGGATCGTTATCCGGAGTTATGTGACATTCTACCAGCGGCCAGTAAGAATGTTCGCGAACACTTTGGCGGACGTGCCCAATTATCGCTCGAACTATACCGAGATCCCGAGATCGAGGACCGATACTTGACACTTTACGTGCAGCAAGAGCACTATGACAGCGATATTCTGGATAAGCTTAACGGTATATCAGCATCATTCGATGTCCAACTAAGTCTTACCCCTGGCTGGTTTCTCATTACGACCGACTTTCAACCCCCTCGATAGCATATGGCCTTCGATTGGCGGGAGTATCTCGATCTGGCGCGTTCCCTGACGCAGCCCGGTACTGGCTTCACGCAGGAGGCCGCGCTTCGTTGCGCGATGAGTCGAGCCTACTACGCGGCATTTTGCCATGCGCGCAACTATGCCCGTGATCACCACGGATTCATGCCAGCATACGACCCGAGCGACCACAAGCTCGTCCGCGACCACTTTACAACCTATCCGGAAAGTCGTCAGAGCGGCCTGTGTCGCCGCTGGGCGCCTGTTTAGGTACTTTCCGGATAGGCTGTTAGGCGACGAGGGATGAATGACGTTGCCCGTACGTTAAGTCAACTACGAAAATGGCGCAACTTGTGTGACTACACCGACACGCTCTACAACCTCTCAACGCTCGCTCCTATCGCCGTCGTACAGGCACAGCAAGTCTTTACCGTCCTCTCGTGATCCTTGGCCTCGGCGAGTTGATCCGCACGATCGCTTTGGAGGGACGCATGAAGGCTTATCGTATCGGCAGCCGTATCATGGCGCCCCGTGAGGTCGTCGAAGCATACGTTCGGTCCGCGGGGGAATCGCTAGGCCTGGATGATTGCTCGCCTGAAGAAGCCGCGCGCTTGGTCGATGAAGCGCGGGGCAAGGGCTAACAATGTCACTTGTCCACGACGATGATCCCGCGCTCGATGGCAATCTTGACCGCGTCGGTGCGCGAGCGGGCGCCGAGCTTGCCCATGGCGCTGCTGAGATAGGAGTCCACCGTCCGCTTGCCCAGATATAGCTTGTCCGCGATCTCCCGGTTGCTCTCGCCCTCGCCGACCAGGGCCAGAACGTCTCGTTCGCGCGTGGAGAGCGCCGTCGTGGCGACCCCGCCCGACGTGCGTTGCGCGGCGAGTTGAGCCGTGACCTCAGCGCTTAGGCATGGTTCAAAGGGACTTGACAGTGTTGCGCCTGTCAAAGGCTTAAACTGTCAAGCTGCATCAAGCGTACGCTGAACCATGTCTTAGGACCTGCTCGCCGCGCGACACCGCCCGCACCGCCGCGATCAATTCCTCGTCCGAGGCGGTCTTGAGCAGATAGCCGTCCACGCCGATGGCAAAGAGCGCGCGCACGTAGGTCTCGTGGGCGTAGGCGCTCAACATCAGGATGCGGATCTCCGGCAGGTCCCAGCGCAGGGTGCGCGCCACATCGATGCCGTTCGACCCGGCCAGCCGGATGTCGAGCGCCACCACGTCGGGCCGCAGCCGCCGCGCCAGGGCCAGCGCCTCGTCCTCCCGCGCGGCCTCGCCCACGACCGCCATGTCCGGCGCGGCGCCCAGAAGGGCGCGCGTGCCCTGGCGCATCAACGTGTGGTCCTCGACCAACAGTATCCGAATCATCCCTTCACTCCTCTCGCGGCCGCCAGAGGGATGGCGACCCGCACGACCGTCCCCCGTCCGGGCTCCGCTGTCACGGACAACCGGCCGCCCGCGTACCCCACGCGCCGTTGCAGTCCGGCCAAGCCCAAATGCCCCGCCGCGGCCAGCGTATCCAGGCGCTCCGGCACGGCAAAGCCGTCGCCGTCGTCGCACACGGACAACTGGACGGCGCCGTCCTCGCAGCGCAGGGTCATCCGTAGCGTGGCCGGGCGCGCATGGCGCAAAGCGTTGTTGAGCGCCTCCTGCGCCGCGCGATAGAGCACGAGTTCGACGGCGGGCGAAAGCGCGAGTTCGGTGAGCGCCGGGTCGGCGTCGAGCAGAATAGGCACGGTCAGGTCCGCGCCCAAATCCAGGGCGAGCGTTTCCAGGGCGGCGGCCAGGCCCAACTCGTCCAGCGCGGGCGGCCGCACTGTGGTGCAGACCAGGCGCAACTGGTCGATCACGGCCTCGGCGATGGCGACGTGACCGGACGCGGCGACGCGTCCACGCCCATCGGCGAGGAGCCGCCGGCGCAGGTGCAGCGCCGTCTGCAGCGCCTCGTCGTGCAGGTCGGCGGCGATGCGGGTGCGTTCCTCCTCCTGCGCGTGCTGTAGGCGCTCGTTGAGCGTGTCCAGCGTGGCCTCGCGCGCCCGGAGCGCGTCGACCTGAGCGCGCAATTCGTCGACGAGCTGCGCGTTGCGCACGAGGGCGGCGAGCTGCCCACTGAGGGTGGACAGCAGGGCGCGATCCTGCGCTCGGAAAGGCTCACCGGAGCGCTTCGGGCCCAGGCAGAGATGGCCCACCAGCCGATCGTGCGTGCGCAGGGGCACGACTAAGACGGCCGTCTCGCCGTCCGAGAGGGACACGGTGCGCGGCGCCCGCTGAACGGCGCGCGCGGCCGCCGCGAGGTCTACCGGACAGGGACCATGCGGCCCGCGGTCGCCGGGCGCGCCGCGTGCCCCCTCGGCCAGCAGAACGGCGAAGTCGAGGTTCATCAGCCGCTGGAGGCGGCCTGGCAACGCGGCGTCCAGCGCGTCAAGGTCCCCGACGAGGGAGAGGTCACGGCTGAGTCCCTGCAAGGCGGCGCGATAATCGTACGCGTCCTTGAAGAGCCGGTCGTCGAGGATGCGCCGCAGCCCGTCGTAGGGCCGCCGGAAAGCGAGGCCGGTCAGCAGCACGAGGGCGGCGAATACGAAGAGGGTCCCGACGGGGCCGCCGATGCCGGCACTGGCGACACGGCGCAACGCGTAGGCGACGGCCAGGCACAGGGCGAATACTATCCCCCACAAGAGGCCGTGCACCAGCCAGCGCTGCAGCAGGGGGACGTTCAGGACATTGTGGCGCAGGATGGCGTAGGCGAAACTAGCAGGCAGGAGCGCCAGCGCGAGGATGGCCGTCTCCGAGGACAGCAGCGGCGCGCCGTGCAGCACGACGGGAAGCAAGTACAGCATAGTGAAAGGAGCGATGGACGCGACTGTGCCCACGCTAATGATGGTGAGCCCGCGCCGGGTCTCGCCGTCGCGCGCGCGCCTGAACGACGACACCACGAGACCGGCGCCCGCGAGGAGATAGGCCAGCAGGACGGCCATGCGCGCGAGATAGGCCGTGTCGTAGAGCGCCGGCCATTGGAGCGAGGCCAGGCCCAGCGCGACGCCGAGCAGCGGCGGGACAAAAAGGAGCGCGCGGCCCCGCGCCGTCCCGCGCGGCGCCGGGAACGTCAGGAAGAAAACAACGAAACAGCCGGCGAAAAGCGCGCCCGCGGCCCACTCGACCATCAGCGCCAGCGCGTCGTCGTTGTCGGCCGCGGGGGCCAGCGCCAGCGCGCAGGCGGCGCTGACGAAAAGGGCGTAGGTCGCGCGGCCAATCGTGGGCGGGGCGCGCAGAACGACTAACGTGCCCAGCAGGAGGAACCATGGGCTCAACAGCAGCACGGGCCAGGTGCTGTGGCCCCGTCGCAGCGCCCCGACGTCGAGGATCAGAACAGCGCCGGATCGTGTGCGCACCGTGAGGCGGCGTATCGGCGTGTTGCCCTCCAGCGCATGGCCTGGGACACGGCCGTCCATGGTCAGAACGTGATCGCCGGCGCGCACGTCCTGGCCCCATAGGTCGCCGCCGGGCAATACATAGGCGATTCGCGCCGGTCCGTGGGATGGGATGTCAAGGCGGAAAGACAATCGCGCGGGGGCTAGCAGGGGTCGCGACGTTGAGCGCGAACAGCACCGCGTACACCACGCTCACCGCCGCGACGAGCGCGAGCCGTGTGTCCAGCCACCGCGGCCGCCATGGTAGCGCTCATGACAATGGGCTATGCCTCGCCGCGGCCACTCCCCCTCCCCTGTGCGTGAAAGCGCTCATACGTCGCGCGGCCGCACCCGGTTCTTATCATACACGTCTGACGCGCTCGTGACTACCGTATTTTTACCGTTTTTCTGCATAGCCTGCCGCTAGTCGGGCGCTTCGTCCCGCTCCCGCGCTTGGAAGAGGTTGATGGGCCGCTGGACACCACGCCGCATGTGTACCGTATCCTGCTTGTGCCGCCGCGCGACTGCAATCGATACACGACGGGTGGCCTCATGCCCTGCCCGCGGGCGCGGTTCCTGGGGCGCGTGCCGTGAGCTACACAAGCAAACGTAAAGTAGTTATCCTCGGGGCTGCCCTTGGAGCCGTGGTGATTGGTGGATCGGTTGTCCTGGCCAAGCCTCGAACGGACGCCGCGCGCGTCGTGACTGTCGGGGAGGACCCGCTGTCCCTGGCGATTGATGCGCGCGTGGGCCATGCTTTCGTCGTCAACCTGAACAACAGCCACACAACGGGCACGGTCACTATGCTCGACGCGACCGACGGGACGGTGCGCCGGACGGTCCCCGTCGGCTATTTCCCGCGCGGCATCATCGTGGACGAGGGGCGCGAGCGCGCCTTTGTCGTCACGTCCGTCGCGGACGGCCTGCCCATGAAGGCGAGCGTGAGCGTGCTCGACACGCGCGACGGGTAAATACGCCGCACAATAACCCTTACCAACTCACCCTCATTCGCGGTGTTGGACACACATGACGGCCGCGTGCTGCGGACCCTGACGGCGGGCGGCTTCGCCTCGTCGGCCATGGCGGTCGATACGCGGGGAGGCCATATGTTCGTCGTCACCGTGGCGGGATCGGGAAGGTCCTGCGCGACGCCGGGCGGCGTCTGCCACATGCCCGGCGTCGTGACCATGCGCGACACCCGCGATGGCCGCGCGCTGCGATCAGTATCCGTGGGCGATAATCCGTCTACCATCGTCGTGGATGAGCGGACGCGGCGCGTCTTCGTCGTGAACAAGGGTACGAATGAGGGAGACATTGGCACGGTGAACGTGTTCGACGCCCAAAAGGTACTCTGACGCCCATGTATATCAGAGTCCTCGGTGGCCGACTACCGTATTTATACGGTAGTGCGCGCGTGCTGAAAGGCGTAGGATTGGTAGATATAGGATGCGGCATGGGAGCAGCGGTCGGGGGCGAAGAGCCGGGGAGGATGCGTGTCCGTTGTCTTAGAACGGCGCCGAACGGGGTGGATGGGCGAGCGCGCCGACCCCACGCCGGCGCGGACGGAGGCGGCCCTCACCTTCGACGAGATGTTCACGCGCTACCATGGCCGGATCTACGGCTACCTAGTGGGCATGGTGGGTGACGCCGAGCAGGCGCAAGACCTGACCCAGGACACCTTCCTCAAGGCGTACAAGGCTCTGCCGCGTACCCCCAGCCCGGTACTGCCCGCCTGGCTCTACCGCATCGCCACCAATACGGCCCTCGACGCGCTGCGCCATCGCCGCCGCCTGACCTGGCTGCCCTTCTCACCCGACGACGAGGAGCGCTGGGCCGCCCCAGGCGCTGACCTGCCGACCCGCTGCGCCGAGCGCGAGGCCGTCCAGGCCGCCCTCGCCCGGCTAACACCGCCCCAGCGCGCCTGCCTGCTACTGCGCGCCCGCGACGGGTTCTCCATCGCCGAGATCGCGCGCGCCCTGGACCTGTCGCCGGGGAACGTCGGGGTGACCCTCTCCCGCGCCAAGGAGCGTTTCCGCGCGGCCTACGCGGACCCCTGTCTACACTGAGGCTGTGAGTGTAGGGCACGAGACCATGGCTTGCCAGCTATCGACTTTCGCCTTTTGACATCCGACGTCCGGCGTCCTGGTCGCGCTGGCGGCGGATCTCGTAGAGCAGGATGGCGCCGGAAACGGCCGCGTTGAGCGATTCGACGCGGCCACGCATGGGCAGGCGTACGCGGTAGTCACAGGACTCCGCCACGAGGCGGCCGAGTCCCTTGCCTTCGCCGCCCACGACGACGACGAGCGGACCCGTCGCGTCAAGCGTGTCGTACGGCATCGTGGCGTCCTCGGAGAGCCCTACCGTCCAGTAGCCGATCCGCTTAAACCAGTCGAGCGTGCGCGTCAGGTTGGCCTCCTGGGCGATGGCGAGATGTTCGGCGGCGCCGGCCGAGACGCGCACGACGGTGGGGGTGACGCCGGCGGCGCGGTGGCGCGGCAGCACCACGCCGTGTACGCCGGCGCCCTCGGCGCTACGCAGCAGTGAGCCGACGTTGCCGGGGTCCTGCACCCCGTCCAGCGCCAACACCAGGCCGGGCTCCCCTGAGCGCTCGGCCACGGCCTGGATGTCGTCGAGCGTGGCGTAGTCATGCTGGTGGTAAGCGGCGGCCACGCCCTGGTGATTACGGTTGGCCAGCATGCGGTCGAGATCGGCGCGCGGCACGCTCTGCACCGGCACGCCAGCGTCGCGCGCCGCCTCGTGCAACTCGCGCATCACGGGGGCGTCGCGCGCCTCGCGCGCCACGTAGACCCGCGCGGCGTGCCCCGCGCGCAGCGCCTCTATCACGGGATGCCGTCCGAAGACATCAAAGTCAAGCTTAGCCATCGGTTCCACGCTCCTTCCGCGCCAACAATAACACTTGTTCCTCTGCCCGGCGCAACGCCACAACCTTAAAGCCGTGCTCACGACACAGGCTGCGCGTCTCCCGCGCGCTGGTCACGGCACGATAACGCCACCCGCCGGTGCGGCCACGCCGCGGCCGCTCGATGTAGTCGCCATAGACAACGGGCCAGTGATAGACGTAGCGCTGCAGCAGGTAGCGGCGCAGGGTCGCGCGCGGCGACGCCGTGACGGCGCCTAGACATAGCAGGCCGCCGGGACGCAGGACGCGGTTGACCTGCCGGAAAAAGACGGTACGCCGGTCCGGCCGCACCGACGCAAAGGCGCCGTCACACCACACACCGTCGACCGAGGCCGCTGCGAACGGCAACTCCATCGGGTCGGCGCCCACGAATACTGTACGGGCACCGCCCTCAGCGGAGGCCTCAGCGGAGGCCTCCGGCGCGGCGGTCATCGCGCGCTCCAGCCGCGCGCGGCTCGTATCGACCTCGATCACGCGCAGTCCCAGGCGCGTCAACCGAGTCACCATGCGCGCATCGCATCCGATGTCAAGCACGATCCCCCCCACGGGCAACCCTCGCGTGAAGCGCTCGAACAACGCTGTTTCACCGACGCGCTCACTACTGTCCTCACGCCTACCAGGCGCGCCTTTAATCGGAGGAATAACGTGCGGATCGGCGGTGTGGGAGACAAAGGGAGCCAGGAAACGCTCACGGCGCTCGACCCGCTCGATATGGCGGCGGTAGTCGAGGCGCGTCGAGTCGGGGTCGCCGCGGCTGACCACGATGTCCTGGTCGAGCGTCGCCAGCGCGTCGTCGCGCATCAGCCGGGGGATGTCGAGGGCGCCATGCCCCACGCTGTGCAATGGGTATGAACACCCACAGCCGGAGCAATGGAGGGCGCCCAAGGGGGGTGAAGAGGGTAGGGTGAGCCGAGACATACAGCACGGGCAGCGCACGATCTCCAGCACGTCGTGCAGTGGAGTGTCGATGGGCGTTTGCACGGTCATACGGCTCCGCGTAGATATGTCGGGCGCTCGTCGGCGCTCCCAATAGGCACGCCGTTAGTGGTCGTGCGCGTCGGACCGCGCCGCGTCATGGCCGTCGAGCAGGCGAACGACATGGGGGGCGGCGCCGACGAGGCTAGGCAGCACGAGGTCGGCGCGCTCGAACGAGTGGCCGTGGGTCTCGGCCGACGGCACGGCAATGGCGTACATACCGGCGTTCTTGGCCGCTTGCGTGCCCGGACCCGAATCTTCCAGCGCGACGCAACGCGTGGGCGACATACTCAAGCGCTCCGCCGCCAGCAGATAGACGTCGGGCGACGGCTTGCCCCGCGCCACCTCGAACCCCGAGGCCCACGTCGCGATCATAGCGCGGATGTCCAACCGGTCCAGCACCGTCTCGATCTGCCACAGCGGGCTCGACGAGGCGATGGCCAACGGGTAGCCCGCGTCGTACAACGTGACGACGAGTTCGCGCGCGCCCGGCATGGCCTCGGCCTGCTCGCGCAGCAGCGGCGCATAGTAGGCGGCCTGCAACTCTTCCAACTCCGCGTTACCCTCGCGCACGCCATAGAGCGCGCGCAGACGGTTCCAGCATTCGTCGGCGCGCAGGCCGACAAGCGAACTCATCACATCATGCGGGATAGACACGCCGTAGCGCTCCTCCAGGATGCGGCTCGACGCCCCGAAAGCCAGCGGCTCGGTGTTGACCAGCAACCCATCCATATCGAAGATGACCGCTCGCTCCGCCTTCAGCGTATTAGGCGTTATCGTTTGCGACGCCATACTTTTCCTTGCGGATGATCCTCGACGGTGACGCCGAGCCCAATTAAATCGTCGCGCACGCGATCGGCACCCGCGAAGTCGCGGTCCGCGCGCAGCCGGTCGCGCTCGGCCAGCAGGCGCTCGACCTGGGGCGCCAGGTCCGTGTCCGCGCCGGCGCCGTGGACAACGTGGCCGTCGACGATGACGTGGCCGATCTCGGGCGCCGGCAGGCCCAGCACCGCCATGATTTCCTCAATGGCCCCGAACGCCTCCTCCGCCAGCCCCTTGGCCGTCGGCGTGAGCGCGCGCGGCGTAGCGAGCGAATCGCGCAGGCGGTTGAAGTCGGCGGCCAGGTCGAACAGGGCGGCGACGCCCTGCGAGGTGTTGAAGTCGTCGTCCATGCCCGCGCGGAAGGCCGCGCGCGCGGCGGGGATGGTATCGCGCAACTTACGCCCCGCCTTGGTCAGCTCGACGTCGACAGGTTCCTTCGCCGTGATGTCCTGGTACGGCGGCCAGGCGCGCAGCAGCGTCGCGTTGGTGTAGGCGGCACGCAGGCGGTCCCAGGCGCGCGCGCTGTCCTCGAGCACCGAGGCGTCGTAGGTGGCCGGAGTGCGATAGTGCTGCGAGAGCAAATAGAGCCGCAACACGCCGGGCTCGTAGCGCGCCAGGATGTCGTCGATGGCGGTGAAATTGCCGAGCGAGTGCGCCATCTTCTCGGTGCGGCCCTCGGGGGTCGTCGTGTTGAGCAGGGCGATGTGTACCCAGTAGTTGACGAAAGGGGCCACGCCCGCGGCGGCCTCGCTCTGCGCGATCTCATTCTCGTGGTGTGGGAAGATGAGGTCCTGCCCGCCGCCATGGATGTCGATACGCTCGCCAAGCTCTTCAAAGATCATCGTGGTGCACTCGATGTGCCAGGCCGGGCGCCCCGGTCCCCAGGGACTCTCCCATGACGGCTCGCCGAGCTTGGCCGCCTTCCACAGCGCGAAGTCGCTCAAGTTTTCTTTCTCGGCGACGGCCGTCGTCGCGTCCACGGCGTCGGCCATATTCTCGTCGTCGGCGGCGGCCAGCGTCACCACCAGCTGCTCGTCGCACGCCAGCCCCGTAGCGACGTCCGCCAGGTTTAGGAGAGACTCAGACGCCGCCTCGGCCTCTTCGACGGCGCCGGTGAGCGGCCTGCGCGCGCGCAGGCCCGCGCCGGCCTGGTTGTCGGCGGCGCTGCGCTTAGAGAGGCGTCCGTAGGCGGGGAAGCGATCGACGCGGTAATAGACGTTGCCACCGACGACGTAGCCGTAGCCCTTTTCGACCAGGGTCTCCACGACGCGAATGATGGCCGGGATGGCGTCGGTAGCCTTGGGGTAGCGGTCGGCGCGCATCACATTGAGGGCGTCCATGTTGTCGAAGTAGGCCTTGGTATAGCGCGCGGCCACCTCTTTGTAGGACACGCCCTCCTGCTCGGCCTTGGCAATCGTCTTATCATCGATGTCAGTAAAGTTCTGCACGTAGAGGACGTCGTGGCCCAGGTGGCGCAGGTAGCGGCGCATCACGTCGGCGGTCACGAACAGCTTGGCGTGGCCGATGTGCGGGTAGTTCTTGGGCGTCAGGCCGCAGAAGTAGATCTTGACCGGCGATCCCAGCGGTTCAAACGTCTTCTTCGTGGCGGTCAGGGTATCGTAAATGCGCACGCTAGTCCCCAGTTCTTAGCTGCTAGTAGCTAGTAGGTAGTAGCTAGAAAGTATTTCTAGCTACTACCTACGTCGTCTCTCCGTAATAATACGACGGCGAGGGCCGCGATGCCTTCCTCGCGGCCGATGGCGCCGAGTCTCTCGTTCGTCGTCGCCTTGACGCCCACGTCGCCCTCGGTCACGTCCAGACAATCGGCGATGCGCCAGCGCATCAGGGGCGCATGCGCGGCGATGCGTGGGCGCTCGGCGATCACCGTAGCGTCGACATTCGCCACGCGCCAGCCCGCCTCGTGGGCGAGCGCGGCGACGCGACGCAGCAGGTCGAGGCTGGACGCGTCGCGCCAGCGCTCGTCGGACGGCGGGAAGTACGTCCCGATGTCGCCGAGTCCCGCCGCGCCAAGCACGGCGTCGGCAATGGCGTGCAGCAACACGTCGGCGTCCGAGTGCCCGTCGAGGCCGCGCTCGTGCGTGATCTCCACACCCCCCAGCACCAGCCGGCGGCCCTCCCGCAGGGGGTGTACGTCATATCCTTGCCCAATGCGCCAGTCCACACTACTAAGGATAACAGGATTAGGACTGCCGGTCGGCCGAGCTGCCCACGTCGCTGCCTTGCTGGCGCAGCGCATGCTGGCAGTAGGCGTCTATGGCGTCGCGGTCGTGCTCCGCTATTTGCAGGAAGGCAACGCTCAACACTCTCTTGTCGACCCGGCGCGCCACGCGGCCGATGGCCGATATGGGCGTAGCGCCGCCTGGCAGGGTAAAGCGTAGGTGCACGCCGGCGCCGAGGGCGGGGTCTTCGCCGAGCAACGGGCGAGTCAGACGGCAACGCGCGCCACCTATACTGAGGTCTTCGATCACACAGGGATGGACAGGAGCGACCGCGTCGTCAAAACCAATCTCCGCGGGAAATTCCGTGCGGACGCGCGGGTACTGGCGCTCGGTCGGCGGGGAAACGAGCTTGCGCGCCGCCTGCAGTAGCCGTCCCGGCGGGAAGGGTTTGATGACGAAGTCGGCCGCGCCGGCCTTGACGGCCTCCAGCACAAGCTCACGCCTGGCGCGCCCACTGACGACGCCGACGCGCGCGTCGGGATCGAACGCCAGGATCCGCCGGAGCGTCTCCAAGCCATCATCTTCGGACAGCGAGATGTCGAGCAAGACCGCGTCGGGGCGCGCCAACTCGTAGAGCGAGAGCGCCGCCTGACCACCGTCCGACTCGAGCGTTTGGAAACCGCTGTGCTTGAACAGGTTAACACTATGCAGACGCATGATCGCTTTATCGGCGACGATCAAGACGGACGGCAGCGTGCGCCGCACCCTCTCCGTGGCATTCACGCGCTCTCTCGCCTTCTCTATAACCTATGCAACATCGACATCAACATCAGGTCGCCGCGCCCGGCTTTCCGGCGCCAACGCAGCCCTGTCCTCCATCTAGCAGGATAGCGTACCGGTCGAAGTTTTGTATGTTGGCGGCTCTGACCGAAAGTAGGGTAAACTTGACTATACTACAAGGGTCAACCTGACCTTATGGTCAAACTATAGGAGCAGTCGCCATGTCCAAGTCCATCGCCGTGTTCGGAGCCGGCCTCGGCCAGGCCGTCGCCCACCGCTACGCACGAGAGGGCTACGCCGTCGTCCTCGTGGCGCGCCGCCGGGAATCGAACACATGACTATCCAACGGATGGAGCACGTCGGCATCGTGGTTGACGACCTCGCAGCCGCGACTGAGTTCTTCGTCGAGCTCGGACTCGTGTTGCAGGGCGAGGGGCCCGTCGAAGGTCGCTGGGTGGACCGCGTCGTGGGGCTCGAGGGCGTACGGGCGGACATTGCGATCATGCAAACTCCGGACGGCAACGGACGACTCGAGCTGACGAAGTTCCACTCGCCGTCAAACCAGGGCGACAACCGGCACGCGCCGGCGAACACGCCGGTTATCCGCCACGTCGCATTCGCCGTCGAGGACATCGACGCCGTCGTTGCCGGCCTGCGAGCCCGCGGCGCTGAACTCGTCGGCGAGCTGGAGCGCTACGAGGACAGCTACCGGCTCTGCTACGTCCGCGGCCCGGAGGGAATCATCATCGAGCTAGCGGAGCAGATCGGCTAACGGGTCGAGTCCGTTGCCGACTCTCAGAGGTTCGTCGCGTGGGAGCGATTCATCCGCGGGTCGGACCCGGAGGGCTCTCACATGTCTGACTGACCCCGACCATAGAGTGCACGGTCCCGCCTGTTGTGCGCGAACTGAAGATCGGCTACGCCCGCGTCTCGACGACGGCGCAGGAGCTCAAGGCGCAGCGAACGCGCTTGAAGCTCTTGGCGTCGAGACCGAGCGGATCTACGTCGACCACGGCCTCACGGGCCCCGACCTCGCGCGCCCGGGGCTGCGCGAGGCGCTTGCGGCGTGCCGGTCCGGGGACATGCTCGTCGTCACCAAACTCGACCGGCTGGCCCGCTCGCTGCCCGATGCGCGCGACATCGTCGACGAGCTCACGACGCGGAAGGTGAAGCTCAACCTCGGCGGGTCGGTCCACGACCCCACCGACCCGGTCGGCTGGCTCCTCTTCAACGTCCTGGCGATACCTGCCGCAAATCTGCTCAATCTGCCTGAACTAGCCGTAGAAGATAAGAATATCCTCCACGGCGGAGAATGACTTTCATGTCTCCCTGCAAACGCTTTCCTCTGTTGTCCGAAAGCGTTGCAGTTTTGCGCGTGTCTCTGCATCTGGTATGTGGGCCGTGACCCTGACATCGGGGTCGCTGAAAACTTGCAAGGTGACGTGCCTGAACTCCAGGTGTCCCAGTGCCGGGTGCTCTATGATTTTAGCGCCGTCCAAAGAGTTGCTCGCATCGTGATGGGGCCACCAGCGACAAAATTCAGGGCTGGCCTGTTTGAGATCCTCAATCAGTTCCTCGAACCATGCATCACCAGGATAGCGAGCGCTGGCGGTACGCAATTCCGCTAAGATGCCTCGTGCCATCTGCTCCCAGTGAGCGAAGCGCTCCCGCGCCGTCGGATTGGTAAAGAAATGCCAGATCACATTGCGTGCGTGTGGAGGTGAGGCGTCCGAAATGGCGAAGACTGCATCGGCAGCCTTGTTCCACGCCAGGTAGTCCCATCGCCGTCCGATGACACACGCGGGGGTCGGGTTGAGGTCATCTAGCATCTGTTGCAGTGCCAGACTGACGCACTCCTCCGGTGGGAGGGCAGGCGCTGGCAGCGGTTGACCCGCGAGCAGAAACAGATGCCGCCGTTCATTCACCGTGAGCCTGAGCGCTTGAGCAAGGCCTTCCAGCACCTGCGTCGAGGGATGCACATCGCGTCCCTGCTCCAACCAGACATACCAGGAGGTGCCAATATTGGCAAGTTGCGCGACTTCCTCTCGGCGCAGCCCCGGCGTGCGACGACGGATACCAGGTGGCAATCCCACCTCGCTCGGAGCAAGGCGTGCGCGCCGCTTGCGTAAAAAATCGGCGAGAGCCTGGTGACGTTCGCTCTTTTGCATCTCAGCTCCTTCCTTAACGTGGTGGTTGCAGACCTATGATCAAGAAACACTGGTCCTGGTATTAGAGATATAGCATACTCACGAGGAGCATCTACGCCAAGATTGCATCCGCATATCTGCATATGGCGTTAGGGTTGCTCAAGCCCTGGAAGAACACTCCTCTTTTTCCATTGTTCACAGAAGCGAGGTAACTATTCATGTCTCTGCAATTTGGTTTGTTCCTGCCGCAAGGCGGGATATAGGAGGGGTCGCCATGTCCAAGTCCATCGCCGTGTTTGGAGCCGGTCCCGGCCTCGGCCAAGCCGTCGCCCACCGCTACGCACGAGAGGGCTACGCCGTCGTCCTCGTGGCGCGCCGCCGGGAGCCGCTCGACGTGCTCACCACGGACCTGACCAGCGCCGGGGCGACCGCGCACGTCATCACCGCCAACCTGGCCGACACCGCTGCCGTTCCCGCACTGGCCGCGCAGATTCGCGCCAAGGTCGGCACCCTCGACGCGTTCTACTACGCTCCCACCCCCGACGGCGGGTTCGTCCCCGCGGCCACCCTGACCCCACAGCACGTCCAGGACTTCATGCCGCTCACCGTCTACACGCTAATCGCCCTCGTGCAGGAGTTCCTGCCCCACATGGTCGAGCAGGGCGACGGCGCCATCCTGACCGCACAGGGCGCCAGCTCCGTGCAGGGCCCGCCGAACATGAGCGGTCCCGGCCCGACGCAGGCCGCCCAGCGCAACTACCTGCAGTCCCTACACGCCGAAATGGCCGACAAAGGCGTCTACGTCGGCATGCTCTACATCGGCGCGATCATCGAGAACAGCGCTTTCCACGCCGAGATGGAGGCAGCCAAGGCTGCCGGCGCCCCAATCCGGGACTGGGGGCCTACGGTCGACCCCGCCCATCTCGCCGACCTGCTCTGGACCATGCACAGCACGAAGGGCCAGCCGGAAGCCATCTACCCCGAGGGCGTCTTCGACCGCTGAGGAGCCCCTCCTGCGCAAGGGGTCTGAGCCGATAGCGGCTCAGGCCCCCTTGCGCCCACTCAGCCCGCGACCTGCTCACGGGCAACGTGACCAAGTAGCTTGCTCGGCCTCATCGTCTGATCTCCTTGCGGCCGCCGCGCCGGTCATGTCCCACCACCGCAGCGGTCACACCACGCGATACACTCGGCAAACAGCACCAGTGCCGCCGGCGAGGTCGCCACTTTTAGACGTGCCGCCATAGCGGCCGTGCAGTTCCCCACCCTGAAAATAGTTCGGCTAGTGGGCGCGCTGACCGAATAGACAAGCGGCAAGTAGGAGTTGGCACAACCCGTGCCGGTCATGTCGGTAACGCACACAACGGATGTCATAGGATTAGGAAGGAGCAAGCCTTGAGCGATCACGACGACGAGACCAAGCGGCCCGCCGACTACGGCGCGACCACGCCGGAGGCCGAGCGCCCCACGGAGTACGGCAGCGGCACGCCCGAGGCTGGCGGCACGACCGAAGGTAGCGCCGGTAAGGAGCCAGAAACGGGCAGCGCCACCGGATATGGATCGAGCACGCCCGAGACCGGGCGCCCGACCGGCGACGGCATGGGCCTGACCGGCAAACGCATCCAAGAGTTGCGCGCGGGTGGGCTAGACCCGAGCGAGCGGCTTTTCGTCTCGCATCCTACGCCTCCCGACACCGACGAGCAAATCAGCGACTTCTACGCGCCGTCCACTCCTAGTTGGCCGGAGCGTGTCGATCCACGGGGCTAACGTTGGCAGCGACATAGTAAAGCAGATAGAGCATGGAGCAAGGAAGATGATCGACGACGCCCCGCGCCTGCATGCGGCCCGCGAACGGGAGCGCGCGACAGAAGCGATGTACCGGGAGCCCAAGTCGGCCCAGGAGCAAAAAGAGTACGCCGCCTGGCGTGAGTTGCGGCGCGCCGCCGCGGAGCGCCTATTCCGCGAACGCGAAGCCGCGCCTTGTTATCCGGCGTCCTGACGCTAGTCGGACAGCTCTCCCTCCCAATCAAAGATGACTGCTTTGATCATTCCCCCATCCGCGCGCCTAATCACGCGCGCCTCGCGCTATGCCGTCCTCGCGCAGCACGGTCACGGTTATGTCGTCTTCCACGCGCAGGCGGCAAGCGAGGCGCACGTTGTCGGCCAAGTCGGAGCGCGGTATGAACTGGCGCTCGATATAGGTGGGCGTGCGCGCCTGTCCTTCGACGCGCACGCGGCAACGCCCGCACGTCCCCTTGCCGCCACACGTCGTGGGGATATAGACGCCCGCTACCTTGCCAGCCTCAAAGACGCTCTGCCCGTGTTCGACCACGGCCTGCCGTCCACGCGGCAAGAACGTGACCGTATGCGGACCAGCGACCGGCTCGGGCAGCCAATCGAGGTCCAGCACGATCTTCGTGCGCGGCTTCTCAGGCGCCTCGTCCGCCATAGCCAAGAAACCTAGCCGCGCATGCGCACGAATCTATCATACTTTCACGCTTCGGATACACGTAGAATGGGGTGATCCACATATCCGTCGATGCTAATCCCCCGATACAGGGCGCGGATTTCCCGCATAACCAATGAAAGGTAGGCGATTTCATTCCATGCCAGGCGTGGGCTTTTGGTCAATGCCTGTACCACGATCTGACCGGGCTCACATGGCACTATTGTGACGACCAACGCCATATCCCCTGGATCCGGCATAATGACCCATTCAACGCACCACCATCCGTTACCGCAATCTTTGGATTTGGGAAGAGAAATCAACCGGAAATGTAGCGATTGGTAATCAGGGAGCCTTTGTAGCCTCATACCTTACCCAACCTAATTGACGCGAACAAGCGGGGCGCAGTACTGTCTAGCCATGACACGGATGATTCGCACCTTCGCCTTGCTAGTCGTTATCGCCCTACTGACCGCAGGCTCCGCCGCGTTGGCAGTAAGAGCACCCAAGGCAGTAGGCCCAACCTATACACCATTACAACTTTTGCATTCCAGCCAACTTCAGGGCGCTAAAACAGGGCAAGCATTCCAGGTCCGCGGCATCCTATACCTCTGGCAAATAGGGCTGCGCGGCACGGCGTTTTTCCTATTCGGTGGGCCTAAAGTTGGCAGCGGAGGACTGCTCGTTGTCTTCGCAGGCCCACCAAACCCCGTGGCATCCACCCTACGCCGTTGGCCGGTTATAGGTCCACGCATACCACCAACAGCCGATCATCCAATCGTCAACAAGCTTGCGACGTACCGCGTCAAGGTCATCGCCTGCCTTACCACCTGCTCGGCGCTCCCTCGTTTTCAACTCACGGATGGAGGCGCCCCTTAGTCCGCGAGCCCGACCTTGAAAGACCATGGCAAGCGACGGACACCGCGGAGTCGCGGGGCGGGGCAGCCCCAAACATTCAATCATCATCAAAGCGCATCGCCTCCAGACAGACCTTTTAAGGTCCGTCCCCTGCCATGGTCTTTTAAGGCCAGGCCCGGTTACCCGACCTCCTGCCGCTCGTCGAGCGTGCGCTTGAGCTCGACGACCTGGTCGCGCAGGTCGGCGGCGCGCTCGAAGTCGAGGTTCTTGGCCGCCGTGCGCATCTGGTTCTCCAGGTCCTTGATAAACCGCGCCAGATCCTCCCTGGGCAGGTCGGCTCCGACATTGTAGCCCACCTTCTCCTCGGCCACCTGCCTGGTGGCGAGGTCGCGGATGCCCTTGATGATGCCCACTGGCACGATGTCGTGCGCCTCGTTGTAGGCGATCTGCCGCTCGCGGCGGCGGTACGTCTCGTCGATGGCCTTGCGCATCGACTCGGTCACATGGTCGGCGAACATGATGACGTGACCCTCGACGTGGCGCGCCGCGCGGCCAATCGTCTGGATCAGCGAGCCGGCCGAGCGCAGGTAGCCCTCTTTGTCGGCGTCGAGGATGGCCACGAGGCTGACCTCGGGCAGGTCCAGCCCCTCGCGCAGCAGGTTGATGCCCACGACCACGTCGTAAACGCCCAGGCGCAGGTCGCGCAGCACGTCGTTGCGCTCCATCACGTCCATCTCGCTGTGCAGATACTGCACCTTGATGCCCAACTCCTGCATATAGTCGGCGAGGTCCTCGGACATCTTCTTGGTCAGAGTCGTGATCAGCACGCGCTGGCCGCGGCTAACGCGCTGGCGCACGTTCTCCAGCAGGTAGTCGATCTGGCCGTTGGTCTCGCGCACCTCGATCGTGGGATCAACCAGTCCGGTGGGGCGGATGATCTGCTCGGCGACCTGCACGGAGTGCTCGTACTCGAACGGGCCGGGCGTGGCCGAGACAAAGACAACCTGGTTGATACGGTCCTCGAACTCGGCGAAGCGCAGCGGGCGGTTGTCCAGCGCCGAGGGCAAGCGGAAACCGTAGTCGACCAGAACCTCTTTGCGTGAGCGGTCGCCGCCGTACATGCCGCCGACCTGCGGAATGGCGATGTGCGACTCGTCGACGAGCAGCAGGAAATCATCCGGGAAGTAGTCGAGCAGCGTCCACGGACGCGAGCCGGGTTCACGCCCGGCGAGGTGCCGTGAGTAGTTCTCGATGCCCGAGCAGATGCCGGTCTCGCGCAGTATCTCCAGGTCGAAATTGGTACGTTGCCTGAGGCGCGCCGCTTCGAGGATCTTGCCCTCGTCGTCGATTTCTTTGAGCCGGATCTCCAACTCCTCCTCGATGGCCACGATGGCGCGCTGTAGCTTCTCCTGCGTCGTGATGAAGTGGCGCGCGGGGTAGATGTCGACCCAGTCGCGCGCGCCGAGCAACTCGCCGGTCAGCGGGTCGATCTGCTGGATGCGCTCGACCTCGTCGCCGAAGAACTCCACGCGCACGGCCAACTCCTCGTACGAGGGGTAAATCTCCAGCACGTCGCCGCGCACGCGATACTTGCCGCGGCTGAAGTCCATGTCGTTGCGCTCATATTGGATGGCGTTGAGCAGGCGCAGCACTTTGTCGCGCCGCTGCAGTTCACCGCGCTTGAGCTTGACCACGGTCTGACCGTAGTCCTCGGGCGAGCCAAGGCCATAGATGCAGGAGACGGAGGCCACGATGAGCACATCGCGGCGCTCGAAGAGCGAACGCGTGGCCGAGAGGCGCAGCTTCTCGATCTCCTCGTTGAGGGTCGATTCCTTCTCGACGTAGGTGTCGGAGCGCGGGATATAGGCTTCGGGCTGGTAGTAGTCGTAGTAGCTGACGAAGTATTCGACGGCGTTGTGGGGAAAGAACTCCTTGAACTCGCCATAGAGCTGCCCCGCGAGCGTCTTGTTGGGGGCCAGCACGAGCGTGGGGCGTTGCACCTGCTCGACGAGCCACGCCATCGACGCGGTCTTACCGGAGCCGGTGACGCCGAGCAGCGCCTGATACTTATGGCCCTGGCGCAGCCCGTCGGTGAGCAGGGCGATGGCTTGCGGCTGATCGCCGGTCGGCTGGAATGGAGAGACGACTTGGAAGTCTGGCATGGCGTGTCGATACCCTCATGAGGATGAAGAGGAACGTCCGCGAGGAACGGGAAGCGGTTGCGGATACGCCTTAATTATACCACTTTCACAGACCCTGCCTAGTACTACAACGACGGTTTAGCGGTACACTTCTTATGATATAGATATGATATAGAAGGGAGTATCGATGGAACAAGCTGATTTTGAGCGGGTGACGGCCTCCTTTGCCGCCTTTCATCGGGAAT
>JAABUJ010003008.1_pt1 | contig 19613 bp, 22 predicted proteins | sample 5559131 | NCBI WGS metagenome assembly JAABUJ01 (sample SAMN10711875, study PRJNA513366) | rock metagenome | isolation source: Antarctica rocks | place: Antarctica: Victoria Land, Mt New Zealand nord | collected 2016-01-07 | reverse complement strand
TCGAGCAGAGCACGTACGCGCCGCGGGTAGGGCTCGGCGTAGGCCGCGCCGCGCGGAAGTTCGCCGCTGGACAGCACGCCACGGCTGCTCGTGGAGAAGGGGCCTGGGCCGATGGTCAGTGACACGTGGGGCTCCGATCTGAGGGTGGGTGCTTGCGCCTGGTGCCAGGTCATCGGGGTCGATCACCGACAGCAGGCGAGTAGGGTCATCGGCAGGAACAGCGTTTCCCGGCGTGCAGATGTCGGGCGATTGGGCCGGCCAGGTCCATACTCCTTGGGTGCTTCAGGAACCGACTCTTTGGACGAGGGCAAGGATGCGGCGGGTGAGCTCTTCTGGCCGCTCCTCCGGCATGAAGTGGCCGCAGTCCTTGAGGACGTGCGCGTCGACTTGTTCGGCGACCATCTTCACCGTCTCGCCGACCTTGGCGCCGAGGCCTTTCTCTCCGCCCAGCGCGACGACCGGGACGGTCACCTGGCGTTGCGTCAACGGCTCGGTCTGGTCGATGCTCATAAAGGCCGCACGGTAGATGCCCATGCTGCCGAGCACGCCCTCGCGGCCCACGAAGGTGCGGAGATACTCGTCGATGACGGCGGGGGTGAACGCCTCGTGCCGCACCGTCGCCTCGCCCTGGTAGAACCAGTCAAGGAAGGCGCGCTCGTGGCCGACTATGAGGGCTTCAGGGACGCCCGGTGCAAGCGGCAGGAGCCACCACCACATCGAGCCCTTGGCCATCGTCTCGGGTCGGTACTCGAACACCTTGCGGAGGACCCCGCCGAGCATCACCGGCGCCTCGACGTAGAGCAGGCCAGAAACTTCCTTCTCGTGGTCCGCCGCCCAGATTAGCGCCGGGAGAGCGCCCATGTCGTGTGCGGCCAGCAGCAAGGGCCGGCCACGGCCGAAGCTGATCTGGGCGACCAGCGCCCGGCATTCCTCCGCCAGGGAGCGCGCGTCGTACCCGTCATCGCCATCGGGCTTGTCGCTGTCGCCGAACCCGCGCATGTCGGGGACCAGCACCGCAAGCCCTGCTCCGGCGAGGGCCGGCGCGACGTCGCGCCAGGCAAAGCCGGTGGACAAGAAGCCGTGCCACAGGATCGCCGGCTGACCGTCTGGGTCGCCGCCGATCCAGTAATGCAGGCGGATGCCGTTGACCGAGATCGTCTCGCTGCGGAAGCCCGGGATCGCTCCTGCGGGCAGCATCGCGTTCATGCGCGGGCCCAAGCGACGGGGAGCATCGGCGGTAAAGCGGCCATGTCGAATCCTTTCGAGCTCATTCGTCGAGCCCCTGGGCGAGGGCACGACAGTCGGTGAAGCCCTTGTGTCCGTCGCCGTAGGCGCCGCTCAAGAATGAGCCGCCGTCTCCTCCGCGAAAGCCCTGTAGGTCCGCAAAGGCCGTCCAAGCATTGCGGCGATCCGCTCCGATGCACCGTCCGGAGCGACCATGCCGTCGCGCTGAAACCCACGGAACATTGCGGCAACGTCGTAGGCGATGGCGCTTGACGCTTGACGCTTGACGCCATCTTCTCGAACTTCCTTTCAAAGGCGCGCAGGTCGTCACCCGGATAGGTGACCTCCTCTCCCAACACCTCAGTCCAAGTCCGGACCGCCGACTGCGCGGTGATCACGTCGGGTCCATGAATCTCAATAATTCCTGTCGGAAGCGGATCGGGTGACCGGTCACGTCTGATCAGCTCGATCGCGGCCACCTCGCCGATATCGCGCGCGTCGGCCATCGACGTGCCCAGGCTCCCGATCGGCATTGGCATCTCTCGTGACTTCGCGGCCGGGGCGTCATTCTGGAAGAAGTAGTTCGGACGCAGGATCGTGGTTGGGATCCCGAAATTGTGGATCATCAACTCTGCGGCATACTTTGCGCAGGCATGCGGGCAATCAAGAAGGGTGTCTGCATTGAACATCGAGAAGTAAACGACCCTCTGGATGCCCACCTTTTGGGCAAGATCGAGCATGAGGAGCGCGCGACTGAGCTCGTCTATGACCACTGGGTTCAGCAGGAACAGCGTGGTCATCCCGCTCATCGCCTTCCGCATGGAGTCCATGTCGGTCGTGTCACCCTTAACGGGGATGACACTGTCGTCGCGCTTGGCTGGGGCCTCATTGATCAGGGCGTGGACCTTGACGCCGCGCCGGGCGATCTCTGCAACCACCTGGGTTCCGATGGTCCCTGTGCTGCCTGTGACTAGAATCGACATGGCTTGGTCCTGACGTTCTGGCCCGAAGGCGCTGGTGGAGCCGCAGACGCGGAAGGCGCGCGCGGTCGTGCTGGTAGGTAGCGGCGCCGACCATGCGGCCGCACCGGTAGGTCATCGGCGCTTAGTTTCACCCTTCGCCGGCATCCGCTCCCGGTACCCTGCCGCCCTCTCGGGCGTGAACCAGGCGCTCATCGTGCGGCCATGGCGGGTTCGCGCCGTCTCGGCCAGGGTCGGGTGGTCGGTGTGGGCTCCGGCACCCACACCGTAGAACAGGGCGGGGTTAGGCCAGTTCAGCGCGCTGCGTCCGCGCGGAAGCGTTCGACGAGGTCGGGGTTGGCGATGTAGAGCACACCGTAAGCCGCCAGGTGCGCCTCATCGTCGGCGAGCACAGCGTTTCCCTTCGATCTGCCAGAGCCGGTATTGGTACTGAACGGAACAGTCGTCACACGGCGGAACGTGCCCACGACATCCTCAATGGCGACGCCTTTCTCCTTCTCCTTCGCGCTGGCTTCTGCGTACACGGGCTCGTCCTCGACGAACCAGCGGTCAGCGGTCTTGAAGTCCAGCTTCACGAAGCCCGCCAGGGCACGCGACACCGGGTCGCCGTCCTGCTCGAATTCGGTCAGGGCGGTGCTCGCCAGCCCGGATGCGTCGACCTCGTCCCGCGGGAACCACAGTTCGGCCCCGAATCCAGGTCCGTGCACCATCCAGGCCTGGTCCGTGTCCAGCAGGACTCGGCCCTCGAGCAGAGCACGTACGCGCCGCGGGTAGGGCTCGGCGTAGGCCGCGCCGCGCGGAAGTTCGCCGCTGGACAGCACGCCACGGCTGCTCGTGGAGAAGGGGCCTGGGCCGATGGTCAGTGACACGTAGGGCTCCGATCTGAGGGTGGGTGCTCGTGCCTAGGAGGTGGGCGGGTAGCGGGAAGATCGAGGCGGGTTGCCTGGGTCGAGCCGGTTGGGTTCTAGACGCGGCAGCCGGCGAGTTCTTCGATGTACTGGGCGACTGTTCTCGGCTCGCGGCCCAGGGCGGCGCGCAGGACAAGCGCGTTGCCGCCGCGGAAGCCGTGCTGGTCGTAGTGCTCCATCATCCGCATCACCCCTTCGCGCATCGGCCCAGCAGGCAACTGCCGGGCGGCCTCCGCCGGAGACGACTCGTCGGCCTGCACAGGCCGCCCGAGGGCGCGCCCCATGAGGTCGGCCAGGTCGGTGCGGTCGAAGGTGCCCGGCGAGCACAGCTCGAACGTGCCGTTGCTCAGGAGTTCGCCGGTCATCGCGACGGCGGCGACCTCGGCGACGTCGCGGTAGTCGACATAGCACATTCGGGACCGCTTGGAGTACGGCATGCTCACGCTGCCCTGGTCACGGGCGCTGGCCCAGGCCCCGTCGAGCATCTGCATGAACATCGCGGGCTGCAGGACCGTGTAGTCCATACCCGACGTGTAGAGGGCCTCCTCGACCGGTGCCTTATCGGCGTGGTTGACCAGAGTCGCGAGCGTGGGGTGCATGACGCCGGAAAACACGAACTTGCGCACGCCCTGGGACTGTGCGGCGTGGACCATCGCCAGCCCCAGGTCGGCTTCGTGGGGTGCGAACGCGGGGTTGATGTGGAAGACGCCGTCCATTCCGTTCGCGGCGGCGCGAAGGCTTTCGGGGTCGGTCAGATCGCCCGTGACGGTCTCGTCGGCGCCCCGATCACGAACCGCTGCAGCCCTGTCCGGATCACGGACCAGAGCGCGGACCGTCGCACCGCGACTCTTGAGCTGAGGTAGGACCAAGCCGGCGTAGCTGCCCGTCGCTCCGATCATGAGGACGTTCATGCGCCGAAGATGCCGTGCGCTTCGGAGAGTTGCTGTGCTCGCGCCAGGTCGGGCATCGGCACATCAGCTTCGGGAAGCTCGAGTGTTACAGCCGGGACGCCGAGGTCGTGGACCAGGTCGGCGAAGCCAGCGGGAGCGTTCAGGAGCAGGGTCCGGCCGGGCCCGTCGTTCGAGACGCTGAATCCGTGCGGAACGTTGCGAGGCAGGAACGCGAGCGCGCCGGGTCCGGCGGGCCAGGTCCGGTCGCCGCAGTGCACGGTGAACTGACCGGCCAGGACAAAGAAGACCTCGTCTTGCTCACGGTGCACATGCAGGGGCGGGGCGTAACCGGGTGGGACGCGGTGATCGACAACGTCGAGACCGCCCAGCGTGGAGCGGCCCAACACTTTGTTGATGGTGCGATCCCAGCCAGTAGTAGGGGTCGCCCTCGTCGCTGGCAAGGACGAAGCCGCTGGTGCCGTCAGCTGAGGAGGTTTCTGCTTGCGTCATCGAGGTCTCCTGGACGATGTGGGACCTACAGGGGTGAGGAGCTGAGCGGCTTCGGGGGGGTAACGGGTACCTGTTGGTCGACGAGATTCGGCCCGCCGCGGGTGTCGACCGTGCGGACCTTCCTCAGGGTGAGGCTGCCGAGCCAGTGATACGCCTCCCCCTCGTCCGGTCCCAGGACGTAGCTGCGCTGGGGGCGCCATACGGGGGCGGTCCGGACGGGGCACGGGTAGCTCATGTCGCTCCTCGAATGTGGACGAGTTCGTCCACAACCTAGGTCGGATCAGGCGCCTCGGCAAGGGGCAGGGAGAGGCCGCGCAGGAACAGCGCCTTCTGGCGCCGCGCTGCCCACTCCCAGCCGGGCGCCAGCGGCTGCGCGATCATCGCGCCGAAGACCACCACGTCGGCCGGTGTGACGTCCGCCCGGACGCTGCCGTCCTCGCGGCCGCGCGCCAGCAGCAGCCCGAGGGCGCGGTGGACGGCCGCACGGACCGCTACCGTGCCCGCGGGCAGGTCGGTGGGACCCCCGTGCAGGGGCAGAACGAGCTCGGCGCGGTGCTCGAGGGTGCGCTCCAGGAACCAGCTCACGGCCGCCAACCCGGACCCGGCGTGCGAGGCCGCCTCGACGGCGACCTCCAGGACCAGGCGAAAAGACCGTTCGGTGAGCGCTTCAAGCAGCGCCTCCCGGGTCGCGTACCGGCGGTAGAGCGTGGCCACCCCGACCCCGGCCTCGGCGGCGATCGTGGCCATAGGCACGTTCTGGCCGTGCCGCAGCATCGTGGTCACTGCCGCGGCGAGCACCCGCTCCTGGTTGGCCAGGGCGTCCCGGCGCAGGCGCCTCGCCGACGACACAGGGTCACCCGTCACCCGTCCTCCCCGCGTGAGGCTGTGCTCGCATTGTGGTCGCTGCTCTGGCCGTTGACGAGAACGGCCGGCGAGCGGTGGTTCGAACAGCTTGGGCCAAGCGTGCTGCCAGGGCCGGTACTCAGATAGATCCGCGCGTCGGGTGAGCGTGCGAGCCGGGCCGCGACGTCCATGACGCTGCCGGGCGGGTGGGTTGGCGTGCCCCCCGGCCGGGGGGCAGTGGGTTCACCCCACCGCCGTAAGGCCCTGCTTGAGCGCTTCGCCTGCGAGGTGGTCAGGCCTGACTGTCCGGCGGTGTCCCGGTCGGGGATCGCATATCAGACAAGATCACTGCCCCCGGTCCCGGCCAAATAGCGCTGCCAGAACCGCGCCAACTACCGCTGCAAGTCACGCAACAGCGGGCGGACCTCTGACTGAGGTTGTCCCGAAGTTCGTGGAACTTCGGTGGCGGCCTGTTCTAGGTCAAGCGGCCTTGACTTCTTCATTGTCAAGGGCGGGTGTGACAGTTTCGGCGGTGACGCGCTCGAGTTCAGCGGCGAGTTTCGCCAGGTGCAGGTGGCCGTTGACGCGGCGGAACTGGCCGCGGGCCTCGACCATGCCGACGCCGCACCAGCGCAGCGTCATCTGCCCGGCGCGCCACCTTTTCACGTTGCGGGCGTGGTTCCGGCAGATGCCGATCATGCTCTCGATGGCGTTAGTCGAGCGCAGCGTACGGGCCAGGGTGGGCGGCACGCCGAGCCGGAGCACGGTCAACGTCTCGTCCAGGCCTTCGCGGAGGCTGCCGGCGGCGCCGGGCCGGGTCTTGTCCAGCTCCCGGATCAGCGTCTCGAACAGCGCCTTGGCTTCCAGTTCGGAGCCGGCGCCGTAGGCCTGGCGGGATCCGGGACTCGACCGTCGGCCGCATCTTCTCCGGCAATTCGTCGGTGACGTTCCGGATCTTGTGGAGTTGGCAGCGGGCGATCACCGGCCGGTCGAACACCTCCCGGACCCCGGGAGCCAGCCCGCCGCCCCGTCCAGCACCGCCAGGATCGGACCAGTGGTGTCCAGGCCGCGGTCCTGGAGCCCGACCAGCAGCTCCCGGACCAGGGTGGTGTTCTCCGTCGAGCCCTCCACCACGGTCAACGGATGCTTGACGCCGTCGGCGTCGATACCGAGCGCGACGACACACAGATGCCCGGGCAAGTGCACCCCGTCGATCATCAACGCGACCAGCTCCAACCCGGACAGATCTGCCGCGAGCAGCTCGCCCAGAGCGGTCTCGGTCCGCTCCACGAACCGGCGCGACACCGCCGACTCAGGCGTCGACCGCGCCCTCTGCTCGACCTGCTCACCGACGGGCTCCAGGCCGAGCCAGTAATGGCTGGCCGACAGCCCGGCCAGCATCTTCTCCATCGCGAGCCGGCCCAGCAGCTCCGTCGAGGAGAACTGCTCATAGGCCGGGACCGGCAGCTCGCCGGAGCCGTCAGCGGCCCGGACCCTGGGCCGCTCGACCGGCACCCGCCGGCCGCCCAACGTCACCCACCCCGGCCCGGCGCGTGCCGGACACCGCACGGCCCAGCTTCTCGAAGCTGGTTGCAGACCGGACCAGCAACCCGAGCCGCTGTCCGGCCTCGTGACCTTCTTCCCACAGGCCCGGCCAGGCGTCTGCGCGCGGGCACCGTACTTCGTCAACCAGAAGTACAGCCCGGCCCGCCTCGAGGTCGACAAGTCGGCGAGCTACCCGCGGCTGAAGGTGACCTTCCAGGTCGGTGACGACGTCCTGTTCATAGACCAGGGCAAGCCTACAAAGCTCATCGTCACCCGGGCACTGTCGCTCTACATGCGGCCGACCGGAGACCCCAGCCACACCTGGCAGGCCGACTACTTCCAGGGCAACACCAAGATCGGCAACGAGACTGCCGACACAGGCAGCTCGACTCCCTGAGCATGCGCACAACCTGTCTTGTCAGCGGGCGAGGCGGCCGGCGCAATCGGCCTCAGCTCACGGCAAGAAGTTGGCCGCAGAGCTGTATCAGGACAACCGGCTCACCTACCAGGCGTAGCAAGATTGTCGGACCTGCGGTGTAGACCACTGGCGTGAGTAGCCGGGAGCCCACCCAACTGTCCGAAGCCGCTCCTTGGTAACGCTGCCGGACCGCCTTCTCAGCCTACCTACACCACTCGGGGGGGACTCAACCAGCGACCTCTTTGATCCGAAGAGTCCGGGCGGCTGAACCCAGCCAGAGGGATAGGTCCCGGCCACAGCGGCCTATCCCACTAGAGGTGGCTGCCGCCGTGGCTGCCAAGCCGTGCCGGCGCTTCGATCATGCTGAGGCAAAAGCTCAGGTCAGAGCGGGTGGGCCGTCGGGGGATCGAACCCCGAACCCGCGGATTAAAAGTCCGCTGCTCTGCCAATTGAGCTAACGGCCCGGCTCGTCGACGCTACTAGCCGCTCAACCCTCACCCGGCAGGCCAGAGGCCACTACCGCCAGGCCCCTCCTCGTCGTCCACTGTCCCGTGCTGGAATCGGAACTGGAACTGCAGCCGCGCGTAGCTGGCGAACCCGATGGGAATAGGCAGCCAGAAGTTGGCCAGGCGGAAGGCCACGACGCCGAGGATCGCGATGCCGCGGGGGGTGTCGAAGGCAACCAGCACCGGGACGAGCACGCCCTCTACCACGCCCAGCCCGCCCGGCGTGATGGGCAGGGCGGCCGCCGCGCTCGCCAACCCGTGCGCCACCAGCAGCCCGACCGGCCCGAGGGTGTGACCGAAGGCGCGGACGCACGCCCACAGCGCCGCCGCCTCGAACAGCCAGTTGGCAGCCGCCCACCCGACGGACCTGCGCAAGAACGCGGGGTCCGCACCGAGGCGGCGCAGTGTGGCGGCGAGCGTGCTCAGCAGCCCCCGAACGCTCTGCGGCCTCACCTTCGGAAGGCGCCCCGCAACACGCACCAGAGTGTCCGTCACGCGCTCCTCGTTGCGCACGAGCAGGACAGCCGTTGCCCCGGCACCGACCAGCAGCAGCAGTCCAGCCGCGGCTATGGGTAGGTACAGGGGGTCGTTGCCGTGCAGCACCAATGTGGTCACCAGGCTGCAAGCCAGCAGCAGGTTGAGCACCACGGCAGAACCCACGGTCTGCAAAGCCTTGCCCGACAGTGCTTTATCCGGCGGCACGCCTATGCGGGTCAGCAGGCGGTAGCCGAGCCCGATCCCCACGGCGGAGCCGGCCGGCACGACGTGGCTGACCGCCATCGTCGCAAGGTCGACGCGCAGCAGCTGTGCGAAGGGCACGCCGCGCGCGTCGAGCGTCACCTGGGTCAGCCGCGCGTACGAGAGGAGTGACAGGGCCTCGCACGCGAGTCCGACGACAAGCCAGGCCGGGGAGATGTCGACGAGCAGGTGGATGGACTTGCGCGCTCCGGCGATCTGCGGCAGCAGCGCGAACTCGATGACAGCCGCGATGACAAGCAGCCGCAACGCTGGACGCGCGACGCGCCCGAGCAGGGGCCACCACCCAGACCGGGCGGTGCCACCTCCATGCTCGTCAGCTGCCTCGGAACCGGCCACACCGCATCCCTACCCGAAGTGCCCCCGTTGTGGCATGCCGTCTTCGCCGGCTAGCGGCGCGTGCTGATCTCAGGTGCGCTTCCGCGGCCACGAGAAGTGCTCCGAGATCACACGACTACCCGAGCCTCACGACGAGGCCCCGCCGTACCGTCAAGGACAGGAGACACGGGTTGACCTCGGAGGACAGCATGGCGCACAGCACGACGAGCGCACCGGCGGGTCCCGCCGCGACACCCCCGCGCACCGACACCGGCTCGAGCCGGGGCGCCTGGGCCAAGGCGTTCCTCGGGTTCTACCGCCCAGATGGCGCTGGGCTGCGCGAGTTGGGCCCGGTCACGCGCTTCCTGTATGCCGCGCGCAGCGTCATCTTGGTCATCTCCGTGCAGGCCTCCCTCATCGCCGGGCTGCTCGGCATCACCGACCGCCGGTTCGACGCGCTCGACTTCGTCCTGCTGCTCGTCGGCCTCGTCGTCGCCCACGCCATCAGCAACCTGTCGAACGACTACTTCGGCTACAAGCGCGGCCACGACACCCCCGACTCACCACGGATGCGCTACACCCTGCACCCGGTCGCTAGCGGGGCGCTCGAACCGCGCCAGCTGGCCACAGGTATCAGCATCCTCGCCACTGTCGGCGTCGCGATCGCGGTCTACTTCGCCTTCGCCCGCGGCCCGGTGGCCATCGCGTTCACCCTGGCCGGGGCCCTGCTGCTGTGGCTCTACGACGCCGCCCCGGTGACTCTCAAGGGGATCGGGCTGGGCGAGGTCGCCTCGTTCCTCGTGTGGGGGCCGCTGATGGTCGGAGGCGGCTACTACGTCGTGTCCGGCCAGCTGACAGCAGCGGCACTTGTCGCCAGCCTGCCGTATGGGCTCGGCGTGATGTCGATCCTGCTCGGCAAGCACGTCGACCAGCTGACCTTCGACAAGGGCGCTGGGCAGCGGACCCTGCCCGTGCTGCTCGGGGAGAAGCGCGCCCGGCTGGTCGACACGGTCGTCGTCGCCGGCATGTACGCCTTCGTCGTCCTCGGTGTGCTGACCGGCGAGCTCACCCCGTTTACGCTGCTGGTCGTCATCGCCGCACCCCGGGCGCTGAAGGCGCTGCGGGTCCTTTCGGAGCGGCACCCGGACGAGCCGCCGACGGGCTACGTCGGCTGGCCGCTGTGGTTCCACCGCGTCTGCCTGGTGCACAACCGGCTGTTCGGCTGGGCCTACATAGCCGGCCTCGCGCTCGGGTCCATCGTGCCGGGGCTGCACCTGTAGGACCACCGGTGACCGCTCCAGCACCCTGCCGGCACCGGCTCGGGACCTTGTGCACGCACCTCTGACGGCTGCAGGCTCTCACTCCCCCAATCATCTGCCTGGCGCTCTCGGCAAGCTCGGCCGAGCAGCATGGTTCAGCTCACGGCACTATGCTCAACGGGTAGCCAATGCGCCGAGGAGGCAGGACGATGCCGACCCTGCCGGCAGCAAGGCACGCCAACCTCAACTTCGTCACCCCCGATCTGGCGATCGGCGGCGACCTTGACAGCCACGACCTCGATCGCTGCGCTGACCAGTTGCAGGAGCTCGAGGCCCTGGGCATCACGCACGTGGTCGACTGCCGCATCGAGTGGGACGACGCCGAACTGCTGGGTCTGCACCTCCCGGACGTGCAGTACCTGCACCACGGGATGGACGACGCCGGCCAGCGCATCCCGAACTCCTGGTTCGACGACGCCATCAAGTGGATCGACGCAGCCGGGCCGGACGCCGTCGTCCTGACCCACTGTCACATGGGCATCAACCGTGGCCCGTCCCTGGGTTTCGCGGTCCTGCTCCACCGCGGCTGGGATCCGGTCGAGGCCATCAGCGCAATCCGCCTAGCGCGCCCCATCGCCCACGTCTGGTACGCCGAGGACGCTTTACGTTGGCACCACAAGCGGACTGGCAGCGCACCCGACCAGGACCTGCTGCGGCTGAAGGCCTGGCGCCGTGCGCATCCACTCGACGTCGTGCACACCATCCGGCTGCAGCGACAGCTCGAGGGCTGAGTCAACTCACCACGCCGAAAACTGTCGGACCTCCCTAATACAACTGAGTTAGCCGCAACGCCAGCGACCACTAGCCAGGGGGCACGCGTGAGTATTCAAGTCACACTGCTGGAGCCGCACCCACGCGTTCCCCTGGAGCTCGCCCCCGCGTTGGTCGGCCGCCTCGAGCGGTTGCTGCAGGAGGTAACGATCACTCGCGCGCCTGACCTCGTCGTCGAGGTGGCGTATGCCGGGCCGCGGTGCGTGGTCTGCCACGCGGGCGGCAAGCTCGGCGGTCACCACGCTGACGACGGACAGATCGAGTGGATCCACCGGGCGTGCCACCGCAGGTTGCACCGCCGCGGCCGGGTCAGGGCGCCCGGTGCCGCTCGGCAGCGGCGGATCATCGATGTCGCGCACAAGGTGCTCGTCGCTGCCCAGCCTCCCGCGCGTGCCGTTCGATCAGGGTGGAACGACGGCGACGTCGTCGTGCAGCGCGGCCAGCCCACGGTCGAAGGTCACCAGGCGGCCGCCACGAGCCCGGGCCAGCGCGGCGAGGTAGGCGTCGGTGACCTGACGGTGCCCCACCACCCCGTCCAGCCGTACGCCGAGGTAGTCGAGCTCGTCCGGCCAGAACTCGTGCCGCCGGTCGCCGGTGACCGACTCGAGTGCAGCACGCGCGTCACCGGTTGACACGCCACCCCGCAGGAGCAGCCGGAGCAGTGCACCCTGGGTGATCGGGCAGGTGGCGAACCGCTGGTCCAGACCCTCGAGCCAGACGCCCGCCCGCTCAGCGTGGACGTGCGCTTCCTGCACAAGCGCCACCAGCACGTTGCTGTCAAGCAGGTAGGTCACTCCTCGTCGTCTAGCGAGCGGACGTCGTCCTCGGTGATCAGCCGGCCAAGGTCGGCCCCGAGGAAGCCTGTGTGCCGGTTGCGCACCATGCGGTAGGTGGGGCGGTCAGCGTTGAGCGCACGGTGCAGGAGAACTTCGACGGTTCGGCTGACGGTCTGGCTCCGGTCCCGCGCAATGGACAACAGCTGGGCGTGCATGTCGTCGGGCAGCGAAATCGTGGTGCGCACTGATGCAGACTACATCATGCCGCATCAACGGGTCGGTTCGAGCCACGAAGGGCACCAGCAGTTGACTGTCGCGCGGGCGTTAGCCTGCGGCTGTGACTGACGAGCAGATCCGGTACGAGGTAGCAGGGCGGGTCGCCACCATCACCCTCGACCGTGCCGAACGGCTCAACGCCTTCACCCATCAGATGGCCGCCGAGCTGATCGGAGCGTTCGACCGCGCCGACGCGGACGACGGCGTCCGGGCGGTCGTTGTCACCGGAGCCGGGCGCGGGTTCTGCGCCGGTGCGGACCTGTCCGGCGGTGGCGGTCGTTTCGACCGCGGCGCAGTCGACGAGGCCGTGCGCGACGAGGGCGGCCGGGTGTCGCTGCGGATCTACGCGAGCAACAAGCCCGTCATCGCCGCCATCAACGGCCCGGCGGTGGGTGTGGGCGTGACGATGACGCTGCCCATGGACATCCGCCTGGCCAGCACCGCGGCACGCATCGGCTTCGTGTTCGCTCGTCGCGGCATCGTCCCCGAGGCGGCGTCGAGCTGGTTCCTGCCGCGGCTGGTAGGCATCAGCCAGGCGGCCGAGTGGGTCTACACCGGCCGGGTGTTCGGCGCCGAGGAGGCGAGGGCCGGCGGCCTGGTCAGCAGCGTGCACGCACCGGAGGAGCTGCTGCCTGCCGCCTACGCGCTCGCCACTGAGATCGCGGACAACACCTCGGCGGTGTCGGTCGCGGTAGCCCGGCGCCTGATGTGGCGGATGCTCGGCGCGGACTCCCCCGTGCGGGCGCACATCGCCGACTCGCGGGCCATGTCGGCGCTCGGCGGCGGTCCGGACGCCTACGAGGGGGTGCAGGCGTTCCTCGACAAGCGCCCCGCCGAGTTCCCGATGCGGGTCAGCAGCGACCTGCCCGAGGTGCTCGCCGACCCGCAGCCCTCCTGGGCCGCCGGGCTGCTGGCCAAGTAGCAACCAGCGCCGGCAGGGCCGTCAGGCGCTGAGCGACTGCAGCGCGCGGTCGGCGTGCACGGCCATGTTCAGCTCGCTCTGGATGACTTCGCGCAGGGTGCCATCGGTGTTGATGACGAACGTCGCCCGCTTGACCGGCAGGGGCCCGAAGCGGCGCTTGACGCCATACGCCCGGGAGACCGTCCCGCCTGCGTCGGACAGCAGCGGGTAGTCGAAGCCGTGCTTGTCGGAGAACTGCTTCTGCTTGTCGACGGGGTCGACGCTGATGCCGATCCGCTGCGCTCCGGCCGCAGCGAACTCGGCAGCGAGGTCGCGGAAGTGGCAGCTCTCCTTCGTGCAGCCGGGCGTCATCGCCGCGGGGTAGAAGAACAGCACGACGGGGCCCTGGGCCAGCAGCGTGCTCAGCCGCTGCGGAGCTCCGTTCTCGTCGGGCAGCTCGAAGTCGGGAGCGCGGTCGCCAGCCTGCATGCCGTGCACCTTCTCTGTCGGTTGACGCTGTCGGGTGAGTTGTCTCGTGGTTCGGTCGCCGCCTGCAGTTGACCACAGCCCGGCCTGCCTACGCTGCGTGGATGCCGCTGGACGGAGTACGCGTCGGGCTCGTCCTGCTGCCTGAGAAGCGCTGGCCTGAGCAGCGTCGGCGCTTCGAGCAGGCCGAGGAATGGGGCTTTGACTGCGCCTGGACCTACGACCACATCGGCTGGCGCTCACTGGTCGACGGGCCATGGTTCGGGCCTGTCACCACCCTCGCGGCCGCCGCGGCGGTGACAAGTCGCATCCGGTTGGGCACCTTCGTCGCATCCCCGAACGTGCGGCATCCCGTTCCCTTCGCCCGCGAGGTCCTGGCGCTGGACGACGTCTCCGCCGGTCGGCTCGTTCTCGGGATCGGTGCAGGTGGGGAGGGCTACGACGCAGCCGTCATGGGCGGCCCGGCGCTGAGCCCCCGGCAGCGGGTCGAGCGGTACGGCGAGTTCGTCGAGCTGCTCGACGCCCTGCTGACCAAGGAGCGCACCACGTGGTCCGGCGACTGGTACTCCGCCGTCGAGGCGCGCTCGGCGCCGGGATGCGTGCAGCAGCCGCGCGTACCTTTCGTCCTCGCCGCCAACGGACCACGCTCGATGCGGATCGTCGCCGAGCACGGGCAGGGCTGGGTCACGACAGGCCCGCCAGGGGCCGCCGACGACGCGGCATGGTGGACGGGTGTAGCGGATCTCGCGGCGCGGATGACCGCCGCGCTCGATGGCGTCGACCGCGGGGAGCGCGACCCCCGCCGCTACCTCTCCCTTGACAGCGGGCCGGTGTCCGGGCTCGCGTCCATCGAGCAGCTGCGCGACTCGGTGGGCAGGGCAGCAGCCCTGGGCTTCGACGAGGTCGTCATCCACTGGCCTCGCCCGGCCGGTGTCTACGCGGGGCGCGAGGACTTGCTCGAGCCGCTGTCAGCCCTGCTCACGGCTGCAGGAGAGGCCGACGTTCAGTAGCGAGCAACGCCCCGGCCGGACCGGGCGGCGTAGAGGGGAGCGACGATGGCGATGAGCACGGCGGCCGCACCGATCTGCAGCGCGTGCCGGATCCAGTCGATGCCCTTCGTGTGCCGGACGTTGAGCTTGGTCGCGAGGAAGTCGCCGATCAGGCCGCCGATGATGCCGAGCACGATGGTCAGCCAGATCGGGATGTTCTGCCGACCGCTGACCAGCAGCTTCGCCAGCAGGCCGATGACCAGACCGGCGATGATCGCGTAGAGGATGTGCATATGCAGCTCCAGATGGGGCGCCCCGCTGGGTGGTGGGCGTGCTGACCGGTATGTGCCCGGCCTCACCCAACTGCACACCGGGAAGATCGTCCTCTGGCCTCTCCCTACCTTACGATACGAGGCAGTTCCGTATCAGAGGTGAGCCCACCGGCGCCGGCCAGTCCGGACACCCGCACCGTCACCAGGAGAAGTTGCATGACCACCACTGACCCCGCCACGGCCGAGCGCCCGGCGCCCACCGGGGCCACTGGGGCCACCGGGGCCACCGGGGCCGGACCCACGAGCTCGCACGCCCCCGACCCCAAGCGCTGGCTCGCGCTGGGCATCATCGCGCTCGCCCAGCTGATGGTCGTGCTCGACGCGTCGATCGTGAACATCGCGCTGCCGCACGCCCAGGCCGACCTGCACATCACTGACGCCAACCGGCAGTGGGTCATCACCGCCTACACGCTTGCCTTCGGCGGACTGCTGCTGCTCGGCGGCCGGATCGCGGACTACGTCGGGCGCAAGCGCGTCTTCCTCGTCGGGCTCCTCGCCTTCGCCGCCGCCTCAGCGCTGGGTGGCATCGCCCCCAACGCCACCCTGCTGTTCGCGGCCCGCGCGCTGCAGGGCGCAGCGGGTGCCCTGCTCGCCCCCGCGGCGCTGTCCCTGATCAGCGTCACGTTCACCGAGGCCCGTGAGCGCGCCAAGGCGTTCGGTGTGTACGGCGCGATCGCGGGCGGCGGCGCCGCCATCGGCCTGATCCTCGGCGGCGTCCTCACCGAGTACGCCTCCTGGCGCTGGTGCCTGCTGGTCAACGTGCCGATTGCGCTCGCCGCCTTTGCTGCCGCCGTCCCGGTCGTCCGGGAGTCGCGCGCAGAGGGCAAGCCGTCCTACGACATCCCCGGCGCCATCCTCGTCACGCTTGGCCTGGTCTCGCTGGTCTACGGCTTCACGAAGGCGGCTGAGAAGGGCGTGGGGTGGGGTTCCCCGATCACGCTCGGGCTGATTGGTGGCGCCATCGTGCTGCTCGCGCTGTTCGTCGTCGTGGAGCACCGGTCGAACGCACCGCTGCTGCCGCTGCGTGTGCCGGGCGACCGCAACCGCGGCGGCTCCTATCTCGCCAACCTGCTGGTCGGTTCGGGTCTGTTCGCGATGTTCCTGTTCCTGACCTTCTACTTCCAGGTCACGCTCCACTACAGCGCCCTCAAGGCCGGGATGGCCTTCCTGCCGTTCAGCGGCGGCATCATCGTGTCGGCAGGCATCACCAGCCAGCTGCTGCCGCGCTTCGGTCCCCGCCGCCTGATGCTCACCGGGCTCACCATGTCGACGCTCGGGCTGCTGTACCTGACGCAAATCTCGCCCACCACCTCGTGGGTCTCTCACGTGCTGCCGGCAGAGCTGCTGATGAGCCTCGGGATGGGGCTGGTGTTCGTGCCGCTGGCGAGCACCGCCCTCATCGGCGTGAGCGGGCACGATGCCGGGGTCGCGTCGGCCCTGGTCAACACCACCCAGCAGATCGGTGGCTCGCTCGGCACCGCACTGCTCAACACGATCTACACCACCGCGGTGACGGGGTACTTCGCGTCGCACGCCCTGACCCCTGCGGTGCAGCGGGCAGGGCTCGTGCACGGATACACGGTCGCCTTCGCCTGGGGGGCGGCGCTGCTCGCGGCAGCGCTGGTGGTCGTCTTCGTGCTTGTGCGCGCGGGCCGCGAGTCGGTCTCCAACGAGGCGGCCGCCGTCCCCGCCTAGTCCATCCGAGCAGGGCGTCGGGTTCTGCGGGGGCGAGGTACATGCTCGCGGCACGTCGGGCACCGCCTGCCTCAAGTCGTGCTGGTGTCCGTACCGCTCGTACGGCCCGGCGGGGTGTCGCCGCCCGGCCCCATCCCGCCGGGTGGCATCCAGCCGTGGAACCGGCCGTCGCCTGGGCCGCCATCGCGGTCGAGGTGGCGCCCGCCGAACATCGGCACCTGGCCGGCCATGATCCGCTCCACGACTGGCGTGCTACCGCCGGTGAGCACGTGAACGAGGACCCTCGCCGCTCGCCAGCGCCGAGACGGACGACTGCGCGCCGTTCTTCCATACCGGCGTCTGCGGTTTGACGGTGTACGTACTGCTCATCCCGGCGGCGCTCTTGACAGTGATGCTCGTCGATGAAACCGCGGTCAAGGTGCCCACGACGTGCTGCTCTCCGTCTCGGCCTACCCGCCCCAAGCGATCCGGGTCGGCCATGCCCAACCGACCGGGCACGCTGTTGTCAGGCCCGCCATTCCCAGTTTCGCCACCCGCAGTCGTTCCGCCACCGGTCACACCGCTCTGGGGCGCCGCAGGTGTCGTGGCTGCGGCGTTGGAGGACGTCGACGTCGACGTCAGAGCCGCGACACCGAGGGCACCGGCGAGAACGGAGGCAGCGACGAGGCCAACGGCCCCGCCTTTGGTGAGCCTGGGCGCCGCGGGACGCCCGGCCCGAGCGGCGGCTGGCGCGCGCCCGTCGAGATCAGGTGCGCCGAACGAGGCGGTGTCACTCGTGCCCGCGGCTCCCGCGGCGCCGCCGGCAGGCGGGCCGTAGGCGACAGTCTCGTGCACGCCGCCGGGAGCGCCGGGAACACCGGGAGCGCGGGGAGCGCGCTGCTCGTCGGGCAGCCAGAAGGGGTCGTTGTCCCCGGTGGACCTGTTGTCGGTCATCTGCTTCCTCGTCTGTCCTGAGCATCAGCGTGGCGCGCGCCGGGGCCTGGCGGAAGCGCCCATCCGAGGATGGACCGGCTGCCTGGCAATCACCTGGCACCCTGCTGCCAGTCGGTACAGATGTCCGGGTCAGCCGGCGGCTGCCAGCGCGACGGGACCTGCAGTGCCGGTGTCGGGCTCGATGTCGGAGCTGTCGTACTGTGCCGTCCCCGAGAAAGCCGCCCACAGCCGGGCGTACGGGCCGCCGGCATTGAGCAGCACGTCATGCGGCCCCACCTCGATGATGCGCCCGCCAGCCAGCACGACGACCCGGTCTGCCCGCGCTGCGGTGGTCAGCCGGTGCGCGACGACCAGAGTGGTCCGGCTTCTGGTCACCACCTGCGCCGCTGCGGTGACAGCAGCCTCGGCCGACAGGTCGAGCGCGGCAGTCGCCTCGTCGAGCAGCAGGATGTCAGGCTGCACCAGCTCGGCCCGGGCCAGGGCGAGCAGCTGGCGCTGTCCAGCGGACAAGCCGCGACCGCGCTCGCCGACGGGATGCAGGTAGCCCCCGGGCAGGCCAGCCACCATCGCGTGGGCGCCCACGGCCCGCGCAGCTGCCTCCACCTCGGCGTCCGGCGCCTCGGGCCGTCCGTAGGCGATGGCATCGCGCACGGTGCCGGCAGACAGGAACGCCTCCTGCGGCACGACTCCGAGCCGCCGGCGGTAGGCGGGCAGGTCCAGCGCGCGCAGGTCGTGGCCGTCGACGCAGACGGCCCCGGCAGTCGGGTCGTAGAACCGGGCGATCAGCTTGACCACTGTCGATTTCCCCGCGCCAGTCTCACCGACTAGGGCGACTGTCTCACCCGGTGCAACGCGCAACGCGACGCCGGTCAGCGCATCCCGCTCGGCCCCTGAGTACCGGAAGCTGACGTCCTCGAGCGCGACCTCACCGCGCAGCGGCGGCACGGGCAGGGGGTCGGCAGCGCGCGGGGTGGATGTCGGTGTGCGCAGCAGGTCGCGCAACCGCCGTAGGCCGACCAAGGCCTGCTGGTAGCCGTCGAACACCTGCGAGAGCTGCTGCACGGGGGAGAAGAACAACTCGACGTACAGCAGCGCGGCGATCAGAACGCCGGGGGTGAGCGAGCCATCGCGTACCCGCGCGGCGCCGATGGCGAGCACGAGCGCGGATGCGACCTCGCTGAGGAACTCGACGAACGGGAAGTAGGTGGAGATGTAACGCTGGGCGCGCAGCCGGGAGGCGCGGTAGTCCCACGCGGCAGCTTGAAATGCCTGGGCGTTGAAGGACTCCCGCCGGTATGCCTGCGCCACACGCACGCCCGCCACGTTCTCCTGCAGCTGGGCGTTGACGACACTGACCTTCTCCCGCGCCTCGCGGTACGCCGGTGTCGAGCGGGCCCGGAACCAGATCGTCGCGACAACCAGCGCCGGCACGACGGCCAGCAGGGTGAGCGCGAGGCCGGCGTCGAGCAGGACGAGGGCGACCACGACACCGACCACCGACAGCAGGCTGATCACGGCGGTGACCAGGCCGGTCTGCAGGAACGTCGACAGCGCGTCGACGTCGGTCGTCATCCGGGTCATGATCCGGCCGCCGAGCTCGCGTTCGTAGAAGTCGAGCCCCAGCCGTTGCAGCTGGGCGAACGTCTTGACCCGCAGCGCATACAGCAGCCGCTCGCCGGTGCGGCCGGTGACCCGCAGCTGGCCGACGCCCACCGCCCAGTCGGCCAGCACGACCGCCAAGGCGATTCCGGAGACGACGAGCAGCGCGCCGATCGTCTGAGTCCGCACGCCGGCATCGACCCCCCGCCGCACGAGCGCGGGCAGCAGCAGCTGAGCCAGCGCGTCCAGTGCGACGAGCAGGAGCCCGAGCGCGAGCGGCAGCCGGAACGGGTGTAGCAGCCGGCCGAGGGTGAACGAGGTGTCGGGCGTGCGGGCGATGGATGCCGGCACCTGCGGCTCGTCGGTGGCAGGAGGCAGCGCGGCGACGCTCGCGAGCAGGACCGGGTTGGCCGGGACGTTGCCGAGCAGGCCCGACCCTGCCGAGTCCGCTGGCAGCGCGGATGCGGTCGGCGCATCGCCCGCCGCGGGTGCGCTCTCGTGCTGCCACAGGCTGGGCGTGACGCCATCCACCTGGGGCTCGATATCGTTCGTCGCCTCGATCGGTGCCTCACCGTCGGGCCCGTTCATCAGGCGCCGGAACAGCGAGCAGCGCTCCTCGAGCTCGTCCTCGGTGCCGA
>JAABUJ010003006.1_pt1 | contig 19623 bp, 23 predicted proteins | sample 5559131 | NCBI WGS metagenome assembly JAABUJ01 (sample SAMN10711875, study PRJNA513366) | rock metagenome | isolation source: Antarctica rocks | place: Antarctica: Victoria Land, Mt New Zealand nord | collected 2016-01-07 | reverse complement strand
CGGTGAGGAGTTGCAGAAACTCGCCCACGGTCAGGCCCGTCGCGGCCAGGAACTCGCGGTCTTTGTGTTTCAGGGTGTCGTAACTGAGCATACTTACAGTATAGCCTATTGCCGATAATGTTTAATGCTTGCCCCAGTATCCAGAATGAAGGTGCCCACCAGGCCGCCACCCGTCCGTCCGTTGTCCACCCGTACTTGCACATAGATGAACCCGTGTTCGGACGGCGCGTAGGGGATCGTCGTCTGGTAGTGCTTGTCCGTAGGCGTATCCGCGTACACAGGCGGCACAGCACTGCTAAACAGGATCAAGTTGATCAGCAGGATAATGCTGGGCATGTTCAAGCATAACGGAAAGAGCGACTTCATCACTTACCCTCCTCATAAGATTGCGCGCGGCAGCGTGAATGGCCCGGCGGCTCGGCGTCAGTCAAGGTCATCACCACGCGAACTCGACCGCCTGCAAGAAGGCGCGGGCAAGGACGGTGTGGCCGGTCAGGCTGGGGTGGACGCGGTCCCAGGCCAGGGTCGCCGGGTAAAGGGCGGTCAGCACGGCGTCGAAGGCGGCCTGGGTGTCCACCAACAGCGTCCCATGCTTCTCGGACAGTTGGCGGACGATGGCCCCATACTCGTCCATGCGGGCGCGCATGGGGTCGGCGCGGTTCGGCTCGATGTAGAAAGGCGTCAGGAGGACGATGTTTTGGACGGCGGGCCGCGTTTGGGACAGCAGGGCGTCCAGGGTGCGTTCATACTCGTCGGGCAGGACGTGGGTTTCGGTCCGCAGGGGCGAGTCGAACTGCCGCCACACGTCGTTGATGCCGATCATCACGGAGAGCCAGTCGGGCTTTTGGTCCAGCACGTCCGTCTGCCAGCGCTTTTGCAAGTCGCGGACGGTATGGCCGCCCGTGCCCATGTTGACGACGCGGATGCCCAGTTCGGGATAGACCGCGCCGAGCAGGGCGTCTACCAGGCTGACGTAGCCGCTGCCCAGCGCGCCGCCCAACCCCTCGCCGATGGGCTGTGCGCGGCCCGCGTCGGTAATCGAGTCGCCGATCATCACGAGTTTGCTGTGTTTATCGAGTTTCATTTGGCTGCCTTGATAAGCCAGGGAAGCCAACGGCTGAAGCCGTCGCTGCGTGGCGAGGCGCCACGTTTCCACCTGCGTGGAGACAAGAATAGCATTATGCAATGCTTTTTGCGCCCGCGAAGGCGGGCAGGAGGCGTCCTCGCCACATAGCGACGGCTTCAGCCGTTGGCTTCCCTGGCTTTCCTAATCCCTTTTCTGGTTATGCCGTCTTGAGCAGGCGGCGTGTGTAATCTACCGAGCGGGAGACGGCGGAAAAGGGATCTTCCTCGCCCTCGTATTCGATGTTCAGCCAGCCGTCGAAGCCGGCCTGCCGGAGCGCGGTCACGCAGTCGGTTAGGTCTACCTCGCCCTCACCGATGGCGGTTCCGGCGAATTTAAGGCCCTCAATGCCGGTGTAGGCGAAGCCCTGGTAGTCGTCGGGGGCGACCCGGAAGTCCTTGAAGTGACACATGGCGGCGCGCGGGGCGAGTGCGGCGACGGCGATGTGGGAGGGCTGGTGGACCAGCAGGAAGTTCCCCGTGTCCGGGTTCGCCTTCAGGGCGGGGCTGGCGACGGCGTTCAGGATGGTTTCCACCTGGTCGCTGCGGCCTGCCAGCCTGCCGTGGTTTTCCAGGGCGAGCGTGACGCCGTTGTCATAGGCGTACCGGGCGGCATCCGTCAGGCCCTCGATGATCCAGAGCAGGCACTGCTCATAGGTGAATTCAGGCGTGACGTCGCCGCCGAAGACACGCACCGTCTTCGCGCCAAAGCCGACGGCCATGTCCACGCCGTCCCGGATTTTATGAACCTGGGCAGCGCGCTCACTCTCATGGGCGGAGACGAAGTTGTTGGCGACGGAGTAGACGCCGACGGACAGGCCGGTGTCTTGCAGGGCGGCCCGGACGCCCGGCATTTCGGCGGCGGCATCTTTCCAAAAGAAGTCCAGCAGCTCGACGCCCTGGACGCCCAGCCGCTTGGCTTCCTGAATGAAGCCGGGGATGTCCAACTGCCCGCGCCGGACAGCGGCGGCGTAGCTCCACATGCTCAGTCCGAGTTTCATGAGATTTTCCTTAGCGAATGTTATCGACGTCATGCACAAGCGCCCCAGCCTAAAGGGCCGGGCTATGCCCGGCTCCGCCGGGGGCCGCCCCTTCGGGGCTTCGGAACAGGCAACCGATGACAGGGCTTTCTCTGTAGCCCCGCCCTCCGCATCTCGGTTATTGGGGCGGTCTGCCAGTACAGAAAGGGTGGCCCATCCGTGTATGCCTACGGCATTACTGCGTATAGGACTGGCCTTCAGGCCGAGTCAGACCTTCTGCAAGAGGTCTATTGCCGCCGCGCGAGAAGAACGCACGCATCATCCCTGAGTTTCCCGTGGGCGCGGAGTTCTTATACAGTCTCTCAGGCCGTCAAAGGCGTCAGTCTTCCTGAGGACTGCCCTGTTTCTGATGATAGCTTTCCACGAGCCGCAGGAAGCTTTCCCGCATTTTCGCCGAACTCAGCCGTGCTTCCGCGGCTTCCTGTCGCATTTCCTCTATGTTTACCCGTACCGCCTCTGCGATCTGGCGAAGCGCCTCCGAAGTTTGTCGGAGCGCTTCCCTAGCCTGTCGCTGTTCTTCTGTGGCACGGCGCATTTCTTCCGCAAACCCGCGCTGCTGCTCTGCGACCCCGCGCAGCCACTCCTCGTTCAGCCGTGCTTCTTCGTCCTGGTTCCGAGTCCCTTCCGAAGAGACGCGAGCCTTCTCAGCAGCCTTTCTGCCATCTTCCGCCAACGACCGTTGCTGCTCCGTGTATTCCCGACGATCTTCTCCGTAGATCCGCCGGGTTTCCTCGGACCGGCGAATGCTTTCATCCTCCTGCCGGCCTGCTTCCTCTTCTTTTCGACCTGTCTCAGCCCCTTTGTGCCTGCCTTCCATGCTCTGACGCCTCTCCTCGGCAAGCGCTCGCTCCTCCTCACCAGAGGCAAGCATGTGTGACTGGGTGGCTTCTTGTTTATTCAAGGCGCTCTCCTTCGCAATCTCATTCGCAATCTCATTTTCAGGACGGTTTGATTTACCGAATGAGCCGTAAGGCCCCTGAATTTAGGATTTATTCTTTATTCATGGGGATATAAGGCTCCATGCCTTTCTCTAAGTCTGTTTGAAGGCATGAGATTGTCTTAATCCTTGCACCTTTCGGGTATAACACAAGCAATCACTGAGCCAGTTCAGAGCAAGAGACTTAACGGGTTGTTAGGCTGAAATCTTGTTAGGCTGAAATCGTTAATCCTGCCTAGCGTAACCCCAATAAAACCCTAAATCTTGCGGGTCGCTCCGTAAATAAACACTGCCGTGAACACGTTGCTTGAAACACAGCAGCCTGAGTGCAGAACCACATTGGGATAACAATGTGTGGGTTGAAAGACCCTAGAAGCCCTCGGCTTTAGGATTTATTCTTTAGCCGTAGGGAGTTGTCACCCCAACCGATCCGGGAGGCCGCTAAAGCCCCGCCACGCGCGGGGATTTTTTGGGTCCGCAGGGTACTGTCACTTTTTACTCGCCGTCACGATGCCGCCCATGTCTGTGTCGCGCTCGGCAGCCTCGTCAGCGGCCCCCTCAGTTTCGTAGTGCAGGTTCTTTTCCACGCGCACCGTCGTGCCGTGCGGGTCGGTCGCGGTGAAATCGAGTTTGTCGGATAGCCCTTCGAGCAGGGTCAGCCCCCAACCGCCCAAGCGTTCTCCCCCTTCTCCATCGGAGCGCACGGCGCCGACAGGGAGTACGTTCCCCTGAGCGAAGCCCTCCCCCGCATCCGTCACCGTGATGACGACCTGGGGTTTGTAGTATTCCAAAGTGACCAGGAAGTGCGTTTCTTTGGAGTGGGCGTGACGAACGACATTGGAACACAGTTCCGCGACGATGACTTCCACGTCATCAGTGGTGGTCGTGTTCACCTTCATGTCATCGAGGAGGCACCGACTGAGAAGCCGCGTCGTCCGAATATAAGTCGAGTCTTCGGGGAGGTCCAGCGAGAGCCGCAGTATCATAATGTTGCCCCTTTTATCGTAACGCCTTGCCGGTTCCTCTTCAAGTCCTTCGCTCGTCAAATGAAGCAGTGACAGCAAAAATCAGTAGACCTCTTGCATAAGTCTACCCGGCCCTGAAGGGCCGGGCTATACCCGGCTCCGCCGGTGGGCCGCCCCTCCGGGGCTTCGGATTAAGATTGGAAGGGCGCGATGAATCGCACCCCTACACGGCGGCCTGTCCGCTGTCCGAAGCCCCGGAGGGGCGGCCCAAACGTGTTGCCGCATTGCGGAGCAGTCGCTTCCGCATTGGCTTTCCACTGTAACACTTGTGTCTGGTTGGCTTGATTATACCATGAAAAGTCAGGGGCCTTACGGCTCTTATGATAAAATCGAACGTTGTTGTATAAAAACCGCGCAAGATTCAAAACCATACCTCCCTCAGCCCGTTTTGCGAAAAGGCGGGTTTAGAACTCCAAATCCGGCAGCAGACGGGCGACGAACAGCAGGCCGCTGATGGTCTTCGAGTCCACGATCTCGCCGCTTTTGATCTTTTCGAGAGCGTCGGCAAACGGCGTTGGGATGATCTCTAAAAACTCGTCCTCGTCCGTGTGGCCCTCCGTCGGTGTCAAGTCTAGGGCGAGGAAGGTGTGGATGACCTCGGTGGAGTAGCCGGGGGCCTGATACGAGTGATAAAGCTTGACCATGCGGCCCGGACGGTAGTTGATCTCCTCGGCCAGTTCGCGCCGGGCGCACAGCTCGATGTCCTCGTCCGCGTCGCGCGTCCCGGCGGGGATCTCCAGGAGGCTGGCAGCGGCGGCGCGGCGGAACTGGCGCACGAGGATGACGGTGTCGCGGTCCAAGAGCGGCACCATCGCGACCGCGCCCCGGTGCTCGACGATCTCGCGCTGGCTGGTTTTGCCGTTGGGCAGCACAACGGTGTCCACGCGAAGGTTGATGATGCGCCCGTCAAAGACGCGCTGGCTGCTGGTGACGGTCTCTTCGATGTTGGTCATAGTTATTCTTTCAATGCAAGTCCGGCGGCCCCCGCCGCCAGGAAGAAGGCCGGGTCTTCGGCGGGCGTCCGCCCCATGCTGGTGACGGCGACGTTCCGCGCGGCCAGCAGGTCGAGGGCGTCCTGCGCCCCTTCGATCAAGAGGACGCTGTGGCCGGGCGGCAGGCCCGCATCGTCCGCCCCCGCCGGCAGCGGGACGAGGCAGCGGGAGTAGGCCAGGTCCAGCGTCGTCCGGGTGTGGTGGCTGATGCCCTGGTGCCGCTCCCGCTTGTCCGCCGAAGACATGCGGACGATGGCGACGGACGTGCCGCTCAATGCCCGCACGATGTCCAGGTTCTGCGCCTGCTCAATGCCGCTGAAACCGTACTTGGTCCCCGTGCCGGCGTTGCCCGGCCCCTGGCAGACGATGGCGGCGTCGCAGTCCAGGATGTGTTTTGCCCCCAGCAGGGCCGAGTGCAGGGTCACGGTTTCGCGGTCGCCGCCGAACGCCTGGCCGCAGGTCAGCGTCGCGTAAATAAGATGAGCCGCCTTGAGGTCGCGGACCAATCGGCTGAAGGCCAGCGGCAGGGCGCCGCCGTCGGTCATGACATAGGCGACCCGGCGCTTGCCGGACAGGTACAGCCCGGCGGCGGCGGGGCCGATCTGCGAGTGCAGTTGCCCGACCAGGACGGGGAAGCCTTCCAGGTCGCGCTCCCAGACATCGGCATAGCGCTCCTGCTCTTCGAGTGTCAGGACGGCCTGCTGGCAGGGCAGGTAGCGGCCCTTGATGACGTGGCCGGTTTCACCCCCCGCCCCCCAATTCTGGGGGAGCAAGCGGGACAGGTTGGCGCTGACAAAATCATAGCCGCCCGTCCCCAGCTTCAGGGTCTGCGCCGTCGTGTTCAGCACGACCTCATCACCGACATGGGCGGGACCGGTGAGCACGGGGTAGTTGACCGCCCGCCGCGTTTCCAGTTCGAGCCGCACGGTCAATTCCTGCGCGTCCCCGTCCCAGTCCGTCACGGACTGCACTTTGCCGGCCGCCTGCGTGATCACTGGCTATTTCTCCCGGTCGAGGCGTTCCAGCGCCTCTTGAGCGAGCGCCGCCCAATCCGCGTCCCCCGAAGCCGCGACCTGCTGCCACTCCGACAGCGCCTGGTCCATCTGCCCGTCGGCGTACAAGCAAGTCCCCAGCAGGTAGCGCGTGCTGAAGTTATCAGGCTCACGGGATAACTCTTCGCGGTGATCGGCGATGTGGCCTGGCAGGTTTTTCCGATGGGCAGGCGCCCGGACGTAGCAGGCGCCCGGACGTAGAGCGTCTTAGCGTCCGCGTCCCACCACTTGTTCTCGCCTATTTTCTTCAGGTCATCCACTTGTCATCACCGCCCGTGCCTCTTGTCATCACCGCCCGTGCCTCGCGTACAATCTCAGCCCATGATTGCGCCTCATATATCACCCCATTAGTTGGCCCGCGCCAGCGGTTTATCCAGCTTCTGATAATTGGCTAAGGCTTCTCCAACCTCACGCCTTAGTTCTTCTTCGCCTATCTCCCACTGTAGTTCAGGAGAGGGTCGGAATACACTACAGGCTGAGTGAAGAGCATCTACCATCGTTTGGAACTCAATGTCTTCCGCGTACCCCCAAAGCTCGGCCGACCTTTGCTGGAACTCGCTCCCGCCAATCTCGCCGCGCTGGAACGCCGCTATGAGTAATTCGTCATAGGGCTGCTGCCATGTGGCTTTCTTCGAGTAAGTCTCGTCCCGGTCTCGTATCCAGAGTGCCGTGAACTTGGAACAGAAGGCGGCAACTTCTAAATCCCTGCTCAAGAAATCTTCGATTAGCGAGAAATACTCTTCATGGCGAATGGTGCCACTCATGTTACGTTTCCTTTTCTCAGCAAATCCACGACCTGGCTTAGGTACAGCTTCCAGCCTGCCACAAACGTGTTTGATTGATCCACTGCGACCCATAGGTTAGTCGCAGGGTCGAAGTAGTGGGTCACGGGAACGGTTCCACGGAATGTACCCAGAGTCACTTGCGGAGCAGTGGCAGTGTGGTCTTGGATCGCCTGCCTGAACAAATCTGCATTGGCACTGTTCCAGTTTCCGGTGACACCAAAGTCGGGCGCATGACCGCTGAACTCATGCTGCAAATTTCTCGAACCGAAGCCGCAGGGATTATGCACCCAAGCCCCTCCGTGAGCCTATCCAATTTTGCCGTGAGGGCGCGATAAGTCGCGCCCCTACCCCCGCCACTCCGCCGCCGTCTGCACGATGGAGACCACCAGCTGCGTGCTTTTGACCATGTCGGAAATGCGGACGTACTCGTCGTGGCGGTGGATGTTCTGCATCCCGCAGCCCAAAACGGTCGTTGGGAAGCCGTTCGCGTTGAAGATGTTGGCGTCGGCCCCGCCGCCGGTCACGCGCAGCAGCGGCTCCAGGCCGATGCGCTCGGAGGCCGCCATGCCGACGGTCAGCACGGGGTCGTCCATGCCGAGTTCATAGGTCACATAGGCGGCCTCGTTCTTGATCTCGACCCCAACGCCCGCTGCGGCGGCTTCCTCGTGAAAACAAGCGAGCATGTGGTCGCGCTGCTTGTCCAATTTGGCCTGGGAGCGCGAGCGGGCCTCGCACTTCAGGTAGCACTCGGCGGGGATGATGTTGGTGGCCGTGCCGCCCGAAACGATGCCGACGTTGGCCGTGGTCTCGTGGTCTATCCGGCCCAGCTTCATGCGGGCGATGGCGCGGGCGGCGACCAGGATGGCCGAAACGCCGTCCTCGGGCTGCGCGCCGGCGTGGGCGGGACGGCCGTGTATCCAGACCTCGAAAATGTCCTGCGTCGGCGCGCTGTAGACGAACGAGCCGACGGGGGGGCCGGCATCGAGGACGTAGCCGAACTGCGCTTTGATCCGGCGCGGGTCCAGATGCTTGGCCCCGACCAGCCCGATCTCCTCGCAGATGGTCAGCAGCAACTGGATGTCGCCGTGCGGGATGCTTTGCTCGTCCAGAATCCGCATGGCTTCTAAAATGGGTGCCATGCCGCACTTGTCGTCCGCGCCCAGGATCGTATCGCCGCCGCTGCGGATGATCTCACCGTCGAAGACCGGTTCCAGGCCCGGCGTCGGCTCCACGGTGTCGAAGTGGGCCGAAAAGAAGATCGACGGAGCGTCCGCGACCGTCCCCTTCTTGAAGGCGATCAAGTTGCCGATGCTGCCGCCGACCTTTTCGCCCGCGTCATCGAACTCGCACGCGAAGCCGATCTCGGCGAGTATCCGTGCGCCGATCTCGCTGGCGGCCTTTTCGTGGCGCGGCGGCGTGTTCTGGCGGACGAGGTCCAGAAAGGTCTGGACGAGGCGGGTTTCGTTGACGGCGACGGGCTGGACCATAGCGATTGCTCCTTACAGGCGGGTTCGGGGAGGGTTTCGACAGAAGGCGGCGGGTTTCCTGCACGGTGTTCGTGCCCCCGGCACTGGAAGTGCCGGTCTACTATGGAGTGGAAGTGCCTCCGGCACTAAGAACGGGCGTCCGCTATCCTTCCCTCAGTCGCGGAGCGACTTCCATTCACCAGTAGACCGGCACTTCCAGTGCCGGGATAATGATCGCTCCCATGTCGAGATAATGCACTCGCGCCCGTTTTCAGGTAAAATGCCCCTGACACCGGTTTTTGCGAGGAGGCAGGAGAAACGACATGGGTATTCTGGACGGCAAGCAGGGCATCATCTATGGGGTGCGGAACGAGCGGTCATTGGGCTGGGGCTGCGCGCAAAGCCTGGCGCGCGAGGGAGCGCGGCTGGCCTACAGCGTACTGTCGGAGCGCGAGGAAAAGGACGTGCAGAAGCTGGCGGGGCAGTTGCCCGCCGAAAGCGCCTCTCTCATCCAGCTCTGCGACTTGACCAAAGACGACGACATCGAGGCGCTGCACCAGCGGCTTGGGGAAGAGTTCGGGCGGCTGGATTTTATCATCCATGCGGTTGGATTTTCGCCGAAAGACGGCATCAGCGGGCGGTTCATGGATGTCTCCCGCGAGAGTTTTCAGATCGCGATGGACAGCTCCATGTTCAGCTTCATCGCCGCCGCGAAGGCCGCCGAACCGCTGATGAGCGCGGGCGGCAGCCTGTTGACGCTGACCTACTTGGGAGCGGAGCGCGTCCTTCCTAACTACAACACGATGGGCATAGCGAAAGCGGCGCTGGAATCTTCGGTGCGCTATCTCGCCAATGATCTGGGACCGCAGGGCGTCCGGGTCAACGCGATCAGCGCGGGTCCGACGAACACGCTGGCGGCGCGCGGCATCGCGGGCTTCTCCGACATGCACCGCGAGGCGCGCGAGCGCGCGCCTCTCCGCAAAAACACGACGATTGATGAGGTGGGCGACACGGCGGCCTTTCTGACTTCCGACTGGGCGCGCGGCATCACGGGCGAGGTGCTGTATGTGGACAACGGCCTGCACATTCTGGGCTAACTATGCGTCTTGACTGGCATGTGAGCGGCGGCTACGAGGAAGCGGGCGGGGCCGAAGCCCTGCGGGAGATGGTGGGGGAGGCCGTCGAACGGCTGCCGCGCGAGCATCTGCGCGAACTCGGGGCGCTGATCATCTGGGACGAAGACCCCAAAGGCAAGGCGCTGGGCATCTGGCGGCAGGACCACACGGGCATCGCCATCGAGCTGTACCTCCAGCCGCACGTCGCCCCATTGCTGCCCCTGCCCCAGCGCGTCCGCGAGTTCGCCCTGCGCCTGCACCTGGCGTACACGGTCTTCCACGAGGTCGGCCACCACGTCACGCGCTTCCTGAACCGCCGCGCGGCCCCGCCGCGCAAGGCGGCGCGGGTGGAGCAAAAGATCGAGCGCTGGGCGGACGAGTACGCCGAAAAGCGGCTGGGCCGGCTGGTGGAAGCGTGGCTCCGCCCCGGCGGGCGGGCCGCAGGGGAGGATGGCCGCCGCGCCCTCGCTGCCGCGCTGCGGGCGCTGCGTCTGGACGATTTGGTCGCTCTGCCAGCCGCCGAAACGACACAGCCCGGGGGAAAAGAAGGAACAAAACAGGCCGCGCCGGCGTCGTAAGCGTGGGAATGGTCCGCCGCCAGAGTCGCCGGCGGGCCGCCCTTCTCGATGTGGAGACCCCAGCGGGCCGGGCAAGGGCGCTTTCGGCGCCCTCCCTTCTTTTTCCTGGCGACGCGGCCAGTCCTATAGCACGACGGAGCAGCCCCAGCGCATAATGCGCCGGGGCTGCTTTTCAGTGGCAGGCATGGCCTCAGTGCAGGGAAGCCAGGTCGCGGTCCAGGCGGCGCATCTCGCGGCGCATTTCGGACAGGCGGATGAGGGCGGGGTCGCTCAAGATCAGGTCCCACTCCTCCGTGTCGTAGCCGGCTAGGTAGCGGGGCAGGTACGATCCCGTCTTGGCAGGCAGGGAAACGGCGCGGGCGGAGACGGAAAGCGGGACGAGGGCGAGTTGGGAGTCATCGAACTCGGACTGCTGGCGGTCCCCGCGCTTGCGGGCATAGGCCGGGTCCAGCTTGCTGACAGTGGCCCACGCGCGCATTGCCGACTCGGGGCGGCCGGCGAAGAAGCAGGCGAGGCCGCGGTTCGAGTGCAGCATGACGTTCTTTGGGTCTAGGGCCAGCGCGCGGTCGAACATGTCAACGGCCTGCGTGTGCCGCTCCACGGCCAGCTTCATGCGGGGGTCCTGCGGGTTACGGGCGGCAGTGTGCAGGAGCATCCCCGACTTGGCGTAGGCCAGGCCGAGGTTCGAGAAGTCTTCCATGCAGGTCTCGCGCAGGATGATGACGTGCCGGAACTCGGCGACGGCGTCGTCCATCTGCCCCTTCTGGTAGAACAGAACGCCCCGGTTGACGTGGCAGTCGGCGTTGGCCGGCTCATGTTTAGCCGCCAATTCCCACTCGCGCAGCGCCCCGTCAGAGTTGTGGAGGGCGGCATGGGCGCAGCCCCACTGGTAATGGACGGCGTGAAAGCCCGGCTTCAGCTCCAGCGCGCGCCCAAAGTGCGGCAGGGCGAGCTCCGGCTTGCCCAGGGCGATGTAGCACAGGCCCAGGTTGCTGTGGACTTCGGGCAGGCGATCGTCCATTTTGAGCGCGACGCCCAGTTCGTCCAGCCCCGAGGTCAGGTTGTCCTGCATCAATTGCAGCCAGCCGGACTGGGCGGGGAGGTGCGGGTCTTGGGGGTCCAGATCGCCCGCCTTTTTGAGATGACGCGCCGACTGGACGTAGTCGCCGGACAGCCCCAGCGCGATGCTCAGGTTGGTTTCGGCCAGGGCGGAGCGGGGCCAGACTTTCAGGGCGGCTTGGAAGTACTGGATCGCCTGCGGCAGCATCCGCTGCGTGGTCTTGATGACGCCCAGGGCCGTCAGGACCGAGCCGGAGCGGGGGCTGATCTGCAAGGCGCGGGCCAGATACCGCTCGGCGATGTCCAGCGCGCCGCCGTCCGCGTAGGCTTTGCCCAGGTTGTAGCCGGCCTCGAACAGACGCGGGTGGATTCCGACCGCCTCTTTGAGCTCCAGGATGCCGTCATTGATCGCTCCCACCCGGCACAGCGCGTAGCCGTGGTTGGCGCGAACCGGGGCGCTTTTCGGGTCGAGGCGCGCGGCCCGACCGAGATTTTCCAGGTCCGCCGCCCCGATGCCCTCCTCCATCCGTGCCAGGCAGAGGTTGGTCAGCGCGTGGGCGTGGTGCGGGTCGAGATGCAGGGCAGCGTCGAACGCCTTTTCCGCCGTCGCCCGGTCGCTGCTCAGGATCAGCGCCAGCCCGGTGTCGTTCTCCGCGTCCGCCTTCAGGGCGTTATCCTCCCCCGCCAGCTTCAGCGCGCGGACGAACTCCGGCACGGCCTCGTCGTAGCGGCGCTCCCGGCAGTAAATGAGCGCCAGACGGCTGTGGAGGGTCGCGTTCTTCGGCTCCAGGGCCAGGGCGCTCTGGATGTGCTCAATCGCCACAGCCGCCCCCTCCGGGTCCGGGTCGAGGGCGGCTTCGACGAACAGGTGGGCGAGGTTGGCGGGGGGCGCGGCCAAATCCGGGCCGAGCCGGGCGGCCTGCTCGAACAGCTCGGCGGCCTGCGGCAGCGTCCCGCGCCGGGCCAGGGCAACGGCGGCATTGTTGAGGAACTCGGCGACGCCCGTCTGGCGCGCCTGCTGGAACCAGTGAATGCTCTTTTCGATCTCGCCATGCAGCAGAAACAGCGCCCCCAGGGTGAGCCGGGCGGCGGGCGCGTGGGCGGGGTCTTTCAGCGCCTCCTCTGCGCACTCCTGGATCTCCTTGACCAGTTCTTCGCTCTGGGCATGGAGGGCGGCGTGGTGCGCCTTCAGGCGATGCCCCGGCAGGAGGGTGCGGACGCGGGACAGCCCGTGGGGCGTTCCGCCGCCATGCGGAACGGCGCGGCTGGTCCGCCCCAGGTGCAGGAGAATGCCGCACTGGTTACAGATCGTGGCTGTGGAGGTGTTTTTGTGACTGCAATACGGACAGACCATTGTCTTGTTGCCTCGTCTACGTCAGCCCTGCGATGCCGCCAGCCGCGCGCCCTGGTTGGCGAGCTGGTCGGCGCGGGCATTGCCTTCGCGCAGGATGTGCGTTAGGGTAACGCCGCCGGGGAACAGGCGGCACAGAGCCGCCGCCTCCTGCTGGAGCGCCTTCAGGTGCGGGGCGTTGATCTTGTACCGGCCCTCCATCTGCCGGGCCATGAGCTGGCTGTCGGTGTGGACGACCACGCGGCGCGCGCCCCGCGCCTGCGCTTCTTCCAGCCCGCGAATCAAGGCTTTATACTCGGCGACGTTGTTGGTGGTCTGCCCGATGCCCTCGCCGATCTCCGTGATCGTCTTTCCGTCCGCGTCGGTCACCAGAACGCCGATGCCCGCCGCGCCGGGGTTGCCTTTGGAGGCGCCGTCAATAAAAAGAATGATTTCCATTGCCTCTATTATAACACAGTTTCAGGCGCTGGGCGGCGGCGGCCAAACGCCGGACGGCGGGGGCTGGTAGCCGGCGGGCGGCGTCGCCGCTTGCTGGGCGCGCAGCAGGGCGAGCATCCTGGCGGCCTGGAAGCCCTGGAAGATGCGGTACAGGGCGTAGGCATGGAAGGCAACAGCGAGCCAGTCTTTCACGAAGATCAGCAGTAGGCCGTCCAGCGCATAGAAGATCATGCCGACCACGAAGGCCCAGCGCGCGCCCTTGCGCGCGAACAGCCCGTACAGCACATAAAAGCCGGCGGCCAGGAGGTCCAGCCCCAGCGCGATGCCTTTTCCCGCCGCCCCGGAATGGCCTCCGAAGGCGTCGAACAACTCCGTCGTCCCCAGTCCGATGACGAAATGGATGCCTGCCCCGGCCAGGCCAATCAGGGAATTGATGATGGAAAACCCGGCAATCCAGAAAAACCAGTCGCCGCCGACCTGCGTTTGCTTCTGGGCCACGGCGTACTGCATGTTGCCCGGACCATTAATCATGTCTTGCTTCCCCCTGTGATGACGCTCGCCCGCTTTGTATGGATCCCATGTTCGCGGGAGGGGGCGGGAATCCCTGCCTGGGCCGCAACTTCTTCGGTCGGATCGCCCCCCGGCCCCCAATTCTGGGGGAGGAGGATAGCAGGAGGTTCGCCCTTACAGGTTGGTCTGTCCGGTCCCCCCAGAATTGGGGGCAGGGGGAGATCTAAGACTTCCGGCGGCGGCCATAGGTGCGGTAGACGAAGGCCAGCACCTGCGCGACGGCCTCGAACAAGTCGGCGGGGATTTCGCGGCCGATCTCGACCGTGCCGTAGAGGGTGCGGGCCAGGGGCTTGTTCTCGACCAGGGGGACTTTGTGCTCGCGCGCGATCTCGCGGATGCGGGCGGCGACCTCGTCCTGGCCTTTGGCGACCACTTTGGGGGCGGACGCGCCGCCCGCATAGGTCAGCGCGATGGCGAAGTGGGTGGGGTTGGTAATGACGACGTCGGCCTTCGGCACGTCCTGCATCATGCGCCGCTTGGACATCTCGCGCTGGAGCCGCTTGATCTTGGCCTTGATGTGCGGGTCGCCGTCGGACTGCTTCGCCTCCTGCTTGATCTCGGTCAGGCTCATCTTCAGGGACTTTTCGTGTTCGTATCTCTGATACGCATAGTCCGCGACCGCGAGGATCAGCAGGATGACGCTGACGCGCAGGCCCAGCGTCCAGATCAGGCCGCCCACGACCGAGATCACCTGGGTCAGCGGCTCGTGCATGGTCCGCAGCAGGTCGCCGGACTCGATGGCGCGGCGCAGGGTGGCGTAGCAGACGCCGCCGACCAGACTCATCTTGAGCAGGCCCTTGACCGCCTCCACGACCCCGCGCATCGAGAGCAGCCGCTTCAGCCCCGTGGCCGGGTTGACCCGGTTCCACTGCGGGGCCAGCGCTTCCGGCGTGACCGCAAACCCCACCTGTCCGATGCCTGAGACAAGCCCCAGCGCGACGGCCAGCAGCAGGACGGGCACGATGATCTTTGCCTCCCAGCCGAGGGCGCGAACGTGCCACTGATGCACCGTCTCGAATGTAAAGGCCGAGTCATGCGGGCTGAAGCGGAACGCCGCTTGCAGGTCGCGCAGCAGGCTCAAGCCGCCCTCGCCGGGCAGCAGGGCATGGAGCGCGAGGACGACGGCCAGCAGCGTCAGGGCCGCCCCAAACTCCGACGACCGGGCGACCTGCCCCTTTTTGCGCGCCTCCTGCCGCCGCTTGGGCGTGGCGGGGAACGATTTTTCTTCGCCTTCGGCCATGCGTTACCTGTGCATCCCCCGCAGCAGCGTTGCGACCTCGTGCGGCGAGCCGGCGACCAGACCCGCAACCACCGATGTCAGCAGCGGGATGACGGCGATGACGACCACGAAGCCGACCAGCACCTTGACGGGCATCCCAACGTAAAAGACCTGCATGGACGGCATCGCCCGGTTCAGAAAGGCGAACGCGATGTCCGTCACCAGCAGCACGGCGGCGGCGGGCGCGGCGATCTGGAGGCCTGCCACCAGCATCCCGAATGTGAGGTCCGTGAACGTGCCGGTCAATCCATTGATGGAAATCTGCGCGACGGGCAGCGTAACGAACGACCGCTCCAGCGAGGCCAGCAGCAGCCAGTGGCCGTTGGCAAGGAGATACAGGACGATGGCATAACGATACTGGAACGAGGCGATGGGCGAGACGGTCTCGTTGAACTGCGGGTTGAACGTAGACGCCTGCGTGAAGCCCATCTGATAGTCTATCAGGTCGCCCCCGATGCGGACGGCGACAAACAGCAGGGACACGACCAGCCCGATCATCAGCCCGATCAGCGCCTGCCCCAGCAGAATCGCCGTCATGCCGAAGACGGACGCGGGCACGGTTGCCGTCAATGTCGCCTTGACCAGCGGCAGCAGGACTAGCGACAGAAGGGTTGCTAGACCCGCCTTCACCTGCGTCGGGATTTCTCGGCTGCCGAAGACGGGCGCGGTGACGAACAGCGAGGAGACGCGGACGAAGACCTGCAAGAAGGCCCAGAAGGAGTCGGCGGAGAAGGCAGCGAGGTCGAACACGGGGAGCGCCTGCCTAGCGTATGGTGGTCGGCAGGCTGAGGAACAGCCCGGACGTGAACCCGACGATCGTGTGCAGCATCCACGGCCCCAGCACGACGAGGGCCAGCACGAGGACGATGATCTTGGGCACAAACGTCAGCGTCTGCTCCTGAATCTGCGTCACCGCTTGAAAGAGGCTGACGACGACGCCGACGACCAGAGACAGCACTAAAATCGGCAGGGATAATTGCAAGGCGACCAGGATGGAGCGGCGGGCCAGGTCCATCGCCTGTAGTTCGTGCATCGGTTCCTCCACAGGGCTTATACCATGTTTGCAGGGGGATGCCCAATGGAGTTTGCGCGGCTACGCGGCCAGAAGCAGCGGTTCTGCGGTCGTTCGGAGGTAGGAATCCGCTTCGGCCAGCGCATCGTCCGCCCGGTGCAGCTTCAGAAGCAGGTCAAGCACAGCGACCTGATAGGTTGCCCGCTCCGGATCACGCTCCGCCGCGTAGCGCAGGAACAGTAGGGCAGTGTCCAGGTGGCCGAGCGCCGCGTAGCATCGCCCGCGCAGGTAGGCGACCCGCGCCGGCGTCAGGAACGGCGTTCCTTTGCGGAGCAGCGCCAGAACCGCCTCATACTGGCCTCGGTCCCAGGCGTCATTCAGGCGGGAACGGAGTTCCTCCGGCGTCCCTTCGTATGGCTCGTAAACCTCATCGTTTTGGAGCATGTAGAGGTCGGCGGAGACACCTCTTAGGCGATCTGTCTCGTCCTGACTGAGCTTGTACCACGGAGCATCCATTTCATCGCGAACGGCATCCGCTTCGCCCGTATCGCCTTTTCCCTCAGCCATAAGGCGGGACAGATCATCCAGCAGGCGCTCATACTGGACGTAACTGGGGTTATCTGCAAACTTGCTCATCGTGTTTTTCCTGTTTCATCTACCACCCAAGCGTCTCGCGTCGCCGCTAAAGCCGCCCGATACTCCTCAAGAGCCACTGGCGAGGCTGGCTCCACGAAGCCGTGCCTTGCTCTATTTGGATCAAGCCGTAATTGCAGACCATCAGCAACGGCCCCGGCAACAAAGTCGCCTTCTCCCAGACGCCAAACTATGTTAGTGTCTACGCCGCGTGCGTCGGGAACAAGAGTTTGCAAGCGCTTTGGCAGGCGGTGTGTCGGCAAATCCGCTAATGAGGGAGCGACGGACATACCTCCTGTACCTGGGACAACATTGCCAGCGGTATTCGGCTGAATGTCCGCAGGGACACGGACGCCTAAGTCTGTCGGGCCCTCACCCACGATTGGCTTGCCATCTGCGTCTTTCATCGCGCGGAATATTGTTGGCATATTTGCCCATTATACCCCATAAGCGGCAGGACATTATGTGGCTGACGCGGAAGTTATGCCAACCATGAAACCGACCCTTCTCATACTTGCCCTCTGTACGCTACTGCTTTTCTTGAAGGCCGCTTTCTGCGCGCCGCTCGTGGACGCGCCGCAGAAAATCCAACTGTCATCGGCGATGGTGGTCAACGAGACGGGGTTTGGGGAGGCGGGCAAACTCGTGGATGAGCAGGCAGTGGCGGGTGATCCCAGGGCGGGGCGGGGTGGGACGCCGACGACGGTCTGGTTCCCGGAATGGGCGGCCTGGCACTACCCGGCGCGGGCGTTTGTGGACCTGGGGCGGTCTTACCGGCTCTCGGACGTGTATCTTTATGATGGGCAGGGGACGGGCCATGTGACCGTCTCGGCGGGGAAGCCGTTCCGCTGGACGGCGCTGCTGACGGACGATCTCAGCCACTACAACGTCTGGAACGCGCATCCCGTCACGGTTACGACGCGCTACCTGGAAATTACATTGGCGGATGCGGGGACGAAGGCGCCGGAACTAGTGGTGTATGGAACTGCCGTTGGGCCGAAAGCAATTGAGCCGCCTCCCGTGACACACCCACTGCCCACAATGGACCAGTTGATCGGCGTCAACGCCTTTATTGACGACCCGCTGGACAAGATGATGGTGGGCGGGTTCGTGCGCGAGTACCACGATTGGGGTTGGGACGAGGGGGACGGCAAGACGTACCCCGGCTACCCCCACAACCAGAACAAGTGGAACCCCTCTTACGGCGCGGGCGGTGGGTGGGACTTCGACGGCTACTACGCGCGGCTGAAGGCCGCCGGGGTGACGGTCTGCCCGGCCATCCAGGGCGGCGTGGCCTGGCTGCGCGGGCCGGGACAGGGCAAGCCCAGCGACAAGCCTGTGCCGTCGGGCCAGTCGGCGGCGGAGCCGGCCTCTTATGCCGCCCACGCCGGCCACCTCTTCCAGTACGCGGCCCGTTATGGAAGCGTCCATGTGCCTGACGTCAAGCTCAAGCTGGCCCCGGACCAGCCACGCCGGTCGGGGCTGGGCCTGCTGCACTTCTACGAGAACTGGAACGAGGAGGATGGCTGGTGGGGCGGGCGGGAAGCGTACTTCCAGCCCGAAGAGTTCGCGGCCATGTGCAGCGCGGACTATGACGGCGACCAGGGCCGCATGGGGCGGACAGTCGGGGTCAAGAACGCCGACCCGCAGGCGAAGCTCGTCATGGGCGGCTTGGCCGGCCTGAGCCTGGACTATGTGAAGACGATGAAGGCGTGGGCGGACGCCCACCGGAGCGGGAGTTTCCCATGCGACATTCTGAACTTCCACCATTACAGCAACACGGGCGGCGAGCAGCAGAAAGGGCAGGTGGGAATCAGCCCGGAAGCGGACGACCTGCGGGGCAAGGCGGCAGCGCTGGTGGATTACTGCCGACGCCAACTGCCGGGGAAAGAAGTGTGGGTGACGGAGTTCGGCTATGACACCAACCCGCAGTCGCCCCAGCGCGCCCCGGCCATCGGCGGCTACTCACCCGAAGAGGTGCAGGGACAGTGGCTGGTGCGCTCTTACCTGGCGCTGGCGGCGGCGGGCGTGGACCGGGCGGCGATGTACCTGCTGCGGGATGTCAACCCCACGGACGCGACGCAGTTTTCCAGCAGCGGTCTGGTGACGGAAAAGGGCAAGTGGGAGCCGAAAGCGTCCTGGTACTACGTCCACACCCTGCGCGACCGGCTGGCCGGGATGCGCTTCGCAGGCGAACAGCCGTCGGGAAACGCGGCGGTGAAGGTCTACCGCTTCCGAAGTGCGGCGGGGACGGGCGGCGCTTACGTCGTCTGGCGTCCGACCAGTGACGGCTCCACGCTCCCTCATTTCAAGATCATGTTGGGCAGCAAGACGGACGAGGCGACATTGATCACGCTGGTCAAAGGCAAATCAAGCGGCGAGGCGACTCCCCTGATCCTAAAGGGAGGCCGGGCGAGCCTGGCGGTCTCCGAGCAACCTTCCATCGTGCTGGTCAATCGCCTGTAGCGCCCTTCGGCCCGCGCGGCGGGTGGGATTACGGCTTGACCTTGCCCAGCAACAATGGCAAAAGACGTGTATCCACAAAATGCCGAACGGCCATTTCCTGCACTTCCGGCGCGGCCTCCCGGTACGGCTCGGCGAATTCGGTTATGGACTGACAAGCATGGTAGATGTCGGCGGAAGAAACGCCGTCGCGGTGCTCCGCCTCGTCTTTCTCCACATACTCTCCCCAGCCAAGGGTCAAGTCAGCCCTCCCGGTAGACGGCTACCTGCGTCGGGGTCTCCCAAACGGAAACGTGGTCGAGGGAGGCGCGGTCGAAGAGGGTGCGCTTCAGCTCGTGGAAGATGTGCCGGGCGATGTTCTCCGCCGAGGGGGAGAGGTCATGGAAGGCGGGGAGGTCGTTGAGGTAGGTGTGGTCAAGCGTGTCCAGGACGGCATGGAACGCCTTTTTGATGTCCGTGAAATCCACCAGCATCCCGAAGCGGTCCAACTCGCTCCCGACGTAGGCCACTTCGATGCGATAATTGTGGCCGTGCAGGCTTTCGCAGGGGCCGTTGTAGTCGAATAGCCGGTGGGCGCAGGCGATGGTCTTCTCGACGCGGACTTCAAACATGATAGGTCTCTATAAATCTCGCAGGTAGCGGTTCCGCTCGTCCACGAGGATGACTTTGGGCAAAACCGGCTCGTCGGTGAGCGCGAAGGCGGCGA
>JAABUJ010003004.1_pt1 | contig 19629 bp, 20 predicted proteins | sample 5559131 | NCBI WGS metagenome assembly JAABUJ01 (sample SAMN10711875, study PRJNA513366) | rock metagenome | isolation source: Antarctica rocks | place: Antarctica: Victoria Land, Mt New Zealand nord | collected 2016-01-07 | reverse complement strand
GCTTGGACGAGTGGGACGTCTTCGAGTCCGGATACTCCGCCCGCTACGCACGATGGCTGGCCGACCATGACGCCGTTCACCCCAACCGCGGCGAGGTCCTGAAGCGAGCCGGACAACAGCGGTCCGCGTACTTCGGCGGGTACCGCGGCGTCCTCGGGCTCGCATACCTCGGGCTCATCGCAGTCTGAGGAAACGACGATGGTCGTCACGACCCGCTCGTGTGCCGCCTGGACCGCGTGCCACAAGCCCTGTCTGCTCACAACCAGGGAACTCCGGTCGGACTACGCGGCGACCGCACCTGTCCAGGTCGACCCGTCGCCCAAGTTGGCCCGAAGGTGGGTGCGTCGACGGCGGCGACGACTCCGGGTCCTGCGACGCCGAGACGATGGTCGAGGGCGGGGCTTCGAGCTCGATCGTGGCGGTGACGTAATCCAGCATCGCCGGGAGCAGGCCCTCGCGCGGCCGGAAACGTAGATGTAGAGCGAGGCAGCTCCCGTGTCCAGGGCGGCTGCGACCCGGCGCATCGTGACGGCCTCCAGACCCTCCGACTCCAGGATCGCCAGGGCCGCGTCGACGACCGCGTCCTCGCTGAGCGGTGCCTTCGCGGGGCGGTCACGAGTCGAGCGATGACGGACCGGGGGGTTCATCGGTGGCGGACCGTCGGCGACAATGGCGGACCGAAATCTACGTGGCAAGCACGCCGTGTGTCGCGTGTGCCGGGCCCGGTCGTAGTGGCGGGTGGTGCGGGGGTCGGCGTGGCCGGCGGCGTCCTGCACCCGGTGCAGCGCCACCCCGGCGTCCAGGGCCAGGGTCACGAACGCGTGCCGCAGGTCGTGCGGGTGCAGGCTGCCCGCCTTGTCCATCCCGGCGGCGGCTTCGAGGCGGCGCACCAGCCGCCAGACCGCGGTCCGGTCCAGCCGGGCCCCGGTGACGCTGTTCGACCAGGCGCTGGCCGTCGCCGACAGCCGGGCACGCCACCAGCTCGCCGACCGGCTCGCTGACCAGGCCCGCGCCGGCGGCGACCGTGAGGAGGTCGGCTGCCACGTCAGCAGTGGCCGGCAGGTACCCGGGGCTCGAGAGGCTGTTCGCCAACCGCCGGACGCAGCGAGCCCGGGCAGCGCTGCCGGCCGGTGCCGTGCTCGACGACGGTCTTGGTCGCACCCACCCAGCGAACGGGTCGGCGGGTCTTACACACAGCGCATACCGCGCGGAGACGTATTGGCATATGCCTAGGCAATCCGACCCAGGTGACGAGCGGGTGACGGGGCGGTGACAGCTCAGCAGACCTGGCGCTGGACGTAGGTCGACTCCTTGCAGCGTGGGGCAGCGCAAGCTGTCCTCAGGCAGGCGCCCCAGCCAGGCACCCGGACTTCGGCGAAGCGGCTGAAGGAACGTCATGTCCACCCTGCACCGCAGCATCACCGGCAGCCCGCTCGAACGGCACCGCACCGTACACGGCCATGATTTCTACCCCCCAGCCGAGGTGCTCGCCCGGGTTCCCGGGCTGTACGGCACCGAGCCCGTCCCTACCGGCGACAAGACGATCTGGCTGCACTACTTCGCCGGTCCCTGCGCTTGGTGGGTCGCCGAATACGACCCCGCCTCGGGTGACGCGTTCGGCTACGCCTGCCTCGGCGACCCGGACAACGCCGAATGGGGCTACACCAACCTCGCCGACCTCGAAGCCCTGCACTCCCCCGGCGGCATCACCCCCGGCCGCCCGCCCGGCACCGTCCTGCCCCGGCTGCTGGTCGAACGCGACCTGGATTGGACCCCCGCACCGTCACCGCCGCCCGGCTCCCCGGCCGGCCCCGGCACGCCTGAGCTGCAGGAGGCACTGACATGACAACCACCACTGCTCACACTGGGACGCAGGCCGGCGCCCGGCCGGTGCTGCGCGGCTGCCCCGGCTGCGGTACCCCGGCGCTGCGGCTCCGCATCGAGACCCCGATCCCGGTCACCGTCACCCAGACCAGCCCCGACCCGTTCGACCCCGACGGCTACACCGTCCGCCGGGTCGAGCACACCCCCACCGCGGCACTCGAACCCCGCACCCTCGGCGTCCGATGCACCTGCCGCGGCTGGAGCACCCCCGCCCCCAACTTTCCCGACCGCCTCACCCACGCCGGGCAGTAGACCGGCACCTCACCGGAAGGAACAGCCATGTCCATCGCCGTCGTCGCCGGCAACGCCGTCGCCGACCCCGACATCGGTCTCCTTGCGGTACTTCGCTGGTGTCCCGGCAGGTCCCCCTTGGTGTGCGCGGTCGCGTAGGCAGGGACCGCGGCCCCGGCGGAAGGGTCCGAGCGCACGAGGTCCTTTCGGTGCTTGAGCCGCTCGCTGAGCGGACACGCCGCCCGTCTGCTAGTGCTGGTCCCAGAACCCGGCGGGGGGCTTCTCGACGGGCAGCGCCGGGGCGGCCAGGTGCTTGCCCTCACCGCAGGCCCGGAACGGGCCGCGGTCCCGGTCGCGGAGCCGGTCCATTTGGGGGTCGGCGACGTCGCGCAGCCACCGGGCGATCCCGGTTGTCGGTTCGAGCCGTAGCACTTCCCATGCCCGCCAGACGGCTTCGAGGCGGACGCGGGCGTCCTCGTGGTCCCACCAGCTGGCGCACCACGTGCCGTTGCCGGTGAGGTGCTGGGCGTAGAGCGGGGCGATGGCGTGCTCGACGAACTCGGCGAGGGTTGCCCACCGGGGCGCGACGGTGGCCGGCTGCGCGGCGGGTGGCGGCGCGGTGCGCAGGTCGGCGACGGCCTGTTCGAGGTCGTCGAGCTGCTGCGCCTGGCGGGCGAGCTGGGCGGTCACCGCGTCGTCGGTCATCGGACTCCGGCCGTGGCGCCGCGCCGGCTGATGCCCGCGGTCGCTGTCTGGACCTCGCTGGCGACCGCGGCGGCCCTGGGCCCGTCGTACCAGGGCAGCAGGGACAGCAGCGCCGGGCGGGTGCCGGTGGCGAGCAGCAGCGCGCTGCCTTTGGGCAGGGCCCGCAGCTCGGCCGCGGGCAGGATGCGCTCCCGCCGGGTGGAGCTGGTCCGGGTGCTGCGCCCGTCGCCGTGCGACCAGCTGTCGGCCGGCACGTCGTGCTCGCCGACGAGGCGGGAGACGTCTTCGACGAAGCCGGCTTCGTCCAGGCCGGCGCCGAGCAGCTTGACTGTGGCGGCGCTCCACAGGGTCCGCATCCCGGTGCGGCCCCAGACCGCCTCGCCCTGGGCGTAGGACTGCAGGATGGTCAGCGGCAGGATGCCGCGGGAACCCAGGTGGGAGTACAGCTGGGGTAGGTCGGCGATGCGGCAGACGTTGGCGGCCTCATCCAGGACGGCGAGCAGCGGCGGGTCGAGCCGGCCGCCGCGGTCCTCGGCGGCGTTGACTGCGCACCGCAGCACCCGATCGGTGAGGGCGGCGACCAGCGGGGCGGCGGAGCCGCCGCCGTCCTTGGAAAGCAGGTACAGCGTCTGCCGGGAGCAGACAAAGGCCGCCGGGTCGAAGCGGTCCAGCCCTGGCCGCGGCGTGGTCCACGCGGTGATCTGCGGGTCACGCAGGCAGCGGACGGCGGTGCGGGCGGTGAACAGCACCGACCCGCGGGTTTCGGCCGGGGCTTCCATGCTGGCCCGCAGTGAGCGGGCCAGGGCGGTGTAGCCGGCTTGGTCCAGCGTCGCGACCGCGGTCGGGTCCAGCTCGGACTGCAGCCATTCGTAGGCGGTCGTCAGGTCGGCGCCGGCCAGGTGGCCAGCGAGGAACAGGGCGGCGAGTAGCTCGGCCGCGGCCGGTCCCCAGATGTCGCGGGTGTGCTCGTCGTCGACGGTGAGCACGAAGTGCGACGCGAGCCGTTCGGCGTCCTCGACGCCGGCCAGCTCGGCCAGCGGGTCCCAGTACCAGACCTGCTGGGCCCGGGCGATCTGCTGCGGGTCGAAGGTCCAGACCCGCTGGCCGGTGTCGGCGGCGCGCAGCGCCGCGGTCGCGGCCCACGCGTCACTCTTGTTCGAGGTGAGGGCCACCGGGCCGGGGGCGGCGAGCGTCGCCGGCACCGCCAGCGCCGTCGTCTTGCCCGACCGGGGAGCCATGACGGCGAGCGCGACGTCCTCCCAGGATGCGGTCAGCACCGGCCCACGGGGCAGCAGCCGGCCGAGCGCCAGGCCGGTGTCGTGCGCGCCGAGCTTGCCGCGTGGAGCCAGCGAGGGCCGCAGTGCCCGGGCCTTGGCCGCGGCGGGACCGGCGACCATCGTCGCGACGTCGCCGCGGCGGGCCAGGGACCTGGTCGCACCGGCCGACCGGCGGCGCCACAGCCGGCGGCCGAGCAGGGCGGCCGGGGCGAAGACCAGCGCGGCGAGCACGGCCGCCGCGGCGACCACGGGCGCCGGGTCCAGGGCGGGCCACAGCCCGGTCGGGCCACCGACCCGGGCCAGGTCGACGAGCAGCGAAGCGCGCAGCGGAACGGCCGGCCAGCCCCGGCCGGTGGCGAGCGACACCAGGCCGGCGCCGGCCCACAACGCTGCGGTGGCGATCGCGACGAGAGCCGCCAGCACCGGGATCACCCAGGCGGCGGCCAGTTCGCCGCCACCGGCTCGTCGGCCGGTCCCGGTGCTCACCGCGCGCTACTGTCGTCGACCCGGGCGGCGTCCTCGGGGGCTAGCGGTGTCGCGGGAGCGACCGCGACGCAGGCAGCACCGGCGAGGAGGGACGTCACCCGGTCCACCGCGAGTTCGTGTCGTGGACCCCGGAGGCGGTCTCGGCGACGGTCAGCTCGGTCCGGAACGGCACCCCGGGCCGTTGGCCCACCTTGAGCAGGAACCGGCCCCGTCCGGGTGGCTCGGCCGCGGCCGACCAGCCCGGCGGGGTCGACCACGACGTGACCATGTCGGCTTCGGCGGTGGTGAACGGCACAACGCCGGCCAGAGCGGCCAGTTCCTGGCGGGGCAGCCCGCCGACGACCAGGGCGCCGCAGCGTTCGAACAGGCCCCGGGCCTTGGCCCGGTCGTCCTCGCTGCGCAACGCGGCCAGGTCGGCCAGGGAGTGGGTGATCAGGCACTGGCCGACGCCTTGGGCGCGGTTGAGCCGGCTCAGCTCGTCGACCCGGTCCACCAGGCCCTCCCCGGCGCGCAGCACCCGCCACAGCTCGTCGAGCACGACCAGGAACCGGCGCTGCGGGGCGGCTCCGGCGTCGGCGAGGGCGTTCGCTGCTTCGACCGCGCCGAACCCGGCTGACCAGCAGGCCAGCAGGGCGGCGGCTTGGAGCTGCAGGTCCCCGGCGGCGATGCCGGAGACGTCGACGCAGACGGCGGGGGCGTCTAGGCGGAGTCGTTCGGTCGTCGGCCGGGCGAACACCGCCCCGAGCGGCCCGTCGGTGAGCGAACCCAGGCTGCGCATGAGGGGGTCGACCGCGTCGCGGTAGCGCTTGAGGTTGCCGCGGTCCAGGGTGACGGCCTGGACCGCGCCGGGCCGGGCTTCGAGCAGGGCGATGAGGTGTTTGAGCAGCGGCGCGAGCTGGCCGTGGTGGGCGACGGCGAGCGCCCGCAGCGCCGCGGACAGGATGGTCAACTCGTGGTCGGCGAGGCGGCTGCCCCGCACGACGGTGAGCAGCGCGGCGAGCAGGTTGAGGCGGCGGCCGTGGGCTTCTTCGGTGAGGCGTTCGCCTTCGGGCCCGCCGAGTGCGAGCGCGGCTTCATCCAGGCCGCCGGCGTCGAGGACGTTGAGCGAGCCGTGGCCGCGGCCGAGGCGGACGACCTGGCCGCCGAGGGCGCGGACCAGGGCGGTGTAGTCGGGGCGCAGGTCGCCGAGGATCAGCGGGACGGTGCCGCCGGCGGCGGCGCCGATGCACAGCCGCCGTACCAGCGAGGACTTGCCGAGCCCGGGCAGGGAGAGCAGCCCGACGCTGGGGTTGGACAGCAGCCGGGCCCGGGTGAACCAGGACAGCGGGTCGAAGCAGACCGTCTGACCGGTCAGCAGGTGCCGGCCCAGGGGGGTGCCGATCGGCGGTGAGCCGGAGCCGACGGCGAACGGCCACAGCCCGCAGGCCTGCACTGTGGTGGCGCGCCATTCGGGCGGTGCTTCGACGTAGGAGGCCCGGCCCAGGCCCCGGCCGGTGTAGCCGCGGCGGGTCATCACGCTCATGAGGCGGCTCCGGTGCTGGCGACGTGCGCGGGTAGGACCAGGCCGACGCCGAGCGCGGCGGCGAACGCAGCGGCTTGCGAGCCGTAGCACCGGCGCAGCCGCAGCCGGGAGGCGCGGCCGAGCTGCACGGCCTGTTCGGCGACCTGTTCCAGGGTGGCCGGGTCGGCGGTGACGGTGACCAGCAGCGCAAAACGGGTCAGGCCGGCGCCGGCCGCTTCCTCCCGAGCGGTCTGGCGGGCTGCGGCCAGCGCCGCGGTCTCGGTCGCCTTGGCTTCCCCGGCGCGGGCGCCTTCCCAGCCGATCGCGGTGCGGACGTCGGCGTCGACGATCGCCGCGGCGTCCCCGGCGCGGTGCGGCCGGAAGGTGAGGGTGACCCGTTTGCGCAGCGCGCCCTTGCATTCACCGAGCAGCGCGGCCAGCACCCGGGAGGTGACCGCGCCGCGGGGGGCGTCGACCATCGACCAGGTCACCGACGCCGCGGAGTCGTGCCGGTAGGACTCGAACGCCTCGACGGCGCCGACCGGGCCGGCCTCGTCCCAGCTGACCGGCATGTCCTTTCCGGCGGCGGCGGCGGCGGCGTCCAGCTCGTCGGCGACGGCCGGGTCGTAGGCGACCCGGACGGTGCGGGCCAGCTCGGCGGCCGACAGGGGGGTGATTTCGCCGGCTCCGGTGCCGGAAAGGCCGGCGAGAAGGCCCGGCAGCCGGGACAGGACCAGCTGTCCCATTTCGTCGGCGGTCCGGGTCCGGGGCCGGCGGCTCCGGCGGCTGCCGACGGCCCGCTCGCTCACGTCGTCGCGTTTGGCGCTGAACGTCAGAGCGACCCGGGCGGTGACGTCGGGGGCGGCGGCGGGGTAGGTCGCGGCGCATTCGCGGAGCACGTCGGCGGCGAAGGTGGGGCAGCCGGCGGTGATCTGCCGGCCGACCTCGGCGGCGAGCCGGTGTCCGGGGTCGGGGGCGGCTTCGACGGTGACGACCGCGGCGACCAGCGCCGGTTCGTGGCCCAGGTTGGCGAGCCAGCCGGCCCAGCCGGCGACCCACGTGTCGATCGTGTCCTGGTCGACCAGGGCGTCGCCTTCGGGGGCGATGCCCAGCTGCACGGTGTAGTGCCGGGCGGCGGGGACGTGCACGAGGGCGACCCGCTGCCCGGTCGGGGTGGCGACCTCGAACAGCTTGGAGGAGGCGAGCAGGCCGGGCAGGCGGTGCTGGCCGAACGCGACCGGCTGCCCGTCGCCGGGCCTGGGCGGCACCTTGGCGGCCAGGTACAGGTGCTGACCGCGGGCCTTGCCGGCGGCCCAGCCGGCTTGGCCGGCGGCGACCTGCCAGCCGTTTCGTCCCGCGGGGGAGCGGTACAGCGCTGGGGCGAGCCCGGCGAGCAGCAACACCAGCACGGCAACCCCGGCGGCGAACCCGCGGGCCTGGGCGGTCAGCAACACCAGGACGACGCCGGCGAGCAGCCCCGCGGAACCGGCGATCCCCAGGCGGGGGATCAGCCCGGGGGTGCGGGGCCGCGCCCAGTTGCCGTAGGTCGTCGGACCGTCGGCCGGCCGGTCTGCGGTGGCGGTCATACGGCCTTCCCCTCGCTGCTGCTCGTGTAGTCGGTGACGGCACTACCGGCGGCGCCTTTCGCAGCCTTGACGGCGCCGGCCGCGGCAGCTGCTGCCGCACCGACCGGACCAGCGGCCCCAGCTGCCCCGGCCGCCCCAGCTGCCCCGGCTGTCCCGCCGGCCCTAGCTGCCCCGGCGGTCCCGGCGCCTCCGGCTGCTCCTGCGGCCCCCGCGCCGACGCTGGTAAGGATGCGGGCCCCGGTCGGCAGCACGGCAGCGGCGGCGAGCAGCCCACTGCCCCCAGCGCCTTGTGAGGTCGCCGCGGCCACCGCGGGTGCCATCAGCCGCATCAGCGCCGGCAGCGCGACCAGGGCGAGGGCAGCGATCGCGAGGCCGCCGAGGATCTGCTGCGGGCCGGTGCCGTCACCGATGAGCACGAACGCCGTCGCGTAGAGCAGCGCCGCGACCGGCTTGTAGAGGCACGCGGCGAGCAGCCACGTGGTCAGCTTGTTGAAGCTGGCCTGCCCGGTGCGGGTCCCGGACGCTGCCGCCACGGTCGGCAGGACCCCGGTCAGCACGACGAGCAACCCGGCCCGGACGATCATCAGCACGATCTGCGCGAGCGAGGCGAGGGTGCCAAGGACGGCGATGGTCAGCTCCAGGCCGATCCCGAGCGTCCCGAGGTGGGCAGCGAGGGTCACCAGCCGGTCCCCGAGAGCCTGACCGGCTGCCTGGTCCAGGACCCAGGAGGAGAACGCGTCACCGGCCCGGCCCAGCAGCATCACTGCCGGGACGGCGAGAAACGTCGCCGCCAGCAGCGTCACCATGGTGCGGCCGGCCGCCACGGCTCCGCCGGACTTGCGTTCGAGCATCAGGCGGCCGGCGGCGACCAACAGGGAGATGACGGCCAGGCCGGCGGTGGCGAACTGGAGCCAGCCCTGGACCTGGGCCGACGGTCCGGTCAGGTCCGGGGTGCCGACATTGGTCCAGGACGCCAGGCTCAGCTTCGCGGCCTTCGCGAAGCCGGCGGACAGCTCGTGTGCGATGGAGTCGAGCACGCTGCTACCCGCAGCAGCAACCGCCCCGCCCACCGCGCCACAGAACGTTCCGACTCCTGGCACTGCGCAGAAGCTGCTAGGCACCGGGCGCTCCCCACAGCACGAACCCGGTCGGGGTGGGCACCTGGGTGGCGAGCGGGCTCTCTCCCCCGTCCGGCTGAAGCTGGAGCCGCCAATCGCCGTCGACCCAGAACACGGTTGAGGTGGTCACCTGGAAGCCGTCCCGTCCGGGGACCCGTACGACGGCCTGAAGCACCGCCTGGTCCCGGGTCCAGGACACGTAGCGGAACGCGACTAGCTGCGCGAGGCCGGCGGCCGGCGGGTCATCGGACACTGCCGCCCGGGCGGCGAGGAACCGGTCCCGGCCGGTGCCGGGCAGGACCTGGGCGAGGGTGACGGTGCGCCACCCCCCGTTGGGTGAGATGAGATGGCGGGCGGCGATCTGCTGGGCGGCGATCAGGGCCCCCAGCGGGGTGCGGGCATAGCCGGAGGCGACCGGCCCATCGACGTGGGACGGCCCGGCTGTCCGGCTGTAGGGCAGCCATGCACCGTGCCACAGCGACCAGGTCAGGCCGGTCGGGGTGGTGAGCGGGATGGCCAGGTCCTGGTCGGTCGCCCCTGTCCGGGGCGGTACGGGAACGACTGGGCTACTCGCGGTGCTCTGTCCGGCGGCCGGCGCCGGCGGCGGGGCGGCAGAGGGGTGCCGGCCTCGCTCGCCCCCGATGACGACGAAGGCGACCAAGACGCCAGCCAGCGCCAGCAGTGCCGCGCCGATAACCAGCATCCGGCGACGCGAGGGCGGCGAGGGCGGCTCGTCATCCTCGCCGGTCGCCGGCTTGTCGGGCACCACCGAGGGCCGCCAGTCGAGGGACATTGGTCAGCCGGCCAGGCCGAGCGCCCTGACGATCGGGCCGGCGGTCGCGGCCAGGATGCACCCGGTTACGACCATCCCGAAAGCGCTGCCGTGCTGCCCGATCTCGCCGCGGCGGTGCTGGATCATCAGCGCCCCGGCCACCATCAGCAGGCCGACGACCGCCAGGGCCGTCACCCCCCACGCGAACCACCCGACCAGCGTCGTGAAGCGGTCGGCCCCGGGCGGGGCCACCGGGGTGGTGCCGATTGCGAAAACTGTCGGACCAGGCATATACACACCTCCACGAGCTGCCGCCGCTACGGAGAGCGACCGGGAACAGCCCCACCGCCGCGACAGTAGAGGGCCGAAACCTCCCTGTCGACCCCTATACAGCCCGATGTTAGCTCGTTAGGGTCGGATACGACCACGCCCGAGAGGAGAGGAGCGCGCATGAGCTGCACACTCTTCGCGGGTCGCTACATGACGGCCCTCGCGGCCGGCCCTACGCTCCTGGGAGTCATGGATGATCACCAGGAGCCGTGGTACGTCGGGGCCGCCGATGCTGCCCGCATCCTCGGCGTCAGCATCAAGACCGTCAGGCGAGAAGCGGCCAGCGGGCGGCTTCCTGGCATCCGCCTCGGCCGTGAGTGGCGGTTCCGCCTCGCTGACCTTGACAACCTCACGAAACGCCCGCCCGACACGACGTGACCGCCTCCCCGGCCTCTACGGCTGGGCCCTGTGAAAGCAAGCAGGTCGGGTGCGGTTGTCGCCGCCGCGGCGGTCCTTGCCCTGGCACTAGCGTCGGGGGGTCATGGATGACCAGGAGGGCACCGAGCCGCGCTACGTCGACTCCGCGGGTGCGGCGCGGATCCTCGGGCTGGCGCCTGTCACGGTGCGGCGAGCGGCCAAAGCTGGCCAGCTACCTGCCGTCCGCATCGGCGGTGAGTGGCGCTTTTTGGTCGAGGACCTGCGCACCCTCCCGCGGTACCGCAGCTCGCCCGAGTCGCCACCCGACTCGCCGCACGAGCCCGACTGACCGCACAGCCGGTTGCGGCTGGCCCGCGTGAAGGCCAGCAGGTCGGGTGCGGCTGTGGCGGCCGCGGCGGTCCTGTCCCTGGCGCCTGTCGTTGGGGTAGTCGCTGTCGCCGCGGTCACCGCCCCTGCGGCCGCTTCGACTGGTCCAGCCGGTGGGCTGCGTCCCGGGTCGGTCCCGGCCGGCTACGCCGACGCCGTCACCCGCGGTGGGCTGGCCTGCCCCGCGTTGTCGGCGCCGCTGCTGGCGGCACAGATCGAGGCCGAGTCGGCGTGGAACCCGGCGGCGGTGTCCCCGGCCGGCGCTGAGGGCCTCGGCCAGTTCCTGCCCGCAACCTGGGCGCTCTACGGGGTGGACGCCAACGGCGACGGCTCAGCGGACCTGTTTGACCCGCTGGATTCGATCGCGTCCGCAGCCCAGTACGACTGCGCCCTTGCCGCCGCGGTGGCCGGCGTCCCCGGGGACCGCACACAGCTGATGCTCGCCGCCTACAACGCGGGGCCGGCGGCGGTCATCGCCTTCCGCGGGGTGCCGCCGTACCCCGAGACGCAGGGCTACGTGCGGCGCATCGGCGAGCTGGCCGTCAGCTACACCGCGACTCCCGCCACCCCTGCCGTCACCGCTGCCTCCGGCGCTGCGGGCAGCGTTATCGCCGCCGGGATGAGCGTGGTCGGCACCCCCTACTCGTGGGGGGGCGGCAGCGCCGCCGGGCCCAGTGCCGGGGTCGACCAGGGCGCCGGCACCGTCGGGTTCGACTGCTCCGGGCTGACGTCGTGGGTGTTCGCCACCGTCGGGGTGCAGCTGCCCAGGACCGCCGCCGAACAAGAAGCGGTGTCCCGCCCCACGGCGTCTCCTCGGCCGGGGGACCTGGTGTTCTTCGGCGCTGCCGGGGCGGCGTATCACGTCGCGGTCTACCTCGGCGGCGGGCAGATGCTCGACGCTCCGCATACCGGAGCGATGGTCCGGGTCGAGCCGGTGTGGGACGGCGCGCGCTACGGCCAGGTGCTGGCGTGACCGGAAAGGCGCGAAGCGCCTTTGGACGGAGGCAAGTTATGGTCGGGTCGCCCAAAGTGGCCCCTGCGGGGGCCGCTTCGGGCGACCCGTCCGGGCGGGAGGTCCGACCCTGCGGGGTCGGTGGACATGACCAGAGCGAGCCCCAGACCGAGCTGCAGCCGCGGCGCCGGCCGCGGCTACCCGGCCGGCGTCAGGTTCGGGTCGGCCTGCGGCTGAGCGAGGCCGAAGCCGCGGTGCTCCAGGCCGGGGCGGCCCGGTCGGGGATGACCCTGGCTGGCTACGCCGCCGCTGCCGCGCTCGCATCCGCCGGCCGGACCCGGCGGCCCCGGGCGGTGCCGCAGGCGACGGTCGCGTCTCGGCAGATGCTCGCCGGGCTCGTCGCCGCCCGCCTCGAGCTGACCCGGGTCGGCTCGAACCTGAACCAGGCGGTGCGGGTCGCGAACAGCACCGGCCGGGTACCGGCCGAGCTGCTCGGCCTGCTCGGCCGGGTCGAGCAGGCGGTCCGGGCGGTCGACGACCGGACCGCCGGCGTGCTGGGGCAGGGCCAGGCGTGATCGGGAAGGTGCTGGCGTGATCGGGAAGGTGCTGCGTTCGGGTGGCTCGACCCGGGGGTTGGTGCGCTACCTGTTCGGTGCGGGGGAACGTAACGAGCACCAGGCGCCGCGGCTCGTCGCCGGCTGGGACAGTGCCGGATGGGACGACGCCGGCACCGTCCGGGCGGTCGACGACGCCGGGCTGCGGCGGTTGTCGGCGCTGCTCGACGCCCCGAACGTCGCAGCCGGCGGCGGGGACCGCAGCGTGTATCACCTGATCTTGTCGTCGGCCCGGGCCGACCCGGAGCACGGCCTGGCCGCTGACCCGGCGCTGTCCGACGGGCAGTGGGCTGACGTCGCCCGCGACGTTCTGCGCCGGGCCGGGCTGGTCGACACCCCGGGCGGGGACGACGTCCGGTGGGTCGCGGTCCGACACGACGAGCCCGGCGCCGAGCACGTCCACGTGGTGGCGACCCTGGCCGGGCAGGCGTCCGGGCGGCGGGTCCATCCCCGTAACGACTTCTATCGGATCGGCGAGGCCTGCCGGGACGTCGAGGCCCGCTACGGGCTGCGTCCCACCGCCCCGCGGGACCGGACCGGCACCCCGGACGCCACCCGCCCCGAGCGGGACAAGGCGACCCGGCTCGGCCGGCCCGAGCCGGCCCGCGAGCTGCTGCGCCGCCAAGTGCGGGAGGCGGTCAGCCGGGCGACGTCGACTACCGGGTTCTTCGACGAGCTGCGCGGCGCCGGTCTGCTCGTGAAGGAGCGGCTCTCGCCCGCTACCGGCGACCTGACCGGCTACGCGGTCGCGGTCGCGGGCGGTGACCTGAACGGCCGCGGACAGCCGGTCTACTTCGGCGGCGGCCGGCTCGCCTCCGACCTCACGCTGCCCAAGGTGCGGGCCCGGTACGGCGAACCGCCCGCCGTCCGCCCGGTCACCGCGACGCCCGAGGCCAGGTCCACATCGCCGGGGCCGGCGCCGCGACTGTCCCCGGCCGAGCGGGAGCAGGTCTGGGCACAAGCCCGGCAGGCTGCGGACGCCGCCGTCCACGCCATCGCCGGCCACGCCGGCGACCCTGCTGCGGCCGCGGACGCCGCCTGGGCCGCGTCGGACTACCTGACCGGAGCAGCCCGGCTCGTCGCCGGCAACGGCAAAGCCGGCCCGCTCGAAGGCGCCGCCCGGGACCTGGACCGCGCCGCCCGGGAGCAGTGGGGCCGGCTGCCGGCGCCGTCAGCCGCCGGGCAGGGGCTGCGGGCCGCGTCCGGGTTGCTGCTCGCCGCCCGGTTCGTCCACCAAGCCGAGGCGGCGCAGCTACTCGCGCTGCTGGCGCAGTTGGCGGTCCTCGCCGACGCGGTCACCCGGATGCGGGAGGCCCAGGGCCGCGCCGAGCAGGCCGCCGCTGCCCGCCGGGCAGCCGAGCAGCTCCACGCCGCCCACGCCCAGCGCCAGGCGCAGGCTGCCGCCCAGCTCCGCTCGGCGGACCTGACAGCCACCCTCGACCCGCCCCGGTACCAGCACGACCCTGCGGCCACCAGCCGCGGACGCAGCCGATGACAGGAGCACCCGATGAGCAGCCATGACGACCCGGCCGCGCACGCGACGGCCAAGCTCGGCCAGGCGGTCGCGGTCCTCGCCGCCGCCGCGGAAGCGTTCGCCCAGCTCGGGCAGGTCCGGGCCGCCGCCCGGGCAACCCGCGACGAGCGGGCCGCGGCCGCTGCCCGGGCCCAACTGCGGGCCCGGCACGCCGCCGACCGGCTGACCTGGTCACCGCTGCTCGACGAACGCGCCGCTGCCCTGCCGGTCCCGGACACCCTCGCAGGCTGGGGTGCGGCCCGGTGCTGGCCCGACGACCCCGAGGCGCAGGCCGCCCGGCGAGCCGCGGAGGAGCGCCTCGGCGAGCTGCGTCCCGAAGTGATGCGGGTCTACGGCGAGCAGGTCGCTGCCGGCGTCGACCCCGGGGACGCGATGCGCGACGCCGGATGGCTCCTGGACCGGGAACCGGCCAGGTTCACCCCCGAACCTGCCGTTGACCGCCCCGTGCTCGCCGGGGCCGGCGGGGACGTCGCCGACCTCGACGTGCGGCGCTCGGCCGTGGTCGACCAACCCCGGACCGTGGACGGTGTCGTCGTCGCCTCCCGGGCGGAGCCTCTCGTGCGGCAGTGCTTCCCCGGCCCGCTGGTAGTCGACGTCGCTGCGGCGGCCCTCCTCGTCGCTCCGGAGGGCGCCGGGCAGGCGGTGGCAGCGAACCTGACACCGACCCGCCCCCTGACCCGGTGAGCCGAGGCGACCCTTTTGCAAGTCTCCCGACACGCCGAGGAGATCCACCCGCTTGTCGCTTGCGCGAGCTTGAATGACGCCCATGCCGCACCCGCGCTGGAAGGGCGTACGGGAACCCGTACAGCTCAAGTTGCCGAAGCCTTCGAAGGACCTGCTCGCTAAGCGCGCGGCCTTGGCTGGCGTGAGCTACAGCGAGTACGTCATGGCTCTGCTGAACCAAGAGCCGGTCGACGAAGAAGGCCACCCAGTCTGGGTGCGCCCCATGCAGGACCACGAGGCATTACCGCTAGCCATTTAACGGGCCAACCGGTCTGGCATCCGTCAATCCGGACACAACGAAGCCCCACACCCCAAGTCGTTTGGCAGCGTTTCGGGTGCAGGGCTTCGTCGAGAACCTCAGGAGGAACCATACCCCCCGCCGACTGGCGGGTCACGCATGTCCGGAGCCAACGGGCTCTCGCGTGTCGTGACCTGCAGCTGAGTCCTGCGCGTAGCCGGCGCCGCCTGAGGCGGTGACCGCCCCGGCGGCTGGTTCAGGCCGCCTTTTGTCTCAGTCCGGCGCGTGGGAGCTGACCCGTGCGGTGAGCCCCCGCCCGCTGGTGCGGGTAGCCGACGTCGACGCCTACGGCACGGTGGTGAACACCTACACCCGCCGGGCCCGGACCGCCGGCGCCCGCCCGGATGCGCCGTGGGCGGTGTACCTGACCGACCAGACCGGGGGCTTCCGGCTGCTGGCGTTCGACTTCGACGCCGCCAAGGGCGACCCGGCCGCCGACGCCGCGACCTTGTGCGGCTGGGTCGAGCACGCCGGGCTCCCCCACCTGCTCACCCGCTCCGGGCCGACCGGCGGGCGGCACGTCTGGCTCGCCCTCGCCGAAGCCGTCGACGCCGGGACGGTGGACACCCTGGCCCGCCTCGTCCGGGCCCGGCTGCCGAGCTTGGACATCGCCCCGCTTTCCAACCCGGTTACCGGCTGCGTCCGGCCGCCGGGTGCGCCGCACCGCGACGGCGGCAGCTCCACTGTCTTGACTGGTGACCTGAGCGCACTGACTGTCCCGACGGTGGCCGCGGCCGACGTGACCCGCCTGGTGGAGGTCCTGGCCGACGGCCAGCGGCCCGACCCGGTCGCACCGCTGGACCCGGCCGCTGCGCTGCTGACCGACCGGGCGGGCCGGCTCTACCTGCCGGGGGTCCGCCGGCAGCTGCCGGTCAGCAGCGCGCAAGCCTTGCAGGTGGACGCCGCCGCGGTGGATGCGAACACGGTGGACGCCAGCCCGGTACTGCGCAGGGTGCTGGTTGGTGCTGTAGCTGCGCGGTGGCGGTGCGCCGATATCGCTGTGCTGGTGGCCCGCTCCCCCGGCCTGGAGCACGTCCGTTCCCAGGGCCAGGGCCGGGGGGTGGCTCGCCGGGTTCGTAGCCCGGGCGAGGGTCGGGCGGTGCTGGCCCGCCAGTGGGACCGGGCGGTGCGCTGGGTAGCCACCCATCCCCGCGCCAGCAACCTTGAGGATCCGACGTTCGAGCCCCGGGCCGCTGCCCTTGCCGCCCTGGTCGAGGCCACCCAGACCCGTGCGGATGCGGCGGCAGGCAGGTGGGCCGGTCCGGGCGGGCCGGCCGACCGGCGGGTGCTCGACGCGCTGTGCGTGCTGTCCCTGCAGGCGGTCAGTGCCGTGGTGGAGGCCGACATCCGCCGCCTGGGGCTGGTCTGCGGGATCGGCCGGGAAACGGCCCGCACCGCCCTGCTGCGGCTGGCCCGGGACGGCTGGATCACCCGCCACGCCCCCGCCGACGGGCCCCGTGCCGCGTCGTGGATCTTGAACGGGGCGTTGTCCACAGCCATAGACGTACCAGGCCGGTCACAAGCGGGCCCGCGCCCCCCTGGGGCTGGTACCGCCGAACGAAACCGGTGGCTTACGCTGCTGCGCACCACGCTGGGCGCCGCAGTCCACGACGTGTTTACCCCCGCCGGTGGTCTGGGCCATGCCACCGGCCAGCTGTACGCCACCCTCACCAGCCTGCCTGCTTCTTCCAGCCAGCTCGCCCACCAACTGGGGTACTCCCCCGCCGACACCGGCATTCGACTCGGGCTACTTCGAGCCGTACGGCTAGCCCGACGTACTTCGAAAGGGTGGTCTGTGGTTCGAGTCGACCGGCGTGACGCGGCCGCCCTTCGGCTCGGGGTCGCCGGCCGGCTGGCTGACCGGGCCCGGCGCTACGCCCTGGAACGTGAGGCGTTTGCTTGGTGGACAGATGAGCTCACCTGGATGCACGCCGCTCACCGCACTGCGGCCAGCCGGCGTCCCGGCCTGGGCCAGCTGGTTGTGCTTGACCCCGCCGATACTGTCCCGGCTTGGCCGGCGCACCCCCGCCGCGGTGACGGCCGCGCCGACTTCGCCGCCGCCCGCCGGGTGCTGGCAACCGGGCCGGTGGAGCAGTTCCCTCGGCTCCAGCCCACCATCGTGCGTAGTCGGCGGCTGGCGGCATGACCGGTGCGGCGCTGGTACACGACTCACGATCGCGAGATGTGTCCCCGGGCCTACCGGTTCGGCCGCTGCCGGCGCTCAGTCGGGGCGGGTTGCGGCGCCGTCGTCATACAGATGCACCGACAGCGGCACCCACGCAGCCCAGCTCCCGCCCGAGAACAGATCCTTGAAGGTGGCGTGACCACCGCCTGGCGGGCCGACGAGCCCGGGCCAGCTCGCCGTCGACGATGTCCCGCTTGGGGGCGCCGATCACCAGCAGGTCCCACCCACGAGCCTCATCACAACAATCGGTCCCGGCTGCTGCCGGCCTCGACAAGATTGATCCGGTGCTGTCGGTGTTAGACCACTGCACCCGGAGTTGGCACGACAATGAGCCCGGTGCCGAACACGCTGCGCTCGACGCAGCCTCGTGGCGGAGGAGTGATCGACGGTTAGGGCCGTCCCGGAATCGGTCGTTAGAGGAGCACGGACAGAAGGGAGTTTTGGTTGAAAGGGCGAGCGCCAGGATTGCCGCGGAGATGTCTGGTACGCATCGGTGGTCTTCTTCCCTCAGGCCGTTCGAAGTCCGGCTTGCCTGAGTCCTTGTCGTTAAGAACCGGGACGTTCTCTACGAGCGCATGGCTCACGGACTTGCGTTTCCACGATGACCCCAGAGTTGTACGAAATCCTCCATGCATGGACCAGTTCGGATACGTGCGACTCCACCACGCTAGATCGACTGGCCCGAGCTGCCCATCTGGTCAACTACCTACGACGAAGTGCTCCATTGTGCTCGGGGAACTCCTGAGGACCAGGCTCATAATTCTTTAGCAGCTGGCTTCGACATGGCTTCGTCGCCTTCAAGAGGAAGTACCTCAAGATAGGTCTTCGGCTTGAAGACTGCCCTCCAAGCGGCTCTGGCACCGACAGAGAACCTCAACGGACTGCCCGCGGTCGCCTCAAAGGTCGACGGTCTTGTCCTGCACCAATCTACGGCGACAGAGAGCGAGTGGGTCCCAGGCGATACTGAGAGCCGAAGTGGCTCTGATCGCGTCAACTTGTCCGCTTGAAGGGCTCCATCTATGTATACATTGTAGGACCGGAGCCGGTTGTTGTATTCGGCCGATGGGCGGGTTAGTTCCACGTACGCCACGATTGGTCAACCCCCAAAGATATTCTGCAGAGCGGTTCCAACGTAGGTGACGGGCCCAAGCAGGCCGCCTACCGCGGCTGCGCCGAGGACGTCGCCAGGTGGTGCACCTGGACCCCCTTGCCCCTACGTCACCCTAAAAGCTGATCCAGCGTCTCGCCAAGCGGGCGGGCATCCAAGCAGCGGCGTTGATCACCCCGCACAGCCTGCGACACACCTTCATCACCGAAACCCTCGCAGCCGGCTCTCCCCTACAAGACGTCCAAGACGCCGCCGGCCACGCCGACCCCCGAACAACCAGGGGTTATGACCACAGCCGGCACAACCTCGACCGGCACCCGACCTACCTGCTCGCAGCCCACCTCCAGCGAGCAGACACCTCTTCAGCGCCCTGAGCAGCACAGTCAACAAGTCAGGTACCTGTCATGCTGACTTGTCAGACAGAGACCGGGGCCGCTGAGCGCCCGGCCGACCGGATCAGCCGATGGCGAGCCGCCCGATCCGGTCGGCGTGGACGGCATAGAGGAACGGCCCGGGCCGGCCGCTCGCTTCTGCGATGGCTTCCAGGTTGGTCAGATAACGCTCAGCCATGACAGGGCTCTTGAGATTGCCATTGGCCATGCAGAAGCACCGGGCCGCAGAGCGCTGCAGGGCCTCCCGTTCGGCGGGACGACGACGGATGCGTTCGTCTTTCATGAACGCAATCCAGCCCCGCTGCGCAGACTCCTCGATCCACGTCGTGTCCTCGATGCTCTCGTCTGCCGGCATCCCATAGTGCTCGGCCAGCGTCACGAGTTCGACGCCGCCCGCTCGCAACAACTCTGGTACCTCAAGGCGGCCAAGGCTCCGATCGACGAAGACGAACGGCAGGCCGCTCGGCATCGACTCAGGCGGCGAGATGCGTGGCGACACGCAGAGCGTCTTCGAGTTGCTCGACGGGAACGCCAAACTCCTTGGACACCTTGGCGAGCGGTTCGCCTGCTCGAAACAGCCCTAGTGCGTCCTCGACCCTTGCTCCCCCACGCATGAACGTGGGCTGACCGAAGTTGCGCCGAGGGTCGGCGATCACCTTGGCCTCCTTGTAGCAGGGCAGGCGGATCGCCTGGGCGTAGTTGTCCTCTGCAAAGTCGATGCGGTGGAGGTAGCCGTCGACCACCTCGTTGAAGACCCGTTGGTTGTTGCGAACGGTCACCAGCTGGCGAGCGCTGCGGGCGGCTGGGGTGTCGCCAGCTTGTTCGGCAAAGTCGTAGAGGACCTCGGCCCCGTCGGTGTAGAGCGACCTCGACGCAAGGACGTGCTCTAGGTCGAACTCGTCCCGCAGACGGTCAAGAGCCGGGCGGATTCGTTGCAGTGGCACTCCCAGTTCCTTGATGGCGGCGAGCACGAGCCCCTCCGCCAACCCCACGAACGGGACCACGGCTGAGCCACGGGGCTGACCGGGAACGGTCGACACGATGGCTGCGCCACGGACCTCTCGGCGTCCCTTTGGACGCCGGACATAGCCCTTGGCCCACGAGCCGAACGTCGTCGGAGCAACGCCTAGGTAGTGCGCCCCCTCGCTCAGGTTGTAGAGCGGGGTCGTGAAGCGATCAACACCGGTAG
>JAABUJ010003001.1_pt1 | contig 19643 bp, 15 predicted proteins | sample 5559131 | NCBI WGS metagenome assembly JAABUJ01 (sample SAMN10711875, study PRJNA513366) | rock metagenome | isolation source: Antarctica rocks | place: Antarctica: Victoria Land, Mt New Zealand nord | collected 2016-01-07 | reverse complement strand
AGTTCTTTACAGATAAGTTTAATTAACTATCTTCATTCTTCTAGACAGTGCTTCACTGTCTTAAACTCTCAGTCTTTGTCATTTAAATCAAGAAAAGATGAATTAAGTTGTTTATTTATCTTTATTGTGTTAATTATATTGAAGAAATGCTGTCAAACTTCTTGTCTAACTGACTTTCACAACTTTGTCTTTATGCATTTAAGAACATCATCAGTCTTCTTATACATCTAATATATTTTAGTTTCTTCTGCTTATGCATTCTTTATAGTGTCAGACTCTTCATAAACTTCATAAATTAAACAATCTTGCAGCTATCAAAGCTATACAATTTCTAAATCTGTCTTAAAAGCATTGATCTGTGTAAGAATAAGCTCTGTTAAGATCTGTAAGTCAACATAGTGACTCATATGTGTCACTGCTTTAAAAAGAGCAGAGAAAGAAAAGCACTTAAGAAAAGCTGTTTACACATTACACTAAACTTACTCATTAATATATATTTAATAAATTTCAGCATCTCTGTAAGTCATAATCTGCTGAAGCTGATTCTGAGTTGCAATAACTGTGTCATGATATCACTATGCGCTCATACCAAACCATAGCCAAACCCCTCACAAAATGATTGATAAGCAAAGTACTATATAGACAGTCTTTACATACAAACCTTTTAAGTTTCTTAGTTGTTAATCTTTATCAATACAAGATCTTAACATCAGAACTTCATCAAATAGCTGTTGTAATGTAGTGTCTCACATTGCTGCATACCTTACTCATCAGCCTCTTATAGATAAGAGACTTATGAATTCACAATTTTAACAACTCTTTCTTTTCAAAGGGTGGCAATCCATTACATTGCAATATGCAGACTAGAAGCCAGCAAAATGAGATAGAGTCATTCTCTGACTGTATTGAGGCTTAACTAATTTCTGAAGAATGAGAATCTGCAGAGATTCAGGCTGTTATTTAGGCTGTAGAGAAGAAGAATTAACATTTAGATGAACAGATCTGTCTGGCTGAAATTAGACAGATCAATAACAAGAAAAGATGATGACTCATAAAAATCAATTGTGAATTGTAAGTGTCTAACATGCATAACAAGATCAATAAACTTCTGAGAGATGAAGATTCTTAAGTCTTACCTGAGAGAGAACTGCATACAGAATCTTCTTATACTTTCATTAGCTCTTTAAGTTTGACAAAGCAACATGCATCTGAAGTTGTGTATGCACTTTCAGCAAAATAGATGCAACAGCTAAAGAACTTGTTCACATATAATGAGAAGTTCATTTATGAACATACTGAATTTATATACAGTGCTGTGACAGCATTCTGCTTGATTCCTAAAAACTTCTTTAGTGATCATGATAAAATTCTCTTTGCTATGCAGTTCTTAGCAGAAGAATCTTGAGATGCATGATTTTGTCACATCAATGAGAACAAACTTCTAAATAACAAATCATGAATATTCTTTTCAGAGTTTCTGCTCAATCTTGTTGAGAACTCAGTGAACTGCAGACTTAGCACAGTACAGAAATACTTGAAAGTCATGCAGAAATCTACTTAATCAGTTTAAGCTTTTGCAACATATCTTGACATGCTGAAAGATCAGCTCTCAAGTTATACAGAGAAACAGAGAACAAGTTATCTTTTTATAAAACTTTGATCAGAGATTTAAGCAGCTTTAATTAATTATCAAGATCTCTTAAAGACAAGAAAAAGTTTAATAGTTCTGATCACTAAGCTAGAGATTAATTAGTGATCTGCAGATAATTACACAGTTTGAAGTCACATCATCAAGAAAATCTATGAGCACTGCTTACATTCTTTCACTTAGACAACAAAGTCACAGCAGAACAATCATCTCAATTCTAAGACTACAAAATCAAGTCATCATGATAATGCAAGTAAATTCTATTTTGAGACTGATGTCAAGAAGAATGGCTGCTATAACTGTGAAAGGTCAGGCCATTTTATAAAGGACTGCAGAAGTCTCTCAAAAAATCTTAATCACATTAAGATTAATGCAGTCAAGACAAAAAAAGACAGAGCTTTGTTAACTGTGCTTCAGCAACAAAAATTAGATCAGAGATCATAAAGAAATTTAGCATTGTAATGAAAGATTAAGTCTGAATTGAATTCAGTTGAATCTCTGTCAGTGTACTGTTGAATACTGCAGCAGAAATCAATGTGATGTTTTAGCAATATGCTGTTGCTCATTAACTGACATAAGTTGATGCAGAACTTCTGAGATCAGAGCTTCTAAAGAGATAACATGTCTACTGTTATGATGCATATTGAGTGAAGCATAGACTCACTAACAGTTAAGAATAAAAGCAAACTGAAAAGCAGTTGTTCTATATCTTAAATAAGAATGAACCTGAACTCATCTTTGGCCTCTCAGATCTGAAATGACAACACATTTATATTGATTGTGACTTGTGCACATGATACTATAAAATAAAACAAATGCCTCTGATTATTGATGAGCCTGAAGTGTTTATCAACAACATTCAAAATCAACTCATCATTTATACATTATTGATGATGCCTAAGTCAGGTTCATCAACAACTGCTGTACATATTGTCAGTAAAATGTCAACACTATCTCAGCAATATAACAGATATGCAGATGTGTTCTCTGAAGAGAATGTCAGCAAGTTATCATCTCATTAAGATCATGATCATGTCATAAAGACAGAGAGACATGAATCATTCTATGATTCACTCTACAATCTGTTGAAAACAGAGCTATAAGTGCTTAGAGAATATCTAGATGATGTTTTAGTGAAGAGATAAATACAACATTCTGTCAGTTCTACAGAAGCATCAGTTCTGTTTGTCTTAAAAAATGAAGAGAGCTTATGTCTATGTATTGATTACAGAGATCTCAACAAGATTACTGTCAAGAACTGTCATTCTCTGTTGCTGATTAGTGAGATACTTGATTGTTTAAGTGAAGTCAAGATGTTCATCAAACTAGATCTTAAGGATGCTTATCATCACATCAGGATCAAGAAAGACAATGAGTAAAAGACTGTGTTTTACACATACTATAATCATTTTAAGTACATGATCATGTCATTTAAACTGACTAATGCCTCAGCAACTTTTCAAGCCTATATCAACTGAGCATTGACTGAGCTAGTTGATGTCTTTTGTGTAATATATCTGAATGATATCTTGATCTATTTCAGTTTCCTAGAAGAACATCAGAGTCATGTGAAACAAATTCTGAAGCAACTTTAACAGTTTAAATTGTATGCAAATCTAAAGAAGTGTGCTTTTCATACTATACAGATGAAATTTCTTAAGTTTATTATCTTCATTACTGATGTTTTGATGAATCAACAACAGATCAAAATCATAAAGAAATGATCAGTATCTAGAAGCTATTATGAAATACAAATATTTCTAGAGTTTGCAAACTTTTATCATCACTTTATACAGAAATATTTTAAGATTACTGCTTCTTTGACTGGCCTGTTAAAAGACAGCAAGAATGACAAGAAGACAGATGTCTTTGAGTGATCATAAATGACAGTGTAAGTGTTTTGCAAGCTTTGCAACATCTTTACACAGATATTTATTTTGATGCACTTTAACTCAGAGCTAAGAGCTTGAATTGAAACTGATGTCTTAATAGTTGAGCTAATGAGTATCTACTCACAGCTTTAAATAAATGCTCAATGACACTCTGTTGTCTTCTGATTAAGGAAGTTAAATCTAACTGAAATATGCTATGAAACTCATGATCAAGAATTGTTGACAATTGTGAAGACATTTAAACATTGATAACACTATCTTGAGGGTAGTCATTATCTCATTGAGGTACTCATGAACCACAATAATCTATGAGAGTTATATGAACATAAAATCATTAAATAAAAGACAAGCACACTGAGTCATGAAGCTAGCTGCTTATGATTTTATAATCACACATTGATCAGAAAAGACAAACCTCATTAATGTGTTGTTGAGATGCTCTGACTACAAAGTTAAGAAGAACATGAACAGGTTGCTGTTAACATTGCAATAAAAGCTGATCACATTATCTTAAGAGTTAAAATCAAGCATTACTGTTCTAGTTAGTCAGATCAACACTTGAAGCTTAGATCTGCAAATTATGCTGACTGTTTTATTAAAAGAATATTGATTAAGCACTCAGGCTGAAGACTATGACTGTTAAGAACAAGTCAACAGAAGATTTAGAAAGTCTTTATTTAAGAATGAATCAGAGAACAATGACTATATGTTTAGTTCATCTATGTGCAACATAACAGAAAAGCTGCTTAACTCTGTTGCTGAAATTACTGATTGCAAACAGTTCATTTCACATACATTGATTTAGAAAGTGACTGACAGCAAAACAGTACATAATAAAAGACAATCATTCTTTCTTGAACTTGTTCATCTCTTGCAGAACACTGATGTTCTAACAGTAAAGATGCAACAAGACTTGAAATCACAGAGTAACTGCAGTCATCAAGACATCAGTGACAGTCTGTGAATGTTTAATTTCACTGAACTACTTCATTACAAAAGCAAGATATACATATTATTTGATGAAGCTGTTAAGAATGAGCTCATAAAGCTGCATTATGATGATGTTTTAGCAGAACATTATGAAGTAGACAGAATGATCAATCTGTTGTTCAGAAAGTATTACTGAGTCAATATGATGAATGATGTTCAAGAATATGTTGCTTTGTGTGCTGTATGTTTAAGAATTCAAGTATTAAGACACTGCTTATATGACAAATTACAGTTGTTGTCACTATCTACTCAATCATGAAAGAAGATAACAATAAACATAATCACTGGCTTGCTGCCTAGCAGATGAGAAACTGATGTTTATGACTTCATACTGATAATTGTGAATTGTCTCACAAAGATGACTCAATATATTTCTGTCACTAAAAAACTCACTGTGATCAAGTTAGCTAACATATATATTGAACAGATCATATATTGCTATGAAGAACTCAGAAATATTGTCTTAAATTAAGAGTCAATCTTTATCAGTGCATATTGATCTGAATTCTGTTATCAACTTTAAATGAAGCAAAGATTAAGCACTGCCTTTCATTCACAAACTGATGATCAAATTAAAAGACAGAATCAAACTCTAGAACATTATCTGTGTTGTTACTGTTGTGAAGAACAAGACAACTGAGTGTTCTTTCTGTTAATGACAGAGTTTGCATATGCAAACAGAAAACATGCAATGATTAATTGAACATTATTTGAGGCATTAATGAGCTATCATTTAAGAATTGCCCAAAATGTTGAGAACAATGTCTGTGAAGAGGAGGTGCCAGCAGTGAAAGACTGAGCACAGTAAATGAAGAAAATCTGTGTCACAATGATAAAGTGATGACAAGTCACTGTGAAAGTGCAAGCCAAGTACTTTGACAAAAATCATGTTCAAAAAAGCTACAATGTCAGCAATCTGATGCTATTGTTCATCAAGAACTTGAAGCAACACAGATTAAGCAAGAAACTGTTGCACAAATTCATTAAGTCTTTTCAAATTGTTAATCTTATTAACAAACAAGCATACTGACTGACCCTGCCTGCTCACTACAGAATTCATAATGTATTTTATATTTCATATCTAAAGTCTCATAAATGTTGTCTAAACAATAATTCTTTGTCAGAACTGCCCTTTCTGAACCTCATAAACAATGAGAAAGAATATGAGATCAAAGATATCTTGAGCAAGAGATAAAGAAGAGAACAGTTACAATATGAAGTTAAGTGAGTAGAGTATCTGACAGAATACAATAAGTGACTTTAAGTAGAGAATATAAGAAATGTAAAAGTGTTGTGACAAGAATATGATGCAAGAACAGAGAGAAAGTGGAAGCATAAATGAAGTTTAAGAAATTAAAAACTTTTATTGAAAATATTCTATATAGTATTATCTAGAAGAAGTGAAGCCAAACATAATCAACACATCAGCAAAATGCTATTAAATCACTCTGTTATCTCTGCATCTGCATCACTATCAGAAGCAGAAGACAAGAACAGTGACTATTTATTAGTGTTGTGATTGCTGTTGAAGTAACTGAGCTGCAGCATTGAGTTGTGAGAGCTTTTCAAAATGTTGTTACTTAACTGAAGAAAGAGAAGCTCACACTTGAAGTGAAGTAAGCAACATGATGATGACAGCAAAGTGCAAGAAAATTAAGAGAACAAATCATAAAGTAAAAGATGTTCAATATAAATGTCTGCATCACAGTGACTGCTCACTGCTCTTAAATCATGAGCAACAACAGATTGTGAATCTCTGCAGACTTGTAATGACTGCTGTGATGCTCAGCAACATAAGTAATATAGGTGATGACATGCTTAATGAATGACATCTGCATATAATTGAGATGATGCTGAAGCTGAGGCTGATGAACATCATTGACTGTCATGATGACAATATGATTGGCAAGTACATACAAGTTATTAATTCAGCAATTAAAGAATGCAGAAACCTATTATTGTTAATGCATCACAAAATAACAAGAAACTTTCTGTCAAACTGAGTTGCACAGCTTTTAAAGTGTCTTGCAATAGTCACAATTCTGATTCTCAACAATGTTGCATTGACTGATGTTGTTGCTGATATGTTTTGAACAGCAGAGACAACAGAGAGAATTTAATTTGTTGTTGATGTAATGATTATGATGTGGCATTGAGATGATGTCAGTGTGAATGAACAAGAAGATAGAGAAATTGTCAAGAGTATGATATTATGAAGCAGCAACATCTTTGAGGGCTGAGGCAAAAATGAAATTAAGATGCAATGTGTGCAATGACACTATTACAGAAGAAAAATGTGATGTGCAACACAGAGCAGAAAGATGTTTGCTGATTGCAGTCTTGAGCTCAGTACTTTTCTGAATGACAGATTTCTGACAAATCAATTACATTGTAAAGATGATGTTCTGTAATATCAGTGATGCAGCAATAATCATTAAGTGAGCATTTTCAATCAGATCTGTTAACAATGGCTTATCTGTGACTTGAAGAAGCAGAGATGAGGTGTAAAAAGGCAGCATTTCATCATTGAAAAAATTGAGTAAATATAATCACATTTACATGCAGCAGCAAGATCTCTGTTGCTGTCTCTTCTGTGCAACAATGCTATTCAGAGCATGCATCTTATTGTTGTTGTGTAAGCATTTTGTTGACAGATTTGTTTTGAGACACTTATATTTCTCATGCACAGTATTCATCTTTGTCTTGTTTCATTTCTGAGTTTCATTTCAGCAAAGCAAGTATGTCAACAATGTTACTTACAGTGCTCATTGCATTCTTTACTGACTTAGCTCTTACAGATTTAGTCTTCAGAACTGACTCTGATGAGTTTGTCAACTTGTTGACATTTAAGACTGTGTTGATGAACAGTGTCTGATGATGAGAGCAATAAAAATCTAAAGATTTATCATTGTGTTTCTTTGTACTTGTACAGGTGCATCTCTTAAACTGCAACATTGTTAAAATGTGTTGATGTCTTAAATACTATATGTACAGAAATCACTGATAATTCTGCTGAATTCTTAATGAAAGACACAGTGAAAAGAACATCTCTTTTATTCTTCTTGATGATCATGATGTCACTGTTGCTGTGCTGTTGCTATTGTGCTGTTTACAAGATGTTATGAGAGAAAAGTGCTGATCAGAGATATGGAGTTGCTATGACTTTAATATATTAAGATATTGAAGAAGAAATGAGTGCAAGTTGTGTGTGAGAAAGAATTTCTTATATATTGTGATTAAACAAAGAGATCACTGATCTAATCAATTTGAAAACAAAGAAAAGTTGATCTCACTTATGTTTTGCATGTTATTCACTGTCAAACAAAGCTGAATCATCACCTATTTAAATGCAGCAAACTTGAAGTATTGCACAAGATCATCAGCCTAGCTAAGATAGGCAACAAGCAAAATATGTAAGAAGTTAAGCAAATCATTGCTTACATCTTGCTGGCCTGGTTTCACACAATCATGACATATCTATAACATCAGCAATATGTCAATGCACTGAAGAACCAGCACATAGAAGAGAAGACAATTGTTATGATATCACTATGCACTCATATCAAATCATAGCTGAATTTCTCATGAAATGATTGATAAGCAAAGTACTATATAGACAGTCTTTACATACAAATCTTTTAAGTTTCTTAGTTATTAATCTTTATCAATACAAGACCTTAACATCAGAACTTCATTGAATAGCTATTGTAACATAGTGTCTCACATTGCCACATACCTTACTCATCAGCCTCTTATAGATAAGAGGCTCATGGGTTCACAAACTGATACATATTAATATAAAGTATTCAGAAGAAGCATTTCTTGAGAATATTTGTACATATTGTTGACTGCTTCATCTGTTTCTTATTAAATATTATATGCACATAAAATCTGTATGAATTCTGCTGTAAAGCCTAATCACTGAAGATAGTAAAGATAAATATAATAATGTAAAGTCTTGACATTTAATGTCTGAATCTCAGTGACAGAGAGTTTAGCTTAATGAAAAACTGAAGTTTTTAACTTTTCTTTTTTTTATTAGAAGTGCAAGCTTCAGCATGATGCCTTAACTCAAGTATATAAGAGTTATTTTACAGTTTTGATCTCAGATTTAAATGCATTGTCAAGAATTGCAAGAGCAATTATAAGTATAATTAAATTAAAAATAAGAGTGTCAACTTCAGTGAGAATGTAGATTTTATTAATTAAACATTAATAATTAATTAAGAACTGAGCATACATAGATATCTATAACTTAAGCTTCATTTTTTATTCTTTTATATATTTAAGAGCTATCTTCATTACAAGAACATCTTAATTTTCATTTAAATTTAATAAGAAAACAAGAGTGACATTCTCATAGCAGAGAGTCTTGATCACTTCTCAGTTTAAGTTAAGCTTATTCTCTTCATTAATAAAGTTCTCATCAATCTTCTAATTAATGTAATGTTCTCATTACACTCTTCTATTTATCATCTTGTACATCAATGCTTTTGATTGAGTGACAGTATACACAGAAAGAAGTAGCAACAGAGTGAGCTGTAATTGTTGTTGCTCATTGAGAAATATTGAAGTGTTAAGAACTCAGTGATGATGAAGAATAAGAAAGATGTCATTAACATTTATAACTGACTTTTCTTGCATCATTGTATCAAGATTGTACTTTCTGATTAAGTACTCATCAATGTATTATGATAAACTCATTATTTATCTTTTTCTACAGAAAGTAAGTGTAATTCATACATCATTAATCTCATTCATTACTTTAGCATGCAGACTGTGACTGACAGACTTTCAATATAATATGCATTATACTCTTCAGTATTCATGAAGACTGCTTCTCTTTCACATTTAAGAATAAAAGTTCAGCATTTATTTAAGAAATGTCATGATATCTTCTTTAGTACAATGTATAAGAAGATTAAGTCTATCTTCTTTAAAAAATATGCAATGTCTATTTTTCAATCAGCTATCTGCATTTGCAGTGCACTCTAAAGTGTTATCTTGTTCATTTTGTCAACATCATAAAGATATTCTTCTTTATAAAATTAACATATTTCTTCTTTACTGTATCTTTCTCAATGAGTTGCTTTCAGTGCTGTCTGTAATGTTCAGTAAAATGTTAAGATACATATTTCTTTCATTTACTTTAATTACTCATCTTCTGTGTTGTTTTAATGAATCATGATAACTTCAAAAGAATGAGAACTTCTTCTTGTGAGAAACTAATTGAGTATGACTGTTCATCATTAATGAGAGAAGTAAAGCTTCAAAGACATAGATGCATGATAAGAGATGAATAAGCTAAGTAAGCAAGATGGACAGCTCAGCAGATCAAGAAAGTAAATAACAGCAGCAATGTCAAGAGTCAACTAGTATTGACTGAGCAAGCTAGAAGAGCAAAGAATGTCAAGAGAACTTGTTGTTGCTTGATAGAGAAAAATTTGATGATTATAAATGCTGGGTGAATTGCTACTGACTGGAAGAAATTGAGGAGGGATTGTTTCTAATTTGAGATAAGACATAATGAAACACCTTGGGTCAGGGCACTATTTTCAGCCGTGTTCTCACTTAATCACAAGTATCATGGGGGTACGGTGCTTGGCATTCTAGAAAAGGTCCCGCTTAAATCAGCATTAGAATTTTCTCAAAACTGATGGGAGATTTTCCAGAAACCCTTGTTGAGCTGCAATGGCAGACCTGCGTTCTAGCTGACAGAAAGAGTAATAATGTTTTCACCATACTTGACCTTTTTCAGCAAATACTCCATTATTACCTACCTAAGGTACTCACTCAACGTTCCTTTTAACCTTTTCTCGCTTTGTAATTTACCTTAATATGTTGTGGCCGGGAAATCCCCCTCCGGTCCTCCGGTTTAGGCTGCCACCGTTTGCAGTAACTTACCTTAGGTACTTCGTATAACTTAACTCTTTACCTAAGGTACCTTAGTAGTACTTACTTTACCTTACCTATAGGTACCTATGGAAAACATGTGACTCCGTGTTTCCGGACGCGAGTACTCTACGCGAACCGAAACGGGTTCCACCGCTGCAGATATGGTAAGGTAAGGTAAGTTGAGGCAAGGCTCCGCCTGTTCGTTCGCAGATGGGTCACGGTACGCGTGCGTCCATGGGGACAGGTACTGGCGAGGCATTTGGGTGGTGGGGAGAAGACTAAGAGTCAGAGTCAGAGTAGAGTAGAGCAAAAACTCCCTTTGCCAACTTTGCTCGGTACACGGCTCGACCCACGCTGAAATGTTCAAATTTACAGAAGTGTACGCAGGGGTCCCGGGGTTACAAGACCAATATCTATAGAGACCCGGAACGCGCACCATCAGGCTTTCGAAGGCGTCGGTCTCGCGCAAGAACTCGCCCTCCGTTTGAGCTCCGCCAGGCTTTTCTGGTACTCATCCAGATCCAGATCTCGCAGCTCAACAGTCAGATTGAATTTTGCTTGAAAGGCTTCCCGATCTGCCACGCCACGGACGGTCGATCAGCACATATGCATGGATGAGAGAAAGAGGCTGGGTTTACCTTGCACAGTTGGGAATCCCAGACAAATGTATTTGAGATTGCTGAGAGACTCCAGGTTCACAAAGCCCTGGTGTCGGGGTAACCGAAATTGAGCGAGATCCCACGTGTTCAGACCATCAACAGCTTCCTTCTGTGCTGAGAGCCTTTTAAAATCTAGCTTCTTTGTGCTTTCGATGACAACGCGGCAGCAAGCTTTGCTTGGGTCTCGACATGCGCAGGCATGATCATTGATATAGATCTCTCTATTTACTGTCTCAATACTCAGCAGCGCCCAGCGGAGAAGCTGACGGCAGGGCAGAGCAGTTCAAACTTACGTTGTAGATACAAAAAAGTGTATCTCTTTTCGTACATTGTATATATGATCACGGCGGGAAGGTCAGGCGGTGACAATGCTAAGCCTGCGCCGTCATGCGTTCTGATCGCAGATGAATTTCCAGTGGCCAACATTGACAACTTGGTTGTTGCCAAACTTGATGTCTGACTCTGTATGGGACTCAAGTAGCTGCCTGAGGTAGGAGATGACGGCATGGTTGAGACAATGCGTGGAAGAGGGTTGGCTTGCCAGATTTGAACCCGACCACTTCTTGCTTCTTCAGACTTTCTGAATCCGAAAGATCTTAGATAAATAGACCAGTTGATGTTCACCCTGTCAGGATGTTAGAATGTGAGGTATTGATTGAGGAGGGCTGCAGGGACCTCACCTGTCAAACATGACTTTATATCCTAACACGGCCCGTTGGAACTGTAGTACATCTGCTAAGAATTAGTTACGAGTCTTCCCATCTTGGATGATATCAATAGCATGCTGACGGACCGTTGAAGGATCCAAGAGAATACTGCCTCTCGCTTTGGCCTTGACTATTGCAGAAAATCACGTTGTTGTTGGTGGCCGAATCGCTCATCGCCGGCACTGCATAAAGAGGAATGAAACAGGTAAGATCTGTGTTCATATCATAACCTGATCGACTTCCATGTTAGGATTGAACTAGAGTATATGAATACTGACATTGAAGGAAGTGGAACTGACTATTTGAGTCACGGAACGCTGGATTTTGCTCGTCCGTGATCGTGCGCACAACGTGTAACTCATTGTCACTCTTCCAAAATATAGTGAGACTCGACTTCCGAGTTCCCGGAGGTTTGGGCAGAGCACTATTGATGATTTTAGTAGAGGTATCCTTGAGGTAGAATAAAGATTTACATCTTCAGAATCTTCTCTTCCAGAAGAATCTCGTCTGTTAGCACAGGAATTCCAGGACGGTCTTGATCGACCACCCAGATTGAAAAGTAGGTCTCGTTCAATCGTAAGATGGCATTGTCTTCTGGTGGAACCAGTTGCCCTGGGCGTATGCGCTTGTATTCATTGACAACAGACTGCATCATAGTTTTAATCAGCTCGATCTCATTAGTAATGACGTCGTAGATCATCAAACCTCTTCGGCTTCCTTGATACACCGTGCCCAGAGCGAAACCGGGCCTGTTTCTCGAAAACAAGAACTTCCTTTGATCATCTGCAAGATCCACGTGCATTTGACCAAGTTCAGGTACTGAGTTTCGCCGGGAATTCTTTGATTTGGATATTGCCCCGGTTTGAAGTTGACTGTACTCTGCAGTGGATTCAGCAATCCAATTCAGTGTACTCGTCCAAAGGTAGGGAAAGTCATCTTACCTCTTCAAAGTGATACACTAGTGCGTCCCAGCCTTCTTTCAGAGGGAAGTCCTCCGACCTCTGAAATGATTCTGGTGTATTGCGCCTAAGCGCGTCTATAAAGCGACTCTCTAAGTCCAGTGGGACTTGAGGCAAGCGTTGAAGCGACAGGCCCTGCTCTTGACCCCATTGAGTAGCCCAGAGGGCCCCCAGACCTTCCACAGCATCTCTAATCTCGAACAAAAGTTTGCTGTCGACGAAAAGAAACTCGTCAGCACGCGCTCTGTGATGGAGTAAGTAAGTAAGTAAGTAAGTAAGTAAGTAAGTAAGTAATTTATTCCGCCCGGAGGCACTACGCCTAAAGGGCTCTAGCGCTATCATCCTGTCAAAACTATTGCTATGTCCATGTCCCACGAAAAGCCCTTGCTGAAACGTCTTTTCCTTGCCTGTGATGGAGTAGTGTACTGGGATTCCTCACAGTTCGACTGGCTTAGTAATAAAGATTATCTACCCTGATCAGCTTCTCCGATTCATAGCGGCGGTATGTCGTTTACCTTGGCCGAATGAAAATGAACTCGCTCTCGGAGTGTCTTCACTTTCGCTTCAGTTCCACCGACCCACCAACGCACGTTGTCTACGAAGCCAGCCCTATCCCGGTGGAACCTTTCCCGGTCGTTCAACAGCTTATCGCACTCTTCCAAGGTCTTCCTGAAGTCTCCTGTAAGATCCGAAATCTCCAACCCAAGGCCGTGGGCGGAACCGCGCCATCGTGGCCCTCGTGACTGCTCTTCGAGGATATTGTTCAGTCGGGTGAGATTCTGACGGAGCGATTGGATCTCGTTGCCGAACTGGAGATACTGGACGTCTTCAAGTCGCAACCTCAACGTTAGCTCGGGCAGACATCATCACAGCATGACAGATATCAATACATGGACGAACCTGCACCATGAGCTCTAGTGAAACATTTCTCCCATATCTGCGCCGCTAGATTGATGGTGAAAAAGAAATCCGAAATTCCAAAGTTGAAGGCCATTAACGACGCTGTCTACCGTACCTATCCCCTGTGTCGGAGTATGTGGATGGCGACAACGACCTTATGATATTCCAACTCTACTCCATGTACAGCCTCACTTCCTTTAGGGCGATTGCAGCCTGGAAGCCAATCCTAGCCTCTTCACAAATGCCGCATCATGACCATGCATATGCACTGCCACCGTATGTGGTCATGAGGCGTCTGAATATCGCCAAATTGACAAATGGGGTATCTAGTTTCTGGCCTACTGACCTCGGACCAGCTTCAGCTTCAGCTCCAGCCTTGTCCACCTTTTACTGCAGCTGCGCCTTCTTTGCGAGGCTCTTCAACCATTTGATTTAGGTGTCTGGGCCATTGCCTTGTTGATCTATAAGATGCGACAAATACCGACTCCACGGTCTTCTGGAGTAGACTTGCCCTTCCATCGTGCAAGAGGGCAAGGAGCTTCCACCGTTGACGAACAACACCATGGAGTTTGATCAGGCGGAACTCGATCGGTTGGCGAATGCCAGGAAAGGATCAGGTAGGGTTATCGTCAATGCTCCGCCAGAGGATCAGAAATTGGGCGTTGTTTCAGTGATATGCCTAATTCTCAATCGCACGATTGGTGAGTGCCTTCTGCGGATGTCGAGACATTGCTTTATACTGAGAAATGGTCATGTCAAGGATCTGGGATCTTTGTTGTACCCACTATTATTCTGGAAAATACAAACAGTGTCGGGATTTCGCTCCTCCTCTGGACACTCGGCGCTGTCGTGGCGATTTCAGGCCTCCTCGTCTGGCTTGAACTGGCCCTTACTATTCCACAGGTTGAGTTAGAGGCAGGGCAGAAGGTGAGCGTGTCGCGGAGCGGAGGAGAGAAGAACTATGTGAGCATTTATAATTCTACACACATCTGTGCTAGCCCTAACTCTGCTCAGCTCGAGTACATCTATGATCGGCCTCGATTTCTGGCGACTTGTATCTTTGCAGTAGAGTTTATCATCTTCTCGAATGCTTCAAGCAATGCCGTGGCTTTTGCGGTCTATATTATGCGGGCCGCCGGGCTTCCAGACGATGCTGCGGCAATCAGGGGGGTGGCCATAGCTGCCATAACTGCGGCATGTCTGATTCATGTGTCATGGCGAAAAGGCGGCATTTTGCTTAATAACGCGATAACGATTATCAAGGTCGCAATACTGCTGTTAATCATCGTCCTAGGGTTCGCAACCCGAGGAGGTGCTTCTTTTGGACATGGTCGGATTCAGACGACTAACTTCGATATTCACACTTCGTTCGCCAATCCTCGTGGTGCCACTGCGACTTATGCAAACTCTTTTATTTACATCATTGGCGCCTATAATGGGTTCAGGCAACCCTTCTATGTAAGCATTCCCCGTGTACTGTCACTTACACTTCGCGGACAAGGAGCTGACTTCGGTTGATGTAGGTTCTTAACGAAGTGCGGCGTCCTCGAAAAACCTTCGCCCGAGCGACTTTACTAGCAATGATCATGGTGTCGATTCTATACGTGTTGGTCAATGTTGCATATGTATAGTTCTCATGGTTTCCTCTCGTCCCTCGAAAGACGTCTAACTGCAATCTAGTTATGTGTCGTGTCGCAAGATCAGCAATTCCATGCGGGAGCTGACATGGCCACTTTATTCTTCAATAATATATTCGGAAACGCCGTTGCAACGCGGATAATGTCAGGGATACTTGCGCTTTCGCTGTTTGGAAACATTATCGTATCGACTTTTACATCATCTCGAGGTAAGGGCTAAGTCCACGCGATGCACCTTTATCATACGAAAGTTAACACCTGGCCGTCTCGTCAAGTGAAGCAAGAAATCGCCAAAGAGGGTGTGCTACCGTTCTCACGTTTCTTCGCCAGGAGCACGACCACGCCAACTGCCAAGATCGGATCGTGGCTGCGGTCTCGACGGCATCCGAACCAACAGGAAGAAGCACTGGAACAGAGCCCAGCAGCAGCACTGTTCCTCCATCTGATATTTGCGGTCATCCTGATAGCAGCTACGTCTGGCCAAACACCGGCAGTAGCATACACCATTTTATTCTCGCTCTACTCTTACGTCACCATCGTCCTCATCGGCTTCTTCGTGGCCGCCGGACTGCTCTACCTCAAACTGCGACACCGACAAGCATGGGCGAAGAAGCGAGGCTTCCGGCCCTGGGGCGGCCCGACTGCTGCCATCATCTATACGTAAGTGACACACCCCACTGACCCAGGCCTTTGCAACTCGGACCCCGCTAACCATGCAATCAGCCTGACCTGCGCGTTCCTCCTCGTCGCCGCTGTCCTCCCGCCGTCTGCAGACTCAGCATTCTCCTATGCAGTCACGCACGTTCAATGGTATACTGTGCCGACCACCGGTCTGGCCAGCATGCTTGCCGGGATCGCGTACTTCGCGATCTTCAGATACGTGATACCGCGGATCAAAGGAAAAGAGCTGGTCGTGGAGAAGCTTCCGGTCGTTGTTTCGAACAAGCATGGCGAGATGGTGATGAGATACGAGGTTATTGAGTTTGAATGGCGAGTTCCCGATTGACCGAGCAAGTGAAGAGCGTGAGTCACGCTCGGACTTGCATGTTCTATCCTGCATCTTGGGGCTAGATATTGGCGCCCTTCTCATCATCATGCTATCTTGTGTCGTCGCAGATAGTCTATATTTCTACAAAACGATGACTTTCTATTCGCATATATGCACCTGCTACATTGCCGATCATCTTACCAAGAGGCACCCAAACTCGATACCCTAAGCACCTCAACCCACACTTCCTCTCCGAGGGCTCTCTTTCACCCTCCAGCTCACCTGCCCCACGCAAGCCCCATCCACTACACAACATATCCCTCCGAATCCCACTTCCTCCCTCACCCTCCCTCCCATGGTAGCCAATATTCAACGAACAAACCCCCCGGCTACGCTGTATTAACATGATTTTCTATGAACTATGAACTGGATCATAGATCAGTGAGCGGTTGCAATTTTACTTTTGATTGTCGGTAACATCAACTCAGTCTTCCATTGTCTGATACTTAAAGACCGACCAAGTCCTCTGCGGCGCGGACCGTCATCTTCCTGGTCTGTCGATGAAATCCATCTGCATAGTCCCATCAATCTCTGACGCGGGCCTTTGGCCTTTTCAGATATCGGTCATTGCGATGACATATGAATCTTGACGGCGATGCTCCCAAGTCAGCCAAATGACTTTTCGTGGGTTTAGAAGCGGAGAGAAGGATATCCTGAAGTGCGGAGAGAGGGCAAGGGCAAGGGCAAGAGCAAGTAGAGCCTAGAGAGGTCCGAAGGGACTACATACATACAGCAATAGATGATTAGTGCACCTAATTCGGCATCGTAGGGGTTGCTACAGTTCACGACCTCTCGATTCGGCAAGCTGGAGGACCCATGCTGGGATGAGGCGGGGTACCTTATCGACGCTTCCTATGGAGTCGACGTGCAGATGGATCATGCGGGGACAATTCCCCGGTATCAAATCAGGCGCGTCCGCCCGGCAGCGGCTCTTTCGGACCTATCGCACGCGGAATTAATTCACAGCAATGGGCCCGAAGGGACAAGGCTATCGTGATTGCCTTTTGGTGCTTCTTGCATCCGCAAGAAGTTGTTCATCTGCATCCATCTCCATCGGGAAGTGGGAAATCAGCAGACCATTGGCACCATGGCCGCAAGCCTTCCGCCGAAACAACTGTCGGTCGCGGCCAAGTTCGAGCTGAGAGTGGCGGCGAAAGCGAGGGCGGAGGAGAAGGAGGCGGAGGCGAGGAAGTTGCCGATCTCGGGGGTCTTCCGAAATTGAATGTACCGGAGGAGGATGAGAATGTCGTGAAATGGTACAAGGAGCGTGTTCATCGATTCGAAACATTCAAGGCTAGAGAGACGCATTACCCCGAGAAAGAAGTCGTCGTGCCATGGCAAAGCCCATGGTCTGATCCTCCAAATACGTCCGGCACTCACCGATTGGCTATGATCCAGTTCACGGAATATGCCCAGCGTCACGCGAGCTTTCAGCAGGCAAACAAGACCTGGGGAGCGACAATCTCGCCCTCCAGAAACTACAAGCCGACCTCGAAAGCGAGCGGAGGCACGTCTGGAAACTTGAGCAAGATCTGCGGTCCACCGCTCACCAAGTCGAACAGCTACGGGACGAAGCCCGCACGGCAGCATCGCCAAGCCGTGTATGCAGATGCCAAGGCCAAAGCTGCGAGGCTAGAAGCGCGAGTGGGAGAATTGAAAAGGGCTGTGCGAAGACTCTGTACAGGAGAAGAGACGGCTGCAGGATGGAGATTGAGCGAGGGAGAAGTAGGGAGCTGGAGTTGAACAGGCAACTGGATTATTGGGTCATTGGGTCCATGCCAAGCCTCGAGTGATTCGGGTTCTCTTAGGTCTTGTTATACACTTCGTCCGAAAAGCAATGATATGAAATAAGCTACCAGGTAGGTATAAATAGCGACGCAAAGTGCTAATCCTCATGGATGCACGTTGCTTCAGACCACCTTCAAATCGCACGAAACCGAACTCATGATGGTTCCTACACTTTTGAGCTGCCTTACTTGTCCTCCATGGATCTCAAAGAAGTCCCGGTTCCGGTCTTACTTGTCCACTCTCATGGTGTGGTCGGTCGTCACACTAAGCGCATCTGACACTCTGCCACCTCTCTGGAGGAAGTTTTTGGGATCCGGCAGCCATGCTGAATCCTCGAGCATCACCAGGAACACATTACGCTCAGTGGGTATGTGCTTGCCGCATAAACAAGTGGCAATGTGTTCAACATGTTCGCAGATCTTTGGCGCAACTGACTTCAATTTTATGTTGGCCCTCCATCCAATCTGTCCAACTGATGAAGCTCGCTTCGACCTCGACGACTTCCAGTTGTCCCGTTGCCCATTACCTTAGTTATTGCCCATTGCATAAAATATTCAAGTGGAGGTTGTTTCTTGGTCAATGCCTAAGTGCATTCATTTGCCACATGCTATCGTGCTAGGCTAAGCAATAACTCAACCGGATCTGACCGCCGCAAAGGGATTCCACCACAAGGTCTCCCATTTGTAGCCATATGACTTATCCAACAGCAACAGCTGTCTCATCGCCGAGGGAGTAAACCCGTCTATCACCACGTAAAGTGTCGAGGAAATACATTGAGAGAATGGAATGGGGAGGAACGTTTGGATGCAATTGGTCGTACAAGTCCGCCCACGTTACCAGACGCTGCAGAAGAAGAGAGAAGATGCACCATTGAGGTATTTGTACCACCGAGCGTCCTCAGCCTCGTTCGCAGAAAATCTACCTTCGAGTTGATTAAAAACATAGTGCATCCCGGGGAGGAGATTCGACGCCCGTTTCAATCATAGTGTGACGCGCATATGGTCGTTCGTGCCGAAGGATTTGTTGCAATTAGGACACTTCCGCGAGCGAGAAGTGAGTCGTTCCTCGACGCAGTCCTTGCAAAAGACGTGGCCGCAAGTCTTCAACGCCGTGTCCTTGAAATTCTTCCGGCATACGGTACAAAGTGCTAATGTCTAAGTCATGATGATTAGCATGCATTTTCTCTCTAGAGATGCCTGGAGACTTTACCCGCAACATTTCATACTCGTCCGTTTGATTGCCCAGACCCTTACTCTTCCAAGACTCTAAGCTCTTCTTGGTCTCCTCGAGCCGAACCTTCAGTGCCTCAAGTTCCACCTCTGCTTTCCTGTAAGCGTTTGTGGATGTGCTGAGAGAGGCATCTTTCGCAGTCAACGCCTTTTTCAGCTCGCCCACTTGCGTTTTGAAGCTCTCGGCCATGATGTTGTCCTCGGTATTCTGCTGTTGGGCCGTGCGGTTCTGGGTAGTCAGGCTGTTCAACGTGTCTTTGGCCTCCACTAACTGCTTCTCGAGGTTGACTA
>JAABUJ010002999.1_pt1 | contig 19655 bp, 21 predicted proteins | sample 5559131 | NCBI WGS metagenome assembly JAABUJ01 (sample SAMN10711875, study PRJNA513366) | rock metagenome | isolation source: Antarctica rocks | place: Antarctica: Victoria Land, Mt New Zealand nord | collected 2016-01-07 | reverse complement strand
ATGGGTTGGTGGTCGCGCCGACATCGTTGATGTAGACGGCTGGCTCATCCATGATCAGACGAACGTTCCCCGTGACGTCCAGATACCCCACCCGCGCCGCATTCAGCAGATCCCTCGTTTGCTTACTGACGAAGGGCGCGACGACAAGGGCAGAGTCCGACGGGCCAGCGTATTTGCGTAGCTGACCGACGACGCTCTCCACATCCCGCGGGTCGATACGCCGCTTCGCCTCGATAAAGAGACGCGCGCGCGACCCATCGGGAGCTACAATGCTCATCATCCCGTCGATATGCCGGTCGCCTAAAGGCTCTGCTTGCATTTCCCAGGAGGCAGGCAGGCGAACGCGCAGGGCATCATCGACTTCCGCGAGGAGCTGACGTTCCAATAGCGTGTCGCTCAAAGGTAAATCTGTTCCAGAAAACGGGCTGTTCCTCATGGCCTGAAACATACTCTTTTCTGGAACATCACACAAGTAGCACTGGACCAAAAAGCAAAAAGCTCCTATTTGACGGTTCTTGGCGCATCGCCTATTATAACGTTGTCCGTTATACTGTTGTGCGGTATAAAATGAAACAGAATAATAAGGTGACGCCGATGAACCTAGACCTATCCGAGTTGGGGCGCTTCTCCGAGCCCGCGCTGCTGATCCTGGTCAGCCTGGCGCCGGGGGCCAAGCACGGGTACGCGATCATGGAGGATATCAAGGCCATGACGGGGACGGAGATGCGCGCTGGCACCCTCTACGCCGCGCTCAACCGCCTGGAACACCACGGACTGATCGAGCCGCTGCCGGCCGAGGACCGGCGCAAGCCGTATCGCCTGACGGCCGAGGGCGCGGCCGCGCTGCGCGACCAACTTACAAACCTGGGCTCGTTCGCCAGGATGGGCTTGCAGCGGCTGGCGACGGCATGAGGTGGCTGCTCCGCCTGTACCCGCGCGCCTGGCGCGCCCTCTATGAGGAGGAGTTCGGAGCGGTGCTGGACCGGCAACCGCCCTCGCTCCTGGTCGTGATCGACATCGCCGCTGGCGCGCTCGACGCGCACCTGCACCCCTACCAACGGACCGGGAGGAGATTGCCCATGCTATCCCGCTTGCGCGCCGCGGCCATCGCCATCTTCTGCGCGTCTGTGTGTTTCGCCCTCGCCTATGGATTCTTGCAGAAGCTGGCCGACCCTCAAGCCCCCTTTGATGCCGTGGCGGCCGCTCATGGTGAGGTTGCGACCGCTTTTACCGTCGTCGTGGTGGGGTTCACCGTGGCGCTGCTGGCGATCCTCGCCGGTGGTGCGCCCATTGGTTGCGTCATGGTGGCGCGCGCCATCGCCACACGACGGCGCGATATCCTGTCGCTGTGCGCCGTCCCGCCCCTCGCCCTGCTTGCGCTCACCGGCTGGACCCTGCTCGTCGCGCATGAGCTATCCTCCAGCGGCCACGGCTCGTTTGTCCCGACCGTGCTCACCGTGGTCCTGGCGCTTTCCTGGGTAGGACTCTGCGGGCTGGCGGTCATCGTGAGCGCGGCGGCCATCGCGTTCGCCGTCGCGCGGAGCGACATCGGCGCCGCGCTCTGGCGGTTCGCGCTCGTCCCAGCCGCGGTCGCCACGCTGGCCATGGCTGTGACTTTAACGGCCACGCTCCTGTGGGGGGCAAGTGTCAGAGCGTATGCGCCAGCCGTGTTCGATCACGACCTCGGCGCCGCCTGGTTCGGCCTCGTCATCGTCCTGATGGCGATCTCCACGAGCGTCGCCGGTGTGTCGCTCAAACGGGGATATACCGCACGCGCAGCCGCATGAGGGCGAGAGGAGCAGACGACACATGACCAGACAAGAACAGGGAGGTCTACCCTCCGCCCTGGGACCCATGACCGACGCCGCACTGGAGGCCATCGATGTCTACAAGTCCTTGCCGCTCGGGCGTGAGCACATCGCGATTCTAAAGGGCGTGAGCCTGTGCATTGCCCACGGTGAGATCGTCGCCATCGTTGGCCCCTCCGGGTCCGGCAAGTCCACGCTGCTCGGCATCATCGCCGGCCTGGACACGCTCACAAGCGGGCGGATTCTCGTCGATGGGGTTGACATCACATGGATGGGCGAGAGCGCCCTCGCCACCATGCGCAACCGTAAGATCGGCATGGTCTTCCAGGCGTACAATCTTCTGCCCTCGCTGACGGCGCAAGAGAATGTCGAGGCGCCCCTCTACGTCGGGACGCATCCCGGTCGCCCCTCCGCGCGCGCCAGAGAGTTGTTGACGCTGGTCGGGGTGGGCCACCGCCTGAAGAACCGTCCCCACCAACTCTCCGGCGGCGAACAACAGCGCGTGGCCATCGCCCGCGCGTTAGCGGCGGCGCCGGCCATCGTGATCATGGACGAACCTACCGGCAACCTGGACACGGCCAATGGCGAGAAGCTCCTCCGGATGATCCGCGACCTGCGCCAGGCCACGGGGACCACGTTCGTCATCGCCACGCACGACCAGAGGGTGGCAGTGGCGGCAGATCGCATCGTGTCGCTCACCGATGGGCTCGTGGCTGACGAGCAGGCTGGAGGATAGACCCATGAGATTAGCCTTGTATTGGTCGTATGCGACGCGCGCACTGGCGCGCGGGGGGCAGCGCAGCCTGCTGGCCGTGTTCTGCGTCGCGACGGGTGTGCTTGCCATCGTCGCCTTGCAGCTCGTGAGCATCTCCGTGTCCGGCGCGCTCACGGGCAACATCCGCGCGCTCAATGGCGGCGATCTCGCTGTCCACATCGAGAACGGGTCTATCACGGCCTCTCAACTCGCCGTCTTTGATCACCTAAAGGTCCAACACGCCATCTCGGCCTATACCCCCGTGTCCGTCGCGGGCGTGTCCCAAGGCTCCGTGCGCTACAGCGTCTTCGCCGTCGATCCGTCGGCCTATCCGCTCGCGGGGGCGCCCCATGTTCTTACCCCTACCACAGGGACGCTCGCCACCCTCTTGACAGGGAACATGGTGGTGGTGACGGCCAATCTCCTCCAGAGCCTGGGCGGCCGCGTGGGCAAGGCGGTCACTTTCACGACCGATGATGGACGCAAGGCGCACGTCGTCATCGGCGGCGTCATCGCGAACACGGGCCTTTTCATGCAGCCAATGATGCTGATGGCGCTCCCGAGTTACGCCGCGCTCCCCAGCCCGTCGGGGAGCCCTGTCGGCTTCACCTGGGTCTATGTCAACGTTCCAGGGCACAGCGAGGCGCGCGCCACGGTGGTGGCGCGGACAATCAGCGCGCAATTACCTCTGGTGGATACGACAACGCCGCAACAGGCGTTGCGGCAGAACAGCGCCGAGGTCCGAAATATCCGCTATGCCTCGCAAGTGATCAGCTTGCTCGCGCTGCTCATCGGCGGGATCGGCATCATCAATACGATGCAGGTCCTACTGCACCGGCGCCACTTGGATATCGCTCTGCTCAAGACGATAGGGTATCGGTCGCGAGATCTGTACGGCATCTTCGGACTTGAGGTCGGCGGGATCGGACTGATCGGCGGCCTCCTGGGGGCCGCCGCCGGCGTTGGGGCAAGTGTCATCGTCAAAGACCTCGTCGAGCGTGCTTTCTACCTCACCCTCCCGACGACGATTGATCCACTCGTCGTCGGGTCGGGCATCGTGATCGGGGTCTTCACCAGCCTCATCTTCGGGCTGTTGCCGATCGTGCAGGCCAGTCACGTCCGGCCTCTGGCGGTGTTGCGGGGGGCGCCGGGCTTCGCGGGAGCACGGAGGGGGGGCGCCCTCTCGGCGCTGCTCGGCGCCCTGGTCGCGTTCTTGTTCTTCGTGTTGGCCGTAGGCATCTTGCGCAGCGTGAGTATCGCGTTCATCGCCGTCGGCGGGGCCGGGCTGCTTCTGGTTCTGCTCGGCCTCGTCTTCCGCGGTGTGGCCTGGGGCATCGGCGCGTTTCCCGTCCCGGAGTTCGTCTCCGCGTGGTCTATGGTGCTCACAGGTCTCGGTCTGCTCGTGGCCGCAGCACTGATTATCGTCGCGCCGGGCTTCGGTCTCGTCGCGCTTGTGGCCGTGGCGCTCGGGGGGGTGGCTCTGCTAGGGCCTCGCTCGTGGAGGGCTACGACACGATTGGCGCTGCGTCATATTGGGCGGCAGAAGGGCCGCAGCGCGACGACGCTCCTGGCGTTGTGCATCGGCGTCTTCGCGGTAGGGCTGGGGCTGGCAATTACGCAGAATGTCCAGAGCCTCCTGGATGTCTTCTCCCAGAGCACGTCCTATAATGCCCTGGTGTTTGTTGGCGCGCACGGCAAGCCGGCGGTGGATCGCCAACTCGCTCATCTCCCCGGTCTCACGCGACGGACGGTCAACATCGCCGCCCCCGCGCTGTTGCTTGCGGTGAACGGTGTCCCCTTACCACAGCTCCTCAACCTCACGCCGGCGGCGCTGGCTGGTGGGGCAGGCAGTGGGCTGGACAGTGCCAGCACGGGCGTCGAGGGTTATGACGTCGCGCACAACCGGTTGCCGGATGTCACGATCGTGAAGGGTCTCCAGGACCGGCATGCGGGCCACAATCTGCGGCGCGGTGACGCGGGGACGACGCGGGCACTTCTGCCTCTCGTCGATGCGCAGACGCCGCTCAAGCTCAAGTTGGGCGATGACATAAGCGTGGGGACGCTGGATGGCGCCGCAACGGTGACGCTCCATGTAGTGGGTTTCTACACCAGCACCGGATTCTCGCTGGCGCCCATCTTGACCGATACCCGCATGGTGATCGCGCTCAGTGGTACGCACATGTATTATGCGTATGCGCTGAATCTTGACCCCGTGCTGCTGGAAAGCGCGCTGCAGCAGGTGCATGCGACGGTCCCCTCCGCGATCACGCTCAACCAAGCGGCGGTGTTTCAGGCGGTCAGCTCAATCCTTAGCAATATCACGGTGCTGCTCGAAGCGTTAGCCGCGCTGGTCATGGTGGCCGCTCTGGTGATGATCGCCAATGCGGTCGCGCTCGCCATGCTGGAGCGACGGCGGGACGTGGGTATCCTGAAGGCAATCGGGTATACGAGCCGTGGTATCCTGAGCGGCGTGGTGTTGGAGATGGGGGTGATCGGTGTCACGAGCGCGATTCTGGCGCTGTTTCCTCTCACTCTCATCATCAGCCTCCTCGGGAAACTCGTCTTCAAGGCAACATTCGGGATCGCGCCACTGCTGGTGCTGGGGCTCATCGTGGGGACTGCCGCACTCTGCATGCTTGTCGCCGGTGGTGTGGCCTGGACCGCGACGCGCGTGAGCCCTCTGAAGGCGCTGCGTTACGAGTGAGGCGACAAAGTAAAGGTTGCGCCGTCGATTAGAATGGAGCGTATGCAGGACGGGCAAGCCGAGCGCGATTGGCGTGAGCGCGACGAGCAGGCGACGGCTCCGTAGCCGTCACGCATCAGAGCAGCGGCCTGAAAGCGAGGGGCGAGATAGAAACGGAGCATCGTCTTTCCATCTTGGTCGTCGGTGAAGGCAGCGGGTTTGGTGACATACCGGCCTTCGAGTACGCGCGCAATCTCGCCGCCACGAAGCCAGGTTGGCTCGTGACCGGATCGCGCTTGAGCCTTGTGCCGCAGGGGACCAGGCAGGAGGAACTCCCTGGCATTGCGGGGTTGCCTAACCTCCGCCTGCTGGACAATGTGGATGCGACGCGCTTGGCCGATGGGACGGTCACTGGCGGGGAAACGTACGACCGCATCATCTTCAACAACCCGCATATCGAAGACGGCGACGTGATCGATCGGGCGCGAGCGACAGGTGATCTCATCGTAGGGTTTGTGCGCGCGGCCAAGGCGCGCCTTACGCCGGGAGGGTTCGCGCGCGTCACCATCAATCCGCAGTTCGTGCGCCAATACCCCATCGTGAGCACGGCTATCGCGCGCGCGGGCGGTCGACTGGTGGGACGGTTCGGGGACGACGCAGAGCTGTACGCGCCGTTCACGCCGCTGCGCACGCATGGGGGGCTCATACGCCTCCCAGGCGACGAGCCCGCGGGGATCGGCTTGGCGGCGTACAATTTCGGTAGAGAGTGAGACAGGAGGACACCATGGACGACTGGCTACGGAACCGCATCATCGGCGCCGGCAGAGAGATAGGCCGGCTGCCTCACGCCTTCGTCGACCGTGGCATCGGCCAGGGGCGCCAGGCCATCATCGACCACCTGGACCCCTTGCCCGCGTCGGCGAAGCGGGCCTTCGAAACGCAGCCTTGCTACGCGCCGCTCGCACGGGAGACGCCCGCGCAGAGGGCCGACCGCGTCATCGCCGGCATCGCGGCATACCTGTCCGAGCTAGACACCTGGCTGGCGCCGCATCACTTGCCGGAGGACTACCGGTTCTTCGTCGCGTACTACGGTGGCCTCGCCATCGACGACCCGTCGTACTACTTCGACATCTTCGGGTACGGTCCCAAGGCCACGGCCCGGTACGACATCCCTATGGACGGCGATCAGAGCCTCTACGAGCATGGTTGGCTCGCTATTGGGATGCTGTCGCTGAAAGATGAAGATCAACGCCACTACGGCCACTTCGTCCACTTCTTCATCGACCTCGCAGGCGATGTCTATCGCGGCTGCGTGATCGCCGTCCCGACCTGGGGCCGCTACGAGAACATCCGCGACGCCCGTGTCATCCTGCGCGATGTGGACGCCCACAAGGGATGCTGGACGAGGGTCGCCGGCTCGTTCACGGGCTGGCTGGAGATAGCCGCCCAGACGCGCGGCGCCTTCGACTACATCCGAAGCAAGACGGCGGCGTAGTCGGGAGGGCGTCCAGGGGATGTGGATGTATCATAGTGGTACACACCGTTGACGGCAGGCGATAAGGGAGGCGCCGGAGATGGACGAGGACGCGGGCCGAGCGCGCGAGCTGCTGGAGCGGCTGTGCCGCCAGCCCAGTATGGCCGCCGAAGGCGTGGGCATCGACGAGATGGCCGGCCTGACGGACACCCTCCTGCGTGAGGCCGGCTTCGCGACGCGCCGGCTGGCGGTCGTGGACGCCCCGCCGATCGTCTACGGCGAGCAGCGCGGGCGCGCTCCCTTCACGCTGCTGCTCTACAACCACTATGATGTGCAGCCGCCCGGCCCGCTAGACTTGTGGGCGTCGCCGCCGTTCGAGCCGACTGAGCGCGACGGCAAGCTCTACGCACGCGGCGCCGCCGACAACAAAGGCGGCATCGCGGCGCGCCTCGCCGCGATCCATGCCCTGCGCGACAGGGACGGCAAATTGCCGATCACGGTCAAGTGGATCGTCGAGGGCGAGGAGGAGACCGGGAGCGTCCACTTCGGCGACATCATCGCGCCGCACGCCGCGCTGCTGCGCACCGACGGCTGCCTATGGGAAGGCGGCGGCTTCGGCGCCGAGGGCCGGCCGGTCCTCGGCCTCGGCCACAAAGGCATGCTCTACGTCGAGCTCGCGGCGCGGGCGTTGAGCAAGGACGCCCACTCCATGGGAGGCCGCCATCCTGCCCAGCGCGGCCTGGCGGCTGGTAGAGGCGCTCGGCACGCTGCGCGATCCCACCGGGCGCGTGCGCATCCCCGGCTTCTACGACGCGGTGCGGGAGCCGACGCCGGCGGAGCGCGCGGCTCTGGCCGCGCTGCCGGATCGCGCGGAGCGGACTCGCACGGCCTACGGCATTATGGGGTTCCTGGACGGGTTGAGCGGCACGGCGCTCCGCGAGCGCGCCGCCTTCGGTCCGACCTGCAACATCGCGGGGATCAATGGCGGCTACACCGGCGCGGGGGCGATGGGGGTACTGCCGGCCCGCGCCACGGCCAAGGTCGATTTTCGCCTTGTGCCCGACCAAGACCCCAAAGTGATCGCGGCGGCGCTCCGCGCGCATCTCGACGCCGACGGGTACGACGACGTGCGGACGACGGTGCTGTGGGACGCCGTCCCCGTCCTGACACCGCTGGACGACCCGTTCGCGCGGCGCGTCGCCGCCATCGTGCGCGCCTATGACCCCGACCACCCGCCGCTGACACAGCCGCTCTCGGGCGGCACGCTCGGGTTGCTGGGGCCGCTGCGCGACCTGGTGGGCGTGCCAGGGCTCGGCGCGCCGGGCAATCCGATTTACGGCGGCAGCGACGCGCACGCGCCCAACGAGAACATCCGGTTGAGCGACTTGCCCCGCGCCGTCGACTTCAACGTGTACCTGCTGCGCGCGCTCGGACAAACAGCATGACCGTCCACGCCAGCTACTGCTATACTTTGATATTACCCGTGTAGAGAATCGGGACGGAAGGGTCGCGCGATGCCATGACGCTTGAGTCGCCTCCCGTGCTGGCCCTGCCGCTGATAAAGACGCGACGATGAACATGCTCATAGACCGCGACCGATGAACGGGAGCACGATATAGATGGCAGCACTACGCGCGCATCCACCGGACCCCGTAGCGCCGTGGGCCGAGGTCGTACACAGCGCGCCCTATCCCATGACCATACAAGATCTGCTAGACTGGCCGGACGACGACGGGTATCGCTACGAACTGGTGGACGGGGTGTTGGTCCGCGTGGCCGGTAGTGGGGATGAGGCGACGACCATTGGCCTTGCCATCGCCTCGGAGTTGCGCGTCTACATCCGACCGCGCCGCTTGGGTGTCGTCACCGGCGCCGATGGGGTGTACAAGTTCCCCGGCGCGGAGACGGGACTCGTCCCCGATGCTGGCTTCTACATCGCCGCGCGCCGCGCCCTTATCGTGGATCGCACCAAGCCCATTCCTTTCGCCCCCGACCTTGCCGTCGAAGTCGCCTCGCCCTCACAAAAGCAAGGCGACATGGACGCCAAGGCGCGCATCTACCTGCGGGGCGGCACGCGTCTGGTGTGGGTCGTGTGGCCCGCGCGGGCGCAGGTCGATGTGTGGCGCCCCGACAACCTCGACTATCCCGCCACGACGCTCGATATGGGCGACGCGCTCGACGGCGAGGACGTGGTAGCGGGCTTCGCCTATCCCGTCGCCGACATCTTCGCCGACCCGCTCGACTGACCCAATCGCCTGCGACAGCGCCGTTAGGTTGGCACGGCGTCTACGATCTATGATCGAGCGGCGCGTTGGCGCGATGACGGCAGCCGCGCGTTGATCCACTCGATCGTCGCGGCTGTACTTTCTTCGATAGTGCTATTGGTCGTGTCGAGCACCGACATGGGCGGCGTGCTCGTGTCCGCATGCGACGTGAGATAGCGCATGTCAGTCGAAGCTCTCCGGCCACTGTTGCGCTTGATGAATCACGCCGACGATTTCCACGAACTGCTCGCTAACACGGTAGGCCACGGTGAAGGGCGTGCGCGGTATCACAAGCTCACGGGTATCCACAACTTGGCCGGGGCGTCCCTTCAAGGGATGAGTGGCTAACCCATTGACGGCCGCTCGGACGCGCGCCGCGACCTGACGCGCAGCAGTCGGGCTGTCACGGGCGATGTAGCGGGTCTGACGGCGGAACCCGTCACGGGCACGCGGTGTCCAGCGGACCCTCATGTGACCGCGCGCTCGTGTGTTGTCTCAGGTTCAAGGCCGAACTCCGCCCACAGTTCGTCCATCTCCTCATCCGTGGCGAAGGCGCCGGCGTCGGCCTCGCGGATGCCCGCTTCTATCTCCGCGATCTGCCAGCGCTGTACGTCGATGAAGCGGCGTAGCGCCTCCTGGACAAGGGTGTTCCGGTTGCGTCCCGTGGATTTAGCCAGGTCGTCTAACTCAGCTTTCATGCCCTGCGGAACGCGCGTACTCAACATCGTCGTAGGTTCCGCTGTCGTGCTCATCGTGCCCTCCACCCTTGCGTACAGTAGAGCAAAGTCGTCAAACTGTCATGCAAAGATGATATCTTGTATGACAGGAAAGGAAAAGCTTCGTCGGGCGTGTCGTGTATAGACGCGGGGGCCGCGGGCATGTTGCCCGCGGCCCCCGTTAGACGCTTGTTTATGGACACCCGATCGACCAGCGGGCGATAGTGTCGCGCTGGCCCAGCGGTGAGCGGCGCGCTAGCTGCTCGTGTTCTTGCCGACGATGGTCTTGATCTGGTCCTGCGTCGGGAGCGCGATCGCCTGCGTGGCGCCGCCGGGGAAGCCCTTGCCGGTGAGGAACGGCGTGAGCGCCGTGACCGCCCCGCTGACGTTCTGGAACGACACGACTTCGAGCGTCACGTTGTTCGCCGGATCATCGCCCGCGACGACGCGGCCTAGCGCGCGGTGCTCGGACTCGACGCCCAAGATCTGCCCCGCGAGTTCGGCCAGGTCGGCGCGCTTGAGCTGGCCGAAGCGCGCGATCGCCGCTAAGTAGGCGCCGATGAACGCGGTCTCCAGGTGGTCGAGCACCCAGAGGAACGTACCGGCCTGACTCGTATAGCCGATGCTCTGGAAGGTCGTGGCCGGGAAGTAGAAGCTCGTTAGCGACGACTTGGCGCCGGCGGCGGCCAAGGCCGCCGCGTGCTTGTTCTCCTGATCGAGCGCGGCCTGGAAGTAGGCCACGTTGCCCTCATTGCCGTCGCTGCCGACGTTGTTGGGGTCGCCCCCCGCGCCGGCCAGGTTTGGCGTGGCTACGACGGCCTTGGTGGTGAGGCCGGTGTAGTAGAACGTCGTAGCGAGGCGCTCGGCGATGAGCGCCGTGCTGATGATGTCCAGGATGGACTCCTGGCCGGGGGTGGCGCTCGCGCGCGTCGCCGCGAAGGCGTTGCCGCGTGTGGCCGCGCCGGCCAGGGCCAATCCCGCCCCGGTCGCCGCCGTCGCCTTGAGAATTTGGCCGCGCGTCGCGACGCGCTGCTGCTGATCGTGTAGAGTCATTAGGATATGTCCTCCCTTAATAGCTTGTGATGGAGTGATTACAAGAACATGGTGACGACGCGCGTGCCGTACGTCCCGATGATGGGTGTCGTCTGCGCGGAGCTCGGGAGCGCGATGGCCGGCGTGGCACCGCCCGCGAAGCCCTTGCCGGTGAGGAACGGAGCGAGCGCCGTGCCCGCCTCGCTGACGGCCTTGAACGGCGTCTTCTCGAGGGTCAGGTTGTTGGCGGGGTTGACGTTGGCGATCACGCGGCCCAGCGCGCGGTGCTCGGCCTCGACGCCCATGATCTCACCGGCCAACTCGGCCAGGTCGGGGTGGCCCAGGGTGACGAACTCGTTGATGGCGGCCAGGTAGGCGCCGACGAAAGCTGTCTCCAGCGCGTCGAGTACACCCAGGAAGCTGGCCGCGTCGCTCGGCGAGCCCAGCTTCTCGAAGGTAGAGGCGGGGAAGTAGAATTTGCTGAATGAGGACATCGCGCCGGCCTTGGCGAGGGCGGCGGCGTGCTTGATCTCAGCGTCCAGGCCCGCCTGCAGGTAGTGCACGTTGCCGCGGTTGCCGTTGGGGGCCGCGGCAATGTTGTTGACGTCGCCGGACGAGCCGGCCAGCTGATTGCTGCTCATCACGGCCTTGCTGGTGAGGCCTGTGTAGTAGAACGTGGTGGCGAGCTGCTCGGCGATAAGCGCGGTGCTGATGATCGTCCCTACCGAGTCCGAGGCCGCCTCGGCCTTGAGGCCGGTCCCCGACGCGAAGTCAAAACCCTTGAAAAGGGCCAGGCCGGCCCCGACCGCGGCGGCGTTCTTGATGAACGTCGCGCGGCTCGAACGATCGCGGAATACTGAATCCATTGGCTACTCCTTATGCTGTGCCACTATGCCGGTCGTGGTAGCCTATCGCTTACCACCCTGACATAGATATTACGCGGGAGTAGCCGTTTTAGATCATTATTCCATAGCGAGATACAGACTAATTACGTCACGACTTGGACGATCGTGCCGATCGTGGCCCACGCGAAGAGTTGTTGCTCCGCGGCGTAGGGCACGTTGACGCAGCCATGCGAGCCCGTATAGTCCTGGCCCGGCGTCCCCACCGTGGTGTTGGTGCCGGGACCGTAGTCGGTACGCCAGGGGGCGTCGTGGACGTAGTAGCCGCGGTTGTCGAAGAGGAGCGCATAGTTGGTGTAGGATGGCGCGTAGTAGTATTTTGAGCCGGGCGGCCAGGGGCTGACGAAGGTGAAGGGGCTATATTTGCCGAGGATGGGGAAATTCCCCGTCGGCGTGGGCAGCGCGGGGTTGCCGGTCGTGACCAGCGAGCTCAACACATAGTGAAACCCGTCGAACGCCCATAACTGCTGTTTGGAGAGCGAGATAAGGATGCGCTTGTAGGTGACGCCGAGCATGTTGTAGCTCTCGGTCTGCCGCTGGCCGTGCGCGGCCGTCGCCACGATGGTATAGGAGTAGAAGCCTTCAGGGACCAAGCGGTGCGCGTTGTCACGGCCGTCCCAGCTCAAGTTGACCGTCCCAGCCGGCTGTTGGCCCAGGTCCATCGTACGTACATGGCTCACGTCGCCCGGCGCGGCGATGCGGACGCGCACATGCGCCGGCGTCGACAGCGTGAACGAGACATCTTGCCGCGTGAAACGCGGGTTGATCGTGAACAGAGAGAATTGCGCGTCGCCCAGTTGCAACGGGACGCTGGGCGTGGCCGTCTTGGTCGGTTGGGCCGGGGTCGGGCGCGCGGTCCGTGTCGCGGCGGGCCGTACCGTGGGCGTCGCGCTATGGTGGCTCGATGCGCCGGTCTTTGGTCGTGGGGTCGGTGCCGTCGGAGTACGTGTCGCCGTACTATGTGGGGGCGTCGATTTCTTGTCGCGCGCCGGAGTGGCGGTCGCTTTGCGCGCGGGCATCGCTATCGCGCGTGACGCTTGCGCCCGCGGCGCGCTTTGCATACGATAGGCATAGGAGAGACCGCCGGCCAATACCAGGAAGATGACGAGAACAGGGGTGATACGCCGTAACACGAAGAGCGCCTTTCACATAGGGGGTGGAATGGGAGGGGCGACCGGCGCCGCCCCCGTGGCGGCGCCTTATGTACATATATACAACGTCCGCCGTTAGCTGTAGGATACAGGCGGTTATCTTAAATATTGGCGTTGCGTCGTGTTGCCCCAGGTGCTACTATATATCCTGACCGTGGCACACATATGCCGCGTCTTTTAAACGCCGTTTTTCGCGGCTTTTCCTTGCTCGGGCCCGTACGCGCCTTGACACCCACGGCGCACACGGCCACAGCGGCGCCATGGCCGGGGCAAACCCAAAAGGAGAGAGGTGTATCCTCGTGCATGACTACGAAGTAACCTATATTTTAAACCCCAACCTCGCGGATGAGGACGTGACGGCGACAAACACACGCGTGAGTTCGCTCATTACGACAGCGGGCGGCGCGGTGACCGAGTTGAAGCCATGGGGCGGCAAGCGCCGCCTGGCCTACCCGATCGAGCACCATCGCGACGGCTACTACGTGACGACCAAGTTCCGCACGACGCCGCCTGCCGCCTTTGGCCTCGATGGGCAACTTCGGCTCAACGATAACATCATTCGTCACCTGGTCTTCCGCATGGACGACCAGGGGTAATGGCACAGTAGCCACAGCGCCAGGTGGGGCATACTCAACCTGATCGCGCGCGCTAGTTGTTTAAGATAGATACTCAAGGAGGGTCCCGTGGCTGGTACATACAACAGAATTACTATCATCGGTAACCTCGGCCGCGACCCCGAAACACGCATGCTCCCTAGCGGCGACTCGGTGACCAGTTTCACGGTCGCCACGACCGAGCGGAGCAAGAACGGCGATGTGACGACGTGGTTCAACGTGAGCGCGTTCGCCAAGCTCGCCGAGGTCTGCGAGAAATATTTGCACAAGGGCAGCTACGTCTATATCGAGGGTCCGCTGACGCAGCGCGAGTACACCAACCGTGAGGGCCAGGTCCGCCAGAGCCTCGACGTGCGCGCCCGCGAGATGCGTATGCTCGACAAGGCTGGCGAGAACCGGGGCGACTACGGCGGCGGCGACTTCGCCGCGCCGGCCGCGAGCGGCGCCGGCTCTAGCCGCCCCGCTCCCGCCGCGACCTTCGATGATAACAACAACATGGATGATATTCCGTTCTAGCCATCAGCAGTCAGCGATCAGCGATCAGCTAGTTACCCACTGACAGGATCGTTGATGCCGAACAAAAGACTGACGGCTGATTGCTGATCGCTGACTGCTTAGGAGAAAATATGTCTAACACACCATCCGACGCCAACGACGAGAGCCAGGCCTACCGCGAGGCCGTCGGCCCGGAGCCGGCGACGCGCCCGACCGAGGATATGGCGCAGTCGCCCGAAACGGTGACCGCGCAGACCGACCCGCCGGCGCGCGTGGCCGCTGAAACGATGGCCGCCCCAGTTATGCGCGCTCCCGAGAGTTCGAACATCGGCCAACCGGCTCCTGGCCTGGGTCATGGCACGGCCCCGATCGGCTCGGCCTCGCCGAATCAATACCGCGACCGGGACCGCGGGCCGCGAACCGGCGGCTACCGGCGCGAGGGCCCTGGCGGCGGCCGTGGCGAGCGTGGCGAGCGCGGCGCCTTCGGCCGCCGCAAGGTCTGCGGCTTCTGCATGGACAACATACAGTACATCGACTATAAGGATACGGCGCGCCTGCGCCGCTTCCTGTCCGAGCGTGGCAAGATCGAGCCGCGCCGTAAGACGGGGACGTGCACCAAGCACCAGCGCTGGCTCACGACCGCCCTCAAGCGCGCGCGTCAGCTCGCGCTCCTTCCGTACACCGCCGATCATGTGCGTTTCATGGGACGATGAGTAAGAACATGGCCGACCCCACCCCTTCCTCCGCTTCTTCTACCACGTCGCGTAGACCGCGCGCCGCCGCTGGCGGCGGCACGGTCCCTCCCGTCGGCGCGGGCCGGCGGGCCGCGCCGACGCCGGCGCGGCGGCCCGCGCAGAGCGCGCGCCTCGCCCACGAGGCGCGGCAGCAGCGCCTATGGTATTCCGTGCTCTTCGCTGTCGTCGCCTTGATCGTCCTCGCGCTGATCGGCGGCGCCTTGTGGGACTACGTCATTTATCCAGGCCAGGCGATCGCCACGGTGAACGGACAGTCCATTCGGACCGACTCCTTCAACCGTTACCAGAAGTTCGAGACCACGCTGCTCACCAATCAGAGTAGCCAACTGCAGGCGCAGATCTATCAGTTGCAGGCCGATACTAAGAACGCGGCGGCTAATGCGCAAGTGATACAGCAACTGCAAACGCAGCAACAGACCGTGGCGGGCAACCAGCAGAACGTCCCGGCCTATACGCTTTCGCAAATGGAGCAGGCGCTGGAACTGCAGCAGGCCGCGCGGAAGATTGGCGCGCAAGCCACGACCGCGCAACTCAACACCCAGATGGCCACACTGCGTAAGCAGAGCGGTTACGCCAGTCTCGTTTCCGGCGCCGGTGTGCAGGACGGCGATATCCGTACCTATTTCGCGACGCCCGCCGTCGTGCAGCAGAACGTTACCAAGCACTACCAGGGGACCGTCGCCAAGACGGAGTCGGAGGCCAAGGCGCGTCACATCCTGGTCAGCGCGCAGAACAAGACGCTGGCCGATAACCTGGCGACGGCGATCAAGGCCAACAACGGCGCGACCTTTGGCGCGCTCGCTCAGAAGTACTCCATCGACAACGGAACCAACGGGACACAAATCTCCAAGCTGCCCAAGGCGCAGCAGGCGCAGGCGTTGGCGGCCCAGAAGCAGAGCAGCGCCTACAACGGCGGTTGGCTGCGCGACCCCAGCCAACCGTTCGTGGCCAATCAGCCGTCGTGGCTGACGCCGCAGACACAGTTCGTGCCCGAAGTGCTCAACGCCATCTTGAGTATGAAATCGGGTGAGGTACGTGTGGTCAAGAGCCAGTACGGCTACCATGTCATCCAGGTAACCGCGCGCGCCACGCACACGTTGACCACGGCCGAGCGGGACGCTATCTTGCAGCAGAACGGGCAGAAGGGCTATCAGGCCTGGTTCGCGACCGCGACCGACGCGACCAAGAACCGGGTCAGGCCGCCGGACCCGGCCAGCCAATTCCCGGCGCCGACCCCGGCGGGCCAGTAGCCTGGATTGTCTGGATAGTATGGTAACACCGTGACCAACGGTAAGATCCGGCTGGCCCTCGTCTTCGGGGGCCAGTCGGCCGAACACGATGTGTCGCTCTCGTCGGCGCACTCGGTCATGGCCGCCGTCGACCCCGCGCGCTACGAGGTGCTGCCTATTGCCATTACGCCCGGCGGCGAGTGGCTCGTCGGGGCGCCAGCCGTCGACCTACTGGCGTCGGTCGGGTTCGATGACGCTGGCGTGCCCCCAGCAATGGCCCTGATGGCGCACGATCACGACGTGGCCGGCATCGCGCATGCCCTCTCGCCCGCTGGCCCGCGCGGCGAGAGGGGCGGGCGGCCTATCGATGTCGTGTTTCCTTTGCTGCACGGTCCGCACGGCGAGGACGGCACGGTGCAGGGCTTGTTCGAACTGGCCGGCGTACCCTACGTCGGCGCGGGCGTGGCCGGCTCGGCCGTGGGCATGGACAAGATCCTGATGAAAAACTTGTTCATGCAGGCGGGTTTGCCTATCGTCCCGTTCATGGCGCTGACACGCGCCGACTGGCGGCGTGAGCCGGAGTCCATCGCGGCGCGCGTGGCGGACACGATCGGTTATCCTTGCTTCGTCAAACCGGCCAACATGGGCTCCTCGATCGGTATCAGCCGCGTCGATGATCCCGACAGCCTCCCGATGGCGCTCGATGAGGCGGCGCGGCACGACCGGCGCCTGCTGGTGGAGCGTGGGGTGCGCGCGCCGCGCGAACTTGAGTGCGGGGTTCTGGGCAATGATGAGCCCGCGGCGTCGGTCGTGGGCGAGATACGCGTGCGCGACGCCGCCTTCTACGACTACGACGCCAAGTACCAGCCCGGCGCCAGCGATCTGGTGATCCCGGCCGACGTGCCGCATGCGCTCGCCGCGCGCGTGCGCGACGCGGCCTGCCGCGCTTTCCTGACCATAGACGGCGCGGGCATGGCGCGCGTGGACTTCCTGCTCGGCGCCGACGGCGGCCTCTACATCAGCGAGATCAACACCATCCCTGGTTTCACGCCGACAAGCATGTTCCCGCTGCTGTGGGCCGCCAGCGGCCTGCCCTACCCCGCCCTCATCGACCGCCTCGTCGAACTAGCGTTGGAGCGGCGCCACGGATGACAAGATACATCACGTTCATGACGGACTTCGGGACGCGTGACGACTCGGTAGGCTGCTGCCACGGGGTCATGCTGGGCCGCGCGCCGGACGCGCTGATCATCGACATAACGCACGAGATCCCCCCGTACGACATCCGGCGCGGGGCGCTGACGTGGCGCAACGTGCTGCCCTACATGCCGGTCGGCGCGCACGTCGGCGTGGTCGACCCGGGGGTGGGCACGGCGCGGCGGCCTATCGCGCTACGCGTCGCGCGCGGCGATGTCTTGGTGGGGCCAGACAACGGGCTGCTCACGTCCGGCGCCGAGGCGCTGGGCGGGATCGTCGCGGCGGTCGAGCTGGCGAGCAACCAGTTAATGCTCTCGTCGCGCTCTAACACCTTTCACGGGCGCGACATCTTCTCACCGATGGCCGCCGCGTTGGTCAACGGCCATGACCTGAGCGCCCTTGGCCCCGCGCTCGATCTGGCTACCCTGGTTATGCTGACGCTGCCGGAGCCGCGTTGGGAGGGCGACGCACTGCACTGCGCCGTTTCCTATGTCGATCGCTTCGGTAATCTGCGCCTGAACACCGACGAGGAGCCTATCGTTCGCTGGAACGTGCGTGAGGGTGACCTAATCGCGGTAGAGCTAGCAGGGCAAACGTTGCGTGTCCCCTACGCGCGATCCTTCGGTCTGGTCGACGCGGGTCAGCCGGCGCTCATCGTCGACTCTTATCGGCGCTTGATGCTTGCCATCAACCAGGGCGACGCCGCTACGCGCTACGACGCCGGCATCGACGCGCCGGTTGTGCTGCGCCGGCCATAGCCCGCCTCATTCTTCGGCGCCTTGCTGCCGTAACAGTGCCTGCAACGCCGCCTCCGCGCGCGCCGCTCGCTCGTCGGCCTCCACACGGGCCTGTTCGGCCTCGCCGCGGGCTTGCTCGGCCTCGACACGGGCTTGCTCGGCCTCGACACGAGCCTGCTCGGCCTCGCTACGGGCCTGCTGTTCAGTTTCGAGGTCTTGGCGCAGTTGGTCGGTTACGGGGATGGGTTGTCCCGTTCGCGAATCGATGACCCGCAGCCACTTTCCTGCCGGTCTCAACACCCCCTCCTTGATTGGCATCGGCCGCAGCTCCGCCTCTAACAACGTGCTGTAGATGCCCCCGCTCGCCAACAAGGACACCGGTTCCAAGCGCTCGCCACGCAACTCGAATCCCAGGAACGGCGGATAGGTTTCCTGCTGTGGATCGAAGATGTAATATTCTTTGGCCCCCAACCGCGCGTAGCGCGTGCGCTTGCCATCGGGCGCCTCGCTCAGGTCAATGTTATGGGTGCTCGGCGAGGTAATCTCGAAGACAATATCGGGGAACTTGCCCTCGATCCAGGTTTGCCACTTGGGCGGCGCGAACGGCGCGCGGTCGAAGGCCACGTAGACATCGGGCGAGATGTTGTCGCGGCCATTGGCCGGGTTGTAATAGATGAACTGGTTGCCGCCCACCGTGGTCGACCGTCCACGGCCTTGTCTATGGAACAGGATCTGCAAGGTCCAGAACAGGTCGAACATCTGGATTTCGTTGGCAAAGGTCTCGTCCATCGGGGCGCCGTCGCTCTCTGGAAAAGCCGACCAATCGATATCCGGCGTCATACGTAGCGCCATAATACATCATCTCTCCGCGTTCATCGATCAAAAGGCGCCCTTTCTCGCGGCGGTACGCGGCGGGGGCGCCTGGCGCGGTTGTTACACCGGCCCATTGTTTGTCAATCGAGCAGCGCCCGACCGTAGCGCGGCGTCGGGCGCGATTGCAGTTCCCGCAGTACGCGTTCCTCGGTCCGCACCGGCACGACGTACACGGGTAGGCCATCTTCGACTTGTATGTCGACAAGGCGGTCGATGATTAAATCCATCACCTCATCCGGATCATCTATATCGACTGTTGCCACTACGTATGTTCCGCTTGGGTCGTCTCCTTGGCCTACCTCGAAGCTAGTTGTGGGATAGCGTCCCTTGATCATGTTCTCTAGCTCGTCGACGGCTTGCTGGATGCGTACATCAAGATCGTCCGCCTGAGCCCCGGCAAGGCTCTCGCGTGCTTTAGACAGAAACAGTTGTGTTGGGGCATTCATAGCCCCATTCTAACACGACCGCTTCGTGATATGTCCCACGGCCATAGGGCCATGGCCCGCATGTGCTACCATACTCCTCGTTGAGAGGAGAGCTTACCTTGTTCGATGATTGGAAGCTGCAAGATTTCGCCCCCAGCGAGGGGCTAGCCATCGGCGCGCATGTGGCCGACTTTGACGACGCGGCCTGGATACCCGTAGCAGTCCCCGGCGATGTCCACCGCGCCCTGATCGCCGCTGGCCGCGTCGCTGATCCGTTCTATGACCGCAACGAGGACCTATGCGCGTGGATGGAGGACCGCGAGTGGTGGTATCGCACGCGCCTGACCGCCCCTATTGAGCCGCTCGCGCCCGGTGAGCGCCTGCGCCTAGTCTTTCACGGGCTGGACACCTTCGCCACGGTGTGGCTCGACGGGCAGGAGCTTGGCCGCCACCAGAACATGTTCCGTCCGGCCGTCTTCGATGTGACCGGCCTATTGCGTCCCGGCGCAACGCATACGCTGGCCCTCTGCTTCGACCGGCCGCTCG
>JAABUJ010002998.1_pt1 | contig 19658 bp, 23 predicted proteins | sample 5559131 | NCBI WGS metagenome assembly JAABUJ01 (sample SAMN10711875, study PRJNA513366) | rock metagenome | isolation source: Antarctica rocks | place: Antarctica: Victoria Land, Mt New Zealand nord | collected 2016-01-07 | reverse complement strand
GATCGCTCGCTCCCGAAGTTCCTCCGGGTACTTCCGTGGTGCTGCCATCGCTGATCCTCCGTGGCTTGATGGTGTCCATCAAACCCGGCACAAGACACCTTCGCGGTCAACATCAACACCGGGACCGCGGAACCAGACCGGCGTAGCTGCCGGCACACCTCATACCCCGACAACCCCGGCAGCATGATGTCCAGCACCACCACCGCCGGGTCGAACTCTTGGGCCATCCACAACCCATCGATGCCGTTGCTGGCGGTCTGCACCACGAAGTGTTCCGCCCGCAACCCCCGAGCCAACGCCTCCCGCAGATCATCCTCGTCTTCCACCACCAACACCTTCATGCCCACACCCTCCCGCACCCCGCACTGACCCCGCCACGGTCATCAACTAGAGCCCACTGGCCGGGCTGCGCCCAGCCGTGGCGGCAATGCCGTGGAGCAGGCCCAGGGCGGGCCCGCTCCACGCCCCCCGCTAGGTGAGTGCTAGTGCTCGCCCTGCTGCTGGGTGTCGCCGTTGCCACCGGCCGGGTCGGCGTAGCCGCCAGGGCCATCCGAGACGCCGGACCCCACGCCGCCAGCGGTCTGGCTCCCGGCCTTGTCCGCAGAGGTCGGGGTGTCGGCCCGATCGCCGGCGGTGGCGATGTCCGGGCCGTTCTGGTCGCCCTGCTGCACATTGTCCCCATCGGTGGCACTGGCGGTCTCGGTGGCACCAGGGGTCTGGCCGGCGGTCACCGCCGGCGCGGGCTTGCTGGGCGCGGTGGTCGAGGCGAAAGCCGTGCCCGCCCCGGCACCGGCGATACTGACGGTGGCCAAAGCCACCACAAGAGCGTTGCGCTTGTTCATCTGCAAGTTCTCCTTGGATATGCGTATTACCAGCGGCGGCGCCGCTTCGCCATACGCTCACCCGCGGCGGCTAAGAACACCGTGAGAGCCGCCACGCACCCGGGCGCTCGCCCCCGGCCGCTGACCGTGGGTGCATCAGCGCAGCCGATCCTCATCCCCGTCTTATCCGCACTGGCCACACTCAACGCAGCAGCGCCAAGCGACAGATGAGGAAATCGCATGAGACCAACCACAGCCAGGGACGTACCGGAGTGGAGCCTGGAAGGTGTGCAACGGATCCGCACCATGGTGCACCTGTGCCTAGTCAGCTACCTGCTGGCAATCGTGGGAAGCCGAACCGACCTGGGCGTCGACACCGCCCACGACCTGATCGTGCCCGCACTGGCGCTCAGCGCAACCCTCGGCCTAGCTGCGCTCCTCACCCAGCTGCACCACCACCACAGCACTGCCCCACCGACGGTGGGGAACGAAAGGGACGCATCATGACGACGAGGCTCACCCCAGCCGAACGCGCCTTGGACCTTGCCTGGTCGGTGCTGAACATGGCGTTGCTCGCCGCGGTCATCAGCGGCCTCATAATGCTGCTGCTGTGACAGCGAGCAGCAGAGGGTGAACTTCCCCTGCAACCGTGGAGACTTCTTCATGTTGGGTGGGCACTGCCAGCGCCAGTGCTGGCGCAGGCAGCGACCGGGTGAACGGGCGGGCGGCGCGGGCGAGGCGGCCGGGCACGTTGATCAGGTGGACGCGCAGGGTCGCGAGCCGTGCGCGGGCTTGGAAACGCGAGGGAGGCTCCCGGCGGCGCGGGTGAGGTTGAGCGCGGTGCTGGCCACCACGGGCAGGCGGTGTTCGCGTTGGACTTCCCGGTAGGTGCGCGAGCGGACGGTCCTTCAACTCGACGATGCCCTGCTCGATGGTCGCGGGGCCGCGGGGCCGCGGGGCCGCGGCCTCAGCGTCCAAGCTGGGCCGCCTGCACCGGTCTCGGCGTCCCCGCCGGCCAACACCTACTCGCCAGCCTGCAGCACAGCTAGTGGTCTATCTGCGTAATGGCGGGGCAGGCGGGCGGCGCCTCGACTCGGCCCATTGGGTCACAGTCAACGACAGGGCCAAGGCAGTGGTGCCGGGCACGACCAAGGGCCGACCGCCCCGACCCGCCAGATCATTTCGCAGACAAACCACTAGGGCGCGGCCACCCTCCTATGCCGCCAGCCTGTAGCCGGACGTTCGCAGGCCGGTGACTCGGCGACCACAACGATCACCGCGTGCTGCCCTGTCCGGTGGCCGCTGACAGGCCAGCGGCCACGAGCGGGAGTCCTTCCCCCTGCGTCTTGCGCACCAGGCTGAGGCCACCTTTGGCTTCGTACAGCACGTATTGGAGCTCACGCAGGTCGAATACGCCGCGCAGCCGAAGTTCGGCATACAGGTCGTTGTCGGTCAAGCCGCACAGACGTAGCTGGCCCCGCCGGAGTTCGCCGTTCAGAACCAGGACACGGATGCGGTGGTCCTGGAGCTTGCCGAACAGGGGCGAGAACCGCAGCAGGCTGGCCAGGCGATGAACGGCCACGATGGTCACCAGCGCGACCGCACCGACGGCGTACGACTGGTCCTTCGCGACGGCCGTCCGGCCCACGATCGCGCCGACCGCGACGGCCGCGGCGAAGTCGATGGTCGTCCACTGCGCCAAGGTTCGCCGTTCCCCCACCCGCAAGACCAGCAGGGCGGTGCCGTAGATCAGCGTTACCTTCCCGGCGACCCCGACCAGATCAGGAGCGGGGCTGGTGAGCCAGGACATAACGAAGCTCAGCCGTTCTGCTGGACGTAGGCCCGCGGATCCCGGTCGCGGGCCGCGATTCCGGCGGCGTGCTGCGACTCAAAGGTCAAGAAGGCGACCGCGATTTCATGCCGGAGGTCGTGGTTGGCGTGGTGGCGGAAGTCGGCGAGGTCTTCTCGCTCTTCCTCCGCCATGTGGTCGCTGTTGGCCGTCCTGGCCTTGACGACTGCTTGCCACCACGCCTCGCTGCCGACGTCGTGCCGGTCGACCTCGGCCGTGGCGTCGCGGATCTCGTTGTGGTCCTTGATGACGTCCTTGGTTTCGCTCGCGGCACTGTCCTCGCCTCCTGCGCCGGTGCCGAGCTTGAGCAGGTGCGGGTAGAAAGTTGTCTCTTCAGCCGCCGCGTGGACGTCCAGCAGGACCGTCAATCGGCTCCAGATAGCGCTCAGGGCCTCGGTGTTTCGGCGGTCGATGTCGTCCAGGAAGGCGAACATCCTTCGCTGCTCGTGGTGGTCGTTCAAGATGAGCTCGGTGATGTCCATAAGGGCCTCGATAATAGATGTCGGTTGGTACCGGGTCTACGACGTCAGGGGCTGGGTGTACTGCTGTCCGACGAGGTGCCGGGCGGCTCCCTACCGCCCGCGTGTCGTGGTTGATGGGGTTCACCACGGCTGGGTCAGCCGTCCGGGCAGTGTTCGGCGATCGAGTTCGGCGCGCCTGCTGGGGTCGCTGCGGGTGTCATCACTCCACGGGGGACATGATCCCGTTTGTTGCTGCTAGGGCGATGCCGACGAGCCCGATGACGGCCCCGATAATCAGCAGGGTCACGCCGGTCGACTCCGATGTGCTCAGGGCCACGAACGCCGAGGCCGACGACCGCGGCGCCGAGGCACATCAGCACGACGGCGGTCCACAGCAGCTTGGGTGTCTGGTGCAGATCCTTGTCAAACGGCCCGTGCCCGATGATGCCGTCACCGGCCTCATCGGGGGTGACACGTCGTCCTGGTTGGGTGTGCTGTCCTGGCATGGCTTCTCCTGACGTGCTGGTGGGCGAGCCGATCGTTGCTCCTCGGCCGGTGCGTTGGCCATGCGGGTCCCGGCCGGCACCGAGCTGTCGTGGTCAGCCTCGTTCTGCCGGGCGATGGTGGAGCGGCGAGGACCGGTGGTGGCCCTCGACGTGCTGGCCGTGCCGGCCTACGCCGCGGTCGCTGCCAGCGACCACGCCTGGGTCCGGGCCTACCTGGGGGTGCCGCTGGACGGCCACACCGGCGAGCTGTTCGGGACGTTGTGCGCTTTCGCCGCCACCCCCCAGCCGACGGCGCTGACCGACACGCTCGGTGCGGCTCAGGTGCTGACCCGGATGCTCAGCACCGTGTTGGCCCGCGAGCAGTTGGCCCTTCACCGGTCGGGGGAGACAGCGCAGGCGTGGGCGGCCGCGGAGCTGGACCCGCTGACCGGGCTGCGGAACCGGCGGGGGTGGGACAGCGCCTTGCAGACCGAGGACCAGCGCTGCCAGCGGTACGGGTCCCAGGCCAGTGTGCTGGCTCTGGACGTCGATGACCTCAAACACCTCAACGACCGGGCCGGGCACGCTGCCGGTGATGAGCTGCTGACCCGGTGCGCGGCGGTGCTGTCCAGCACCAGCCGCCCCGGGGATGCGCTCGCCCGGGTCGGTGGCGATGAGTTCGCCCTACTCGGTCTGGAGTGCGACGTGGTGTCGGTACACGCCCTACTGGCCCGGTTACGGGTGAGTCTGCGCACCGCTGGTGTCGCTGCCTCAGCCGGTGTCGCAACCCGCCGCGCCGGCGAGGACCTGATCGCGACTTGGCGTCGGGCGGACGCCGCGATGTATGTGGACAAGCAACGCCGCAAACGCGGTTGGCAACGCGATGAGATGGCCCAAAAAGGATGACCGGAGTGGGGCGCCGGCGTCGATAGTTGTCGGCGGCTCACCAGCAGATCATGCCGGGGTGGACCTGGCGTAGCGGTCGCCGCGCCGAGTCAGTGGAAAGTGACGGCGGTAACGGGGTGCAGCTCGATGCCGTTGCCGGCAGCGCCGGTCTGGCCGTGCGGCGGGTCGAACAGCGCCAGCCCCTTCAGCACCAAGGTGCGTCGGACGTAGTGCCAGGACGTCGACGGGGTGTAGGTGTGGGTGAACGAGGCCCGGGCGGCGGCGATCGCCGCCTGCCAGCGGCTGCTGGCCGGGACACACGCGCTGTAGGGCAGCTCGGCGATCATCTGGTGGCCGGCGCTGTCCTGCACGACCAGGTGCACGTCCCCATCGCTTTCCTGCTTGTACTGCAGCAGGTTCGCGGTCAGCTGCCACGTCATCCGCTCATACGGCACAAGGCGGTTGTTGTTCGGGTAGCTCGACGGCTTGGGCCGGCTGACCAGGTAAGCGACCGAGGTCGCGGTGACCGTGGTGGACACCCGGTACCGGTCGGCGTCGGAGCCTTCCTTCACCGGCCCGCGTTCGATCGGGCAGCTGAGCGCCGCCAACGCCGGGTCGAACGGCGCCCCGTCACGACCAGCATCGTCCAGCAGCTGCTGCATCGAAGGCCCCGCGGCAACTCTTCCGGGACCGGGACCGGGGCTCGGGCTGGAGCTCGGGGCCAGCGCGACTGCCAGGACCGCAGCCGCCAGCGCCGCCGGGGCGGCTACACGGGTGCGCGTCATGGCCGCGACGGTAGGGCCAGTCGCCGACGGATGTTGGTCGGACCGCGAAGTGGGTGACCGGACGTGGGCGCGCTGGCCTGTCGGGCGGCCAGGGCCTGCGTCACGACGTTGTAGGCGGTGCCCCGGCCCAGACTGGCGGCGACTTGGGGTGCTCCCCTAGCTGACACGAAGCCCCAGCCGACCCAGGCGGCTCCCGACTGCACCTGCACCTCGGCCGAACTCCTCGACCAACTCTTCAAGTGAGGCCCCTTCAGAGCGATTCCGCGCAGACCCGTGCCACCGCCGACTGCTCCAGAACCGCCAAGCTGTAGCCAGCACGCTAGCGCGTCGGCTGCTGCTTGGTCTCCTTCAGTCGGTCGAGCTCGCTTCGCCCGCCATAGGGTCTGCGCTCCGCGCCGGACCGCAGCCGTGTGCTGCCCCCCGGGCGCGCCACCTGGGGTTGAGGTCCAGCGCCCACGCCCTACCTGCCGGGCTCGGCGATCAGGCTCCGCATGGCGGAGCCGGACCGGCTGCTTGAGCAGCGCGGGACTGGCGCCTGTGGCGGCTCCTACTCACTGGGTTCCGGCGCGGCGAGCCGGACCTCCTCGGTGTCGAGACGGGCCTGCACCCACCGCAGGACCGTGTCGTCGATGCGGCCGGTGTCCCGCAGGCGCACGACGGCGGCCCGCTTGTCGGCGAGCAGGGCTAGCCGCAGCCGATCCTCGGCCTGCTCGTCCTGCTCCGCGCCCTGCTCACCGCGGGCGTCCAGGCGGGCCAGTCGTGACCGGTGCGCCGCCTTCACCCTGTCGATGACCTCCGGCGGTGAGAGCAACTGCGCGGCACGCGCGTCGACGGCAGCCAGGCCGGCCAGGGTCGCCTGCCGTTCCACCAGGGCCTGCTCGTCCTGTACGTCGACGTCGTCCGGGAGGTGGGCCCAGCCGATGACCGCGGGCATCGTCAGCCCTTGGACCAGCAGGGTCAGCAGGATCAGCCCGAACGTGGTCAGCACGATGCGGTCGCGTCCGGCCACGTCCTGGGGCAGGGCCAGCGCCGCCGCCAGCGACACCGCCCCGCGAAAGCCTGCCCACCCGACCGGTGCCCGCTGCCGCGCGCGCACCCGCCGAAGCCGGTGCTCGGGGCGGCGGTCCAGCACCCCGACCAGGGGCGGCACCGCGGCGATCCACAGCAGGCGGGTGCCGACGACGACGAGCGTGACGAGCAGGACATCACGTAGTGCCGGGAGCAGTGCGACGTCGCTGCTGCCCAGGACCGGGCGCAGGTCCAGGCCGACGAGCACGAACAGCGCTCCGTTGAGGATGTAGGCGGTGAGCTGCCAGAAGCCCTCCGCCTGCAGCCGCGTCCGGGCGCTGATGACCCGGGGCGTGGCCTGGGACAGCAGCAGCCCGCAGGACACGACGGCGACGACGCCGGAGACGCCGAGCTTCTGGGCGGGCAGGTAGGCCAGGAAGGGGATCAGGACGCTGAGCACGTTTTCCAGGCGCGGCTCGTGCAGCCAGCGGCGAACCACCAGCACGACGACCGCGGTGCTCAGCCCGAGCAGCACCCCGCCGGCGTAGGAGACCGGCAGGCGCCAGGCGACCTCGCCCAGGCCGACGCGCCGAACCCCGGTGGCCGCCTCCACGGCGAGTGCGTAGATGACCAAGGCAGTGCCGTCGTTGATCAGCGACTCGGCGCGCAGTGTCGTCAAGGTGCGCCGCGGCAGACGTCCGGCGACAGCGGAGACAGCGGTGGCGTCGGTCGGTGACACGACCGCCCCGAGCGTGAAGGCCGCCGGCCACGACATGCCGACGGCGTGCCCGACAGCAGCGACCGCGACGGCGGTGAGCAGAACCAGCCCGACGGCCAGCAGGGCGATGCCCCGCAGGTCCGCCCGGATCTCGCGCAGGCTGGTGGTGATCGACTCCCAGTACAACAGCGCCGGCAGGAACAGCAGGAGCACAACCGTCGGCGGCAGCTCGACGGCCGGCGAGCCTGGGATCGCTGCGAGCAGGACGCCGGCCAGCACCCCGAGCAGGAGCAGCACCAGTGGGGACGCGACGTGCAGCCGCGCGGACAGGACCCCACCGAGCAGCAGGCAGGCCCCGACCAGCACAACGACCTGCGGACCCTGCACGGGCGCTCCTCCCAGCGTCGGCAGGCTAACGGGCAGCCGCCGCGAAGCCTGCCTGGTGCTCAAAGCGGAGTGCCGAAGACCTGATGCGCCGCCGCCGAGGTCGACCTTGACCCCCTGACGTTGAAGTGTCCGGGCCGGCGCGCTCATGATCGAGGGCGTTCCGCAGCGCAAAGTCGACCGCCTTCCGAGCACTGGTCCGGGCGGCCGAGGCCCTCAACGGCTAACCCGAGCGGTAGCAGATCGGCGACCGGACAGGATCGCTGCGGCCGCCGTCCCGGCCACATAGCGCCGCGAGAACTGCGCCAGCTACCGCTGCAAGTCACACCTGCCGTTACAGCTGCGTCGCGACCCGGGCCAGGTCGGCGACGGCTCGGGAGCGGCTGTGCGGCGGCCAGGCGATCACCGTCGTCACCGCGGGGGCGTCCAGCGCGGGCACTGCGGCCAGGCCCCAGCGCAGGTGGTCCCGGACCTGTTCCGGCACCACCGTCACGGCCCGCCCGAGGGCGACGAGCTGGAACATCTGCTCGTGGTCGCGCACCTCGGGGCCGGGCCCGTCCGGGTAGGTCCCGTCCCTGTTGGGCCAGCGGATGAACGGCAGGTCCACGACGTCGGCCAGCAGCAGGCTCCGGCGGGTGGACAGCGGGTGCCCGCTGGGCAGGACGACGACCTGCCCCTGCGTCTCGAGCTCCTCGACGTCCAGCCCGGCGGTGCTGTCGAACGGCCGGTGCAGCAGGCCCACGTCCGCCCGGCCGTCCCGCAGCCAGCGTTCCTGCTGGCCCATGCCGCACAGCTCGATGTCCACCGGCACCGCCCCGGGCTCGCTCGCGTAGGCGTCGAGCAGCTTCGCGAGCAGCTCGGTCGACGCGCCGGCCTTGGTGACCAGGACGACCCGCGGCCCGCCGTCGGCCGCGCCGGCCCGACGGGTACGGCGCTCGGCCGCGTCCACCGCGTCCAGCGCTGCCCGCGACTCCTCGAGCAGGACGGCCCCGGCCGCGGTCAGGACGGCGCCGCGGCTGCTCCGCTTCAGCAGCTGCACGCCGAGCCGGCGTTCCAGCTGAGCCACCGCCCGGGACAGCGGCGGCTGGGCGATACCCAGTCGGGTCGCCGCCCGGCCGAAGTGCAGCTCCTCGGCGACGGCGACGAAGTAGCGCAGCTCCCGGGTCTCCACACCCCGATGATACCCACCGGGTATCAGACCAGACCGGGATGGTCCTGGGCCCTCCTGTCACAACAGCCCAGGGTGGGGCCATGACGACAGCACTCATCACCGGCGGCAACAAGGGCATCGGCGCCGCGATCGCGCAGGGGCTCGGCGCCCTGGGCTGGAGCGTCGGGGTCGGCGCCCGCGACCACACCCGGCGGGAAGAGGCCGTCGCAAAGCTCAAGGCCGCCGGCGTGGACGCATTCGGGGTGCCGCTGGACGTGACCGACGACGCGAGCATGGCCGCGGCGGCGCAGCTGCTCGCCGAGCGGGGCGGCCTGGACGTGCTGGTGAACAACGCCGGCATCACCGGCGGGATGCCGCAGAACCCGACCGCGATCGACCCTGCTGCGGTCCTGCGGGTGGTCGACACCAACGTCGTCGGGGTCCTGCGGGTCACCAACGCCTGCCTGCCGCTGCTGCGGCAGTCGGCCCACCCCCGCGTGGTCGTGGTGTCAAGCAGCGTCGGGTCGCTGACGCTGCAGACCACGCCCGGCTCGTTCGTCGGGCCGGTCTCGGGGGCCTACGCACCGTCCAAGACGTTCCTGAACGCCCTGGTCACCCAGTACGTCAAGGACCTCGAAGGAAGCAACATCCTCATCAACGCCGGCTGCCCCGGGTTCGTCGCGACCGACCTCAACGGCCACCGCGGCACCCGCACGCCCCAGCAGGGCGCCGCCATCGCCATCAAGCTCGCGACGCTCCCAGACGACGGCCCGACCGGCACGTACTCCGACGACGCCGGCCCGATCCCCTGGTGAACCGGCCCTGAGTCACGGCTGGCCAGGTCCGCCGGCGTCGGCGTCGTCGAAGCGCGGCCGTGGCGAGGCACGTCGTGACCAGCGCCTGACGGCCGCGGCGCCCCACCGACCACAACCTCCTCCCGGCTGACGGGACGGTGGTGCTGACGTTCTCGGTCACGAAGTACACAACCAGGCCCGGCCGGTCTCGACCTGCTTCCTCCCGACCTGCAACCGCTCCTCCGACACGGCCCGACCGAGCATCTTGCGGCCCGCCAACACCCGGGCCTGCTCCAAGCTGATGGTGCGGCTTCCTACAGTTGAGGTCGTGCGAACGCTGGACCACTGCCCGCCACAGGCTGCGGTCAGACCGGCCAGGACCGCGAACAGCAACTGGCCCCTCAACACGCCACGCGACCCCTGCCGGGCCGGGCTGGGCCAGCCGTGGAGGTTGGGGTTGGGGCCTTCCTTCACCGAGACGCCGTTGCTCGCTGCCCTCTCTGTCAGGCTCTCGTGAGACACCTTCAGTAGACCTTCATCCCTGTAGGGCGAGAGTGGATTACCCAACCTGATGACCATGACGGCAGCTGTTCTCACCCGCCCACATGATGGGCGTGTGACCTCACCAGATCCGGCGCCTCGGCCCACTCGTCGGCGCTTCACCGGCGAGTACAAGGCCGCCATCGTGGCCGAGTACGACGGTTGCACCAACGCCGGCGAGAAGGGCGCGCTGCTGCGCCGGGAAGGGCTGTACTCCTCACACATCACCGAGTGGCGTCGGGCGAGTGCGAGCGGCTCGCTGGCCGGCCTGACCGGCACACCGCGGTCGGGCAAGCGCACCCCCGACCAGGTCGAGTTGGAGAAGCTGAAGCGCCGCAACGAACGCCTCGAACGCGAGCTGGCCAAGACCGAGGCTGCTCTGACGATCATGGGAAAAGCACACGAGCTCTTGGAGTTGCTCTCCGAGAGCTCGGCAACCGACCTGCCGTCGAGCAGGTGATCGACGCTGCCCTGATCGAGCTCGAGCCGAACCTGAGGAACTCTTGATGCCGTCGATGCTGACGGTGGCGTCGATGATGCCGCTGGCCTCGCCGCCCCCTTGTACCGAACCGCAAGGACACAACGGCTGGGTCGCTGGTGAACTTGCGGAGGACGGGTGCGCAGTTCCCCGCTCCGGCCGGTCTTGTACCACGTCATGCTGTCCTGGTTGGCCGGGCTGGTACTGGCGCTGTCTGCTCTGGCACTGTCGCAGTGGCTCCGACAGCTGCACAACGACATCCCACGCGCCCCGGTATCTGGAACAGGAACATCGAGGGCGGCTACCGTCCGGCGCCCGCAGGAAGGGGGGCTCCGGTCAGCCGCCCGGAGTAGGCCGGGGCCTGGACTCTGCAGGCGATGGCGAGCCCTCGCTTCTACTTGCTGGATGGACCGCAAGACATCACCCTCAGCAAAGCTTGACTACCTCATGGCCCCGAGCATCGAGGCGACGGACGCCACGTCGAAGGGCTCTGACCGACTACTTGCCAGGACGAGGCGGAGGCGGCTCGCCCTTCTTCTCCGTTTCAGTTCAGTTGGCGACGGTCGCGAGGGGGCGACGGGACGCGGTGCTGGAGCGGGTGGCTGGCTGGCCTTGATCCTGTTCGTGGGCGACGGCCGCGAAGGAGCTGCGGGGCTGGCAGATGTCGACTCTCTGAGCTTCTCTTCTTCCACGACGATTACCTCAGTACGAGTGCGAGGCTCCAGGTAACCACTTCCAACGCGATTGAGGCAACGGCAACACGCAGCCAGGAGTACAACCGATCGAGCTGCCGTCGGTTGAGGATCATGTCCCGCTGGATGTAGAAAGCTAGAGATCGCCTCATCTCATCGAGGTCAGCGGGCGGGTCCGCCTCGACGTAGTCGACTAGCAGCTTGTCCCCGCTGATTCCCCAGGCCCAGTCGTATGGCCAGAGGATGTAGGCGGACGACGCGAGCGCCACTGCAAAGGCGAGCAGGGCCAGAACGGTGAAGACGATGAGCGGGACCGGGTAGTGCCGCCTGGTCAAGGCTGCTGCCCCCAGGACGGTGCTGACTACCGAGGCCGCTGTGACTGTTGTTCCGGCCCGAGCGCGCAGGTTGTCGAGTGCTTCCTGCTGTTGCCGCAGGCCGCGGTTGACCTGCTCGAGCACAAGTGCGTACCGCTCATCGGCCTCAACGACGTCCCGTTGTGGGCTTGTCCGGGCGACCGAGCGCTGGCTCCCGCAACCCGGCCAGGGCGCGGCACGGGCGCCGCCGGCATGCGTCTACCCGCTGAAGCTCGCCGGGTGTACACAGGCCAGGATAACCATGCAAGAGTTCCCAGCGGGTCTCCCTCCCCGGCGGGTAAGGAGATTGACGGGCTCTCGCGTGTCCGTACTGGCCCGACACATCCGATCTTTGGGTACGGCGGCCTCCGAGGTGGCCACGAGCTCACCTTCGATGCGCTCGATGAGTACCGCATAGCAATCGCAAAGGGTCACCTGGTGCGGGTAAGGCAGCGGCACGGACAGCTCATGCTGGAGCGTCGCCCTGCCTGGCGGAACGTCTCAGGCCCCTCAGGGACCGGGCAGGGCCCCGGCAAAGTCGTGTTTCACCAGGTCAGCAGCAGGTTGAGTGGGTGGGCTGAATCGCGGGCGTGATGTCGTAGGCCGGCGGCGATGTTGGTTCACCCGCTGAGGCGCAACAGGCTGATCGCGGTGTTGCGCATGGTCGCCATCACGTGCGGTGGGTTGCCCGTACGGACTTGTGACCTGTCCTCGTCGAAGGACACGTCGCGGACCCAGTGCAGACTGTTCTCGATGCCCCAGTGGCCTTGGACCCATGCAGCCAGGGTGGCTGGTGGTGCAGCGTGGTGGTCGGCTGAGGTGATCAGGTGGACAACCTCGACGGTCTTCTTCCCGGCGCGTGTCACAGTCCGGCGGACCTGGGCGATCTGGACGGCGTCAGCGAAGCCGACCCAGGCCGGTGCGATCACGACTTTGATGGTGCGGGTGACTCGTCGTCCGTGGCCGGTGGTGGTCATCCGGTGGGCTTGTACGTCCGCCCAGGGCAGGTTCTTGCCTGCCGTGTGCAGGGTGGGTTGGTTGCCTTTCACGGTGAACACATAGTCCCCGCCCGCGGTGGTGATGGCTGTCGCGGTGTCGCTTTGCGTGTGCATCGCGTCGACGGTGATGACGACTCCTGGTAGGTCAAACAGGCTGAGCAGGTCGCGGACGGCGGGGATCTCGTTGCTCTTCGCCGCGATCGCGACCTGTCCCAGCACGGCCCCGGCGTGGTGGTCGAACGCCGCGACCAGGTGGGGTGCGGTCGTGGTCTTGGTGCGTGCGCCGCGCACGGTCTTCCCATCGATCGCGATCACCCGACGGCCACCGACGACCCGTGTCTTGGTCCACATGTGCCCACCCAGGACGCGATCGAGTACGTCGGCCTCCAGATGTGAGAACGTGCGACGGATCGTCGATTCGTCGGGGCCTCGTCCAGACACCCCGAGCTGGGTCAGGGTGTGTGTGGACTGGCACGCGACCCACTCACCGATCGCGACGAAGGACCGGGCACCAGCCAGCACTGCAGCCAAACCCACGGCCAGGATCGCGGGCAGCGGATGCCGCACACCGCGTCGAGCTCGAGGGTCGCCGACCGTGGCCAGCAGGGTCAACAGATCAGGGCGGCCCGGCGTGGCTGCCATCGTCATCGGCGCAGGCGTGGGTGAAGATGACATCGACGGGTGTGGTCCTCAGCTCGACGGTTGTGTGAGAACTCCATCGAAGCCCTAGAACCGCACCCGTCCCACACGCCACACCGGTCACATCACAACCAATCCGCAGGTCACAGCCCTAATTGCCGACTTTGCCGGGGCCCTGAGGGACCGGGGGACTCACGGTTGCCGGACTTGCGCGTCATACCGGGCTGGTTCCCGCGGCTTGGCACCCGGAAGCGGTTGCCCAGGAACTGGAAGTGGCCGACGTGCCTGCCAAACGTCAAGCCCGGCACCAGCAGGAACGGGTCCAGAACTTGGAGCGGCGTGTGAGGCTGCCTCAGGGGCGCCGGCTGCGTGCCCCCCTGACCATGACGGCCAGGAGGGTGAGGAGGAATGAGGTTCCGAGTCAGCGGCCTCGCGCGCCTAGGCCCCACCGACTCTGGATGCGGTCCTGTGCTCACGTGCTCCGCGGCAGCTACTTCACCATCAAACGCTTCTTCAATGCCGACAGGTGAAAGACTTCTCAACCGAGCCCTCTGCTTGTCGGCGTCGCGGGTAGTTCAGCGCCCGCGTCGAACTCCGGTTGAATGAGCCGCCGAGTCAGGACGGGCCCTTCGCCGTCCCTGCCGCGTCAGCTCGCAGGGCAGCGCGGATGCGTACTCTGCGACGGAACAGCGGCGCCGGCAGGGCGCAACCGGGAGGGGCGCGTTGGCGAGCAGGGAAGCGACGGCCGCCGGAGAGCAGGTGATGGTCGACCGTGACGCGCTAGCACTGGACTGGCGGAGCTACCCGCCGCTCGTGCTCGACCAGCCCTAGGGCCCAGGGCCGTGGGGCCGGCGCCGCTGGCGCTGGCCACCTATGCGCGTTGCACAGCCTGCTCCGTGGCCGTGCCAGCGGAGGGTTTCGTTGGCGCCCGACTCGGGCGGCCAACGGCCCGGCACGAAGCGCAAGGAAGGTGCCGCTGGCCCTGCTGGCTGCTGATAGCTCCCATTCCCGGCCTGGCCCGAGTCTTCGCGCTCGCAGGCCGTGCGCTCTCAGTTGATGCGGACCGCGAGAACGGCGACGTCGTCGGTCAGGTCGGCGCCGCTGGCGATGACGCGGTCGACGAGGGCTTGGGGCCCGTTGTCTGGGTGGTGCTGTCCGACCTTGGCGAGCAGTGTGGCGATGTCGTCGTCGATGTCTGCCGTGCGGGTCTCGACCAGGCCGTCGGTGTAGAGCAGCAGCGTGCTGCCGGCTGCAAGGGTGATGCTGTGGCCCAGGCGGCTGACGCTGCCGGGTACCCCAATCGGGACGCCGACAGCGGCATCGAGCAGGTGTGCGCTGCCGTCGGCCAGCTGGAGGACGGGCGGCAGGTGGCCGGCGCTGGCCCAGCTCAGCCTGCTGTGGCGTCGTCGGCCGTAGGGTCCGTCCTGGGGTGCGAGCCGGGCGTAGATGCAGGTGGCGAGCTGCGCCATGTCGAAGCCTTGGACGAGTTGGTCCATCCGGTCCAGCACCACAGCCGGGTGGTCACCGGCCCACGCGCAGGTGCGTAGGACGCTGCGGAGCTGTCCCATCGCGGCCGCGGCGGTGATGTCATGGCCCATCACGTCACCGATCGCCAAGCCGATCGCGCCGTCGGGCAGACAGAACACATCCCACCAGTCGCCGCCGACCTGGCTGTCACCTCCGGCGGGCAGGTACTGCGCCGCGAACTGCCTGCCGGGTACCTCGGGTAGGGCCACCGGGAGCAGGCTGCTTTGCAGCGTGATCGCGATGTCGTGAGTCTGGGTGTGTAGCCGGGCGTTGTCCAAGGCCATCCCGGCCCTTTCGCCCAAATCAGCCGCTAGTCGGAGGTCCGCGTCGTTGAACGGTCGGCGCCCGTGGCCCCGCGCGAGCGCTGCGGTACCCAGGACGCGACGCCGCGCTGTCAGCGGCACGATCATCAACGAGGCCACTCCCAGCGTCCGGGCGACGTCCCAGACCTGGCGCAGCGAGTCACCTGCAGGACCAGGGTCGGTCGGGGGGCCGTTGACCAGCTCGGGTTCGGCGGGTAGCTGCCGCCCAGGCGAGCTGGGATCCTCGCCGGCCCCCAACTGCTCGAGGAGGTGGTGCAGCACGTTGCTGTCTCCGGCACGGTGCTGCGCGAACACCCGTCCTGGTGCGCCCGTCGGGTCGGTGAGCGTGAGCACCATCGCGTCGGCGAGCTCTCGTACGAGCAGGTGCGTGAGACGTTCCATCGCCTCGTCCAGGTCAAGGGTGACCGCGAGCAGGCTCGTCGCCGCTGCCAGCAGGGCCAGCCGCTGGTCGGTCTCGACCCGCTCGGTCACGTCGGTCTGCGCCCCGACGAAGTGCGTGAGCTGGCCGGCGTCGTCGCAAACGGGGCTGATGGCGACCTGGTTCCAAAACGATGTCCCGTCCTTGCGGTAGTTCAGCAGCACGACGGTGGCGTCCCGGCCGGCCGCCAGGGCGGTACGTAGCTCCTGCACCTGGGCGGGGTCGGTGCCTGGCCCCTGCAGGAACCTGCAGTTCCGCCCGATCGCGTCCTCGACCGAGTAGCCGGTGGTGACCGTGAATGCCGGGTTGACCCACAGCAGGGGCAGCTCAGGATCGGTGGCGTCCGAGATCGTGAACGAGCAGGAAGTCGACTGGATTGCCCGCTCGCGCAGACCGCTGCGGTCGATCGGTCGGGGCGGGTCGCCTTGCTCGGGAATCAGGATGACGAGGTCGTCTCTTCCAGCCGGACTGGTCGCCCACGAAGCTCGGAGCGAAGCGGCGGTCAAGGCTCGACCCGGACCCTAGTCGGTTGGTCCTTGACGTGACCGACACGTAGCTATTCAGGTGGGGGCGGCGCTTGGTGGTAGCCAGGCGCCGGTGGTGAACAGTTAGCGGAGGACTTCGAGGCTGTCGTGGCCCCACTTGTGGGCGGTGGACAGGTAGGACTGGACGATCGCGAAGTCGCCGAGTCCTTCCAGGGTGCGCCAGCATCCGCCGGAGGTTCGTTGCTGGACCTTGACCGGTCTTGCGTCGCGCTCGGCTTGGTTGTTCGTGAACGGTGCTGTCAGGTCGGTGGCGAACCGCAGGATCATCGTTTGGTGGCGGGTGAACCGGCGGGCCAGGGTGAGCGCCTCGACGGACAGTCGTCCACGGCGGCTGATGTTGTCGCTGACTCCCAGCGCGGCGGCGCCCCGGTAGTGGTTGAGGACGGTGGCCAGTGTCGCCGGGCCAGGCTGGAGAGTCCGGCGGCGCGAGCGGCGCCCGCGGCGGTGTTCGCCTCGAGCAGGGTGTCGGCCATCGCCTTGGCCCACAGCTGCCGGTCCGGGTCGGCGTCGTGGACGGCCTGCAGGTCACGCAGCGTGTGAGCGCCGCACCAGGCGTGGATCGCCTGGACCAGGTGGGTGTAGCCGGCGTAGCCGTCCCGCACGAGCACGCCCTGGTAGCCGGGCAGCACACCGCCCGCGTCGATGGTGGCGGCGCTGCGGTCTCCGACGTGCGCGGATGTGAGGAAATCGGTGCAGGCGATGTGCACGTAGGCGAGTTTGCCGGCGGCTCGCCCTGGCGTCTCGTCCACGTGCAGCACGGCGACGTCGTGGAGCAACGCCCGCACGTGGGGAAGGAAGGTGCCTTCGATCAGCCGGGCGGCCCGGGCCCGCTGCCCGGCCAGCCAACCAGCCGAGACGTTCATCCCGGACAGACACCCCAGGACGGCTGCCGCCCGGGCGACCGGCAGGTACTGCCCGACCCCGGCATAGACCGCCAGCGCCGCGGCGGCCGGGCCGTAACTCACCGGAGCGTTCACCCCGGCCGGGCCGGCGCCGACGAGTTGCTTACCGCAGCCGCAGCGACGCGTGACGATCCGGTACTCGATGACGTGCGGGCGCGGCGGCGGTGGTGGCGGGTCGAAGACCTGCCGGCGGGTCACCCCTTCCACCGGCGCGTCGGTGAGCGAACGCCCACAGTCCGGGCAGTTGTCCAACTCACAGATCACGACCTCGTCGGGATCATCGACCTGGCGCAGCGTGGCCCCTGGCGCACCGGGCTGCTTACCGGGCTTGCGCCCCGATGCCCCACCCAGCCCACGCTTGGGCTTGGGCTTCTTGGTGTACGGCGAATCCGATGACGGCGGCTTGGAGGAGTTCGAGGAGTCCCGTCCCGACCGGGCCTGCAACGCAGCTACCTGATCGACAAGCGCTGCCATCCTGGAGTTCTGGTCCGCCACCGTCCGGCGCAACGCGAGCAGCTCCGCATCGCGCTGCGCCAACGCGGCCAGCAGCTCCGCGCGACTCGCCTCAGGCAGCACCACATCACGTCCACGGGTCTGCGGGGGAAGTCACAGACTGCGACAACACCACCCACGGCAGCGCCCTACGACACGATGATCACAATCCGCCTCCGGGCCAGCCGACACGCCGATCACCCAGCGAGAACCTGAACAGCTACCGGCAAATGGCCTTCTACTTCACATAAAACTTATCGGCGGTCCAGTACACGCCCGGGGGAGGGCGGACGTACACGGGCAGCGAGCAGACAGGCTGGTTGTACGGCCACGCAAGGAGGCGGAGCGTTAGCCCGTATATCGCGGCCGTTGGGGTCTATCGGGGGAGCGCGACGGCCAAGACGTGAGGTTTACGCCGCAGGCAAGAGAGCGGCTGGGGGATCGCCCACCCATGGTTCCGCGTACCAGACCTGCCCCACCGCCAACGAGTCTGGCTGGGAAGTCGATTTGGTCCCACAGGCCATTCGGCGGCGCCGACCCACGCGTGCGAGCCGACCTCATAGGAGACTTCGATCACCCCGCCCAACCAGACCGTTACATGATTCCCGGCGTGGCCGCAGGCCGTTGCTGCCAGGAAGGCGAGAAGCACAACCCGGGCGTCTAGGCACGGCTTCAACTTGGCCCACGGACGCGCCAAGTCCTTCGGCGAAAACAAGGCCAACAAGCCGGCAACGCAGAGGTGCCGGTAGGCGGCGTACATGCTGTCGAGAAACGGCATTACACATCTTGTTCGCAACTACTACAGTCGAGCCGTGTTCGCAGACGGCGCAGCAGTTCTTGCTGCTGGAGGCATCGGAGAAGCAGCGCGTCGGCTCGTTGTTCCTTGCGCCGTCCTGGCCGCCCTGTCCATCCTGCTGGCCTTTGTACTCCCGAGCGCATGGCGACGAACGCCGCTTGCTGTCGCCGGGATTGCCCTAGTCCTTTCTCTCGTCGCCTACGCCGTGTACTTGCCTAACAGCGGGTAGGTGTAGCCAAGATCACGACCGACGGTGCTGGCCTTGCTCCTGGAGCCGCTGAAGGACCAAGGCAGGGTCCCGAGGCTCTCGACCTGTTCCCGAAGCGGCTACCGGCTCAGACGCGGACCCGGTGGCAGGATCAGGCCGCAGGTACGGTAGACGGGTCCGACTACTTTACATAAGTAAGGTTATCGGCGGGCTATCTATGGGCGGGGGAGGGCCGCTGGTGAGCCCGCTCTGCCGCTCTCAGCCGCTTGCTCAACCACGGTCGGGTGAGCCGCTAGGCCGGGGCTCCCGCTCAGGTTCAGCGAGCCGGCTGCACTTGCAGCTGGTCAGTAGGCGACCTGGCACCAGGGAGACCGCGACGCCCAGCGCGGCCAGGGCGCTGTTGCTGGCAACGTAGGGCGTGAAACAGGCCCAGGGCAGTCAGCGACAGCAGCCAGCCCAGCCGTCTCGCACGCGACCGGTGCAACCCGGCCCGCACCGGCGCCATCGCGAAAGCTTCTGGCAAGTGCGGCGACTCCGGCTCCCGCGTTGCTTGTCCGTGCCTGCGGTGAACCGGACTGCATGTGCTCGGCGGCGCCAAGGCCAGCCAGCCAGCCAAACTAAGCTGACGGGCTCAACCCGCTCCCGCCACCGGTGAGCTGACCCAGCAGTTCATGGCACTTGGTCGCCCGCTCGGCGTCTTGTTGCGCGCACTGCTTGAAGAAGGACTGCACGTCCTGGTGGCCCTCGGCGTCACTGACGTACGAGTCGTAGGCCTGCGCAGCCTTGAGCGCGTGGTACTGGATGCTGACCAGGTTGTAGACGATGTCATCGGCGGGGCTGTGCTGAGTCGCCATCAGGTCTCCTGTGTCGAGTGTGACCGGTTCCTGCCTGAATCTACTGCGGCATCTGCCGCGCCCGTCCGGCAGGCTGGACGATTACGCCCCCCCACGGTAGGACCAGGCATGACGAGTCTATGAGCACAAAGGCGCCGCCGCACCGACCGCGGACGACAACGAACTCACACCTCGGGTGCCGCCGCCCGCCCAACCGGCCGGCTGCCGTGACCTCCGTTGGTCCGGCGGCGGCCCGCGATCAGTCCGGCCGGGGTCGGTGGACGCAGGCGGCTAGCTGCCCAACGCGGCAGAGTCCAGCGCGGCCTCGCCCACTGAGGCGAAGCCGCGCTAACGCGTAAGGCTGGCCGAGCGTCCAGGGGTGGTAGGAGGTAAGGCTTACTTACTCGGCGCTCCTGCGGGCAGATGTGAGACCCGACGCGGATGGAATAGACGGTATGGAGGTGCCCGGTTCTTGGGCCGGGACCTCACTCGCAACTTGTCGTGGGTTGCCGGCCCAGGGTTGATTCCGGGGCGGTAGAGCCAACAATTGCGGGAGGTCCCGGTGGAGATGGAG
>JAABUJ010002994.1_pt1 | contig 19698 bp, 8 predicted proteins | sample 5559131 | NCBI WGS metagenome assembly JAABUJ01 (sample SAMN10711875, study PRJNA513366) | rock metagenome | isolation source: Antarctica rocks | place: Antarctica: Victoria Land, Mt New Zealand nord | collected 2016-01-07 | reverse complement strand
CGGTGAATGAGGGAAGGGGAGGAGGGGGAGGGGGTGGCGCGGGGGGGTTGGGGTTGGGGTTTGGGGCGTTTAGGACGTCGGGGGATGGGGTGTGGAGTGGGCGGTGATGGATGGGGGTTTGTGGGGATCCTTACGGCGGGGCGTTGGGGAGGTGTCTTGGGTGGGGTTGGGATGAAGGGTAAATGGGCTTTTGGGGATGAGACCCCCCTCGGGCCAAGCGCTCTATTTAGGTCTATCAACTGGCTATGTTTTCGAAATGGAACGTTGGGTTTCCCGGCACGGCCGCCTCCGCGAAGGGTGGCAGCCCTTCTCGCCTCTCCCCTGAACCTTCAACGTTCACCAACCTGCCGGCCTTTCCGCCTTCTTCTACAGCGATGATGTCGATCAGTTTGCACCCTGTCGTTCTCTTCAATCCAGCAACCATTTCTTTCAAAGTATCCAGTTCGTCGAACGCTAGTTTCCTGTCGAAGACTGTCTGCGGCTTTTCCCCGCTTGCTAACCTCTTCTTAAGCGTGTGTACGAACGGCATGGCTTTCTTCATCTCGCCCATCTTTGCAATCTTCGGATTGAGCTCTTTGTCATCCAAAGTGGCTCCGTCAAAAGCCTGTCGGACCAAGTCGATGTACTTCTCTTGCCAAGCGGGATACTTTGCAGCAGCGAAGATGGTGAGTTTCTTTGGTTTCTTGGGGTCGAAGGCGATGTTCTTGCCCTTGTCCTTTTTCTTCTGTGACGCGGCTTCGGCAGAAGTGATGTTGGATGATGTGGAGCGGACGTACTCGCGAGCTGCGGTGAGTGTAGGAGACGGCGCGGGTACGGAGGGGAAGAGTTCGTTTTGAATCGTTGAGGGCTGCAAGTGATCAGTTATTGAATGCGAGGCATCGCGATCTTGACACATACCTTCTTGAGAACATCCCTCCAGATGTATTCAGCCCAGTGCGGGGCAATCACCGTGATCAACAGCGCTTGTAGCTCGATGTAGCGGCGTATGAGGTCGTGTTGCATGCCCATTCCAGCCGCACTTGCACCTTCGCGGTAGAAGTCTCGTGCTCCAGTAAAGTCATACAGTGCTGACTTGAGTGCGAGTTTGTAGTTCGTTCTAGAGTACCGTTAGTCTATTGCTCTCCAAGCCTTGGAACGTATACACACTCTTCATAATGATGCCTGGCTTCATGAACCAAGGTGTTCATCTCATTTTCGAACAGCCTGTCCCAGAAACCATCTTTGGAACCTTGGCGTAGACTCGTGTCTTGGATGACTTCTTCACACCATTCTTTCAATGTGAAGAGCCTCAGTATGCTGCTGTTGGCAACAGTCTCCTCAAAATTAGCATCTTCAATGGCATCCCCAGCATCGGCCAGAGCGATCCTGGTTGCGTCCGCACCGTATTTCTTAACCGCATCACTTAGTGTTAGGAAGTTGCCGGTGCTTTTGCTCATTTTCTCGCCGTTAAGCAGGAGATGCCCGTTGGCGCGGACGCTGCGAGGCCAGTATTCCTGGGGAAACAGTGCTATATGGATGTAGATAAAGAAGGTCAAGTGGTTCGGTATGAGATCCTTGCCTGAAACTCGTACATCCAACGGGTACCAGTACTCGAACGCTCTTCGCATCTCCTGTAGCGCACTCCTAGTAATTCCACTCTCCTTTACTATATCGTTACTAAGATCACGGCGAGTAAACACATAGTCCCACACTTCATCCGTCATCTGCTCTGGCCTCAGACCTAAAGTTCCGGGCTCCTTGCCGAACATATCCTTGTGAAGAAAATGAGCGATTGTGTAATACGCCATGTAAATTGTACTATCGCTCAGACTCTCGACGAGAAATTTTGGGTCCCAGGGTAGTTTTGAGCCCAGCCCATACGTCCTTGCGCAAGCCCATCTATTGAGCCACTCGAGGTTCCCTTCGAATGCATTCTGGGTTTCGGCTGTATAGGTGTTCAGGTTGCCAGCAACAAATTCCAAGGCTTGCTGCTTCCATTTGGGATCATTTTCTCCGTAGTTCAAAAACCATTGGCCAAGATATGCAACGACACATTCATCGCCGCTGCGACTAATGACTTGGCCATTGGGTTCCGCATACTTGATAGCATCACCACTCTCAATCAAGGCATTCCTGACTTTATCTTTGACATCCTCCACCCGCTGACCCTTGAACTCGCCGATTAACATCGTGCCTTTGTAGTATCCTTCTTTGTAAGCCAAATCTTTGGCCTCTGCTAACTGTTTCGCGTCCTTTGGTGAGTTGATTTTCATCTGCTCTACCAGGTGCGGCGCTGTGAGATTACCATAAGTTGGTGTCTCAATGATTGGTCTAATCTCCAGCTCTGCCCATTCTTTCCTGATGCCATAGTAATCAGCTTTCTTCGCTAGGTCCAGAACGGTTGCATAATCGTCCGGACTATCCGACGGAACTGATGTTACGACACCTGTCCCCTTCGTTGGCAGGACTGATTCCATGGGAAGAATGCGTACGCCTTCAGTGTGGACAGATAGCGGTGCGCTCACTAAAGTACCGACAACTGCTGACCCGGGAAATTCCACTATAGCTGGTAATTCAGAGGCATCCCGTGGGAAGTTATCGCTCCGATAGAATGTTCCCTGGAAAGCCATATTCCACGCAGCACGTTTTGTTATCACGTAAAACTCGTTTTCCGACACCTTGAAGAGGCCGTAAGTGATTTTAGGTCCGACAAAGCAACACGTCTGTCCGTACATGGTTTCTGGCCGCAGGGTTGCAGGCACAAAGTATACCTTCGCGTGTTCGGATATTTTGCCTCTCACAATGTCTGCAGCCTTTGGAGCCCACTCTTTGACCTTGAGTTTCAGCGCTGTGTACTCCTGTGGAGCTACGCCTTCTCCTGCCGTACGATCATGGTCCATGCAAGGTTGGCCGTCCTTCGGAGAGTAAACGGTGTATCGAGTACCATATTGAATTTTGTCGAGTTCCTTAAGTCGGTTCATCTGCCATCGAACGAAGGCATCAAAGTATGAATTAGCATCTGTAGTAACGAATTTCCGTCGCCAGTCTATGCGGGCACCGAAGCTATCGAGGTCTCGTTCGCAGATGGGAGGGAAGTACTCTAACCAATGACCGGCATCGGCAAATTTATGAATCTCTTCTCTAGGTATACCCAATGCCAGCATAATTTGAAACTGATGCTTCGCTTTTACTGTTTTTGCTGCAGCCTTGCCCTTCTTTGACGAAAACTTCGTGACGTCCTCCTTGGTTTGAGCTTGCGTTGGTGCGGGCATGACGTCTCCGTTGGCCACAACATCCTCATCATCATCTTGGTACCGCTCAAATGTCTTGCCAAACTTCCGGACGTCCTCTACCAGTTTATCTGCGCAGGCCTTAATTGGCATACCTGTGCAATGGAACCCCAAAGGGAAGAGAGCGCGCTTTCCCTCCATTCTTGCGAACCCGGTGGTAAATTCGACCTTGCTAGCTGTGAAAGCATGTCCAGCGTGTAGTGTGCCATTCATATACGGAAATGCCATAGTCCCAAAAAACTTTGGGTATTTCTTGCGCAATTCCTCGGGCCTGATCGAATCAAAGGGCTCCTCCCTGGTGGAAGGAGCGTCAACTTGGAAGACCCCATCCTCTTTCCACCTCGCCTGGTATCGCTTCTCAATTGTGATAAGAGCGTCACGCTTCTCGGTCTGAGCCCCTCGGTTTAGTATGTATGCGCTCAGGCAGAGAGTTCACGAAGCTTACATTTTCCAGCTTCAGAGCCATTTTGACCAAAGGATGTGCGGCCACGTGCGGCACTACCACGAGAGCACGACGAAGATATCTTCCTCTAAAGCTCCTGCCCGTTGTAACAACAGACTTTGAGAGCTTATAGCACGCTGAGTCAATCTTGGGTACCTTACCTAGTACCTAGGCTGTGGGGTGAAAGTCAGACCTTAAGGGCAGAATAAGGCGGTGAACAGAAGAGTGTTCGCGGAGTCCTCCGCTACAGTAAGGTACGGTAGGCAAGACAAGCCAAGGCCGCACCACACCTTGTGGTTGACCAATCATCCAGTACCTACGTCGTACACCCGGTACCTTAAGATACTTGATAGTTCTGCTTCCTGTGCAAAGATTGATTGACGATTACATTCCTTGGCTACTCTATCTACTTAGACAGCCTGCAGAGCCATCTTCATGGAAGTTTAAGCACTATTCAGCGTTGATGCTTGCAGCGGTGGTACCTTTACCACCATCACTGCCCCTCACTACGCTCTCTGATAACGCGGCGCTACATTACGACCAGCCGGCAACCGTGGGTAGATCATTTGCGTCCTAGACCGGTCGACTGGGCTGCGACGATGCTATTTACAGTCGCACGCCTCGCGGAAGTCTCTCAGACTGCGTCGGCCAACGTTTATATGAATCCATACAAAGCGAAGCGACTATGGCCGCCCGATTTCACAAAGCTATCCCCAAAGCATCAATTTCGCCTCGAACGGAGATATAGAAGGAGGGCGAAGCTGAAGTGGGCACGGCCGCGCTGGACCAAAGCCGTAAAGTTGGCGCAATGGGGTTGTAGCATCTGTGGGTGCTCCTTAACTCAACCAGGGCTATTTTGTGTCTTGTAAATTTACTGATTCCTCAAGCCATCCTTACATATGGCGTGCTGTTCATGGATTGGGGTAGGGAAAACACACCATTCCAAGGGGTAAGCGTTGCATCAACTGGTCCTCACCGAATCTTTGTTGACAGGGCACAGATCCGTAAGTGGTTCGATGAGACCAAGGACTCCATCTGGGCAGCTGGCCAGCCTACACGACCGAATCTAGGACCCAGCTCGACGGTGAAACCATCAGCCTCTTCATTACAGCTACATGGTCCGCGCTGAGCTTCGTACGGCTGCGAGTTTGGGATTACATCTCGAGCACGCTTCTCCGGTAAACGCATACCTTCTTTGAACGACAGCGAAGCCGCGAGAAGGACGGACTAGCCCTCAGGGTCCACATTCTTAACACATTCACGCGCTTCAACGAGGCTTCAGGTATCGTTTTGTTGGCAGGCGTCCATCGGGTATTGGATTCCTGGTCTTGTCGGAAATCCCGCGTGATCAAGGCGCGTGTTGGTAAAAGCTACTAGGGTACGGAGCGAGTGTGGCCTGGATATATGGCTTGGAAGGGCTACGTCGGCACTCACTGCAAAAACACACTGGATCAAAGCAACGCTTCAATGATGTTCATATCGAAGGTAGTGTGGAGATAGGGTACTCGAGGGAGATGAATTCCTGTGAATATAACTGTGGTGTCAGAAGGCTCCCTCGAATCCAACACCGGCAATACCCAACATGGATCACGATTGCTACTCTGTACTGTTCTTGAGCGTGACCACCTTCAGTGTTCCGTACTGGGAACTCCACACCTCTAGGTAGGTCAATTGGACATTTATCCCGTTCCTGTGGATGGCAGGCATAGATAACTCCTTGATTATCTTGTTCCAGAGTCATTTGTCCATTCTCTAGCATGTAATATAGTTCAAACCAATCATGTTAAAAACATTAACATCAAAGAAAGATTTTATCAAGGTATTACGGCAGACCATATTGTGCAACATGAAATAACTCTTTTGAAAATTTCAAATGTCAAATGTCAGACAAACAACACTGTGAGCTGATTACACACATCAATTTCATAACTTACAATTCACCTTGTATCAGATAGACTTCATGTTACATTAATTGTAGTTAAGTAGTAATCTAGTCATACAGTGTTCTCATTATACTGATATGATTCTTAATGAAACTTAAACAAAAACATTATATCAGTATCTTCTACAGTACTGATCAATGATCTATAATTAAATTAAACAGAATCATAGACTTGTAGTTGCTTTCTTAATAATTAATTAAGACATAGTATGTTCTTTTTATATTGATATGAATGTTAAACTGACAATAATAATACTTTTGTATAGACATCATATTTAAATTCATTACTTAGTTAAGTGATGTACAACTCAATGTAATGTGACAGCTTTGTTGAAGAGAAATAATATTTAAAAAAAAGAGTACATAAATAAAATATATTACTAAATATTTTTCTTATGCTGAGCTGAACAGTAAAGAAGATGATTAAGAGCTGATAACAGTGAGTACAGAGAGAACAGAGAGAATGAAGAAAATAATGAAAAGAATAATGAAGAAAATAATGAAGAGAATGAAAGAGATGAAAGAAAAGATAAAAGAGAAGATAGAGAGAATGAAGAGAATGAAGAAAAGAAAATAAAAAAGAAAATAAAAGATGTAAACTTATAAGCTTCTTATCTATAAGAGACTAATGAGTAAGATATATAACAATGTAAGACACTACATTACAACAGCTATTTGATGAAGTTCTGATGTTAAGATCTTATATTGATGAAGATTAATAACTAAAAAGTTTAAAAGATTTATATGTAAAGACTGTTTATATAGTACTTTGCTTATCAATCATTGTGTAAGAAATTCAGCTATGATTTAATATAAATACATAATGATATCATAACAATTATCTTCTCTTCTATGTGCTGATTCTTCAGCACATTAACATATCACTGATGTTATAAATATATCATAGTTTTGTGAAATCAGATCAGCAAAATGTAAATAATAATTTATTTAACATTTTTATGTATTTTGCTTGTTGTCTATCTTAACTAAACTAATAATCTTACACAATACTTTAAGTTTTAAACTGAGTGTAGAGTTAAGTCAGATCAGAAAAAAGTACATTTAATCTGAATTTACACTAGAGTTCAGGTCAGATTAAGTTGAATTTGTGTACAGATCAATTCTATCTATAATTTGTGCAGATACTCATACACAGATAAGACTAGTCATTATGAGTAAGGTCAGGGCTAAAGCTTAAAAATGTGAAAGCTTATTGATATATTAGTTATAATAAATTACACCTTAACTAGCCATATAGGGATAAATTACATGGTCACAAGATATATTACTGAATAAGTTATGAAAATCATGACTTTTCACAAAGGTGTGTGTTAGAAACACACATCAGTAAGCATGTGTATGTGCTTACTAAGCACATACACATGCTTACTAAGACTATATATAATCTGTGAAAAACTCATAACTCTATATAAATCAGATTGAGTTAACCTACACTTAACTCAGTTAAATAAAAGTTAGCTCAATCTGACTCAATACTTAAACCTAACTCTGACTTACATGATCTATAGATAACTTATGCACTCAGTCTATTAAGTTTGCTGCATTTAGATAGATAATGATTCAGCTTTGTTTAACAATAAATAATACATAAAATATAAGTGAAATTAACTTTTCTTTATTTTTAAATTAATTAAATCAGTAATCTCTTTATTTAATTGCAATATATAAAAGACTCTTTCTCATACATAATTTGCATTCATTTCATCTTCAACATCTTAATATATTGAAGTTATAGCAACTTTATATCTTTAAATGACACTTCTCTCTTGTAACACTCTGTAAATGACACAATAGCAAAAGAGTAACAACAATAACATCATAATCATTAAGAAAAATAAAAGAGATGTTCTCTCTATTATATTTTTCATTAAGAATTCAGCAAAATTGTCAGTGATTTCTATATATATAGCATTTAAGACATCAATACATTTTAATAATGTTGCAGTTTAAGAGATGCACTCATATAAATTAGACTGAGTGCACAGGTTATCTATAGGTTATGCAGGTCAGAGTTAAGTTCAGGTATTGAGTCAGGTTAAGCTAACTTTTATTCAGCTAAGTTAAGTGCAGGTTAATCTGATCTGATCTGTGTAGAGTTATAGATTTTTTGTAAGTTATATATAGTCTTAGTAAGCATGTGTATGCACTTAGTAAGCACATACACATGCTTACTGATGTGTGTTTCTAACATGCATCTTCACAAAAAGTCATGATTTTCGTAACTTATTCAGTAATATATCTTGCAACTGTGTAATTTATCCCTATATGACTAGTTAAGATGTAATTTATTATAACTAATATATCAATAAGCTTTCACATTTTTAAGCTCTAGTTCTGACCTTACTCATAATGACTAGTCTTACTTACATGCAGATATCTGCACAGATTGTAAATAGAGTTAATCTGTACATAAATCTGACCTGACTCAACTCAGACTCTAGTGCAAATTCAGATTAAATGCACTTTTTTTTGATCTGATTCAACTCTACACTCAGCCTAATATAAATATAAAGAAACACAACAAGAAATCTTCAGATTCTTATTATACTCATTATTAGACATTATTCATCAACACAATCTTAAACATTAATAAGTTAACAAACTTATCAAAATCAATTCTGAAAATTAAATCTGTAAGAACTAAGTCAGTTAAGAACACAATAAGTACTGTAAGTAATACTGTTAACATACTTGTTTTGTTGAAATGAAATGCAGAAACAGAATGTGATGAAGAAGAATATTAAGCATAAAAAATGTAAGCATCTTAAGATAAATTTATTAACAAAATGCTTACATAATAATGATGAGATATACATTCTAAATAAAGTTGTTGTATAAAAAAGACAGCAGCAAAGATCTCATCACTGTATATAGATATAGTTGTATTTATTCAATCTTTTTAACAATAAAGTGTCATCTTTTCACACTCTGTCTCTGCTTTCTCAAGCTGCAGATAAATCATTGTTGATGAATTTAATTGAAAATGCTTGCTTAATGATCATTACTACATCATTAACATCATAAAACATCATTCTCAGAGTATAATTGATTTGTAAGCAACTCATTACTTAAAAGAGTGCTGAATCTGAGACTATAATTGATGAACATCTTTTTACTTTATATTATATGCAACATTTCTCTTTTATAATAGTGTCATTATACACATTACACCTCAATTTCATTTTCATCTCAGTTCTCAGAGATGTTATCACTTCATAATATTATATTTTCAGTAATTTCTTTATTTTCTTATTTGCTTACATTGACATCATCTTAATGTCACATCATAATTATTATATCAATAACAAGTTAAATTCTCTCTGTTGTCTTTGATGTTCAAAGCATATCAACAACAACATTAATTAATGCAACATTGTTAAAAATTAAAATTATAACTATTGCAAGATACTTTAAAAGCTGTGTAACTCAGTTTAATAGAAAGTTTCTTGTTATCTTATAATGCATTAATGATAACAGATCTCTGCATTCTTTAATTGTCAGATTAATAATTTATATATATTTATTAATTATATCATCATCATAACAGTCAATGATATCTGTTAGTCTCAGCTTTACTGTTGTCTCAATTATATATAAACATCATTTATTAAATATTGTTAGATATATAACTCATGATAGCTATGCTATTAGTGTGGTGCCACCTTTTAACAGGTTATGAGCTCAAGTTAGTGCATGATAACTTGTGTAAAATGGTGCCTAGGCCACCTCTACTGGTGGTTCAAGTTCATGGTGAGAAAGTAAGTTCAAAAGGTCACAAGTTTGAACTGCTGTCTGTGTGCACTCTTTACACCTGCAGGTCAGTTGTGGGCTGATTGTGAGTTAGAAGAAGTGTTAGATATATAACTCATGATAGCTATGCTATTAGTGTGGTGCCATCTTCTAACAAATATGTCACTATCTATATTATTTGTGTTGTGAAGCATCACAGTAATCATTATGAATCTATAGAGATTCATAATCTATTGTTGCTTATAATTTAAGAGCAGCAGACAGTCACTGTAATATAGATATTTATATTAAATATCTTTCACTTTATAATTCATTCTCTTAATTTTCTTGTGCTTTGCTGTCATCATTATATTGCTTACTTCACTTTAAGTATGAACTTTTCTTTCTTCAATTAAGTAACAACATCTCACAAAGCTCTTGTGACTCAATGCTGTAATTTAGTTACTTTGACAACAATTATAATATTAATAAACAGTCACTATTCTTATCTTCTGCTTCTGATAGCAATGTGAATGCAGAGATAACAAAGTGATTTAATAGTATTTTGCTAATATATTAATTGTATTTTGACTTCACTTCTTCTAAATAATATTATGTAGAATATTTTCAATAAAAGTTTTTAATTTCTTAAATCTCATTTATATTTATGCTTTTTCTCTATTTTTGCATCATATTCTTATCACAACACTTTTATATTCTTCATATTCTTTACTTAAAGTCATTCATTATATTCTATTAAATACTTTACTCACTTAACTTTATATTGTAACTGTTCTTTTCTTTATTTCTTGTTTAAAATCTCTTCAATCTTGTATTCTTTCTCATCATTTATGAAATCTGAGAAGAACAGTTCTGATGAAGAATTATTGTTTAAACAGCATTTATAAAACTTTAAATATAAGACATAAAATACATTATGAATTCTGTAATGAGCAGGCAGAGTCAGTCAGTATACTTATTTATTAATAAAATTAATAATTTAAAAAGACTCAATAAATTTATGCAACAGTTTCTTACTTAATCTGCATTGCTTTAAGTTCTTGATGAACAATAGCATTAAATTGTAGCTTTTTAAATATGATCTTTGTCAAAGTAATTAATTTATACTTTTACAGCAGCTTATTATCACTTTATTATTGTAACACAAATTTTCTTTATTTACTGTACTCAGTCTTTTACTGCTGACATCTTCTTTTCATAAATGTTGTTCTTAATGTATTGAGTAATTCTTAAGTGATAGCTCATTAATGTCTTGAATAGTGTTTAATTAATTGTTATATGTTTTTTGTTTGCATATACAAACTTTATCATTAACAGAAAGAATACTCAGTCATTTTGTTCTTCACAATAATAACAATGTAAATAATGTTCTAGAATTTGATTCTGTCTTTTAATTTAATCATCAGTTTATGAGTAAAAGACAGTGCTTAATCTTTACTTTATTTAAAGTTAATAATAGAATTTAAATCAATATATATTAATAAAAATTAATTCTTAATTTAAGACAATATCTCTGAGTTCTTCATAGCAGCATATGATCTATTTAATATATATGTCAGTTAACTTGATCACAGTGAGTTTTTTAGTAACAGAAATATATTGAGTCATCTTTATAAGATGATTCATAATTATTAATATGAAGTTATAAACATCAGTTTCTTATCTGCTAGACAGCAAGTCAATGATTATGTTCATTGTTATCTTCTTTCATAATTAAGTAAATAATGATAATAACTGTAATTTATCATATAAGCAATGTCTTAATACTTAAACTATTAAACATACAGCACACAAAGCAACATATTCTTAAACATCATTCATCATATTAACTCAATAATACTTTCTAAACAGCAGATTAATTGTTCTGTTTACTTTATAATGTTTTATTAAAACATCATTATAATGCAGCTTGATGAATTCATTCTTAATGACTTCATCAAATAATATATATATTTTACTTTTATAATAAAGTAGTTCAGTGAAATCAAACATTCATAAACTGTCATTAATGTCTTAATAACTACAATTACTCTATGATTTCAAGTCTTATTACATCTTTACTGTTAGAACATCAGTGTTCTGCAAGAGATGAATAAGTTTAAGAAAGAATAATTATTTTTTATTATGTATTGTTTTGTCATCAGTCACTTTCTGAATCAATGTATATAAAATGAACTGTTTACAATCAATAATTTCAGCAATAAAGTTAAGCAGCTCTTCTGCTATGTTACATATAGATAAATTAAATATATAATCATTGTTCTTCAATTTATTTCTAAATAAAGACTTTCTAAATCTTTCATTAATTTATCTTTAACAGTCATGATCTTCAGCCTAAGTACTTAATTAATATTCTTTTAATAAAATAATCAGCATAATTTGCAAATCTAAGCTTTAAGCATTGATCTGATTAATTAAAGCAATAATGCTTGATTTTAATTCTTAAAATAATGTGATCAGCTTTTGTTGCAATGTTAACAGCAATTTATTTATGTTCTTCTTGACTTTGTAGTTAAAGCATCTCAATGACACATTAGTGAGATTTATTTTCTTTAATTAATGTATGATTATAAAATCATAAGCAGTTAGCCTTATAACTCAGTGTGTTTGTCTTCTATTTAATAATTTTACATTTATAAATTTCTATAAATTATTATGATTCATAAGTATCTCAATGAGATAATGACTACTCTTAAGATAGTGTCATCAGTGTTTAAATATCTTTATAATTGCTAACAATTCTTAATTATGAGTTTCATAGTATATTTAACTAAGTTTAACTTTCTTAATCAGAAAACAACAAAGTATCATTAAATATCTGTTTAAAGCTGTAAATAAATATTTATTTACTTAATTATTAAGATATTAATTTCAATCTAAGCTCTTAGCTCTGAGTTAAAGTGCATCAGAATAGATATCTATATAAAGATGTTGTAAAGCTTGTAAAACACTTACATTATTATTTATAATTATTTAAATACATTTATTTTCTTGCTGTTCTTGCTGCCTTTTAACAGATCAGTTAAAGAAGCAGTGATTTTAAAATATTTTTGTATAAAGTGATGATAAAAGTTTGCAAATTCTAGAAATATTTATATCTCACAGTAGCTTTTAGATACTGATCATTTCTTTATGATTTTGATTTGTTGTTGATTCATTAAAACATCAGTAGTGAAGATAATAAATTTAAGAAATTTTATTTATATAGTATAAAAAGTGCACTTCTTTAGATTTGCATACAGTTTAAATTGTTAAAGTCACTTTAAAATTTGTTTTACATAATTCTGATATTCTTCTAGAAAACTGAAATAGATCAGAATATTATTTAAATATATTATACAAAAGACATTTATTAACTCAGTTAATACTTAATTGATATAGACTTAAAAGATTATTGAGACATTAATCAGTTTAAATGACATGATTATGTATTTAAAATGATTATAATATATATAAAATGCAGTTTTTTACTTGTTATCTTTCTTAATTTTAATGCAGTGATAAGCATTCTTAAGATTTAGTTTAATGAACATCTTGACTTCACTTAAACAATTAAGTGTCTCATTAATCAGTAATAAAAAGTAATGATTCTTAACAGTAATCTTATTGAGATCTTTGTAATCAATATATAAATATAAATTCTTTTCATTTTTTAAAATAAACAGAACTGATGCTTCTGCAGAGCTGACAGAATATTATATTTATTTCTTTATTAAAATGTTATTTAAATATTCTTTAAGCACTTATAGCTCTGTTTTTAACAGATTATAAAGTGAATTATAAAGTAATTTATGTCTTTCTGTCTTTATGACATGATCATAATCTTAATGAGATAATAACTTATCAACATTCTCTTCAGAGAACACATCTGCATATTTGTTGTATTGTTAAGATAACATTAATATATTATTAACAACATGTACAGCAGTTGTCAATGAATCTGTCTTAGGCATCATTAACAATGTATAAATAGTGAATTGATTTTAAATGTTGTTGATAAATATCTTAGACTCATCAATAATTAGAGATATTTATTTTATCTTATAATGTTATGTATTCAAGTCACAATTAATATGAATACATTGTCATTTCAGATCTAAAAGATCAAAGATAAGTTTAAATTCATTTTTATTTAAAATATAAAATAACTGCTCTTCAGTTTGCTTTTATTTTTAATTATTGATGAGTTTATACTTTATTAAGTATACATCATAACAATAAACATATTATCTTCTCAAAAGCTTTGATCTTAAGAGTTCTGCATTAATTTATATTAATTAATGAGCAATAACATATTACTAAAACATCACATTAATCTTTGCTGCAGTGTTTAACAGTACACTGATAGAAACTTAATTAAATTTAATTTAAACTTAGTTTTTCTTTATAATGCTAAATTTCTTTATGATCTTTAATCTAATTTTTATTACTGAAGTATAATCAACAAAACTCTGTCTTTTTTTGTCTTCACTACATTAATCTTAATGTAATTAAGATTTTTTAAGAAATTTCTGCAGTTCTTTATAAAATAACTCAGTCTCTCACAGTTATAGCAATTATTCTTCTTGACATCAGTCTTAAAATAAGATTTATTTACATTGTTATGATAACTTAATTTTGTAGCTTCAGAGTTAAGATAATTATTCTGCTGTAACTTTACTGTCTGAGTAAAAGAATGTAAATAATGTTCATAAATTTTCTTAATAATATAACTTTAAATTATATAATTATCTACAGATTGCTGATTAATCTTTTATTTAGCAGTTAAAACTATTAAACTTTTTCTTATCTTTAAGAAATCTTAATAATTGATTAAAACTGCTTAAATCTTTAATTAAAGTTTTATAAAGAGATAATTTATTCTGTATTTCTTTATATAGCTTAGAAGCTGATCTTTTAGCATGTTAAAATATATTATAAAAGCTTAAATTAATTAAATAAGTTTCTATATAACTTTTAAGTATTTCTGTACTATATTAAGTCTGTGATTCACAGAGTTCTCAATGAGATTGAGCAGAAACTTTAAAAAGAATATTTATAATTTGTTATTTAAAAGTTTATTCTCATTAATGTAATGAAATTATGCATCTTAAGATTCTTCTGCTAAGAACTGCATGACAAAAAAGATTTTATTATAGTCATTAAAGAAGTTTTTAAAGATTAAATGAAATGTTGTTACAGCACTGTGTATAAATTCAGTATATTTATGAATGAATTTCTCATTATATATAAGCAAATTCTTTAATCATTGAGTTCATTTTGCTGAAAGTGCATACAAGACTTTAAATGCATATCACTTTGTTAAATTTAAAGAGTTAATAAAAATATAAAAAGATTCTGTATACAATTCTTTTTTAAGTAAAACTTAAGAATCTTTATCTTTCAGAAGTTTGTTAATCTCATTATGCATATTAAATGCTTACAATTCACAATTGATTTTTATGAATTATCATCTTTTCTTATTATTAATCTGTCTAATTTTAATCAAATAAATCTATTCATCTAAACATCAATTCTTCTTCTCTACAGTCTAAATAGCAGCCTAAATTTCTGCAGATTCTTGTTCTTTAAAAATTACTTAAATCTCAATATAATCAGAGAATAACTCTGTCTCATTTTGCTGACTTTTAGTCTGCATATTGTAATGTTATTAAAAGACTAATGAGTACCTGTGCTATCTGTCTATCTAGTGAATCTAATGCATCAATGTTGACTGCAGTCAACTTAAATGTAATTAAATTGATAGTAAAAGCTCTGTTATCTAAGACAGAAAAAGACTCTGTTAGTTTTTTATATTAAGATTAAAGAAATTAAGAAAGTAAATAGAACATTATACTTCTTAATACTTTTATTTAATACATTTATATCTATTAACTCTTACTGTTGTCAAGTCTCAGCTAACATACAAAGCACTTAAACATCTATCTTAATAAGAACTTAATCAGTTCATTAACTATCATGTCTTAACTAAGTATAAAGTTTATCTGAATCTGATTTCTTTTGTGCAGATCTCAGATATAATAATAGATGACATTAATGTATTTTAATTATTCATACACATAAGCATTCTTAATCAGTGTCAAGACAATCTGATTATTTCTTTTAAGTTAAAGAAATATATTTTCTCTATGAATCTCATTTTTCTGAATACTTACACAATGTAAATTAACTTCAAAATACTTATTTAATCTTATGTTTCTTAATATCTAAGTGAGTCAGACTTCAGTCTTTACACATATTAATATAATTATATATTTAATCTCTGTAATTAATATTGTCACTGACTTTTGTTTCTGACTGATTCATGACATAAATTCTTTTTTAAGCAAAAAGACATAATTTAGAATAAATTTTCTGTCTAACTTGTCTGATGCATAGTTAGAATTAAAGTATTTAAGTAGATCTTGACTCTTACTGAGCTCATACATAATCTTAAGATTAATGATTAATCATATATATTGCAACAATTTCTTAAGTATATACTCATAATGTTCTGCAGAATCACTGAGATACTGACTCAGTTATTTTAAGATAAAGAAGATGTCTAAGCATGTATAAATTGCAGTATACATAAGATTTTTAATGATCTGCTAATATTTTCTTTAATCTATATACTAATCATTAGAATCAGTTAAGCAAAGAGAGTCATATTCATTCAGTAAGATCTCAATACATTAATACTTATTACTTTGTATATAAAGATCTCTGAGCACCTTATTGACATAATGTGTCTAATTTATGTGCAGTGTTCTTTTCTTGTAATCACAGATTATTTAAATATTAAGAATTTTCTATATCTTTCTTAAGTTCTTGATCTTGAATAAGCTTCTGAGAAACTTTTTGAATTAAAGAATATTTAAGAGATTTAATGAGATCATAATAATATCATTTACATAGAGAAGTAGCATGATGCTTTTGACAGTGTGAATTAAAAGATATGAATTTACATTACTTTGATGAAAATTTAACTGAAGAAACTCAATGACACATCATTCATGTCAATCTCTAACAGCTTGCTTCAGGTCATATAGACTGCATAGAATGCATAGTATATAGTTAAAAATAGTTATAATTTTGAAAGATGATGTTATGTAGATTGTTTTCTTCAGAAATGATTCAGTAAAAACATTATTGACATTTATCTGATGACACTTTAAGTCTTTGAGTGCAACTAGAATCAGAAAGACACAGAGAGTATTAAATTTCATAGTTAATATAAAGATATCTTCATAATTGATGCTGTACATCTATAAGAATTCTTTTGTCATTACTTTTATCTTTAATTTATTAAGAAAATCATCAGTGTACAGCTTAAGTTTAAATACTTATTTATTAATTATAATGTTGATCTCTCTTAACAGAACAATCTCTTTTTAAATATTATTCATTATAAGCATTGTTAACTCTACATTAATGACATTTTTTTTACATCTCTTCTCAGATTAAGTCTCTCACTGCTTCAGCATTAAAATGACCATCAGGTTGAGTTAACCTGACCTGATTTAGACAGAGCTTTCAGATCAAATTGAGTTAAGCTTTAATTGTCAGTCTGAAGATTCAGGTTAAGCTTAAACATTGAAGTCTAATCTGATTTAGAAGCTCTGTCTGAGTTTTAAGAATTCTGAGACTGATTAGTAAGTGAGCTCTTAAGACTTGACTTAAGAGTAAAGATTATGAGCTTAGAGATTACTGATACATAAATGTTATAAGTGAGCATTATATATACACAGTTAAACAGCTTTCAATTTAGTCTATCTATTTACTACATTGAGAGTCAGATATTCTCAAAATAGTCTAGTAATGATTGCTTTAATCTGCATCTTTAAATGTGATGTTTCAATTATGCATATATCTCTTAATAAGAGACATATTCTTGTGCTGAATGATAATCTACTTTATATAAATTGCAGTCAGATTAACATCTGCATTCTGTTAACTGATAAATGATAATTACTGTACAGTTCATTAAACATACTTTTAAAGAAGACAACAATATATGCTTTTACTATCTTCTGCAGACTGTTAATGACTGAGCTTTAAAAGTAAAACATCTTATGTTGAGAGAAAACTCTCTTTAAATAATCTTAAGTTATCTTGCAGCAAAGTCTTTAAAAGAGTTGTTTTGCTATTAGAAAATCTGTTGATTTCTGATAGTGACATATTTTATGAAGAGTGACAGCTGTAGAATGAAGCATTATTATTAAATGTTATATTGTATGTCAAAATTAAGCTTACTGCCTAACTTTCAGTGATGAGCTGACTTAAATGCTTCAGTATCTTTTTCTATATCTACAACATTATTTTCTTTTTTCTTTTCATCAATATTAGTTTTTTCTTTCTTGAATGTCTTTCTAAATATTCTTTCTGCTACTGCTGTCTTTTCTTTGCCTAATACAGTCTTCATAGCACTGCATCTTAAAGTTTTCTTGATACATATTATGACATAATATAATAATACAATGATGTTCTAAAATTAAGTTAACAAAAGCATTATAAGAAAACAGTTTAAATGCATCTCTGAATGACAATGAGTTCTAGAGTGATCTTGTAGTTTGAAGATGCATTGTAATTTGAAAGTATGTTGTAGTTTGAAAGTGTGTAGTTAGAAGATGTATTGAGAGCTTTTAGATGTTAGCAATACTTAGATGTTAGATTGCTGATAAATAATGTATTTATTTATGATATATGCATCAATGTTATGAATAAATATATCAACATACTCATTTTTAACATTTAACTTAATACTTTCTTATCTTCATCTCTGTTACTCAATCTACTACACTTACTCTATCTCTACTCAGTCTCTACACTCAGTCTCTATACTCACTAAATATATTGCTCAGTGCTATCACTTATTTTACTGCTCATTTCTTAAGATTTAATCTAATACATTGCTCTTGTACTTCACTTTAATGTGTAGCTGTGATGCATACATATAATGCTTAATTATATTACTCAGTATAGAACTCAGCAGCTAACTACATATTCTAAATTCTCATTATAGCAAATTTAAACATTAAGCTTTTACTGCAGACTACAAAATGCTTAACTTTTAATTCATTCTCAGTCTCTGAAGAAAGATTTAATCATCATAATCATTTACAGAAGTCTATATATGATTTAAAGAAGATATTTAATGAGTACTTAAACAACTTAAAGACTGCATATGCAAGAGAGAAATGACAGAAATATATGAAGAATGAGGACTCTAAATGAATTGAAAACACAAAGATGATGAATTGTGAAGTTGTAAAATGAAAAAGAAATGCATTAAAGAAGATGAATGCATATTAGACTGTGAACTCAGCATTGAAGAAGATTATGAAAGAGAAGATTAAAAAGAAGATCTTAAAGAAGTAATATAACTGTGAAATTTCTTGTAAGACTTCTTTAAAATTATTATACTTAATTATATTGCTTTTAACTATCTGTAGATGTCTACTATGAAGATGAGTTGAGAAATAAGTTAATAAAGAATAAGAACTGAGCTTAACTTAAAGAGAAGACTGAGAAGAAAATGTTATTTGTTGAAGTTTTTGCATTAAAAGAAGAGCAGAAGTTTATGAAAATGAAATAAAAAATATATTACATCTATATCTTTTATAAACTCTTTGACATTCTCTAGAATATCAACAAAGATGAAGTTATTCAGCAGAAGCACATCAACATTAATTATTAAATTAAGAAGCATCTAACAGTTGTGATTAAGCATTGTGAAAGAATTCTTAATAATATAAAAAAGTAAAAACTACATAATGCTGAAGATTCTGATCTCATTAAGATTATGCATTACTTCTATAGTGAAGTTCTTGATTCTAAACACATTAATGACTTCAATTATGCATAAATATTATATCACTTAATTATAACACTTCTCAACTTTAACATTGACTAGTTACATTTAAGAGTCTGTACTTGATCAGAAGAAAGAAGATGAAAAGAGTGTGATTGAAGATGTTGATGAAGCTTGTGTAATGATGTCTGAAGATGAGAAATTTTTAGATGATGATTTCATTAATGAATTTGTTCTTGATGACTTGATTAATGACAGTGAAGATGATGAGAAGAATGTTGAATTTATTAGTGATGAAGAGAGTAGTAAGAAAAATAATAAGTAATCATTATTAGTTGAATAGAAAGCTGATCTTCAGAGATTAAAGATATAAAATAAAGAATAATTAAATAGATCTTTAATTATTAATTAAAGATTTTTCAATGAGAAATCTCTTCATTGATACTTAATATTTGCTATACATAATAATTTTTAAATAGTG
>JAABUJ010002993.1_pt1 | contig 19702 bp, 21 predicted proteins | sample 5559131 | NCBI WGS metagenome assembly JAABUJ01 (sample SAMN10711875, study PRJNA513366) | rock metagenome | isolation source: Antarctica rocks | place: Antarctica: Victoria Land, Mt New Zealand nord | collected 2016-01-07 | reverse complement strand
GGGGATGGCCGTTGTTGCTGTGGTGGTGGTGGTGGGACGGGAGGAGGGGGTTGATGGCGAAGGGGCGGATGAGTGTGTGTTGTGTGTGTGTCTGTTTGCTGATGGGAAGGGTGCAGGCGGTTAGGGGTTCCGGTTCGATGGCGGGGAGGGTTCGTTGCAGAAGGGGAAGGGCCTGCTGCTGGTGCTGGTGTTGCAAACGGAGATGGGGGTATTGGGAGGGCGTGAGCGAGGTGGGGCAGAGGGTTCGGTCCTTGCTGCACGAATAATTGGCCGTATCTGGGTATTTGATATACGGTGCAATGCTTCATCTGGCCGGGTTATTCTAGGGCGTTGAAGTTCGTATGTATAGATGCATGTCAGATGCCCTCCAGCCCAACGTCTATAATACAGGTATAACCCTCCGAGCCGCTGGATGTAAATGTACAAGAAGTGGAGACTTTAAAGTGCGAACGGACATGACCGAAGAGTATGCTGCGATCCCGCTGGCTTTACTCAGTAAATGACCAAGTACATTCGTCCGCACATGCGACGACTATCAATCCAACCAACCCTTCAGCGCGCAATTACAGAACCTTATCGAAGGCCGGAATTAGCGTCTGCGCCAGCCAGAAACTAAATACCAGCTTCGGCCCCGTCATGAGCAGCTTCGGCGTCAATCCCTTGAAGAAGCTAGTGATGCCCTCATTCTTCATCATGCTACTCACGATCCTGAACCCCGACTCGGGATTCTCGAAATTGCGGTTCTGTATCCGCGTCTTGATGACGTCTAACGGTGCGGAGACGACAAGGGAGGCGGAGGCGCCGGCGATGGATGCGACAAAGTTTTGCAGCCACGAGGCGGTGTTGTAGTCGTTTAGCTTGTAGAGGTATTCCTTTGCGAAGGCGGAGCCGCCAAAGAGCTGCGTTTGTTAGATACCGCGTATATATGTGCGGGAGGAACGGGTATTAGAGTACTCACGGCGAATGATCCGGGAGCGTTTCGCGCAGCGGTCCATCCTGCACCTCGGTAGAGCCCCATTCCTTCGTCTGCTACGATTCGGAATACGCCTCGGCCGCGGAACGCTTCGGGGTTGGTTTGTCGCTTGATCTTGAGAACGTCCAGCGGGAGGAGGACAATTTCGCCGATCCCGATTATGCTAGAGCATCAAATCAGCCCTGCACCACCGTGAAATCGGTCGGTAGAGCCTACCTTCCAGCAGTCGCGTGCATTATGGCCTTCCCCGTCCCCTTCCCGAACGCGTTATCGAACTTCCCGCCATGGTGTAACGCAAGATAATCTCGCACGAAAGGTTGTCCACCATATTTGTATATCCGTTGAAGAATCTACGTGCTCTGTCAATCCCTTAGGGTATCTATCCGCAGGAAAGACACGCTCTCGCACCTTATATCCAGCCGCATATCCTAACCCCGGAAACAGTGATATAAACCTCCTGCCGGCTGATTCGGCTGCATATTGTTTGAAGATGACGGTTTTGAAGTTCGCAACAGATGTGATCTGTTGGACTCCGATCAGCGCTAGGAATAGAGCGTCAGACACGAAAAGCGCTGACTCTTCCTTGGTTGCTCATCAAACGTTTCGCAATCGTATCGACCTTCAATTGTTTAGCTTGAACCCCCGACTGCGCCAGTTGGTGGCCTTACGGGATGGAAGATAGCGAGCTCCGCAATTCCAGCAGATCCTAAAGTCGTCAGCCGTTGTACTTTGCCATACAGAGCAATGCATCCGTACCGGAGCCTAGCAACCGTGCAGTCGCGGACTCCTTCTTGAAGTCCTTCGCTGCTGACCCACCGACGGGCTGGATCAGTGCAGGAGTCATGATGACGGCTTGAACGATCGGCGCAAGGAAACTAAGTTTTGTAGAAGTAAAATGAATGAGTCTCCTTGATCGTCGCGCAGAACTGGTCTTGAAAGTAGTAGAAAATGGTTTCAGACAATGTTGCGAACTGACATCAAGATATCCGAACTTTTTCGCGGCGTTCTGGGCCTGGTTGCCCGATACCTTACCCTTGTTAGCTTATGTAAGCCAGACCTCGTAGGGCTTCACATTTCGCGGTGGGCTCTTCAATAATATCCCGATACCTTACTTATAATCAATGTTCTTCAACTACGGAGTACTCCCAATGCTTTTTCGACATCATATGCTCAAACGAGGTTTCCGCCACTTGGGGATCAAGGTTAATGTTGTGCTGCGGTGGCATCTCCATTGCTATCAAGCGTTCTGTTTACCGAGTGATCAGAATTGGAGTAAAACATTGTCGACGAAATCAATACAGTTCGTATCCTGATTTAGTAATCTGTTGTGGGTTTGATAGACGTTCGATGACAATGTTAGGAGCAAATATTGGTATTACAAAACACTATCGGCTGTGTCTGACTCGCTGTTGGATTGGATCTTCACCTGCACAACATTCTGTAAGTCAATGGGAACTGAAATGTAACGGACTGCTACCTCCATGCCAGCGTGACACGCGTATTCATTCAATTCCCAGCATTGGTTTGCTGATTGCATCAGGTGGGATAGAACCATTGGTAGACGATTGACAACTATCACCCTAGAGATGACTCTATTTCCCAATGAGGAAGACTGTTGTGATTTGTGTAGACGTTCGACGATGTCCAAACAAAACGTGAATCCTAGGCCATGGCAGGAAAATGGGCCTTCCAAGGCACGCTGCCGCAACGAGTGCTTGTAGCCCAGCAAGAGGAAACAGATAATGAGACGTTCAACAAGGCCGCATCCAGCCATGAATATGTCAATCCATATGCAGCTATGTATTTCTATATCGCTGGAGATGTGACCCTCGGGAGGATCACCATCGACGGTCCCCAGATCTATCAACGATGACATACTATACTCCAGCTCACAAATTTAGCACAGGGATATTCTTAGTCCGGTATCCATACCACAGCGGTAACGTCCGCTTTTGCTTCGTCCCGGACTTCAACTGCAAGTCTTCAATTGCCGACGCATACTTTACCAATGTTGCTTCTGACCACGCTGTGTTCATGAGTGCTAGTCCAAATGGCATGCCGGTCGCTGCGTTGACCCCTGCAGGAAGAGTAATCATGGGATAGCCTGTATGATAGTCAATATATCATGTGGCTTCTCATCGAAACAGAATGCTAGAATAGCAATATCTCCAGTCCAAAGAAAGGCTTACCAGCCTGAGCGGCAATCTGGTAGGTCTGACCAACATCAGGAGGAACAAGCAATGCCGCTAGTTGAGTACCGTTGTACTTAAGAGCAGCGTCGATACCGCCTTCTCTTGAGGATCTTTGACAGAAACTAAGAGCCTGGTAATAGGTTTCATTCATGATTCCTAAGCCACGAACCATGAGCGTGTGACAAGGTAGTCGTCAGACGTGGAAGAAGTACCTTTGGTGACCAGTGAAGCCAAAAATCCGTCCTGGCCAGATGCAAAGGCAGGATGGACATTAGGCATGCCACCTTCTGAGCCAAAACTATCAATGTTGTATCTGAGTAATGGATTTTTGTTGATCAGCAACGGACATACCGATTAGGAGGTCTCGAAAGAAAGTGCAGTCAGCTTACTGTACGATGTCTTCAAGGGATCTGATGTTGGTATTATTCAATTCTGCCAGATATCTCTTGATATCGTTATAGAAGTCGACCTGCCACCGGTCAGTTTTCTCAAATGAAGTATATGTCCATTTCTACCTTTACGACTGTGTACTCAGACTCGTTCGCATACCCACGAGTTGAGCCATAATCCCTGAAGGTGGTGTTAGATATTCGTCCAAGCTCATCGAATTTGCGTAAGCTGACCAATTCCACCCATCGGGGCTCACGATAGTCTGATAATCTGGTAGCTCCGTTCCGTTGATGACCGTCGCCCCCGCGTCTGTAATCAAAGCAATCAAATCTAATAATTGCGCCTGCTGTGCCGGATCTGCGAGTACCCAGAAACTTTGCCATGGCAAGCCAAAAATGGCACCGTTGAGTGATTCCTTGTTGGCGAGAAATTGAGTATATCCTGCTGCTGGGATTTTGCCTAGTTGACCAAGCGTATAGTTGTCACGGGGGTCGACACCGTATATCCCATCAAGGGCATATACCGCGTCTCGGACTGTGCGACCAAAGGTACCAACAGTGTCTTGATGCTCGCATTCTGGAACGACGCTGTTCAAGAGAATCAGCTCTATGAATCATATTGCGAGGAAAGGACGAAAGTCGGGTTGTACCCTGCGCGAGAGGTGAGGCCGACAGTAGGCTTTATGCCAACTAGGGCATTCCTTTCCGCGGGGTTGATGACTACAGAAATATTAGCAAGATCAGCAAACCTATCCGGCGATCCAGAAAGCCTTCTGTATTTGGAACTTACCACTCCCATCTGTTTCCGTTCCCAAGGAAAACATACAGAGGTTCGCTGCCACAGCGGCTGCGCTTCCAGAGCTACTCCCGCCCGGATTCACAGTCAGATTGTAGGGACTCCTTGCTTGTCCTCCTCTCGCGGAATAGCCTTCAGAGTAATTGTTGCTTCGCATATCTGCCCACTCACTCAGGGTGGCTTTCCCAAATAGAAGCGCTCCTGCCTCACGAAGCCGTTGAACCACATGCGCGTCTCGTGGCACAACAGAGCCGAGGAGTGCCCAGCTGCCTGCAGTGGTCTCCATCTCGTCCTTTGATGCTATGTTATCTTTCACAAGAAACGGAACGCCATGGAGTGGCCCGCGTACATGGCCAGACGCCCTCTCGGAGTCGAGCGTGGCCGCGATGTCCATAACGTCTGGATTGAGCTCTAGGATTGCGCTTTACAAACCATGTTGGCATGTCTGCTGTCGTCTTGTCCGAAATCGAAGTACAAAACTAAGACAAAAGAAGATCATGGAGATTCACATACTTGACGTAACTATCTGTTTGATATATTCTTTGCAGGTAACATGTGACTAGATCTGTGGAGGTCAATCGGCCATTGTTCATCGCCTCTTGCAATTGATCAATTGTCGCCTCTTCCAATGTCAAGCCGTTGCAAAGCGGCATGGGAAATAGGTTTAATGGAGTTTCCATGTTCGGAAAGTCATAAGGAAACGGTGTCTCAATGGTTTGAGAATGCGTAGTATTATAATCATTATACACGAAAGCTGCTGGAGTGTATGCGAGGGTAGGAACAACGACAGCAATAGTAGAGGCAAGCCAGAACATAATCCCCATTGACAAATTACTCCAAGCCATGCTTGATGGTCGCTTGATAGATGTTTGAGGTGACAAATCCGGAAAATCAGCTCCAACAGAAGTATGTGTAGGTACCTTATAAGAGTAATTTTATAAGTCTTCTTCCGTATCCTTCATGCAGGGTTATTCGAAGTGCCGTCCCACCATCTTATCTTATCTCCACGGTGACTGGATCATTAGTGCTTACATGGTGCATTCGGTAGACCGCAGTCACGCCAGACTCTCAACCCTACACCCCAATGAGGGACGGTCTCTAGATCTGGTATTACTCTCAGACGTTGCTCTTTACCTGTTGAGCTTAATACTCTTGCAAATGCTGGAAGATCTCTTTAGAAAGGAGCCACTCCGACGTCATGTCCGAGGTTTGCTGATCAAAGGGCCGAATCGACAGTTTTTATGTCACTCATTAGCCCCGATACCGGGCATTCAGATCCTACGAGACATTCTTCGCAATGATTGAATTTGCACAGCAGGCTTCTACAAGTCTCATTATAAGCGCAAGAGTCTGGTTTGCTTGTAAAATCTTTCTATGCGAACTCTATAAGATGGGGCACCGGCAGAGTGGAGGCGAGGTGTCTCTACAGTATCGAAAGCCAAATTCAGGACTGCATGCGTCTACCTCCAAGAGCTGTCTCTGGAACAGACGTTGACACCCAACACTTTCGATTAATCTATGGAGCTAGTTTTAAACGTCATCAGATCTCAGAAGCTGATACTAGAATTCCACTTCGATCACTCCACCTCAATCATTGGCCAGCTCTCTTCCGTGGACACGTTGCCCAGACTTCATGAACTCAAGCTGTCATGTGCGGATGTTACTGTGAGGCTCCTCCTCTAAGGTTTCATTTGTGGGACGAGTGGTACCGTGGGCAACCAAGGGTACTTGGTGTTGGTTATTGCGGTCCAGAGATGGATATGGCTTTGGATATGCTGATATGGTCAGCAAACTGCGTCTGATTCGTACCACCGATATTCATAGCCGCCCATGGAAGATGATCCGGGAAACAAGCTTCTCGGTATAAACCCGCATGCTCTCCGCTCGATATGGAATCGGGCAAGATGGGATCCATCAAGCTCGCCGTCACCCTCTTAAAAGATCTTTGTGTAGTAGGCGGGACATGAAAATACTAGCACATTGGCCCAGCAAGGGTGTCAATAGACGTCCTTGCGGGCTGCAAACATTTGGCACAGCTGTCAAGGTTCACGCTTCTTGATTGAGGGAGACGTTGAGTTCAGCCCGCAGTTAAGGTGATGAAGAATGGAAATTTTAGAGGGCGGTGGGAGCACGGTAGCCTTGAAAAGCAAAGAGATTGATGCAAAGTTGCTTTACACTTGGAGCATGAAATCACACAATCGTGAGGACACGAGAGATAGACATATTGAAGGCGGGGACATATGGGATGTGTTTAGGAACGCAACAACATATTCCACGAAGGGCTCCAAATCTACATCTGCAACTCCCACATCAACTTCAAGTCCAGGCCCGTCCCATGCAGGCGAAATTGTTGGCGGAGTCGTTGGCGGCATTCTTTTTCTTTTGTCCTCGGCGTTCTCGGCAGCTGGCTGCTCTTGCGCCGGCGATCGGAAATTGGGGTTTCGAAATCCAGAAGATATAGATGGCAAGTCGGCGACATGAGGACTACCCAAGATACCGAGTCACGAATTGGTAAGCTGGATGGAGATCGTCCGAGGATGACCTTTTGGCTAGCAGCCGAGTGGGGTCGCGATGGGATAGTTGCGGCCGGAGAAAGAATATACACGAAATGCCTATCGGACTATCATGATAAGTTGCAAAGCTGTGCTTATAGATCACCCTCTGTCCATTCCCACGGTACATGCACAAACTTCAGGTCTGCCGGAAGTGGAACGGATTGTCCAAATCGCGTGGAACCATAGCATTTAATCCACTGATACTAGTACTGCTAGTTGGCTGATCTTTTGTCGCATGTGTTCAGCCAGATGATGAAGAGTGGTATTCAAGGAGGACGGAGCGGAGAGCCGTGACCCCGCAGAGACAGGCTGCTGGTATACAGCCCCATGTATCCATCAGAGCTGACCACGGCATCACGATGCTCCTCCAAAGAACTGAAGCTCATGCTGTGATACATTTCGCTCCTTTGCTTGGGTCAGCATCACGATTTGTATGGTGTTAGGGAGGCTAACTCCGCGGAGCAATGGAGGAGAAATAACTTACTTGACCTTGGAGTAAGAACGAATGCGGCAGACGATTACCTCTGCCGTACCTATGCGGGATTTGCGAATAGGGCTCTACCTTGTACTACTGGAGCTGACTGAACCGGAGGTGTTGAATCGGTGATCTTGAAACCTTCTCTAATGCGAGGGTCCTTTCGAAATTTGAGGCATGCTTGAGGAGTTATACCAGTGCCTATGAGCACAAGTTGTTCGGGTAGCACTGTGATGGGTAACACCAATCTGATGTCACTGATACCTGCAGAGGGGTCCAGCGACTGTGAGCAGAGAGAGTCCCCTGGCAGGTTTAATAGATACCTTACGGTCGCGAAGAAAGGAATGAAGTGAGAATGAGTTAGAAGACTCTCAGCCTTGACGAAGCTACAGAAGGTATCATCTGTGACCACGGCAGCTGGGCTGAGTTGTCATCAAGTAGGAAGACATGAGTACAAGACCTTGAAACATCGTAGATTACCTGCAGTGTAGGACGGAGCATAGCATCATCTCAAACACGAGATATCAACCATGTGGAAACCCCCCCACTACAGTCAGGGTCTTTAGCGAACCAATGGCAATGCGGTGCCTGGAAGGCGAGGCGTTTCCATCTTACCTGATGGGGCCTAACGTTACCCGTAACTCTTGGCCCACATCGAATATTAATGGAACTCGCCTTCGCTTCCTTGTCACCTTCAAAAACTAAAATCGAAAGCTTCAATCTCTCCCTCTCTTTCACATCTGCAAAGAGCTTTTCTCGCTTTCAACAATCACTTTACAGAACTCGACTTATACCTAGTAAGTCATTGTTATTTGCGCTCAGTGGCTTTGTGCCTGGCGCGAGTTGCCCCACATTCAGAGCTGACCGCCGAATACTTTTCGCAGATCTCACTCTCATCTAAATCAACATCTAATCAACATGGATTACGGTGCTCCCGGCGGACGTGGCTGCTATAACTGTAAGTGGACAGTGTCGTCTGATCTACCATTCGTCTCGCTTCGCCTGGGAACGTGGCAGGCGTCCTCGGCTGTCATGGTCCTCTGGACTTACACAAAGATTCATCTGTCATACCACATACTTTGCGGACGGCTGCATGGCTCTCTGATAGTCGAGTGCTACACTTGAGCTATTTGGTCAGCGCCTGAAGCTCCAAAAGCCCTCTTTGTTTTGTCGCGGATCTCAGTTTCATGTCATAGATGCACGAGATAGGAGCTGCTGCTAACTTATTACTGCAGGTGGTGATAGTTCTCATCAGGTGCGTTCTGTCTTCTTTGACATATGGCATCTTTTCCGGAAGTCTTCAGTGATCACAATAACCTGACCACAAACAAAGGCTCGCGATTGCCCTAAGCGCGGCACCCCCACTTGGTAGGTCATATATCCTTCATTCGATGCCCCACCCAAGAACGGACACTGATTCTTCTTAGCTACAACTGCGGCGGTTTGTGCTCTCTCCAATGAGGTTCTAGGGGATGCTGCATGTACTAACATATGTGTTACTGGTAGAGGAGGGCCACGTGAGTAAGTAACATCGCACTTTTCTTTATCCCATTTTGAGTGGCGTGTGAACTCACCTTTCTTCTCCTAGGCCGTGATTGTACGGCACCTCAGAAGGAGAAATCCTGCTACCGTTGCGGCGAGACCGGCCACATCTCTCGAGACTGCCCCAACCCAGCTTCCTCCGGAGCTGGTGGCGCTGGTCGGCAATCCGGTGGATACTCTGGCGGCGGTGGCGGGCAAGAGTGCTACAAGTGCGGCAAGGTCGGTCATATTGCTCGTAACTGTTCCGAAGGTGGCGGATCCTACGGTGGTGGAGGTTATGGAGGCAACCAAGGAGGTTACGGAGGCGGATATGGGGGTGGACGTCAACAAGGCGGTCAGACTTGTTATTCCTGCGGTGGATATGGACATATGTCACGCGACTGTACCCAAGGGCAGAAGTGCTACAACTGTAAGTTCGGACAATTGCCATACCGACACCGGCACTGATACCCCATCACAGGTGGCGAGGTTGGTCATCTGAGCCGCGATTGCCCGTCGGAGGCATCATCGGAGCGAGTCTGCTACAAGTGCAAGCAGCCGGGACATGTCCAGGCCTCTTGCCCTAACTGAGTCCGCCTCCGTCCAAATTCCGCCCTCTCGGCTGCGGAGCTTGAACTGGATCACTCCTCGAACTGCTTTCTTGGTACTTTCAAGCCTTTCTGCATACCCCTTTGATCGTTAGGACGTTGCAGCACCGTCAGAACTCTCTTCTTGTATGATCTTCTTCTCGCCCAAAGTCGTCTCAGGGACCCCATCGCGTTTTGAGTTCAATTCGTTTCTTCCGGAAAGCGAGTCTTTCCCTGGTAAGCTGAGCCTTTGTGCATAGGCATTTTGCAAAGCCGCGTACGGCTTCATGTAAGCTAGGTCTTGTTGTCACTCGAGATCATGGGTCACGGCCAACGGTCAGAATCGAATTAACGGCAGCGTCTGGTCAACTTGACATAGCTTGAGAAGGTCAATGCATGTTTAGTCATGGTTTGGATCCTTAATCAGGCCGAACGCGGCAATTGAGGGAGTGTCCCATGGTCAATACCTTACCTTATTAATCTCTGGCTTCCGTCAGTGTCTAGACTCCAACGGCGGGGTAAGCGTCCCAAGTTCGAGCTGCCACCCGAAATCAGTGGTATCTTGGCACTTTTAACCATCAAGACAGATTGCCTGTTAACGTGGACCTGGTGGCAAGTACCACGACGAGGCTATCAGGTATTTTGTATGACTCTATCATGACGACTGTAGATGTAGTAATGATCAGCCATCTGGGCACTTCGGAATGCTCGCGTGACGCATAGCTGCACCGCCACAACCCTGATTGCAGATCAGATGTGGCTCAACACCCGTGTGTGGCTGATCAACGGTGATCTAGGCCAGAGCTTTGAGTTAAGCTTTGCTTGGCATACCTTGTCTCTAGGCATCTACCGGCACTGCCAAGTATTATTCACCTCCCCGCCATGTTTCCTTGCTTGACCGGCCCGCTAATGCTCGACTCCGTCCAAGTGGGAAGGAGGAAGCGTGATTGCACAGCCGATCGAACAGACCTTATCCACCAACAGATGTCACAATCGAGGTCAGGTCTCGTGTGTGTGTGTTCCCTTCACCTTCAGGTCAATGATGATGGGCGAAATGCGTACTCCTGATAGAAAGAGAACATGACGAGCAATTGTTGGCGACGGCGTAACGTTGTACACCAATTCCAAGCAGCTGCTTTGTGATGTCAGGCCACGCAATCCGGGATCTCCAGCTAAGCCTCCTCGTCTAAGCTTACGCCGCGTAAGGAAGAACAAGTGACAGTCCGGCGAGTCCCATACCCCCAGTCCAAACCAATCCACTTTTGGCACGCACAACCAGGAGCAAACGGTCTTTCATCACAACATTATCTTAATCGCCCACTGATGACGCGGATGCTGTACAAGGACTCTCTGGCGGCATGGCGGATGCAGATACAGTAGTACAGCAAGGAAACAGTGGCCTTCTAACTTACAGAATCTAAATTGGGGGACATCGGACACCATGTCCGTGCCTTCCGTCAAGAGTTTCCGGTGTGACAGCCAGTGAGGCTGCCTTGATTACCCTAGTTCATCTTCACTTCACAAACTTTCTCTCGTTGTCTTATATCTCAGTGAACGCCAGGAGTCGTTCCCATGTTCCATACCTCTTGTTGATAGACCTTACCTCTACACATCTTGTTGAGTGAAGCGGTGACCCTTCAGTCTCCATATCTGTCTGAGAGGGAGATTCAACTTCACCTCATTTCAAATTACTTCCGGTTACCTGGCCCAGCCATGGCTTCAGTAGCCTTACTCTCATTGTCATTGAAGCTGCTCTGTTTTGCTTTGGTGCTGGCTTCTCATGCTGTTGCGGACAACATTACAACCCCTATATCTGTATATGAGTCGGTGAGTGAACTCTGAACGATTCCCATGTTGCTGAGAACATTACTGATCTATGGCCTCGACCAACAGAGACCGGATCTGGCTGCCCCAGCACTAGACGTATCCATTAACGACGCCGGCCGCGTCAGTCCAGGTTATATCTTTATTGCACCATTTCAAACCGCCCAAGCCGGGCCGTATATCTACGACAGCAACGGAGTAGGTTGTCCTTCCCTCCAGGGTGAGAATATTGCGCTCAATGTGGATAGAACCTAGTGTGGAATGGCTTCGGGGCATCGGGCGCTGCAAATGTGCACGATTTCCACGTCTGCACCTATCAAGGCTCGGACCACCTTTGCTTCTTCCAGGGAAACCAAGAGAATGGATACGGTAGAGGGCAAGGGCTGATCATGGACAACACATACACGGTCGTCAACACGGTACACACCGGTAATGGTGCAACTTCGGCGGACATGCACGAGTTTGATCTCATCGGCGGCGGTGCCTCTGCGCTTATGACTATGTACATGCCTGTTCATCACGATCTCAGTACATTTGGAATCACCAGTGGTCAAGGGTGGATCATGGAGGGTTGCTTTCAAGAGGTTGACACCGTCACTAAAGATATCATCTTCGACTGGAGGTCCTTAGGTCATGTAGACCCTTCGCTCAGCTTCGTCAACCCAAACACCACGGAAGTTTCAGGGGACGGACTTACGAAAGACACTGCGTGGGATTACTTGTAAGTATTACTCCTCACTTGTCGGGACAGGTAGCTTACTATGACACTCAGCCACATCAATTCGGTTGACAAGAATGCTGATGGAGACTACCTGGTCTCTGCCCGGCATACCAGTACCGTCTACAAGATATCCGGCGTGGATGGTCACATCATTTGGCAACTTGGTGGCAAGCAAACTTCCTTCGCCCAAACGAATTTCAATTTCTCCTCTCAACACGATGCGCGCTTCGTTTCGGAAAATCGCACGACAACCATCATTTCTCTATTCGATGATGCCTCTGACGGCTTCACCAACACTAGCAGCTATTCCTCTGGCAAGCTCCTCGCCCTCAATAATTCAACCATGCAGGCTACTCTACTCCAGAGCATTGTTGCCCCCAACGGAGGGATCCTTTCCACAAGCCAAGGGAACTTTCAGCAACTAGCCAACGGCAATTCGTTCTTCGGTTGGGGAAACGTCGCTACCATCTCGGAGCACGCCGCAGACGGCAGCCCTGTCCTCTTTGCTACCTTCGCAACGACGGCGACAATGAATTATCGCGCGTACAAATTCAACTGGACGGCGACACCTGTAGGCAGACCAGCCGTCTACGCATACGCGCACAACAACACGGCGCCGACAACGTACTACGCTTCGTGGAACGGCGCAACCGAAGTCGCATCTTGGCGGTTCTATTCGTCTTCATCCCTTTCGGGCCCTTTCGCTCTCATTGGCAACCTTCCCAAGCTCGGCTTTGAGACAATCTTTACCGCGCTTGGTTATCAAGCGTTCTCGATCGTCGAGGCGGTTGGAGCCAACGGTAGCGGTTTGGCGAACTCGAGCACTATTGGCACGTTTGTGCCCGGCGCTGGGTTGGCGGGAGCTTGTACCGACACTCAGTGTCCGATGGCGAAAGGGTACGCCCCAAAGCGGCGACGGAGGCAGGCGTCCTAGCACGCGCGGCTCTGTGATGATGTTATGAAGCACGCCCTCGAGCCGCGGAATTGGATCAGAGCTCTAATGAACGTTATTTCCTAATGATATATTGGAGCTTGGGAAGCATCTCATAACGTTTATGATAGCGCGTCATTTGTACATATGCACGAGCTTGGTCGTTGTCGGTGTCGAGCTGACTTGTACATAGATTGAACCCAATTCAGGTTATATTGATGCGTCAGTCTAGCAATCTTCAGGCCTACCATTGCCGATATTTGTGTGTTGAGCTAGATTAGCATTTCCATTACGTGCTGTAGATTGACTCTGATGTATTGGAGTGCTATAGAATCAGCTTATTCGCATCATAACGAGTTAGAACTATTCGAGTATAGATAGTTTGACTTGGGGAATTTAGAGGGTGTTCTATGACTTATGATATAGAGTGACACGCAAGGCATCTATAAGCCAGCTCGATACAGCGCTTGTCGATGGCTATCATGAGGCTGGGAATCAAGGGAGTTGAGATCTTCCTGTAACTTAAGGCTGAGGGCTAGCTACAGGTAGTCGGCAGGTAGCCCAATCAGGCTAGTGCGGCTCTTCAAGTAAGATTAGGTAGATATTCACATGTCAGAAAGCTCTCGAGCAAGTTAGACGTCATCACTCTCCAGCAAAATGTTGAGAATCCTTTCAATCACCGTTCGTTGTCGTCACCGGAGCAGATTCTCGACACCCATCAAGTAACAGTCGACCTCTCAAACCCATCTCGTTCCCTATCTCGAACTACACTACGGCCGCTCCTACGATTTGACCTAGGCAACAAACAGAATGAGCGGGACACTGGTCAATCATGCTGAGGCGGCGCTCTATCCGCCCAAGAAGTCATACGCGGTTGCACTCGAGGAATACCCGGTGACGCTTGAGCGTCTACCATATGTGCCCTCCGCGAACGACGCTCTCGTCGACCCCGGGACCGCACGAGCGAATATTGCACCAACAAGAGAGAAGCCGAACGGCACGACGGAGCGCAATTGGGCGATGGACCATCAACATCAAACGGCAAGTGCACGACTTGCTTGCTTCCCTCCCACCAGCCGGCTCCCTCGAGCCAAAGTCAAGAACGTGCTAAACCCACCCCGCTAACACCCCCCACCTAGGTCGTAGTCCAACACGTCGACTACTTCGACCACGACCACGACGGCGTGATCTGGCCTTCCAACACCTACGCCGGCCTCCGCGGCTTCGGGTGGTCGATTCCCCTCTGCCTGTACGCGACCTTCCTCATCAACGGCTTCCTCAGCTACCCGACGCTACCCACCTTTCTACCGGACCCTTTCTTCCGCATCTACACGGCGCGCATGCACAAGGCCAAGCACGGCAGCGACAGCATGAGCTACGACAACGAGGGCCGCTTCCGGCCGCAGAACTTTGAGGATTTCTTCGCCAAGTACGATAAGGATGGGAAGGGTGGGTTGGACGCCCGGGAGCTGTGGGGCGCGTGGAGGGGGCAGATGTTGGTGGGGGATGTGTTTGGGTGCGGGGCTGCGTTTTTGGAGTGTGAGTTGGACTGAATCCCTCGGATGACTTGGGTGGATCGGTGATGGCTGACGGGTGAGGGTTGGGTAGGGCTCGCGACTTACCTTCTTATTTGGCCGGAGGATGGGGTTTTGAGGAAAGAGGATGTGCGAGGGGTGTTTGATGGTAGTGTCTTTTATAAGAAGGCCGAACAACACAGGCAGAAGGTGCTGAGCAAGGAGAAGCGCAAACGGCTGGATGTGAAAGTGGAGGATTGGGCGCCCCGTAACGACCTAGCATGACCGAAGGGGGGGCGGTTATCCGGATGGTCAACAACCTTCCTAGGTGCGTCGGATGGTCAGGGGGGCGTATCCCCTTGTGCGATGATGTTTCAGCACACCCCATAGACTCTAGACCTCCACTTCAGGCAACTCAATACCATTTCGAGAGTAACTAAGGTACCGACACTTCTCATGTGCATGTCAACCGAACAGGCAACTCTCTCCAAAGTTGCAGAAGCTGACCTCGGCGGTCATCTGCCCGCCGCATCAACTGATCTCTCTAGGTAAGGTACCTTATGCCCACTGCAGAAAACAGCAAGTCAAACGAACGTCGACTGCACCCTCAGTCCTGGGGGTTTCTCGACGCCGTAAATGGAAGGTATTCTATCTAAGGTATTTACCTAAGGTACAGTAAGGTATCTACCTTCAGCTCCTTGCCCTCGACCGAGGCACCCAGAAGATCTTTGTCATGCGGTATCCGCGCTTCTACAGTACAAGGGAAGGGAAGGTAGGGTATCTGTGCATTATGGGCAACGTGATTCCCTCCGTCGGGGAAACCTACTCAATTGACCCCCTTCCGCCCAGGGCGAGCCGAAGAATTGAGGATGTTTGCATGATATGGCCCTCTGATCGGATCGGAGTCCTTTCAGGCCGATTTGATAATGGTCCGTCCCAGGCAGGCGCGACACGCGGCACTAGCACGGAATGAGAGAGGGGTGGGTGTGGCGTAAGGTAAGTCAAGTTAGGGTTTTGTCATGTGCCACACTAAGTTACATAAGGTGACTACGGTAGGTACCGGAGTTCCGAGGCCCGCGATCGATCAGGGTCATCTGGCTTCTACCTGGTAGTCGTGGATTGAGATTGAGGCCATCATTTGTAGTTGGCATGTGATAAGGGACTGTACAGTAACTTATGTTCGGGATTGGGGACTAATGGGGTTTATCTTCGAATGTTGTATAAGATAAGATAAGATAAGATAGGTAGGTAGTTTGGGGTGATGGATGGATGTCTCGAATGGACTGCGCAGATGACTCTGGTGTATGCCTTAGTGGTGGTGGTGGTGTCGCCTGGTTGTGTCGCCTGGTTGTCTGAGGTGGGTTTGGGGCAGGTCTCACGTAAGGGATTTGTATGGGGGCTAAGTTAGATGACACGTGTTGTTAGGTACGGTACTTGAATTGATTCTTGACAAACAGCGGGAAGAGTTGGTTACTGGCGGTATTGTTGGCATCTGAAGCGTGCAAGGGGCCAATTCTTGTTGCCACGTAGTGGAGAGGGAGCTGTTGTTGGAAGTACCTTAGAATCAAGGCCGGAAGGCTTCGAAGGAGGTCGAAGGGCCAGTACAGGGTTGGGTCTGAGGGAGGGGTTTAATATTGCCAATTGAGATGTGTTGCTGTTTGTCCTGTACTTGATTCAGAACGTTGGAAGCAATTGATTGACTTTGCTAAGCAAGAGATCTTGGCTGATGTTGCAAGTCAATTGAATGCGTGCAGTGGGTAGTCGTGGTTTTTATATCAACGAGAGTATGGCGGAGATAGAAGGTACCTAAGGTAGGTACCTTACTGTAAAGATACTCCGTAAGGTACCTTACCAATACTGTACTGATGTAAGCAGAAATACGAGGACAGCAAGTCTCCCGATGACACTAACAGGAGAGTCGCCTAAGGTAGTTAAGGCAAGGCGTATTTGGTGGTTGTGGCTGTGGCTGTGGTTGTGGTTGTGCTGTGGCTGTGACCTTGCTTGTTTGAGTCACACTACCCTCCTTTCGTCAGCCAAGCGTCTCAGCTTCTCGCAACGACCAAGAGTGATGACCACCATCGACTCACACTCCTCCAAGGGCTGTCGGGGATAGATGGGTCATCGACTCCCCAATTGAAGCACATCATTGACTCCATCCAATTGAGCTAATTGACCAATGAACTGACTAGCATCAGCTGACAGATCGGAGTCAATTAATACCAGGTATCTGTACGGAGTACCTTGAGGTATTCAATTGCATCAATACCTTACATTACATTATTCTGCGATTACCTTATTGTCTTCTTCCTGTTCAAGGCCTGAACAATGCTACCTGACATCAGGTATACCAGGTATTAACATTACTGTCATTCTTGTGTTACTATTGTCACAGACGAGGATGATTCCAGGTTGTTATTGATGATGAGTCCTTATTATTAGGTTGCCTGAACCCGCTCGCTTACCTTACTTACCATACAATACAATACCTTATAGAATACGGTACCTGATACCTTACCTCTTTGTCCTTGCCTGGCCTCACTTGACGCAGTCATTCGCATTGACATCCATCACCCTACCCACAGTCACCGGCTCTTTTTCCTATTCATTCTTGCTGCCTGTTTCTCTTAACTAATCATTCAGTCCCTTCTTCCTTCCCTTCGCTCTCTTTCCTTCACCGCACCTCGCTTCAATTCAATTTCATATACCTTATACCTTACATCAGCCATCAGGCCAACACACTTACAACTCACAGCCAACCGCCAACCGCGCCCCTCGACGTACGTAGCCTTGCGGCCAAGCTTTCACTCCCCCAGGCTTCTCCAACAAACCAACATCTGCTGCGCAGATCCAATCTATTCCTTCCATTTCAATTGACTCACCCAACACCCTCTTTTGCCTTCTAATCAACCTACCTTCAACCTCTCTTTCCAAGACTCGCTTGGTGGAGAGTCATCCTTCCGCTGCGGTCTTATTGTCCTAAATCCGCTATTGCCACAGCTCCGAGTTGCGCACGTAATTGACTGACAAATCCACTTCCACGGCACACGAAGCATTCTATTGGTTTCGATCGCAATTGAACACGTCTTTGACCTACAATACCGTCATCCAACTCAATTGATTGCGATCTCACCATCTCGCATTCAACCATCAGTCAACCTCGCGGACTGCAACGCCTTGCTTACCAGCAACATGAATCGCCTACCATCGATCTCCACTCTAATGTCTCCTCCAGAAGCAAAGCCTTACCAGAGTTTCAGCCCTACCACGGACACCTCCAAACCTCCTACCGCCGCGGAGCAGTCTTCCTTCGATTCCGATCTGACACTACCACCAATCTCCAATTGCCTCTCGCAACCTCAGATGATGCCCGAAGTCTTACCCTCGCCACCCATATCGCCGTGGCCGAACAGTGGACACAAGGGAGAGCATGGAAACGGGAAGACGATGGGAGTTACCAAAACGGAAGATACGACGAAGGATCCACTTCTGTATCCTTCTAGCGAGCCTGATGTCGAGATGATGACGGCGGAGGAACCTCTTTTCCCGCTGGAGCCGAACTCGCGGAACGCAGATGCACTCATCACGAAGCACATGGCTTCTCACATGTTTCAATTCAGAGAGAGCCTCAATCAGCCAACTCGCGAAGAGTACCTCCTGGCGCTTGCTTGTGTACCGATCGTCTCACGAGGCTACAACCGGAATCCCGGTGCATGGTTGAAGAGAGAACGGGATATCCTGGATGAACGGTTCGGCGAGGCCAAGCGCGTCCGCAAGGCACCCAAGGCGGCACCCTCCCGAGTTCTCGCCACCCTTGCTGCCGCTCCCGCCCGTATCATCAAGAAGAAAGCTTCGACTCCTCAGGCGCCGCGCGCTCCCAGAGTCAAACGGGCAACACCCAAGACGACGCCGAGAGCCAAAGTGCTCGATTCGTTCGACGCTGCTTCCGTCACCTCTCCAAAGGTCCGCGTCATCGGTGCAAACCGGGATGATGCCGACTACAGATCGCTCCCGGACTACTGCCCACCGACATCGACGCTACCTAAGAACAATCCGAGAGCGCTCAAAGCCGAATGGGCCGGGAAGCTACTCGATCTGACCAACGATCCGGACCTGCATATGCTCCCCGAGGCGGAAATTCACCTGGCATCTACGTTGCGGCTCTCCGGTGCCACTTACCTTTGCAGTAAGAGGAGGATCTTCGAAGCCCGCCTTCACGCTCTTCGCATCGGGAAGGAGTTTCGGAAGACGGACGCTCAGCAGGCTTGTAAGATCGACGTCAACAAAGCCAGCAAGCTCTGGACGGCCTACGAGCGGGTTGGCTGGTTCAAGCGAGAGTATTTCGAACAGTACCTCCGATGAGAGCCGTTCCATGGAGGTGGAACATTTTGCGCAAGAAGCACGTTTTCTTTTTGCCATCGCTACAATCCCAACTTACGACAACGATCGATCCTTTCCTTGAATTTACAGCGGCTCTGGCACGAGCAATTTCCTTCCAATTGGCATCATCTCGGTGGGTTATCCTGGCATGGTCGGGTTGATTCCAGTAAGCAGGCATTGCTGGTTTCGCTGGTGACGCGGGTTCTTTACGGCTTAGCATGATGATGGTTTCGGCCTTTGGTGTTTTATGATTTTCGCATCAGGATCATGGTGGACTCTTCGGCGGTTTGGGCTTACGGAGTTCCGGCATGATGACACTCCTCTCAGATACCCCCAGTCCGAGCTTAGGCTTGGCTTACACCACTCCAGAATGAATTAAGATCGAGAGGGCACGATCAAGCGTGACCTTCTTGACTACTAGCTAGGATCGTTATAAATTACAAATTAAACAAGAAACGGTCAGAAGTCTCTCTGACTGGTGATATCATTGTTATTATATCCCAATGCTCCCGGCTTTCCATACAAAAACCTGCGTGAACAGACCCTACCACTAATTCTGCAGACTACCTGGTAAATGGTAAGAGTAAGGTACGTGTAGGTCCCTGAGAGTTACAAGCAATTCCTAGAATGTTGGCTCCTCAGTTTGCTCAGAACTTTTTGCAACTATTTTTTGAAAATCACACTCAAATTCAGTGTTTTGATGTTAAAATCACAATAAATAAATAGTTTGCATAAAACTGAATAGACAGTATAACTATATATATATAGATTTATTAACTGTTAAATTTTTATAGAAAAGTATAGAGAAATAACAATGTTATTGAGTAATCTTCATATATAAGTTTGA
>JAABUJ010002990.1_pt1 | contig 19716 bp, 19 predicted proteins | sample 5559131 | NCBI WGS metagenome assembly JAABUJ01 (sample SAMN10711875, study PRJNA513366) | rock metagenome | isolation source: Antarctica rocks | place: Antarctica: Victoria Land, Mt New Zealand nord | collected 2016-01-07 | reverse complement strand
TGAACCACCGGCAGAGGTGGCCTAGGCGCCACTTTATGCAAGTTATCACGCACTAACCCGGGCTCATAACCTGTTAAAAGGTGGCACCACACTAATAGCACAGCTATTGTGGGTTATATATCTAACAGACATAAATAATTAATAAAAAGTAAAGAATTTTATTAAATTGTGAGACAATAATAAGAGAAAAGAAATAATAGTTATTATAAGAGTTAACTGAGATAGAAAGACAGCAGAGAATATCACTACAGTAAGTGAGAAATTAGTGAAGAAAAAAGTTGTAAAGAAGAAAAATAAATTTAAATATTAAATATAAATTTATCTTCTTTCTTCATTGATTTTTAATGTCTTTGTTAATAAATATCAGAGAACAGCTACTATGATATATAAGAAGAATGCAGATCAATGTGTAAAGACTTTAAAGAATGTTAATTATACATTAAATGTTATTGTTGTTTATTATTGATGTAATGATAAAATATGCTTCAATTATGATTACTATTATTTTTTTTATAACAGCATTTATAAGATTCTCAATTCTGCAGCTATTTAAATGTGAGCAAAGACTATTAATAAAAGTAAAATAACAATTTATGCATTACTCATCAGCATAAAGATCATATTAGCTAATTAATTAAAAAAGAAAATCTTATTATTAATTATACTGTCTTTTTTCTTTTTCATGTTATCAATATTCACAATATCTTCATCATCTTATCTCATTCAAATTTACACTTTCTCATCAGCATCAGCATTAGCATCAGAAATCTTTATTTTTACAGTTTCTTTTAATAATGTTGAAGCTATATTAAAACTATTAACTTCATTAATTACAGCATTATAATATTTTTCTTCTTCTTTACAGTCTTTACAGTCTTCACAGTCTTTACATTACATTTTATACATCTTAATTCAATACTTTTCTTCTTTATTTTCTTCTTAACTGCTTTCTTCACAGTTCATATCTTCATTATCTTCACTATCTTCATCATCTTCATCACAAACTTTACAATCTTCATAAAAAACATATCTCATCACATTCTCATCAACACTGTCTGCAGTATTACTTGTCAGCAGTTTATTTAATTTAAGCATCAATTCTAAAACATAACTGCAGAATTTTTTTACTTAATTTGAGTGAAAACATTTTACTTTAAAGACATAGTTAATAAATTATTGTGATATTCTTTTAAAAAAGATATACAATTTACAGAGTATATAGCTGATCACTGAGCAGACATAAAGAGAGTTGAGCATTTTAGTTAATTTTAAATAATAATTAAAGAAAGTTTTACACTCATATTAGAAGAAAAGAAGACATATAATAATTATAAAAATTTATTTTATAGAGATTTATAATTTTAAGAAGAAGCAGAAAGCATTGTAAGTGTTAAAGATAATGAGAAATAATAATTAATTTATTATAACAATATATTTATATACAATTAATAAAGCTGTTTCAAAAATGTCTCTCTGAATTGTCTTTTATCTTATACTTTTATACAGTCATATAAATAAATGCTGAAAACTTATTCTTAAATTTCTTCATTAATGTTTTATATCTTCACATTCATATCTTTAGCTCACTAAACAACTTCTTGATAAAGTTATAGTCTGACAAATAGAGAGAAAGAAATGCAAAAATAATGTTAATTTTATAATACATAATTGTAAGCTTCTGTCATTAAGATTAACAATAGTAATAGCAAAAATACTTATATTAATATAAAGACTTATCTTTAAACAATGTATTTCATAATTATTTATACATAAAACACTGTATAACTCTAAAAATTACTTATACAAAGATAAGATCTTCTCTTAAATAAAAGTATTGAACATTTTTTTATTTATCTTTTTCTTATAGATTTTTTAAGCAATATAGCTGTCAATTATATATGCTGAAAGAATGCTGTAGTGCTTTTCTTTTTAAAAGAACTTCTTTGTAACTGCTTATTTCTTTATAATAATTTAGTCAAACTTTCTGTCTATAATATAAAGATTGACAGCACTTTTATTAATAAAAACTAATTAATTAACATGTTAATTACTTAACTGCATTATTTAGTTATTATAGATCTTTTAAGAACATTTAATAACTCATTTTTAACATTAAAAACTATTTTCTTAATAACAATAATAATAACAAAAAATGCTTATCTGTTTTCTTGATTAGTCAGCTCATTTAATGATGAGATTAACAGTATTAATGTTGATTTAAATTTCATATTTATATTAAATATATCTCTGTATCTTATTCAGATATGCTGTAAATTAATTTTTAAGAAAATTGAGTATTTTCTATATTAATTATTAATAAATTAAATCTTTCTCTTTAAATTAAGATCTATCTCTGTCATAGCAAATGTAAATAATCTTAATGTTCTTAATTTAAACAATTTAAATACAATGACTGACTCTTAATTTTATAGATTTCTTTACATTCTCTTAATATACTTTTAACTATATTCTATAATCTTCACTATAATCTTAAATGACATTTCACACTTTAAATTCATTTATATATTATCTTTAATGTTGTAATCAAGACTATGAGAATGTCTCATAGTGACAGTGATGATGATGATGTTGAGAAAGACAGTGAGATTGATTTTGTAAATGATGATTAGAAAGAAGAAAATTTAAACAGATTTTACTGTTTATTTTTTACAAATTCTTGCTATGTGCCCCTTGGAGCCAACATTCTAAGAATAGCTGTACTTCATCCAGTAGGTTGTGTGTACTTCTACAACACCAACAAGGACGACGATAATTCTTCCAACGCCGAATTGTCGAGATGCATTCGAGTCTGGTCCGCGCACAGAATGTCTTCGGCTTCTTCACGACGGTTGCCTTCTGTGTCGGCGCCCTGATCGCCGCATCCGTGCTCATCTCGCCGCGATCCCCGACTGCCAGCATCGAAGTGCGCAACGTCCAGGTGTAGGTTCCACACCATCAATCTCAATCTTTCTCTTCACCACTAGGCGCGGCAAGGATGGTAGATTCCATACAATAGCTGACTATCGGCCCTTCTACTTTATAGTGTTCGGGGGCGACCTCACTATTACTCGACCAAGAAGGAAGAATACGCGCATATACGATTCGACCTCGATGCCGGTACGTTGTCAAATCAGCTCTCTATCTAACAAAGGTCCTCGCTCAACTTTATAGATTACTCATCCCTCTTCGACTGGAACACCAAACAACTCTTCGTCTACGTGCTCGCCTCGTACCCAACCTCCTCGTCTTCCTCGTCCTCTTCCGACGCGCTCCAGCAACCCCTCTCACAATCCATAATCTGGGACGCCATCATCCCCTCCACCGCCCTATCTCAACCAAGTCCCTTCTCCTCCCTGTTCTCAAAGTTTACTTCCACGAAACGTACCTCCTCGACCAAATCCAAAACTCAGAAAGACAAGAACCAAAGCCAACCGGGGCTTATCCACCTCCGGAATCAGAAACCAAAGTATCAGATCTCCGATCCATCGGGACATCTGGCCGAGCGGGGAAACGTGACGTTGGAGGTAGGCTGGAATGTGCAGCCGTGGGTCGGGGCCTTGACGTGGACGCAGTGGGCCAATCCAGGGCTGGAGAGGTGGAGGTGGAAGGCATTGACCGGCGGCAGGAGTCAGGGGTTTGAATTTCCGCCTTTGAAAGGGGGAACGAAGAAGAAGGTTGGGACAGAGGGGGTTGTTGGGGGGAGCGGCAGTGGGGAGACACCGAAGGCGGGGGAGGCGAGCCCGATTGTTTGATCTTTGAGTTATCTTGATCGCTGGATTGGGTAAGCTGGAGATGGAAGAGGGATCGGGTTGTGATGCATTCGTTCTCCGTACCTGGAGACGTCTTTAGCCGGGTATGGCACCACGTCTCGTTGTATGGAGTACCACGGCATAGAATCCAAAGTATCAAACTAGTTCGGGTGAAGCAGGTCTGATCAGAATCCCTGAACGGGTACAGTATGGAGTGACTTCTCCATGATGGGCATTGCCATTTTCTAGGATCCTACCTAGTCGCACGACATATACTGTACCATCAAGCCTGAAATTGAGTTGCGTTGTTATGCTGCATCATACAACTGGCATAACCACTGATATGTGCACCTTACGTAATCATGGCTGTGTAGAGTCTATGGCGCACTGTCTTCGGTGGCTAAGTCAAGCATCTATTATTAATATTATTGTGTGGTAGCGTTATCTAAGCGAGCTTATGTAAGTCACCTTGCGAAGGAGTCCATTTATATCATCACCAGTCTCAACATCGATCCACCAAATATCATCACCCTTATCACTACCAGTATCTTTCGCTTTCGATCCAAGACATTCAGAATCCTGATACCTGAACCCTTCATACTTGACATCGTCACATCCCGACAAAACAGTCCGACAACAACATAAGCCAACTAGAAGCAAAAATGGCATCGGGCGCGGTTTCAGGCGTCCTCTTGGTCATCATCACCATCCTCCGTAAGTTTTCACTTTTCCTGCCCGCAGTCTATACATCTAGGCTGCTGCTCTCATCTGTTTTGAATGCGATGAATTCCCCTCTTCTCAAACTCGCTCGAGCGCACAAGCGTCGAGGACATACGCGCGTCGCTGCCTAAATGCATTCTCGAATCGAAGAGGCAGGAGTCGCCATGCTGACCTCTCGCACCTCGCAGTCCCACCCGTCGGCGTCTTCATGATCGCCGGCTGCGGCGCCGATCTCTTCATCAACATCATCCTCACGCTATTGGGGTCAGTCCAGTCCACTCCCTTCGACTCGCCTCGCCCCACCGCTGCGTGCAGCTTCCTCCCGTACTCATCTCGGCTCTCAACGCCATCATCGCTGACATTTTTTTTTTCAACAGGGTCTTCCCCGGCCACATCCACGCCTTCTACCTCGAGTTCGTCTACTTTGACCGTCGCGACCGCTCCCGTTCCGGCACCGTGATGGCGAGGCGCGCGCCCCTGGTCTTCAGCCAGAACATCCAGACCGGAGGCGCGCCGACGTATGGGACCACGGGTGGGTACTGATGATGGGTCAGTCCAGATCGCAAGAGGAGTTGGGATAGGGCGATGGAGGTGCTGGGGTCGCGTCGAAATTGGGTATCGATGCGATGGTGTTGGGCTTGATGATATCCACTTGTTGCGTTGATATTTCCGTGTACTGGTTTCGGTAGGATACGGATGGAGGTAATCACGGTTTCTGGGTTATGTTGTCTACCATTACGGTGTGGATTGAACTATAGGATCAAGTCTCAAATAAGAATTGGCTTTACTGCGTCTCAGCGAGCTAGTAGGGCTCTGAGTTGAATGCTCTAAGACGTGTGGCACGGGTAAATTCCGTACCTTCTCTTCTGCAACGATTCGTGTCTGATGGTACTTTGGTCTGAATTGAATACCATCCGTGCCATAAAATATCATGCCTACTCTTACCTTGGACGAAGAGCCGCACAACGTGGATTGTCATCCACGCCTCATTTTTGGTATACGACCTGAGGCTGAGGGATAGTGAAACTGGTCTAAAGAACATGGTCTGAAATAATATAGTACAACCCAAACCAAGACTAGCACCGGTCCAACCCGCTCATACCCATGTAAATCAATCCGCAGAACCAACGAAAGCCCACCATCAGCTCAACCTGAGCGCAAGAACAGGGCAAGAACGCCTCGAACGACGCCGTTATGATGATGATGATGATTCCGAATTGACGCTGGTCCGTGAATCCTGACTGGACTCGGTGGCGAGGGAGGTCGTGGCGTTGGCCGCGTTCGGTGATCGTCTTCGGGAGGAGCGTGTGGCAGAGTCCATCTGTCGCTTCGTATGTTGATGCATTACACTGTGCAAAGAAGCAATGTCAGCTACGGATCGAAGAAGGTTGAAAGAGGTCGATATGGCGTTGGGAGAGGGACATACCGAGCGTAGCTGTTCATGGCTTGCAGAGGATCATCGAGATTGTACTCGGTTTGAAAGTTTTGATGAGCAGCCACAGGCTCGTCGTATGCACCGTTCATGTAGACGGTAGTGGATGAAGCCATGGTATGAACAGAGGATGTGAATTGGGGTTCCGATCTCAGATGTATTTGTTGGAGGTTTGAGGTTTGAGGTTGGAGAGTGAGGAATGGTATGGTGGAGGATGGTGGTTGATCGTAGTAAACAGATGGTTTGGATGCTAATCTTGTGAAGGGAAAATCTGCTGAACCCCCAGAGATATATACAGTAGTCACGTCGGCAGTACGAATTGATCGACTGAAATCATCGTGCACTGCCTGCCATAGGGGTGACTTACAGTATCTCCTTGGACCCCCAATGATCTTGGCATGGAGGACACGCCAGCCTTGATCCGGAAATAGATTAACGGCTGGCAGTCTCTGGAAACGAAGCCCCCGGCACCACCACGGAGTGTAGCTCCCGACCAACCAGAGAGTGAGTGCATCCACCCCTTCCGTGGAGAGGAGTAGCCCAAAGGTTTTCAGGGTCCTCAGGGTTCCGTCATATTGCCATGCCTCTTTACCGAAAACGAGGAATCAACGAGGAGATTCAGCCGCAGTGACGTCGGATGATGTAGGCCCGAGTCGAAAGTACGTCATTGTGTCACCGTGCGCACGCTGATCAATGGGCCCGCCGGCGTCATCGGACTTCGAACTTGACTTCATCGTCGTCATCTCATTAGTCAGACACCCCTCGGAAAACGCTTTGTTCCATACCAAGTACCCGACAAACACCGTTATAAGGACGGGAGGTTACCGCGCATGTAGCCGTCCGAGGATGTACCGATGTAAGCAAAGCATCAAGCTCGAGCAGAAGGATAGCGAGGTCATGTCGAGCAGGTTACCTTACCTTCCGAGTACGTTACCTATAGTGTTGGGAATACCGTTGTCTTGTACCTTGCTGTAACTCCACGCCTTGCATAAAGAGGCGTTTCTGAGAAGAACTACCTTAGGTACTTCGTAGGGTGAACGAAAATAATGAGCAGTCGCGTCGTACTCGTAACTTACCATGGTTCAAGTCATGTCCGATGACGGAAGGGGCCGTTGCCCATTACCCTTAGGTAAGCCGCCTGCCTTCCAGGTTGCCTTAGCCCTGAGTGATGTCAGATTCCTACCTACCTTACTAGTGCTACTGATGCCAAGCATGTTATGCGCGCGCTTTCGTGATTGGTTCAGGTGTTTATGAGCAGCAGATATGAACATAAACGGATACACATAATTATGAACACTAACAGTACCATAGGGCTGCTGCTTACATAAGGCAAAGTCCTCACAACTTTCAACTTAAGCTAATCTGAAACCTCACCGACACGCTCGGGCTTCTGTCACACACAGCTCAATTCAATTTCGCATTTCGCATTTTCCTTTCCGTCTGTCTCTCAACAGCTTACTTCGTACCAGTACGAATACTTGTAGCCCGTAACTGGAAATCTCAAACTCAAAGCCGAGCGTACATCCTTTCCTTTCCTTTCCTTGGCTTCGCTGAATATAATATAGTAATTGGATCTGCTACTTCGTACTTGTTCGGATGAATGCGACAAGTTGCTCCATCCGAACGAGTCCCGTAGGACTGGGTGTGCGCTTTGCGCTTTGCGTTTCAAAATTGACCATCCGATGACTTGAAGCAACATTTGCGATGAACGCCGGAAGTGTCCATTCTCTCATCCAAAGCGGCAGACATGTATAGAGGACACATAAAGCCTCCGTCCCATGTCGAAGACCCTCTGCTCTTCTCACTTCGTTATGGTGAGATGTGATCATGATCAAGATGACATCTCATCCTTTTCCCTTCATCAGTCTCTTCGTCATCCTTGCCCTGGCGTACCTTGCAGAAGGTGTTCCTCCACGCCCGGCCATAGAGCAAATACAATACGTCAGTCTCCCACCCACGCAAAACATCCTTGATCGGATAAGTTACATCCCCACTGACCCACTTCCGCGCAGGGCTTCAACTGCCCAGATCTTCCGTCGCCGCACTGGGTCAATCGAGGCCGCTATCCCAGACTGTACTCTTTCTGCGCCCAGCGAGGGGCCTGCTTCTGCCGCCGGCGGGTGATGGACCAAGCCGTGCCCTTCCCACTCGATGCCACCGCAGCCACTGCTCTTACAATATTCTGCTCGGCCGAGGCTGAGGCGCGCCGGAATAACAATGCAGAGATCCTGTCTGGAATCGGCGTCTGTCACAAGACTTGTATGTGCTTTGGAGGTCCGTTGCGGGAGGGGAACAATTGGCTCGGGGAGCAGGATGATATGGAAGCGGCGTTTGCGCGGGTGGGCGGTCCGTAGAAAGGGAAACTGCTCCCTTGGTGCATCAAAAAGTGAGGTCACTTGCTGCGAGTCGTCTGGATCGTTGCTCTCGAGCCGGTTTCGTCCCCAGCATGATGCCAGAAGGAACGTCAGAGTTGGGGACTCGTCGAGATCTTACTTGCATCATGAAAATGTTTGACACTTTGAGTTATTGCTAGACCTAGAGTGGTTTCGCGTTGGTGTACAATTGCTCGATGTAGTTGTGCTTGCTCTCGAATTTTGGAGTGGCATCACTTACCATCCCGTTGACAGAGATCAGTGAGAATGAACGCAATGACATCTTGGGTATACAGGCTGTGGAGCAGTGTGACCTGTTGTTAGTAAGTACATGCTCAGGAGGGTTGAGAAGGGTAGACACAACCGTCCAAACAGTCAGCTTTCCATTCTCATCAACTGCACTGCACCTCTTGCTTTGATCTGATCGAGATGATGAATTCTTTAAGTGGTGGAACAGTAGGCAGCGGAGAGCCGTATGAAAAGAATGTGTGCGATTTTCACAGGGAAACCGGCGTGGACTACTTTGTAAGAAGCGTCCAAGTATTTATGCCATGCCTGGTGGGCTACCGATGTTGCCTTACATTGGGGCTTCGGTGGATCCGCACCCAACTTGTTGGGGTTTGAGGTTGTGAATCAAGCACCACGCCGTTCGTCAGCCTCGGGTCTCCTTGGTGTGAAGGCTATTTCTGCAGAGGTCGATACGCTGCCCTTTGGCCATTCGGCTATAATATTAATGCTGTAAGACCCGTGAGCAGCGTCAATAGGCATGATTTTCCCAGATGCGAGATATTGCGGACTGAAGAGATTCCGACCATTTCGAAACAGGAGTAGCCACCATCCAGGGATTCCATCAAAAAGCGTGACTGACTCTGATAGCTTTCAGGAAGGCAGTGCTTCTATTCCAGACTTAGGCCACCAGAGCTGTAACCTTTCCGCTTGATGAGGGGAGCGTCCACAACCCTGTACGTGGTCAGTTGGGAGGCTGAGAATCTAGAACTCAGGCCATCAGAGTTATGCCTTTTCCGCCAATTTTGGAGACTGGCATACTATCACTAAGCGTGAGACGCATGTGTATGCGGCCAGTTGGGGTGCCAAGAATTCATCCGGTAGCGTGAGAAGTCTATTTCCTTGGCCAGAGAGTCGCTGAGAGTCCATCGAGGACTGGGGCAAGTCCTTCCATTTGCCCAGATCGGACGCCGAGAGTAGTGTGACAGATTTATATATAGGGCCAGATGGGAAAGATGTCGTTGCTCACTCATGCCACTAGTTAAAGAATTATCATTTCCCCAAATGGGGTGCTATCATTCCAGGTATATGTGGAAAGCCGGTGAAAGCGTTGACACTGTAATCTGACTCGGGAGACGTTAGGGGCAGGGGAGAGAAATGACAATGCAACTGTAAATTATTCCAAATACTCCTCTCCTCAACATTGGTATCCAGCTAGAAAGTGCACTCTAGAGAGCTTGAAAAACCGCTCAGAGTAAAAGGTTCGGCGAAGGACGTTCGTAAGGGCGTCACATTTGTTAACGATACAGCCTGTTCTCCAACGAAGCATATCTCTAAAGGCAACCGTTTACACATAGCCTGCACTGGTTAGCCACGACCGTTCGAGTTAACAATTTGCGGAACGCACCTTTTCTCGCTCCCTGGAAGAAGAACCTGACAGTAAACACCTGTAAACCAGCCATTGTAGCCATCATCAAGCTCTCGATGACACTAAAGTTGAAGATCCTCCTCTCCGTGCTGCGAACCGTACTGAAATTGCGGTTCTCCCTCGTGCGAAAGTACTTTTGGTTGCGGTTGATGGTCGAGAGCTGGCCGGACAGCTTGAAAATCGACTCTTCGAGCGCGGAGGTCTGTTCCGGCGACGTGCCTTGTTTGGAGGGGAGCTGAGCGCGCTGCTCGTTCTCGACCTGGTGCAAGGGAATGGCTCAGCATCCAGACAGGAAGGTGGGTATGAGGGATGAAATATCCGCAAGCCGTACCGCTATCTCGAAGTCCACCATCTTCTCGGCGAAGGTGGACATCTCGTTGTTGAAGCAGAAGCGGTACTCCCCGACTTCGTTGGCCGTGAAGACGAAATCGCCTTGTCGCTCCTTGGACCCGTCCATGATCTTCTTCTCGTTGGGCCCGACCACCGAGTAGTCGACGTCGAACGAACCGCCCGTTTGCACCTTTTCGCGATGATTCGTCAGTAAGACACCGCCATCGTTCTCGAGTAGCGGCAATCATACGGCGAAGTAAAATGCGATCTTTGCACCCTTCTGCGTGACGGAGGTGAAGAAACAAGCCTTCTCGTTCGGGGCAAGTTTATATGTGAGAGCGGTCGCCGATACCGCCGATATCAGATAGGCCAACGCGCCACATAGCAACAGTGAAAGTTGCATATTGGGCTATAGCGATATGTAGTGTTTTGCTCTCAGTTGTAATGATATGTCGAGTTGGAGGACAATCTTCTTGTTAAAAGAGCCACGCGAACTAGAGTCGCATACCTTCCCCTGTAGTCTTGGCAAACACCTACAAGTACAGGTAGACCTACCAGATACGTCAAGTAGGTAGACAGATATTTTTATATTGGCTAAGAACTTGGAAAGTGCGCATCAGAACAACAGAAGAAGTGTCAGAAGCATACAAGACTCAGCCATACTGTGTAAATCTATACAGTACGTCCATCCAGATGCGCCCCACGTCCGGATGATATCTCTACCTATGCCTCTTTCAACTCCATGCAAGCAGTAGAATCGAAGACTGCCAGCCCAGCAATGCCGTCCTTACCGTATGAATATCGAATCACCCCGATTCCAGAAGCTCCGCGTTTTATTTACATGATCTAGGCCCAGAAGGTCATCACTGGCAGTCGCAACCTCGGAGAGGATATCATCTAACAGCTGTCAGCAGCCGCCGGGTTTAGACACTGAAAAGGGCCACACATACCATCATTGAGATAGATTGGCTTGGAGTAGGTGGAGCGCTGTACGACAGCAATTTTAATCTTCTCGAATTGTTTACCCTTGATGCCCGTCCGCTTCGATAATCGTTCTTTTGTCTCCTTGAAAAGCTCGCCCTGGACCGAATCAGCGCACGCTGCAGATACGTGTGTGCGGAGGTAGACTTACCGGTTTCACCAAGAACTTGAACGGCACACCGTGAGGCTTGTTGGGCTCTTTGTCGAAGTGAAAGGCGTGGATGGCCCTATCGTCCTTGTCCGCATTTTGCTCCTCTTCTGGTATTCTTTCGGCGTACAAGGTCACGAATTCATTGACACTCGCCACGCTATAGTCCTCGCTGAGTTCTTTGTGAATCTTGCCGCCGTGCGCTTCGTAGATCCGGGTATTCCGTATCGTCTCATCATCAAGGTTAGCCTTTTTCTGTAACAAAGCTAACAGATCGGACATGACGCCGTTCTTGGCCACAAGGATTTCGAAGGTTTCCTGTCGCTCAGTCAATTAGACGTCTTCCGGTTGCAAGAGATTCTCAAATCGGGAATTGCTCACCTCTTTGGTCACCCCTTCGCTGACCCAGGTGATTTTGAGGGGCTTCTTTGTCTCTAGCTCACTGAGACTCAGGTCTAGGACCTCGAAGAAAAGTGCGTTTGACGACTGCGTATTGCTTCCATACGTACTGTAGGGAGGGGTGAAGATCTGTTGGAGTGTTTGGTTGTTGTTACGTTTGACGATGGCTTTAGGCTTGCCGTTCGTGGAGTTCACGGTGGAGAACCGAATATGGGTTGGGTCGACCTTCAGGTGCTCGCCGACCTTTGAAGAGAATTGATCATATGACATCTTTTTGTTGAGAGTAATTTCGAAGCTGTCGTCCTCGGCATCCTTGACGATCACTTTGGGGCAGAATTTGACGTTGATCCGGTTTAGCAGGTAATCGTAAAAGTCCTTGGCATCCGTATAACCGCCAACTCCTGCAGACACGGATGCCCTGAAGACCAATTAGCGTACGACACATTATCAATGTCGTCCTGCTTACCCTTTCTCTGATGTTGACTTTTGGAAACAAATGATGTCTCCGTCTTGGATCTCGGCTTGCTGCAGTGTTTGCTTCGGCTTCAATGGTTCGATCATGGAATGCTTAATCTCCTGCCTTGCGGTCAGACTTGTCGACAGTTGACGACAATATGCTTACCTCGTAAAGGCTCACTTGCGTTCCTTGCGACCAACCCATGAGCTTTTGTATGAGTGATATCAAGTCACTGACTTTCGAGTGTCTCCGAATGTAGAGGTGACCAGCGCCCTTCAGAGTCTGTGACTCTGGATCGAAGTGTTTCACAAAGACGAGGATAAGGGCATTGTTGTTGGTCTGTGGCTGCATGTCTGGCCACACAGCCTTGCCATCTTCCATGGTTTCGGCAACTTCGACCCATAAGCGGAAAGCGAGATGTCTAGTGCCGAACTTGTTGTGGGCTTCTTCTACGGTCATCTCGGGGTCCATGAGCGGCTGATCCGGTCTGATGGTCTTGTTCTGTCGGTTGACCATGACCCATAGCCGAATCCGCTCAGGCTCTTCCCCGTGCTCCTCCGCGACAGTCCTCGAGAAGTCGCCAACAGTGGTTGTTCTCAAGATACGGTAAACCTTCGGGGCAGCGGGGTTGCCAGGCTCTGCCTCCCAGGGAGAAAGATCGAAACCTTGATGGGCCTTGAAATTGTCATCAGTGACGAGGCAAGCGTTCAAGTAAAGATGTTGCTCCTCGCGTTCTTTTCTCTTCTGCTCCAGCAAGGCCCTTTCGGCTGCAAGTCGTTGGCCTGCAGAGAGGTCAGGAAAATCTTATGACTGGAACGATTGGGGTACAAACCGACATGCTGAGGTATATCTCCCTTGGTGACTTCTAGGAGTATATCATCTACCCTTGTTTGCCTTATGTAAACCAGCATGTAAGCGCTCATCGAGCGTTTTGTTGAGAGCGTCCGCGTGTACGGGTTACGGACACCCGTGTTACCATTCGTCAACTTGTAATCGCCTCCGAAGTTTTCCTCCAGTGCTTCCTTGAGCGTAGCCCTCGTGACCCTGTCGTCATCGAATTTGTAAAAGTGTCCGTCTTTAGTTGGCTTAAGGAATGCGTAGTAGTGACCTGCGTTGAAATCTCCACTATGCACTAGAACTCCATGAAGCTGATAGAGGTACGACTCCGATTTGTCGGCGTCGGCGGAGAGGTATGGAGATGCATCAAAGACTTCAGGGAATTCGTAGCGATCATTGACTTTCATCATTGCATCACGGTTGACGTCGTACTCGAAGCGCTTTAGCTGGAGATGCAGTACTTGAGGGAAGCTCTCGAAAATGACCCCTTTCTTCGCATCTTGCAACCCGTAGCCTTCAGCGAAGTACTTGTTCTCACCATCCATCGTCTCTACTTGGACGTAGTCCCGAAGGCTGTCGTCCAGGTTCTTGTTGCCGCTCACGTTAAGCTGAATGTCCCAGAAGTCTTCCACCCTCGAAGACTCGTACTCGACGTTAATGCATGAGATGTACGTCTTCATCTTGCCGACAAACATCTTTGCCAGAGCATTCTCAGCTTCAGTACCCTTCATACGCTCTTCCATTCGTTCCATCAATATGCGAGAGAGTTCCTGGACATCTTGCTGTTCGAAGATATGTTTGGTTTCCCACCCGAATGAGGCGGTCAGTTCCTGCGTCGACACAGCAGTGCTGTTGGTTTGCAGTAAATAAAAGAGCCTTTGCAAGGCGTATGCACTGTTCGTCCGCTCGGCTTGTTGCTCTGTGGGTATTTGATAGATGGCCTGCATATGGTTAGTAAACCTTGACGAAGATTGAATGAGGAACCGTACGTACCTTGCGGAACGCATTTGTAAAATACAATGATTGTAGTAAAGAGTTGAGATAGCAGGTCGCCCCTTGGTTCTTTAGTCCCACCATACCCGTTTCTTTCTTGGAGTCGTAACTGATTGCGCGTTAGCGACGGTGCGCAGGTGGGGAGACGGTGTCCACAAACTTTATGAAGTTGTGCCATAAAACCCCTGTTGGATCTTTGAGGATACGCAAATAGGCGGTCACATTGACTGCGTTGTTCTCGACTAACGGTCTACTTCGATCTTCCCATGTGGGTGCGAACAGCTTCCGTAACTCAGCAAATCTGGTGAAGCCCCAGTCTCCCTCTTCGGCGTTGAACCGATGATTGGCAGCTACAGCGGATACCCATTAGTTCCAGGACAGCTTTCAGCAGTTGGAGACCCTACAGTGTTGTACGTAGATCGAGGGATCGTTTGGATTCCATAATACCAGGGCAAATTGCACGCATGCGTACCAATCATCCGGCGGTTTATCCTCATGGCCTTGCTCTAGGTAGAAAGATGCGTATTCAACGTTGTTGCCGTACGGGAAGAATAGCACCCGCCTTTGGTTGCATCAGCATGCCACAACGTTCGTGCTCTTAAACAGCAAATGCCCAAGCGAATCGGGGTACCCACCATGGATGACCGCCACACTGAAACGTTGGCCCACGTTCCTTTTTCGCCATATTCCGCCAACCTTCGATCTTCCATGTGAAGACAGCTTCAGTCTCCGTCTCTTGATCTGACGCCAGTTCGGAGAAGATCCGTGCTTTCATCGCCTCATCTACCCAGAAACGCAGTCAGTCTTCCCGCCACCAGGTCCAAAATCCGGGGTGTATCAGATCGAACATACAGTCGTCTGCGAGCTGCTCCAGGTCGGAGTCATCCACCGAGCCGTCCGGGGATATGACGGCGACTTCTTGCTTCTCGTCGACTTCCTCGAGGTGGTCCACAAGCATGGCGTCGCCCGTAAGCTGCATACCGATCAAGCGGGAATCCAAGTCAGCCACGCCTTCATCCTCGTCACTTGGGTTGTTGGCCATTGTTTTGAAGACGTTTGTAGCTTACAGCATCCATCATCTCAAAGGGTACGAGTAGGTTAGATATAATTCAAGAAGAGTGGCGGCCGCGGGGCGGCGGAACTTTCCAGCGCAACGGTCTCAAGTGGTATGTACAAATGAGGTACAAAGCGGTGGGGGAATGGCCTTCTAAGGTAGATAAATGGGACTTCTTTCTTGGTAGAGAGAAGACAAAAACAATTCCGTCGCAGGAGTAAGATAATCAATTGTTGTTGGCAGGATAGGATCTACTACTAAGTTATTCCCTTCCGGTCTAGCAGTTGCGGCAAAATTGTGTACGTAAGTGAAGTTGGTCAATTGTCCCGGTCAGAAGTAGTCAGTCAGTCACCTTTGCTACCTTCCAGTGTACAGTGCCGGTGGAAATTCTGGGCCATCCACAAATCCACATCAAAAACAGCCCCACAACCATCATGACTGCTTCTTAAACTTCAGCAATGCCTCACCCATTGTCTGAGTACACTAGGGGCCTCATCAACAGTCAATTGATCTGTGAAATGTCAATTTCATCAATTCATGAGGACACAGAGATGTCTATTTGACAAATTTGAAGAATGCAAATGAACTGATGAGTATAAGAATCATTCAAGACCTTTAAACTTAAAAGAAGAGATCAATTTAGAGCTCTGATCTTAACAATGAAAGAGATACTGACTGAATATCTTAAAAAAAGATTCTGAGTTTACTGTAATGAGATAAGATGATTTCTTTAAGACAAATTTAAGATTGATGTCAAGCTTAAAACATTGTCTGATGTTCTGAAGAGAATGAGACATACATAAAAGATGATGAAGATCTTTGTTGTATGATTCAATGACTAATATTTGTAATTTTAATAGCTACAACAGAAAGTCACTCAACAAGATGATGATCTACATGCAGAATGACTTGTTTAGCTAATTAATTGAACTGCAGATCAGCTTGTCTTTGTTGATGAGTCAGCTGCAAATGAATGAAATAAGAATTAAAAGTTTGAATAATTATGTTGTAAAGTGAGAATCTTAATGTCAATCTTATTAAAATGAAGTGAATGATGAAGTGTACTGTCAGCATACACTGTCAAAGAATACATGACATAAACAGTCAGACAGAGCTCTATAACAGAAGTTTTATTTAACTTCTTTATATAAAATTATGTTTTTTCAGAGTGCAGTTCTTTTTTAAAGTCATAATCTGTTCTAATCATAAACAATGTCTCTATACATCACTTTAAGATATGTCTACTGATCTCTCTGTGTTTAGTTACTAACATATTACTAAAAATTAATCAATATATACACTGAAACTAATGTAAAGCTTATTTTTCTTTTTTTTTACTTCTCTAACTACAATTTTATTGAACAGTTCTTTGTTATTCTTAAGCAGTGAATGCAGTGACATGAAGATCTTGTGAAGAAGTATAAGAATAACTTTAAGAAATTTATATGATTAACAGTGAAGAAATATAACAGTAATAAACATTCTGAGGCACATTTTTGAAGTGCATATATTGAAATGAAGTTAATAGTCACTGATAATGACTATGAATTTTAGATTAGACAGATTTAGAAGATAAAAACATATAAATTAAATATTATTTAATACTTTAGAAACTTCACAACTGCTATTAAGTGCATTAATGAGTCTGCAGCATCAGTTATTTTTATCTGTTTTATCTATTTTATTTATTTCACTTTATTCTTCATATCTTTTACAATTCTCTTCTTTGCTCACTCTCTAATTCTTTTCTTTAGCTGCTTTTCTAATTTTAAAAAAATGTTTAAGTTTCTTCAATCTTAAATCTCTGTCTTTCTTATCTGCTTTACATTATACAGTTAATTTTACAGCTATTTATATGCATTCTTCAGCAACACTGAATACTTCAGAATCTGTTTCTTAAATCATTTTATATATTAATATAGAAGCTTCATTAATTCTGTATTGTCACTGCTGACAGGACTGCTTTTCTTTTTATGAAAAAGAGATTGATGTAAAGATGATTATTGTAAAAACTGTGAAGCAGACTTTAAAGAAGGTGAAGAAGATAGCTGAGATGAGAGTGAATGAGATGAATGCATTAAATAATGCATTTGATATTGTAAAGAAGACAGAGAAGATGAAGAAGACAGAGTAGCATAAGAATGTTGATAAGAATGCTGATAAGAATGCTGATATGATGATGAAAATAGATAAGATAAAAAAGAAAATATATATAATAATGAGTACTGTTACAGACTCTGCATAAGCATTGATGACATTAAGAATATTGATGAGATCTGTTTTATGTGAACATGAATAGATGCAAAGACTGAGAATAATATGAAGAGTAAAGAAGATTGTGAAGAAGACTATAGAGCAGATGATGAAGTCTTTTTTAAAGAAGATAAAGAAGATTGATCAAGCATGTGAAGAACTTGAAGAAAAGAACTTAAAATGATGACATTTTTATTGCTGATGACTTTATTTCAGACAGTGAAATGATTGAAATTCAGAGCATAATGCTTTTCTTTTAACATTAAGTACTTTCTTTTCTTATTCTTGCACTCTGCATTGTCACAGTGTCACTAACAAATCAGATATTTTACATAATTATTCAGTTTTAATTTCAGCTTCTCTTACTTCTTCATAACTGTTCAGTTCTTCTCTGTAGCTGTTTACTGTATCAATTAGTATAGACACTTTACAGAAAACAATTGATTTACTTTTTTCTTCTATAAAAAGACTATCTTTTCTTTTAAGAACTTCAAATCATTACTATCTATAAAGTTATCTTGAATAAATCTTAAGACTGTCTTCTATACAAATTTAATATTAACAGTTATCTAAATGTTCTTCTTCTTATTCTTATATCAGATCAGAAAAATAATCTTTAAATTGATTTATCTTTCTTTATTAACATTCTTTAAATTCAAGATCAAAGTGTTCTGTTTTTTAATTTCATCAGCTAACAGTCATGCCTTAATCTGCTATTGTTGCACTCAATAACTTTTAGATTGAATCTTTTCTTTTAATTTGATCTGCTCATTTATCAAAAATGCTGAGTAATTGAAACTGATGAGATTTATCATTTTACTCTTGTCAGAGAGACTTTTCTTGTCAAGAAAGACAGTTTAATGAATTAAAAACATAAATAGAGCTTTAATTGAAGTCTTTTTTCTTATTAAATTAACACTGTCAATGTCTTCAAATTCACTGACATCAATGTTCTTGACATTCTGAGATAAAGAAAGTGTGAAAGAATGTTTAAGGCCTTTTAGATACAGTTTTAATGAAGATCTTGTCTTAATATTCTTTCTTTTACTCTTTGACATTGAGACTGTCATTATAGGGCTTTGAAGATGTTAATTGATCTTGTGAGTGTGTGATTTTGTGAATGAATACAGAAGTGGCAGGTTTTACTAGAAAAACAGGTGTGTTTTTTGCTTATGGTGTGGATGGCCCAGAATTTCCACCAGCACTGTATACCAATCTTAGTCCCGGTTGGTACAGGATGTAGGAGTTGAACATTGAATACAATATGCTATGAGGTGTTGCATTCGATCCAATGCATGACTACAATAATAAGAAAATAATCAGAAATTCCATAAGAAAAGAATGACACCGTACCTTGGGTATGACCACGAGGTATCACTAAGGTAAACCGGGGAGCTGCTGCTGACTAAGATTATTGGTACGCAGAACATCTATACTATACTATACAACGACAACTTCCAAGACTTTAACCGATTGGCTCTCATAATTTGCACACACGTGACTTCGCTGTGCCAGAACCCACTCGTCTGTTGCTACAAGACCTGCATGTGGGGGACGAGTGGGACGAGACACTCAGGGCACGTCCCCCATTGACTCATGACTGCCATATCTCCTCTATATAAAGCCCCTCCACGGTGACAGAAATTCCTGTCTCTCAATCTTCGTATGGACTCTGTGGAATGTTTAAGCACAGAGGACGGAGGGTGAGAGCCGTCCACGTCCACGCAGCTTGCCTGCATCAATGCCGCTTCCTGAACGCGAAACCCACTCTGCCTCCATGGAGACCGGCGCAGGTGCTTGATGAGTACGTTCGCTCTGCCAACCCCACTTATCCTGCTGTTAATCCCCTTTTCCAGAGCTGATTGTGTTGGCAGATGGGTTCAGCGAGAAGCAAGGCCGATCAGCTTGCGTCAATTGACCTTCTTCGGCCGAACCCTGACGGAAAATCGCCTGATCAGCTCTGCCAACTATGTGCGGACTGAGTTGCCGACAAGGTCTCACGTTCTCCTAATCGTGGTACCCCGAACGCAGCTAAAGCCATACGAAACACAGGATTGCCCACCGTCTTCGTGACATGCAAACGCTGCCCTACGTCGTTGTCACAAATCCCCACATGTCCCACGTCTACGAATTATATTACAAAGCTTTCGAGACCCTGCGTCGCGTTCGAGAGATCAAGACGGTTGAGGATAACGAAAGCTATTGCAAAGCCATCAGCGATACGTTGCGAGAGCATTTGACCGTCATCCCGCGATTGGCCATGGGGGTACTCGAGTGTCAGGACCTGATGCGTCCCGCAGAAATGGACAAGTTCATGAACACTCTTCTGCGATCTGT
>JAABUJ010002989.1_pt1 | contig 19723 bp, 20 predicted proteins | sample 5559131 | NCBI WGS metagenome assembly JAABUJ01 (sample SAMN10711875, study PRJNA513366) | rock metagenome | isolation source: Antarctica rocks | place: Antarctica: Victoria Land, Mt New Zealand nord | collected 2016-01-07 | reverse complement strand
GTCCACGGCGGCCAGCGCTCACCAGGCGGCCAAGTGGCTTGCCGCCAGCGACCTCCTTAGTCATTTCAGCCTTGCGCGGCAAATCACCCAGGAGGATACCTCAGGCTATGGTGGCCTTGCATACCTGAATGCCTGGACGGAAGTTCATTGAACCAGAGTAGGTTCAATGAACGCAGAGAGATCACCCACTGATTAGTGGAAGCAAATGTTCAAGAGGCAGACTAACCACAGGTGCATCAGCACACACAAAAGGCAGTGGCAATAAGTCAGCACCTTGCCTGCGGGGCGCCCACAAGGCAGAACTAAGGTTTTCCATTTTGGTTTTTCCTTTGCAAAGGCGATTCGCCCTCATAGACCTAGATAGGGACTGAATAGGGAGTTAATAGAACAAATAATAATAATATAAGTACTTTGAGCTGATATTTATGTCTTTAATCATAGAGACTGAATTAACAGAGATTATAATGTAAGCATTAAATAATAAGATATTAAAATTAAATAACATATTAAATTGAGTTTTATACTAAATATTATTACAACTACTCTCACTGCTGCTCTCACTGTACAACTTATATCTGAACAGCAGAAGACATTTAAGAATCTTTAAACACTTTATTACAGTGATGCTGCAGAAGCTTAATAAAGAAGATTATCAGCAGTTTAAAATATATTAATTAATGATATTTCTAAACATTATAAGCAAGGCTTTAAAGTCTATGATGACACACAAAATAAGCTATATGACAGAGATTTATTAATTGCTACTTAAAACATTGCTGAGAGATTAAAAGATTGTATTTACTAGGCTGAGTATAGAGTCAGGTCAGGTTAAAAAAAAGTGTACTTAATCTAAACCTGCACTAGAATCTGAGTTAGATCAGGTCAGATTTATATACAGATTAACTCTATCTACAATCTGTGTGAATATCTGCATGCAGGTAAGACTAGCCATTATGAGTAAGGTCAGGGCTAGAGTTCAAAAATGCAGAAGCTTATTGATATATTAGTCATAATAAATTACATCTTAACTAGTCATATAGGGATAAATTACACAGTCACAAGATATATTACTGAATAAGTTACGAAAATCATGACTTTTTGCAAAGGTGCGTGTTAGAAATACACATTAGTAAGCATGTGTATGTGCTTACTAAGCGCATACACATGCTTACTAAGACTATATATAACTCACAAAAAACCTATAACTCTATACAGATCAGGTCAGGTTAATTTACACCTGACCTAACTGAATAAAAGTTAGTTTAACTTAACTCAATACCTGAACTTAACTCTGACCCATGTGACCTATAGGCAACTTACACACTCAGTTTAGTATTTACAAAGTAGACAATTCATACATTGCTGAAGCAGATTTACAGAGTATGAGAATTAAGCATGTTAATTACATTATTATTAATGCTGAATGTATTAAAAATCTTTAATAATGTCTTTTACAAAAAATTACTTTACAATCTCTGAAAATGCTGTCTATCACTGAAGATAGTGAACTGAATAGAAGACTTTCTGAGAAAAAGAACATTAACAATAAAGCTGTTAAAATATAAGTTAAAGAGCTTTGTCATTTATATAAATATATTTTAAAGTTTATCATTATCATTCATTCTATATCTATTCTACAATGCTGACATGTTAAATCTAGTCAATGACTTACAGCTTTAAGTCACAGCAGTGAGTTAAATTGATGATGTAAACATTATAGTGACAGAAAAGTCAGCAGAGAAGAACTGCATTATTTTATATATAATGTACAGCTGCACAGAGCAATAAACTTAAAAATATGTCTTTATCTTTGTTTCAGTTAAATATAAGTTTATTTACTTCACAAACTGCTTTATAAAACATAATACAACAGTGAAGTTAATTTTAAATATATATACAATATAGACATTATCAATGTACAGAGTGCTGAGAGTCATCTTAAATTTACATTTAAAATGAAATGCACATATATAATACATTCAGATCTGAGTCACAACAAGTTTTAGAGATTTAGCAGTGCTGACAGACTTTATATAAAGTTTTAAATTTAAAAATTTATAAAGACTTTATATGACAGTGATGCTGCTGCAGATTCTGTATTGCTGCTTAGTTTGATACAGTTTAGACAGTGAGTACAGAATAATTATACAACAGAAATAAATTTTTTAAAAATTAACAATTATATAATAATGAATAGAAGTCATTATAATGAAGATCTTTTACATAACAGTAAGCTCAGTACTAAATATGAAACTCTTTCTTTTCTTAATGAAACAGCAGCTAAAGAAGACACTGAGAAAGTTTATGCTTTATATTGTTACTGCATTAATTTATATTTTAATGAAGAAAATCAGATCTGACTTTATAAAAAAGCTTTACTGAAAGAGTTCACTAAAATGTCTGTAACTCTGCTATAAGATGCAGATATAACTCTTATTAAAAGTTAACTTAAAATTCAGAATGCTCTACATTGTATTATTATGATGAAATAGCTTAACTATTCACATAAATAATAATGTAAATGAAGCTGTCTGCAGACATGATATTAACAAACTTTATAGAAACTGAAAGATGTTGAATATTTATATAAATGATAGTGACATTAAGAATCAGATAAATGTAATGACAGTGACATTAAAAAGAGATCTGAAATGCATAATGTATATAAATATAGATAAGACATTCATAGTGTATATGATGAAGCTACAGAGTCTGACTATGACAATAAGCATAATAAATGTAATAAAAATGATGAAATTAAAGCTTTAAACAGTGAACATATACATAGATAATTAAGCAGCAATTTGATTAGCTATTAAATTAGATATACAGTTAGATCAGTACTTATTGCAGTACATAATGAAGAAAATAGATAATTTATGAAGTTAAAAGATTCAGATATGAATCTGATGAATATTAATGCATATAGAGATATCAGAAAATGAATAAATAGATAGAGTGATTAAGACAGTAATTTAGATCAGAGATTTATACATTGAGAAAGAATAAATTATAAAGATTTGACATTTAATTATTATCTGTAAGACAAGGCTTTGTCAGCAAGTAGCAAAAGAATGAGTCAATAATTAAAAGAATGAAACAGTGAGATGAGTTATATTTAGCATGAAGCAACAGTCAGATAGAAGAATGTTAAATAAATATACAGAATTTTACTGATTTATAAGCTTTCTCATTATTCAGTTATGCATAAAGAAGATTGACATAATTTATTATTTTTATATTATAAATTAAGCAGACTCTTTACAATGCTTATATAATCTGAGCATTTAGACTGTTTATTATGTGCTGATGAAATGTTTATGAATTTAAGATTTAAGAAAGAAACTATTAAGATGAATTAACAATATAAAGAAGATTTTATGAGACTCAGTATTAGTTAAAGTAATTATTATATTTATATTATAAAGCAATCTTTTAAGACAATTTCAGACTATAAAAGAGACATTAGAAGATTTAACATTCTTAGATGTAGTCTGAAATAGAAAATTCAATAATTATATACTTTAGATTACAGAAAAGATAATTAATTATTTATAGCAACATTTATTCTTTATTGATGACAGCTGAAGAGAGACATTAACATTAAATCATAAGAAAAGAAGATTAATAAGCATTAGAATTAAGAAAAACATGAGAAGTTATAGAAAGCAAAGTCAGAATTTGTATTAATTAGCTAGATTATGAGATGACAGTGATGATGACAGTGAGATAGTAATGAAGATAAGATCAGTATGTGCTAATCATTTGTAGTTACACAGTGTATGGCAGCCTAGGCAGCCTCAATCATCTATGAATCAATCAATCAATCATCAATCAATCAATCATGGACCTCAATGACAGCAAGGAGGATAACAAGTTAAGATGTGAGACTTTTGCCAATTAGTGACGAGACTTAAGGGTGATTGCACAGTACCTTTGTGAGATCCTTACAATGGCAAGTAGCGCTTTCATGCATGGTGCTTTCTGGTTAAGAAGAGTACCGTGTTAAGTTGCCCTGCTTAAGCCAGAAGTGAGGTGAGCTAGTCACAAGCATAGTGGAAGAGCAACAACCACCAACTTTGCGCTTGAATTCACTCTCCCAACACAAGCTAAGGTAAACGCAAGTTCTCGTCACTTACAACAGAGCAATCGCCACAGATGTGATCCAGAACGAATTTCCGGAAACCACCCCTGAGTACAACCCGATATCGCAGACACGCGCTCTTTAGCAACAATGGCAACCCAGACTCCTCTTTCCATACAAGACACGACTAAGCTGCGCGCTGAACTGCGCGAGACCATGAACGAGAAGTCCAGGCTAGACGACCTTGAAAGCAATCTTGAGCGCGCCAGATCAAAAGAGGATGACGAGCGAACCAAAAAGAGGAAGCAGGAGGATGCCGACATTGTACGCAAAAGGGAGGTTGCGGACAAAATACGTGAAGCGCGTCAGGAGGAACTCTGTGAGCGTGAGGCTGTAAGGTTCCAGGTGAGTGCCAGGCTCAATGATATCAGATGACTGACTTCCTCAGGCCATCAGAACGAAGCTCAAGGCGTGCAAACTACTTACCGACAGTCCTTATTCGACACCTCTTGCCGGACCTAGTGTACGTTCGCGTGATGAGTTTGAGGACTCCAACTTGGCCATGTCTTCGAGCAACTCCAGGAAACACGGTACGCACAAACGTCCCAGAACTAGCGGAGCTTGTCCCACGACAGCGCTCCCTCAGCCACTTGTGAGCGACAATAACAACGCAAGCCTACAAGATAAGAAGCGTGTGTCGCCACGGAAGGGGATAAAAGCCGAAGGGACCGACTCTCAAGCTAGCTTGACGAGAAGCTTGCAAGATATGGTTCCCTTGCCGCAGCTCCAGACCCTCCCCCCTGTCGATCATGCCGGCGATCTTCCTGCCTTTACGGCCATGCCGCGTTTCACTCGCAAATTCATTTCGGAATATATTGGTGGCAGTATTTCCGAGTGTGGTATCATACCCGACAAGAAGGCTGTTCAGATTGTCAAGTGTGACGAATATCTTGTTCTCAACCCCTCCCTTAACCCGTATATTCCATCCGCACCTGGACAGCACCTTTGCCTTCTTGGACCTACAATCCTCCCCGACCATCGAAAGTGAGCTGAATCAACGAAGGGTTTTCCCAGTCTTCCTCTCTACCAGCGAAGCATGTTGGCAGTACTCCGGACATTATGCAGAGTCGATCATAGCAGCGAGGATCAAAGAGTGTATACAGAAGCAACTTGTCTCCGAAGCAATGCTTGACAAGTGGGCTGGGAGCCTCTTCGAAACAAAGCACAAATTAACGGATTTCGGGTTGATAGCTTTATTGACGTCTGGCCTCTATAGTGACTCTGAAAAGTGGGACACCATTACCAAGGAGAAGGTAAAGCTTTCGATAAGGACCGTAAGCTAAGTCCGTTTCTGGTTCGTATCCGCGGAGCTGACCGGTGCGACAGAAAAGCAAAACAGGCCCCTATACTCAAATCCCGTTCAGGTTCCGGTTTCTCCAGTGCGTGTCCTTTGATCGTACCTTCCACGACGCCCTGGTAGTGAAAAAGCTTCAGATAACTGTTGAGTAAACAGTCGGGATAAGCTAGTGTTGTATTGAATTGTTGAGCTTGGCAACCATGACGGAATCTCTGAACCACAGTTCGCGTTGAGTACGATACGTGTTCGGATCTTAGCCCTAGCAAGTTCGAAAGGCCATCTAGAGTCTTGTTAGATCATCGGAGGACGAATAAACGGCTGATGAACGATTTGGTCCTGTCTTGGCAATCTATTGGCGGAAAGAAGATGTCCACGCATTGTTTTCAACCGCCTGACCAATGCCCTCAGCTAGGTCGCATATCATAAATTCCGCCTTTGTAGCAGTCTTGACCCAATCTCATTGCCCCCTCGTAACACCCCTCTCCTCTTCCTCCACCACTCGTATTCTCGGAATGGCCTCTTTCAGCCTCTCCTTATCTTGCTCCGTCGGCACCATCCCGAAGATCTTCTCGGCCTGGTCTGACATCACGATGCCGAAGCCCGCGTAGCCAATAACGCCGAGGCCTACGAGCAGCCGGGTGCGTGGTTGGAGGTTGCGGTATGATCTGAGATAGACAATTCGTTAGTTTAAGTTAATGAGTATATATTCTGGGGCTTTCTTGGCGAGTGAAAGGGAGGAAGCAAGGGAGGAGCTGTGCCTTACTGCCAAAGTGACATGGTGGTTCTGAGGAGGGATCTGATGATGGTGAGTTCTCTGGAGTTTATTGGGATGCGCTAGGCGAGGGCAGGGTACAAATACGGAGTGCTCCGGATTTCGCTTTGCCCAGCACGACCGCCCAAGGCTGATGTTCTGCGTGACACTCGAAGTGATAATTTTTTACTGATACTCTCCCACACTGCACCTGCCCAGTAATGACTAGGTACCTACCCTCATACGCTTATACTATAGCTCGTTCCCGCATGTTCAATCCAGGTGGAGCATAGGAACTCCAATAGGTAGTAATCAGCCGGACTTGATATCCCACGCTCAGTACAAATATTGTGTGAAGGAAGCCCTTAACACGCTCATGCATTCACAATACCGATAAGAAAACACCTGCAGATCTGCTTCGGTGAATACCAAGCTCCAAGGCCGCCGCTAGGATCATTCATCTCCTCCATACGCCTTGTTGACTTCTCTCTGATACTTCTTCAAGATCCCTTTACGGTTGATCTTCTGCGCCGCAGTTGTCAAGCCCTATGGATGATGAGTATGAATGAGCACAAGTTTAGGAGGAGGCGAAGTTTGGCGCTCGGAGAGACTCACATTCTGCGCGGTCCATTCTTCATCCGCAAGCACCACGCCGTCGATGATTTCGATGCCGGCGAGCCCACCCTTGCGACCCGCGTCCTGCAGTTCTCTGAGGACGATGTCATTCAGCTTCTCGCTGTGCACGAGATCCTCCAGTCCGTTGCCCTCAATGCCTTTGTCCGCGGCGAGCTTCTTGAGTGCTGGCTCGGCAGGCACGATGATGGCAATGGGCTTAGCTTTATCTTCCGCTGCATAGACACAGATGTTCGCAACAACCGTGGCGGAACGGTAGATGGATTCGAGCTGTGCAGAACATTAGTACTAGCCACGATTGTGAGTGTGAACTGGAAAGCCGAACCTTTTCCAGGGCAATATATTCCCCGTTTTGAGTTTTAACCAAGTTTTTCTTCCTGTCGATGATCTTCACGTGCCCGTCGTGGTCAAACTCGCCGATGTCTCCAGTCTTGAACCATCCATCGCTCGTCATCGCTTCTTGTGTCTCCTTCTCGTTTTCGTAGTAAGCTTCGACTACACTGTCACCCCTAATCCAGACTTCACCCTGCGGCGGGTCATTCTTGGAGTAGTACCCTGCATCCGGGAAGTCGACGAGTTTCATCTCGATCGAGGCCGGTAGGGTTCCGAGAGCGGAATCAGTCCACGCCATAGGGTCAGTGAGCGCACCCATCGCGGTGGTTTCAGTTAGACCATAACCGGAGATCATGGGCGCAATGGTCATGGAGATGAACCTTTGAGTCTCTTTGGAGACAGGCCCACCGCCATTCATGCAAATCCTTAGCCTTCCGCCGGTCGCATCTTTGATTTTCTTAAAGACTACAGCATCTAGAATGGCGGTGCCGGGAAGACCAGTGCTCATTAGGAAACTCTTTGCTGCCAAAGCGGCCCAGAAAAGGTTCTTGACCACAAGGCTTCCATGGTCGATCTTTGCCACGATGCCCTTTTTGACGGATTCCCAGACCGCAGGAACTCCGACAAGGATCGTAGGCTTGAATTCTCGGATATCACCTTTGCAGTTGCGCACGGACGTGTCGGAGAGGGTCTTCGGGTTGCCATATCCCATGGTACCACCCCAGTAAAGGGTAGCGTTCTCGAAGACAAATTCTAAGATATGCGCAAGGGGTAGATAGGTCAAGAGAGCATCGCCAGGCCCGATGTACGGCCCCACGATCGCATCCACACCAGCAACTGTAACGGCGTTAGTTCGGTACTTTCGCTCGTTGGCACCATACACTCACTAGCAGCTATTACCGCCTTGTGCTTTAACGGCACACCCTTTGGAGTACCTGTAGAGCCAGAGGTGTACATGATACAACATAAATCCTCGGGTTGTGGTGGCACAGGTTCGACGGGGTTGCTTTCGCCACGTCTCCTGAGTTCTTCGACGCTCAAGATAGTAAGATGGTTGTGCTCGTTCTTCAGCTTGTCGATGGTCTCCTGCTTGACCTCCCCATCGCTGTTATAGACGACATATCTAATCTCCTTCGCCTCCTTCAGAGGATTTATCAGGCTGCCTAGAAGATGTGGATCGCAATAAATGGCCTTTGCATAAGTCTGCACCAATGAATGTTTCAGACCCTCTTCACCAAGTGTGTCGTAGGCGGTGGCTATTGGCATGGATTGTGACACAGCGCCGTGGGATACTGCGAGCCAATGTGCGCTGCACAGCAGAATCAGTAAAGCTTATAACATATAAGCTGTCACACTTGATTGTGTACCTGGTCGCCGCAAAGAGATGTACTCTGTCACCCTTATTCATACCCAAACTCCGGAATCCAGCACCTATCTGCAGAGCCAATTTCTCGTATTCAACGAAGCTGATATAGCTGTATCCGCTCAACTCGAAGTAGGTCCACTTCTTGTCGACCATCTTCGTCTGTCCATCTACTGTCTTCTTCACCTTCTTCGACTCTTGGTGGGTCTTTATCATCCTCCTCGTCCCGACAGCCTTGGCGTTGCCAAACTTGTCCGCACCACGCTTCAAAATGTCAAAGACTGTGGCGACGTCGTCTGAAGGTCGGCTGATAAGCTTGTGCTTTGCGAGCGGATGCCGGCGAGGTATCGTCTCTCCCTCGACAGGTTCATACCCATCGGCGTCAACAGTGAAGGGCGGTTTCTTGGCCATGCATGGATAGAGAAGCTCAATCTTCTGAGCCATTTTGGAAGAAATGCCCCAGCGCTGGAGCTGCTTGCTCGAGTGGACGGGTCGTCAGTTCTTTCTATGTAACCAGGCACCGGTGGTCAGGTTGGACTGTTCACTTCAGGATATGGACATTCGTCTTGATACAGTATGCTCAAAGTTAAATGATGATAGCACAAAAGCCAGGGGATTTGCTTACGGTATGGGGGTGTGGTGAAAGTCAGCAGATGACGATGATGGTTTTGACGGAGTTGGCAGCCAGCAGACGGATATCAAAGGGTGGAGCTACGTCAGGTGTCAAGTAAGGTAATGTCGACTAAAAATTACTGTAACTTATTTATCTTACTCACTTGACAGCTAAGGGAACCTTAGGTACCTTAACTACCTTATCTTACACGAAGATCTTTTTCTCACACAGGGGTTAATAATGTGGGGTAGCGGTAAAGTTACAGTTAACTTACCTGAACAAATAATACCTAAATACCTTACCTTACAGCCAAAGCTGTCTAGTACGATTCGTACCTAAGAGAGCAATATAAAATGCTGCTCTGGGCAAACCCTAACCCCAGCGTGAATTACATCTCCTTTGCACTCCCCTCTCCTGCAAACCCAAATCCTATATCTTATGACACCTTTGACTGTAGCAGGTCTCCTACTTCTCATAGATTGACGCTTGTGTGACTGCGCATCGTGAATCCTTACCAGTCACGGAACTTGACGCCTGACAAGTTGGCACTGTTCACATGATTACCCATTTCTATTCCTTCGCCAGTCGAACGGTCCCATTACACCACAATCCTATCACGTCGCCTACCGTTACTTTATAAGTAATGGTGTTTCAAAATCTGATCAGTCTCCTAGGCGATGAAATAACGGATCCAGAAGAAGGTGCGCGGCTGAGATCCTCACCGTCACTAGCATGGAGGACTGACATGCATCTGGGTAGAATCCTTCCTCCTATTTTCTCAGGCGTTGCCATCTCAGAATCTTGGATTTGTAGATCCAAAGGCTACCTTGTTAGAGCTGACGGTCGGTGGGAAAGATTTCTCTATCCATCAGTCTCCTACAATCTTGTCCTCAAACAGGGCTGAAGGAACGACGGGTGCTGGTAAGTCAATCTATCTAGGAAAACCCCGGTTCTTGTACTCAATCGTTTTTTACAGTCCTATGGAGAATCAGTCCTTCTTTTGCAGACTGGGTGTCCTCACGACATAATGTTTTATTCGAAAATGATATACTCAACAGTAGTTCCACAGTCCTCGAACTGGGCTGCGGTGTCTCTGGCATCGTTGCCCTAGCAATAGGAGCTCGTATTGGCAAATACATTGCTACCGATCAGGATTACGCACTCAAGCTGTTGAAACAAAACATTGCCTGCAACGCGGCAAAGTCTGCAGATCCAGACCAACAGAAGTCGCGGCGCACTCGAAATACTCAGAAGAAGGCTACCAAAGCCATGGATCCGGACAACATCCAAGTCATGGCCCTGGACTGGGAACTTGATTCGCTGCATACATTACCTGACCTTCTCAAAGCAGGACATGGCAGCCTCCCTGGCTCAGATATGGAGGTTGTAGACGCAGTCGTGGCATGCGATTGTATCTACAACGAAGCGTTGGTTGAGCCATTTGTCACAACATGCGCCGAGATCTGCCGACTGCGTGGGAATAAGCCGGAATCAAGGTCAACTGTGTGCATTGTTGCCCAGCAGCTTCGCTCGCCTGAGGTTTTTGAGACATGGCTTGTGGCTTTTCACGCTGCTTTCCATGTATGGCGGCTGCCTGACAATCTTCTAACAGAAAGCCTGAAACAGAACTCGGGGTTCGTTGTTCACATTGGAACTCTAAAGACCTGAAAGTTTAGCGGACCTGAGAGCCTCAGCCATGCAGCTAAGAGTGACTGAAGTTCCACATCTTATACTCAGGTATGTCGAGCATTACTGGCGGTGATCCTATTCAGTGATGATTTCCACATGAACGTTGTTGAAAACCGAGAGCATTATTGTCATGGAGATCTCATAGGCTGTCTGAGACAAGATCTTCTTGCTTTTGTGGATAGAAAACAAATTCAGTACTGTTGCTAACATAGGAAAAGTGTAGGACCGGATCAACCCCGATTACCTTTAAAGGTGTCTTTCCGGCAATTCAATGCGTATGCCGTTCTCCAAGGATTCAAACAGCAACAGAGCGGTCGAATCCAGAAACATCAGGAGAAGGCTTCAGAAAAAGAACCGCATCTCCTCCTACGTCCACACGGAGTGTTCAATGCTTTTGTGGTTCATCATAACCGAATTCGAATTACAAGCCTCCCACAAAAGACCAGGAGACTGCCAAGTCATTCAAATGCCTTCATCTGCTATCCTGATGAGTGTCCGTCTTACTCTCAGTATCGACGTAAGATCCTTTTGGGAAACAACAGTCCACGTTGTAGACGCTTCGAAGGTTTCTGGTCCGAGGAGCCGGATCTGCCGCGCTTTCCGTGCTGGTTGACGGTGTCTGAATCGATACTGGCTTGCGACCCGGAGAATGTTCCAAACCACAGCTTGTTACGCAGCTCCGCTTCAACCTCATCGCTGTCCAGTTCTTGTTCGACACCTTCTCCCGTTTCCTCCACGGGTTCCTCCTTGATTTGGAGCTCCTCGTTATCGTCCTGAACGCTGAGTCCCGCTGCATCCTCCCGTCCAGCACTCGAGGCTTGATCTGACACGGCGCCATGGTTGGGTAATCGTCCGAGTCGCTCCGGCAATACAGCACATTCTTCAATCGCGTTCATCTGGCCGGGCCCGAGAAGGATGGAGTTTATTGGATGGGAGCGCCTCACGTGGGTTAGGAACCCGTGAATAGACTTGTGATCAATTCTGCCACATGTCTCCACTGGACACATGACGTACACATGTCGACCATCAGAGGGCCTCTTCCAAAGAGGTCGCCCTTCCGCGTCGAACGAGTCTGGGAGATTGAAGCGAGGATCGCCTACGCGTGGTCCTCGGCGACCGGAGGCCCTTCGTGAGCTTGGGGCTGACGGTGAGCTAGCGGCCTCTGGGGAGCCCGAGAAGCGGTCAGTCTGTCTGCTGTTTCGAAAGTAAAACTCAGTTGGAAGGCTGAACGAGGACCGCCTGCTGTTACTGTGGTGATGTCTCAAATCCTCCTGCTGCTGATCACTTACCTGTCTGGCGATCCTCTGGACCATCGGCACCCGTCACACTGAGATGTCTCTTCCTGTCTCTCAATCTCTGCCATTACGTTAGCTACATCTAATATCTTGTGTTCACAATCTGCCAACGACTGGCAGCGCATAGGCGGACGTACGGCCTCTTCTGCATCATGTGCCTGCACTCGTTGATACCAGTCGGTATCTTCGAGCTGCCGCTGTTCAAGAACTTGAATTCGCTCGGTGTTCATTTGCTTCTCGATTTGCTCCAACTCTCGCAGTCGAGCATTGATCGCAGGCATGTGGTCCATATCGTCGTCCAACGAGACCTCGTTGTGGAGGGTGCTGCTGTTGTTGTTTTGGTTGATTTGCGAAGATAATAAAGTTACGAAGTCGGGGCAGATGTATCAGAGGTACTGTAGTTTCGTGAAAAGAGGTGGAGGTGAAAAGTTGACGTGTGAATGGAGGTGTGGGGGGAAATGATGTCGTCGTTCTCGGCGTTGAGTGTTGGATGTCAGCCAGACCAGCAACACTGTTAGCGATGTCTACATTAGGGCAGATACCAACCTCGCTACAAGAGACCATCAACAATGGGCGAGTGACAATTATGAGTACGTGTTAAGGTGACACGGCCCTCACCTCCAGGGTGCGCTCAGGTGGTGCGCCAGTTGCTTAGTCGTCGAAGAGCACTATCTCCACAATTTTGGAGCTTCTCTGCTTCCACACGACATCGAGCGAGAACCGCCTCCAACGACTGACGAATACACCCTTGATGTATACTCTTCTTTGTCTTCCGCCCATCCAAACTACGTTTCACCATACAGCGCAAGATCGCTATCGTTCCAAACTTGGTGTACTTCTATTCTCATTGTACAGAGGATACCCAACCCTTGCCGGTCCGAATGACACTGCCCACTCTCACCTCACCAATTTCAAGTCCAGAGATTATTTCACTCTCCCGCGTATCCTTCTAGCCCTCGCCCGGGTGTCTTGACACAAGAAGGCCTCGGTGCAAACATGCCATTGCGAACAAAGCCATCGTCACGTTCAAAGAGCTTCGTCCACCACCATCATCGGCCCCCAAACCTCGACAACAAACCACCTTCGACCCGATCTGCATTCTCAGCTAAATACCATCCTATACCACATTACTCCATACCTCCACGTTTGCTTTCTCGCTCCTATGATCAGCTCGCTGGGCGCACTCCATCATGTCTTATCCACCTACCATCGTTCAAGCACACACACTCTCTCCTGACGAACCTTCTCCACGCCGTGCAATGGCTGAGACGTCTCGTGTCTGGAAGACGGCCATCTTCCGGCAACTCTCAGCAGTGGTCTCTCTTTGGGGAATTACGTGGTGTTCGCCCAAACTTTTCCCGCGTCGGAACACCACAGTAGTTCAGCGTCTCAGGCCTGTGTGCAGGTCCGCAAGGACGGAGAATGGAGGATCGAACGGGATATTGGGCATGAATGAGTCTCGACTGAGTGCGGGTTGGATCGAGTGACAGTCCTGTCTGGTCATTGTGGCCGATGGTCGGAACTCTGGGTGCTTGGACTTGTTGATATAGATTGGGCCGGTGGACGGAACGGGGAGAACGCTGAAACAGGGGAGGTTAGATCATAGAGAGAGAGGAGAACGAAGGATGTTAGTGCTTGTTCGGGACACTTGGTTTAAAAGCGCTGGGCAGTAAGGACAGGATATGAACGGACTACTGTAAGGTGGCAGAGAAAGGACGCCTTGGAGGCCACTGACCGAGAGCGGAGCTTATATTCGGGGTTTGAAGACGCTAAGTAGTGTGTAGGCTACTGTAAGGGCGTATGTACATTTTCCGCCATACCCAACCCAGAACATCGAAACCGCTATATCAGTATCACCTTACCCCTTGACCCAGCCATTCTCCTTTTCCGCCAACCAATCCGCAAAAGTCATCGCCTTCGGATGCATTTCCTTGACCTTCCCAATATCGGTATTAAACCCGACGGCATTAATCCACCGAAACATAATCCCCAAATCCGCCATCATCCACATAAGACCCTGACCCAAGAGCGCAAACGTCGTCGGTATCCTCCCCCCCACAACCCTCCCAAAAACCTCGCTCATCTCCTCAAACGTCAACTCGTCCCCGGCAAGGTCAATCGCAACATTCCTGTACCGCGCATCATCCGGGCGGACGAGCGCCTCCGCGCCGAAATACCCAACATCGGCGGTGCTGACCAGCTGGATCTTATGCCCAGGGCTCAGGGACGTCTTAACCATCGTCACAAACATCCTGCCCATGAAGTCCGGCGAGACATTCTCCATAAACGCCACGGGCCGGAGTACGGTGTAGCTCATCCTGGCGCCGCGGTCCGTCCGCGCCTCGAGGTGCTTCTCGATATTGTACTTGCTGACGAAGTGCGGGACGTCGGTGGGGTCGGTGTCAGCATCATCGCCGTGCCGCTCGACGGAGGCATAGACGAAGTGTTGCACGCCGTGGGCGAGCGCGGCGTCGATGAGGGCTTTGCCTTGCTTTTCTTCCGTCGCGGGCGTGGCGCCGCTGCCGAAGGGGAGTTGGACGCTGAAGACGGCGGAGATGGGGACGGCGGCGGAGGCGAAGATGGCGGGGCAGTCGTTGAGGTCGCCTTTGAGGAGTATGATGTTGGGGGCTTTTTGCGCGAGTGTGGTGGCTGAAGTGGAGGTGGGGTTGCGGGTTAGGGCGAGGATGGTGAGGGCTTGGGCGTGCGGAGATGCAAGGAGAGCTTTGATGACGGCGCCGCCTTGCTTGCCGGTGGCGCCGGTGATGAGGAGGTTTTGGGACATATTGGATGTGGCTGGTTATGAAACATGTCTGAAGATTGCCAGCAGTTTAAGTACTCGTTCTTGATATTCGGATTCTAGAGAGTACGGTGATGCAATGGCGCATTGACGTCGGACCGGGAAGACGGTGCTTCCGAGGGAGCCGCTTAGTCAGGACTTACTAATCACCGCTGGAATGCGGCTACCATCTCTTTGTTCAGCGCTCCTCATCCCGGAGCCGGATGACCTGTGCTTTGGACAGACTAAGTTGAGAGAGGGTCGGTATCATCCTTGTAGAAGTATTCGAAAAGACAGCAAATTAGTGCCAGAAAAATAATAAAGATGCCACCGTTGAAAGCCTTGTTGTCTTCTATCGGGTCCAGATTTCTCCGTCCTCCAGGCAGAGGCCAGCGACAGCTTACCTAATCCACTGTGAAATCTTGGCATGTTATGTAATCATCATTGCGGCACAGCTCCCACTAAAGTTAAGAGTCGTCTATCAAAACCGAAAAGTCCCAAAACCATCTCACAACATCAAGCAACGACTGTCAGCGAAAGAATAATCAATATGTCCAAAATAGCCAAGTAAACTCCCATTCATCCGTCACACAACAAGCTCTCAGCAAGCTCTCAGCTAACACACAACTCTTAGCCGCAAACTCTGGGCCGACGACGAAGATCTCGACGATGCCGCCGCCCTCCCACCACAGACCATCACCACGAACAAAGACGGCACGAAAACCGTAATAGCCTACCGCTTCAACGACGACGGCAAAAAGGTCAAGACCACGCGCCGGATCCGCACCACCGTCGTCAAAGAACACGTCAACCCACGGGTGGCCGAACGCAAAGCATGGGCGAAATTCGGGCTCGAAAAAGGCCACGCGGTCGGCCCGTCCTTCGACACGACGTCGGTCGGGGAGAACATCATCTTCCGGCCCAGCATCAACTGGAAGGCGAACGCGAAGGAGGAGAAGCCGGACAAGGGCAGCATGAAGGAGCAGCTGAAGGACAAGAAGGTGAAATGCCGGATCTGCAACGGCGAGCATTTCACGGCCCGCTGTCCGTTCAAGGACACCATGGCGCCCATCGGCGAGGATGGGGCCGGCGCGGCGGGAGGGATGGATGGGGAGGGTGACGGCCAGCCTGCGGCGGGGGGGTTGGGCTCCGGTGGGTCCAGCTATGTGCCGCCGCATTTGAGGGATGGGGCGCGTGCGGGGACGGGAGATCGGATGGGTGGGAAGTATGAGAGGGATGATTTGGCGACGCTGCGTGTTACGAATGTAAGCTTCGTCCTCTCTTCAACGGGTGGGAATCCGGCAGCTAGCTAACTTGGCGGGATTGTAGGTCTCCGAGTTCGCAGAGGAGCAGGACCTTCGGGACATGTTTGAGCGGTTTGGTCGTGTGACGAGAGTCTTTTTGGCCAAGGACAGAGATACGCAGCGAGCGAAGGGGTTTGCGTTTATCAGCTTCCAGGAGCGGACTGATGCCGCGAAAGCGTGCGAGAAGATGGATGGTTGTAAGTTTTGTTCCCACCATACACCGCGTTAAGTATGCTGATGATTTATCGTAGATGGTTACGGTCATTTGATTCTGCGTGTCGAGTTTGCGAAGAGGTCGACTTAGAAAGGAGTTCCCTTTGTATATTCGATTCATGAGAAAGAGGCGTCAACTGGGAAGAGTGATTTAGCTTCAACTTTACGTACACACCCCAAGCCGTTGCTTCATGCCTCGTCTTGTGTCAACCATAATCAGCAAGGATTAACAACCCTATATGTTTCACACACCTCACATCCTGCTCCGAAAGCCACACCCAGTCTCAACCAATCCAGCTCCAACCCACCTCCCAGAGTCTGAGGTTACCTTTCCCTCTTCCCTTCTTCTCCGTTCTTACCTGCCATCCTTCATGCCATTCCCCTTATCTACACTCTCAATCACCCGCAAGTCCCTGTCACTCCGTATCTGCTCAGTCACACATTTGCACAACTCTAGGACCTTGCACAACTCGACCATTCCGGTGGCAGAGAGCTTAATGATGTCGATTTTACAATGATGGATTTTGTCGGCATTGTAGCACAAACAGAAGACTAAGGTGGGACTGCCGATCACGACGATGTGCATTCACAGTAAATAGGGTTTACTGATTGAGCTAAGCCAAGTGGAAGCGCACGCGAAATGCAGACGACAACGGAAAGCTTCTCCATCAGTCTATCTCCATAGGGTCCAGCGGCTCCAGCACATCTTCCACATCTTCCACATCTTCTACATCTTCTATATCTTCTACATCCTCAACGTCCGCAACCGGCCACACCACACCCTCCGAATCCGCGTCCCTCTGCCGACTAGAATTATCCCACGAAACACCCTCATCCTCATCCGCAACCGCCTGCCGCCGCTTCAACCACAACCTCCAGCCCACCCCCTTCGGCGCCCTAACCACGCTCGCCCCAAACCTGCTCACATCCGCCCAATGCCCATCCGTGAGCGCCTTCTGCACGAAGCGCATCGGCAGCGCATAGACCGTCGTCCAGCGCTTGCGCTTGCGGCGTTTCGGGATGCTGGCCGGGTAATCCAGCAAGGCGGGCCACTTCTCAAACTGCAGGCCGAATTTACACTCGGCGTTCATGTAGAAGGGGGTCTGGGTGCCGTTCAGGACGTTCTGCTCCCAGGCGTGGCCGGCCTCGGCGAGGGCGTCGGACTCGAAAAAGGCTTCGTGCACCCACTGCTCGTGGTTGTAGGTGCCGTCCTGGTTGGGCGGGCCGTTCATGGCGGTGTGGGCGTTGTGGGCGGCGTGGCCGAGTTCGTGGACGAGGGCGATGCCGAGGAAGTACTGGACGCGGAGGCGGGCGGAGGGGGTTAGGTGGTGGGAGCGCAGGGCGCGGAGGACGGTGATGTTGATCGTGATGGTGCTGGGGGTGCCGCGGAAGCCGGGGGAGGTGGGCTTGATGAAGGTGCGGCTCGTTGTCGCCCATACGTCTGAGTCTTCCGAGGGGCCGAATTTCATCGCGGTCATGTCCGCTAGTAACCTTAATCCGTTATGGGTGCTGAGCAGTTCGGCTCTGGAGAGGGCATAGGAGTTTGTGTAGAGGTTGTAGTTTCGAGTGAAGCTGGCAAAGGCTCCTGTGTAGCCTCTTCCGGTGTTCTGGATGTCTTTACGTGGCACAGGGACGCGTGGCCCAAAGAGCAGAGCGTGCCAATACGGAAGAAGCGATGGCTCCGCGAGGAATTGAGATGCTAGTCTAAGGCTAGGTCTGAGGAGTCGCCAATCGTCTCCGTTCAGAGGAGTAGCAAATTCGCCGGAAGGTGGGGGCGACTTGTACTCGTCATTATCCGAGACAGTCCACTTGTGAGCTGCAAAGAGTGGGTGTATTGCGTTGGACAAGCTTGACGGTTGAGCGTCGGGCAGCTCGAGAGCACCATGCTCCTGTAGGACCGATTCACCCCAATGTCTGAATATGGAGTATGGCCATCCGTCCTCGGGGGGCGTTGCAGCCATTGCTAGGTGTTGTAAATGAACAGACCCATGGAACCAGACGTAAAGAGCGAGGGAAGATGATTTTCAAAGAAAATACTCGAGATGTGAACAGTTCGCTCCACGCAGAATTGTCGAAGTCGCATCTGAGAGAACCTTTGTCCTCTACAAGAACAACCCGGATGCGGTAATCGTACATTTGATGCCTCAAGTTCCTTTTTTACACTGCTAAAATATATCTCAGGACATTTAAGAACTAACTGAACAGTGCTCATTCTCGAATTGTCTGAGGTTTCGCTCATAATTTGCATAAGAAAAATATATGGTATTAGGGCAGCTCCCCTCTCTGGTACCATAGCTGGCACCAAACGACTATATAATATCATATTGCTGCCAGCACTACCTTAGAGGTATACCGCCAACGCTAGGGAACGTTCATTGATAGTTCCACAGGAACGTACTGCAAAAGCTGGTGATAAAAATAATGTGTAAAGAAGGTCAAAAGAGAAGCCAGCCGTAGTCCACCCATGGGACATGCGGAGGGCTTGCTATCGATAAGAGCTGATCACCACCGGAGCTGAAATGCTTCTAATCACGTCTAAGCAAAGAACAAGTAGCGCACGATATCGTCAATCGTAATTCTACACGGTATCTACTCCAATTGCAAGCATGACTGGGAAGATTTTGGTTTCCTCGAGCTCTGCCACTCAGAGACGATGGCAGTGTCCATCGAAGACGTCATCAGGCCAGAGACAAAAGTGCTGTCGTCACTCCTCCTGACACAAGGAAATAAACAAATGAGAAGAAATCGCACTTCTTATATTTCTCTAACTCTGCAATCAATTGAACCTTTCAACCCCTTCTCTATACACTCAAACCACAAGCAACCATGTCCTTCATCACAGGCAACAAGTTCGACCCTAACACCGACATTCCTGATCTATCGGGCAAGGTAACGTTACCGTTCATACTCTCTATTGAAGTTAGCTCCAACACCTCCGCTGACGACCGAGACAGGTCTACATCGTAACCGGCGGCAGCGCAGGCATTGGTTTCGGCATCGTCGCCCACCTGCTCCAGCACCATGCCAAGAAGATCCTCCTGCTCAGCATGAAGGAAGAGCACGCCGAACAGGCAATGGAGGAGCTAAAGAAGTGGGGCGACACGAGCAAGGTGCATTGGGTGCAATGCAACCTGGAAGACCTCAAGTGGGTGGATGAGGTCGCCAAGAAGCTCAAGAGCGAGGAGAAGCAAATTGACGCTGTACGTCCCCCCTTTTCCCCCCCACCCCACCCCGGCGCCCCCTTTCGGGCGACATAGCTAACGAACACCCTCCCCATCACAGCTCATCTGCAACGCCGGCCTCGGCGTCGGA
>JAABUJ010002984.1_pt1 | contig 19788 bp, 19 predicted proteins | sample 5559131 | NCBI WGS metagenome assembly JAABUJ01 (sample SAMN10711875, study PRJNA513366) | rock metagenome | isolation source: Antarctica rocks | place: Antarctica: Victoria Land, Mt New Zealand nord | collected 2016-01-07 | reverse complement strand
GGTCGATGGGAGCGGCGGCAGGCGCTTCCACCCCTGTGTGATAATGGTAGCCGCAGGTGGCGCAAACAGGCGTTTCCAGGAACGCCATGGTGCCGCACTGCGGACAATACTTGGCTTGCCGTTTAACAGTCATGCCCCTGTTTTACCACAAATCCCCTGTTCCCCGCCACGTTCGCGGGCGGCACAGCAGCCCAATAATTGCCAATAATTGAGTGGGCCGCTTGACCCCTCGGGCGGTTTGGCTGTGGGCAGGCGGCTTGGCACCGCACACACGGCTCTGCACAAGCGCGTGCCGAGGGCAGCACGCAGGCTTTTCAAGCCAGTACCAACGACGGAAGAAAACTGTCCATCGTTGGTACGCGAGGGTCGCGCGCACTGGAAACCAATGGAAAGCCGATGAAGTGAGCAGCAAACGCTGTTCCAATCTGCGGACAAGCCATTCTTTCCGCTCGCTTGCCAGCTTGGCACTCGCTGTGTTATACTCTTTGTGCGTGCGATCAAACACGCGCGCAGTCGGCAATCAGGCCGCCAATGCCCGTCGGAAAGGACATCCTGCCATGCGCTTTCTGCCTTTCAGCCGTTTGGTTTCCCTCTTCGTCCTCCTGAGTTTTGCGGTTCCTGCCGCCGCCCAAAGCGACCTGACCCTGTCCCAAACCGATGCCGCCGCCATCAGCGGTGCGGGCACGACGCTGAACGGCGCCCAAAACAGCACGACGGCTTACCGCATCGTCACGGCGCAGGACAGGAGCAGCCTGACGGTCGGAGCAGGGGCCACTGTCAGCGCCTTGCGTGACTTCAGCGGCGGCAATGTCGCCGTGACCGGGGGCAGCCTGCTTGAGCTTGATACGTACTTCAACAGCATTGCCGCGCTGAGCGGCGGCAGTGTTCAGAGTGACAGCACGCTCACCTACGGCGGCGTTAATGTATTCATGAACAGCACGCTCAACATCAGCGGCGGCACGGTTCAGGACAGCGTGCATACGCTTGAGGCCAGCACCCTGAATGTCAGCGGCGGCACTCTGAGCGGCGGCGTCACGGCGCGCCAGGCAAGCACGATCACTGTCACCGGCGGCACTTTGGGCGGCACTCAGCTTTTATATGACAGCAGCAACACCTTCAACCTGCGCGGCGGCCATGTCGCCGAGTTCTTCCTTATAGCGGGCACGCTCAACGTCTACGGCACCGGCCTTGCCTTTGTGCCCGACGGTTCCACCAGCCCCGGCGAAGGCACGCTGACCGGCTTTCTCCAGCAGACCGACCCCGTGACGGGCCTGCCCTATGTCCTCAATGCCCATGTATACAACGAGGGCGGGCAAATCAATCTCAATCCCGCCCCAGAGCCTTCGGCGTGGGTAGTGCTCGCGGTTGGCGTCCTCAGCCTGACCGGGCTGAGACTGCGCGCTCGCCGGCGGCAAAGCGCGTAGGCGACAAGCGGCAGGGCAAATCAAGGAACACTTGGGACGCTTGTAAACCGCACAAAACCCTGATACAATGCTGATGCAAGCCGCATAAACTGCGAAGCAAGATAAATCACGAAGCAAGATAAATCACGAAGCAAGATTGGACACAACGAATGCCGGAATTGCCGGAAGTGGAAACGCTGCGCCGGGGGCTGGAAACGTTGGCGGCAGGGCGCACTATCACGCAGGTGCGGGTCGCAGTGCCCCAAATGGTTAAGGGAACAGTGGCCGACCCCGCACAATTGGCACGGGTTTTGCAGGGAACGCAAATCAAAACAATTGGGCGGCGCGGCAAGAACTTGCTATTTGCGCTGGATTCAGGGTATTATCTACTGTTGCATCTTAAGATGCGCGGGCAGTTGCTTGTCGTGCCCGCCGAAGCCGAAGAGGCAAAGTACCTCGCGGCGGCGTTTATGTTTGATAATGGACAGGAATTGCGCTTCCATGACATGTGGCGATGGGGCGAGATGCGCCTGCTGACTGCGCAGGAACTCGCAAGCCACCCGCCGCTGTTAGAGATGGGGGCGGAGCCGCTGGAGCCGGGCTGGTCGCCGGAGCATCTGTCTGAGGCGCTGGCCCGCAGGCCGAAAGCCGCTGTCAAAGCCGCCTTGCTGGATCAAACAACGCTCGCGGGAGTAGGTAATATCTACGCCGATGAAGCGCTGTTTCGCTCTCGTGTGCAGCCAGCGCGTGCGGCAGGGTCGCTGACACAGAAAGAAATCAGAGCGCTGCACCAGGCGATCCGAACAGTGCTGGGCGAGGCGACAGTCGGCGGCGGCACCACCAGCGACAACTATGTGGATGCCGAAGGGGCCGTCGGGCGGTACAAGCCGCAGGTGTATGACCGGGCCGGTCAGCCCTGCCTGGTTTGCGAAACACCGCTGACCAGGATTAAAATAATCGGGCGCGGGACAGTTTTCTGCTCTCAATGCCAAAAATAAATAAAAAGCAAGACGAAAAACCAATCTAGGGCAATCCTGCCCTGCTGCTGAGGAGCACTGCGAAATTATGTCGGTTGTACCTGAAGAAGTTGTGATGAGCGAAACGCGCGCGCCGGAAGACGCCGCTGGGGAAGCCCCAGCAGACGCTGCCATGCCCGCCCCGGCAGCCACGAGCGGCCCTGCCCTGCCCCAAACGAACGGCAGCGCGCCCGCCGCTCCCGCAGCCACAGCCGCCACCTCTGCCACAGATGAAGACTTGATGTCGGCGGCCATGCTGCCCGATAAGCCTGCCGTGCGTCAGTCCGATTACGAAAACATGTTCAAGGAACTGGCGGAAGGCGATGTTGTCACCGGCACCGTGGTGCATATTGACAAGGACGGTGTTTTAGTGGATGTGGGCAGCAAGAGTGAAGGCGTCATCCGCCCGAACGAACTGTCCCGCGAGCCGTTTGAGAACATTGAAGATGTGGTCAAGGTCAACGACTCGGTCAAGGTGGTCGTGATTGGACGCATGGACGACGGCACCTTGCTGCTGTCCAAAAAGCGCGCCGACTTTGAGAAGGCCTGGGACAAGGTCATTGAAGCCATGAATGCGGGCACAATCCTGCACGCGATGGTGTCTGAGCGCGTCAAAGGCGGCCTAGTCGTAGATTTGGGCATTCGCGGGTTCGTGCCCGCCTCTCATGTCGGCACGGGTGACTTCAAGCACCTCAACCTGGACAAGTTTGTCGGGCAGAGCATCCCGCTCAAGGTGATTGAAGTGGACCGTGAGCGACGCAAGATTGTGCTGTCCAACCGGCTTGCCACGCAGGAAGAGCGCGAGCAGAAAAAGACCGAGACGTTGTCCTCGCTTAAAGAAGGCGAAATCCGCAAAGGCATCGTCCGCCGCGTCACCGATTATGGGGCCTTTATCGACCTCGGCGGGATTGATGGCCTGTTGCACGTCTCAGAGATGTCGTGGGCGCGCATCAAGCATCCGAGCGAAGTTGTGCATAATGGGCAAGAGCTAGACGTGATGATCCTCAAGCTCAAGCTGGGTGAAGGACGCATCAGCCTGGGCCTGCGCCAAATCCTACCCGATCCATGGACCGAGATTGGTGAAAAGTACAAGGTCGGCGACACGCTCAAAGTTACCATCTCGCGATTGGTGCCATTCGGCGCGTTTGTCCAACTGGAAGAAGGCGTGGAAGCCATTATTCCAAACGGCGAATTGTCTGACCGGCGCATCGGCAAGCCAGGCGATGTGGTCAATCCGGGCGATGAAGTGGAAGCCAAAGTCGTTGAAATGCGCGCTGAAGAGCGTAAAATGACCTTGTCCATCCGCCGCATGACTGAAAGCGTCGGCGCGGTTCGCGAGCCATATGTGCCTGAGCCGGAACTCGGCGGCGGGCGCGGGCGCGAAGGCCGCGAGCGCGAGCGCGGCGGCGAGCGTGATGGACGCATTGAAGGCGGTCCGGCCCGGCCTGCTGATAACGGCAGCCGAGAGCGCCGACGCCGCGAGGGTGGCAATGCAGGCGGTGGACGCAGCCGAGGCGGCATGGACTACGGTTCGGATACCGAGGATGATTACAAAGAGTTCAAGAACTTCCGCGCCAACCAGCGTGAAGAAACATTTGGCACCAGCCTCGGCGACCTGCTCGGCGCACAGCTTGGCGACTTAGGGAAGTTGCGCGATGCTGCCCCCGCCGAAAACAGCGCCGACACAAAACCCGAGGCCGACAAAGAATAACTTGCCACAGAAAAGCCTCTGCCCCCATATCCAGGGGCAGAGGCTCTTTTTCTGAGTCATAGCCATGCGCATACTCGCAGTCACCGGCGGCATTGCCACAGGCAAGAGCACAGTCACCGCCATTCTGGGCGCTTTGGGAGTGCCAACTCTCAGCGCCGACGCTCTAGCCCATGACCTGCTGCGTCCCGGTACGCGGGCCGCGCGGGAAGTGCTGGCGGCGTTCCCGAACTGCGCGAGTTTGGAGCAGGAAGGCGCCATCGACCGGCGTGCCCTGGGGCGTACAATCTTTGCTGATAACGGAGCACGGGCGCGTTTGGAAGCTCTCACTCACCCGCCAATCATTGCGGCTCTCCAAGAAGCCGCCGCGCAGTGGCGAAGGGAAGCCGGCGGCTGCGCGGCACTGGAAATCCCCCTGCTGTTTGAGGCCAAATTGGACGCCATTGCCGACCAGATAGTTGTGGTGTTGTGTTCTCCAGATCAGCAGCGAGAGCGCGTCCTGGCACGGGGAAGCGCAAGCGAAGCGGAAGCACGGCGGCAGATCGGCGCACAATGGCCCTTAGAAGAGAAAAAGCAGCGCGCCGACTTCGTGATTGACACCAGTATCAGCTTGGCAGAAACGCAGCGTCAAACAAAGGCGCTTTGGGAGAACGTTTGCCTATGACGACGCAGAGCACGGCACCGCAAGGGTTCATCCTCTGGTTTACAGGCATGTCGGGGGCCGGAAAGTCTACGCTGACGGCGCATCTCGCCCGCGTTTTGCGGGCCGAGGGGCGCCGCGTAGAAGTGCTGGACGGCGACGAAGTGCGCACGCATCTTTCCGCAGGCTTGTCGTTCTCCAAGGCAGACCGGGATGTAAATGTCGGGCGCATTGGCTTTGTGGCACGCCTGCTGGCCCGCAACGGCGTGTGCGCGCTCACAGCGGCCATCTCGCCCTACGCGGACGCGCGCGAGGCTGTACGCACCGAAGCCCTCAAAGATGGCATTCCGTTCGTGGAAGTGTACGCGCAGGCGAGCATTGATGCCCTCGCCACGCGCGACGTGAAGGGGTTGTACAAAAAAGCGCTGGCGGGAGAAATTGCGCACTTTACCGGCATCACCGACCCCTACGAGCCGCCTGCGAGCGCTGAAATTACGGTGCATACTGACCGCGACAGTGTAGAACAGTCCGTGTCGCAGATTATTGTCTATTTGCAGCAGCAGGGCTTGGCAGATAAACAGCAGTAGGATGGCACAAAAAAGCACCTTTGCAGGTGCTTTTTTGTGCTGGTAGCCCCAACGGGAATCGAACCCGTGTCTGCCACGTGAAAGGCGGCTGTCCTAACCGCTGAACGATAGGGCCAGAGCGCTCGCAGCAACAACGCCGCGAACGATTGTTTATACCTGAAACCGCCTGCCTGTGTCAACTCCTTCGCGCGAAGTTGTTATCACCTACCGTAGATGTTATCACCTACCGTAGAAACGACGCCTGACGCATCACCGAAGGCAAGACGCGCCGCGCGCCAGCAAAGTGGCTCCAATAATAGGGAGCGTTGAGCTGGTCCATGCGCACGCCTTTGTGCGAGTTTGCCGCATGGATGAACTTGCCCTGCCCGGCATAGATGCCGACATGGGAGATGCCGCGCTTATACGTGTTCTTAAAGAACACCAGGTCGCCCGGCTCCATGGACTGCACGGGAATAGGCAGCCCGTGATAATACTGCTCGGCGGCAGTGCGGGGGATAGACACCCCGTCGGTTGTGCTGAGGACGTAGCGCACAAAGCCGGAGCAGTCAAACCCCGACCGCGAAGTGCCGCCCATGACATACCGCGACCCGCGCAGAGCATAGGCCGCCATGACAACATTGCCGCTGCCCACTGCTTCGTGTCGGGTTTGCAGACTGGCAAGGCGCAGCAGTGACTGATGGCGCAATGATGCCAGCCGCATCTGTGCTTTGCGCTGAGCCTGAGCCACTTTTTGCTGGCGCACAGCCATCGTTCGGGCCTTGGCGGTCAGCGTGCGCTGCATCTTCACTTCGGCCATCGCCAGGCGCTGCTGCTGCAATGTGCTTTTCAGAAGAGCCATCTTGCGGGCATGGATCAGCTTCGCGCCTGCTGCCTGCATTTGTATGGTGCGGCTGCGCAGAACGGCAATGCGCGCCTGCTGTGCCAGATGGGCTTTCTGCACGGCCTGTGCGACACGCTGGGCCGCAGCACCGGTGCTCTGCCGCGCGATTTGAGTGGCAAAGCGGGCCTGCGCGGCGCGCAGATGGGCAAGGTGGGCGGCATGCAAGGTGGCTTGGCTGAGACGAATGGGGTGAACAACAGGCCGCGCAGCCTGAGCCGGGGCAGCGAGAGCCGCGAAGGAGCCGCAGAGGGCAGTGGAAACCAGCAGGCAGCGCGGAGAGAACAGGCGTGGAACTGAAAGTGCAAGGGTAGGGCGCGTATGTATTTTAAGCAAAAGCAAATGGTTCCTTTCCAAATTATCGTCGCCGTTGCGCGAATTGGACAATGTGGCGGCAGCGGCACAACGATTTGTGCAAAACTTCACAGCCTCGGTATCTTATCGCAACTTCTGTTTTTTGTCAAGGTAAAAGTGCTGGGTACTGGGGCTGGATAAGCCGTGATGATGCTTAGGAAAGCACTGATTCCCATCTTAGGCACGAGGTATTATCGGCGGGAAAATCTTTTTTCTGAAGCGTAAACTAATTTCAGAAATGCCTGTTCAGCGAAACTGTCCAGGCGGCCCAAGGACGTGCAAACCCGCTTTCTTGCACAGCACACGGCAAACCCGGTATACTAACGGCAGTTATGCCCGCCGACATCATCGACAACCGACGCCTGCGACTGGCCGAAAGCATTCGCACTCTGCTGGCAGACCATGCCGTCGCCGCGCGCTTTGCGGTCGGCTATCTGTTTCTGGATGGCCTAGCTCCGCTGCGCACACAGATTGAAACCCTGGAAGAAGTCCATGTTCTCATCGGCAATGTAGTCAATCGCCTGACCGAAGAACAGGTGCAGGAAGAACTGGCCGCCCGGCCTTCCGGCGGCGGCCCACACGCCCGCGAGCAGGAAGATTTCACCGCCACCCTGCGGGAAGCCCATACTCGCGCTGCCCGCGTGACGGCCCTCAACCTGCGCCGCACTTTGCAGGAGATGGCGCACACGCCCGATGCCCGCGCCCTGCTGCTCTCGCTGGCCCGGCGCATCGCTGATGGCGGCCTCAAGGTGCGCCTTTACACACACGGACGCATCCACGCCAAGATTGCTTTGATTGACTATCCCCCGCAGGCTGGGCAGCCGTGCCGCGTCGCCGTGGTTGGCTCCAGCAACCTGACTCTTGGCACGCCGGCTCACCCCACCGAAATGAATGTTATCGTGCGCGACCCGGAAAGCACACAAGCCCTGGCACAATGGTACCAGGGCTTGTGGGATCAGTCGCAAGACTTCCACCGCGAACTGTTTGATGAACTCGGGCAATGCTGGGCGCTGCAATCCCAGGCTCTTGGGCCGGGGGGCAATACTCCAAGCGAAACAAACGCTAATGCCGCGTTGATGAAGTGAAAGGAATGGCAGGGCAGGAGGATGGCGAACGCCGGGACGCGATGCGGGCCGCAGGCGTACCTTCCGCGTCCTCGTCCCAGTCTTCGCCGGGCCAGGCCGCCGCGTCTCCCGCCACCAGGCGGCGGACAGATGCACTTTCGGGCACAGTTTCGTAAAGCGCCTCTGCCTGTGCCGGTGGCAGGCCGCTTTGGGTTAACATAAGTGGCTGTTTCATTAGACCTCCTCGTCTTGGTGAAGCCATTGTTTATATACCCGAACCAGGGCAAAATCTCCAATGTAACGCTGGCTTTTATTCATACTTCTTTGTTCTTTTGCGTTTGACGCCAAAGTACACTCTTCTTGTTCCTATTGTCTTGTTTCTATCGGAAGATTGCCGCGATTTCTTTACCATGCCCGCCCATGGCCGACACCACCACGCTGTCACCTACTGACGCCCTTGCACAAGCGCGGCTTCTGCCCTCTGGGGCCACGCTGCTGCTGCTGGGCGCGACCGACACAGGCAAAACCACCTGGACGCTGGACGCCGTCCGCGCGCTGTCCGAGATGGGCAAGACTGTTGCCGTGCTGGACTGCGACCTGGGCCAGAGCGAAATCGGCCCACCCGGCACAGTCGGCGTCGCTCTGGCACAGGCCCAGGGCAGCCTGCGCACGCTGCGCGAGATTGCGCCCCTGGCCCTGGGCTTTGTGGGGGCTACCTCACCCGCCCGCCACAGCCTGGAGTGGAGCATTGCCGCCTGCCAGATGGCGCGCGTCGCCAAAAAGCACCGGCCTGACCTGCTGCTGGTGGACACCTGCGGCTGGGTGCAGGGGCGGGGCGCGGTGCAGGCCAAGCGCGCGCTTGCCGACCTGCTGCTGCCCCAGGCTGTGTTTGCTTTTCGGCGCGAGGCGGAACTCGACCCTCTGCTGCGCACGTTCGCGCACCTGTCCCTGCCCCTACTTTCCTTTGTTGCGCCAAGCACGGAGGCCGTGCGCAAAACGCCTGCCGCCCGTGCCACCCGGCGCACGGCCCGCTTCGCCAAAGCTCTGGAAGCCGCGCAGGAATTGACGGTAAGATGGGAGCAGGCGGCGTTTCGCGGAACGCAGCTTGGCCTGGGCGAGCCTGTCGCCCATCATTTGCAGCAGTTCATTTCCCAGTCGCTGCACGCCCGCACTTTGCACGCGGAGATGTCCCCGCAGGGCCTGTTCGTGGTTGTGCATGGCGAGAAGTGGGATACGCAAGGGTTGTCTCTGCTGGAAAGCCACTTTCGCACGCCCTACATTCTGGTTGTTCCGGCGCAAAGGTGGGCGGGTTTATACTGCGGGCTGGTGAATGCCGCCGGGGCGCTGCTGGGGGTTGGCCTGCTGTCGCGCCTGGACTTCAGCGCCCGCACCATCACCCTGCTGACCCCGTGCCGACGGGCCGCCGCCATCCGGCAGGTTTGGATGGGCGGCGTGCGCCTGCACCCGGATGGCCGCGAGAAGGGTGAAGTCCGCCCCGGCGAAATCTGATTGCGCCCCGGCGAAATCTATCTGCGCCCCGGCGAAATCTATCTGCGCTTGCGCTGGGAAATCTAATTGCGCTTGTTGATAGAGGCTTTGTTGCTTTGGCGTTGTCGCTTTGGAAGGAACTGCCTGCCCGAACGCGAAACATGCAAGTGCAGGCAGCCGCAGCCTTTCCATGACGGCGCTTGCAAGGAACAGCTAGGCTTGGCAAGGAACAGTTATGCTTGATGCGTCTGCCTCTCGTGCGACTCCTTCCTCGCCTCCGGCCCCGCGCGCGCGTTTGGACTATCTGGACGGCCTGCGCGGGCTGGCGGCGCTTTATGTTGTCTGCCACCATGCACTGATGGAGATCAATTATCGACTGGACGGCGGTGGCCTGCCGCGAAGTTTGATCCATGCCACAAGCTGGCTGGATTACGGCGGGATTGGGGTGGACATCTTTATTGTCCTCTCGGGATACTGTTTGATGCTGCCCGTCGCCCGCTCCCAAGACGGACTGGTGCGCGGCGGCCTCCGCGACTTCTTTCGGCGGCGTGCGCGGCGCATTCTGCCGCCTTACTTTGCGGCCCTGGCTTTGTTTCTGCTCGTCATCGGACTAGTGCCTTCTTTGCTCCACGCGGCTAGTGGCCGCTGGCCGGGCGGGTCCCCTTTTGCGGCCCCTATTTTGATTTCGCACTTGCTGCTGGTTCACAACTGGAACGAGGCCTGGACTTTTCATATCGACTACCCGATGTGGAGCGTGGCGAGTGAATGGCAGATTTACTTTCTGTTTCCGCTCGTGCTGCTGCCGCTGTGGCGGCGTTTTGGCAGCCTCGCGCCTGTTGCCGCCGGGTTTGCGTTTGGCATCGCGTGCTTCTACGGCCTGCCGCAGATCAACCAGGCCTGCCCATGGTTTGTCGGCCTGTTTGCGCTGGGAATGGCGGCTGCCACGGTTAATCTTTCCCCGGCCACGCTGCCTTCGCGCTGGCGCACGCGCCTGCCGTGGGGAGTCATCACCGCTCTCTTAACAGTTATTGCATTGACGCTGTGCTATCTGCAAATCCATGGGCACCATATTCTCAACATTGTGCTGGACACGCTGATCGGCCTTGCCGCCGCATCTTTTCTTGTCGCGGCGACGCGATGCCTGACCGAGCCGGGCCTGTTTGCCGTGCCGCTTGGTTTGCGCCTCTGTGCTTCGCGCGGCGCGGTGTGGCTGGGCACGTTTTCTTACAGCCTGTACCTGGTGCATGCGCCCATTGTCGCTATGGTGCATGACATCGCCGCCCGCTTTGCGCCCACGCCGTCCCTGATGCTGCTGGCTTTGTTCGGCCTGGGCGTGCCGCTTTCGCTGGCGTTCGCTTACCTGTTTTACCGTCTGTTTGAGCGTCCGTTCATGCCGGGGCATCCGCACACGGACAAGCAGGCTGCCCAGGCGGCGATTGCTTCCCCCGCTCCTTGACCGCCGCTTCCTCTGCGCCGCAGGAGGCTTGCGGACGCTTTTCCTAGGCTTTCCCCACGCGTCCTGAGCCTGTCCCAACGACGGAAGAGTTTGTTCCGTCGCTGGTATCGGCTGAAAACGCCTTTTATACGCTGTGGGGATGCTGACGAGACGCCACAAAAAAAGGGCAGGAAGCACGGCGGCTTCCTGCCTGAAAGATTTGGGGATACGGGAGGCTTACGAGCAGCCGAGGCTGGTGCCGCATGAAAGGCATTTGTAGCACGCGCCTGACCGAATAGTAATCGCGCCGCAATCGGGGCAGGGCGGGGCATCCGACTGCATGCGCGAAATAGCGCGGTCGTGCTCGGTAATCTCTGCGGTGGCGTTATCCGCAAGGGCGAACCCAGAGGCGGCAGGGGCGCTGCCCCCGCCGTTCTTGTGTCCGTTCGCGCTGGACAGGGTGCCGTTATTGCTGTCGTGGGCGAGGCCGGGCGCGCTCGCCGGGAAGGGCGTGGGCTTGTCGTAGTCTTGGTCGCCAATCAGGCCGACATTCTGGCGCTGGTCGCGGGCGATGTATTTGAGGGCCAGGTACCGGAAGATGTAGTCCATCACAGACTTTGCCATCGGTATCTCTTTGTTGCCGGTGAAGCCGGAAGGCTCAAAGCGCGAGTGGATAAACTTATCCACCAGAGTTTGCAGCGGCACGCCATATTGCAAAGCCAGCGAGATTGCCGTCGCGAAGCTGTCCATCAGGCCCGAGATGCTCGACCCTTCCTTGGACATGCGAATAAATATCTCGCCAGGCTGCTGCGTGTCGGGATACAGGCCGACCGTGAGGTAGCCTTCATGGCCCCCAATGCTGAACTTGTGCGTCAGCGATACGCGCTCATCGGGCAGGCGGTGCCGGACGGCCTTGGGAGCCACTAAGTCCTGCGGGCTGGCGAGGGCGGCCTTGTCGGCCTTCGCGCCTTCCTTGCCGGTGTTGAGCGGCTGCGTCTTCTTGGAGTTGTCGCGATAAACGGCAATCGCTTTCAAGCCCAAGCGCCAAGCTTCAATATAAGTGGCGGCGATGTCTTCGGGCGTCGCGTCTTCCGGCACATTGACGGTCTTGCTGATAGCCCCCGAGAGGAACGGCTGGGCAGCGGCCATCATCTTGATATGCCCCCGGTAGTGAATAGAGCGGGTGCCGTTCATCGGGCGGAAGGCGCAGTCAAAGATCGGCAGATGCTCCGGCTTCAGGTCGGGCGCACCTTCTACCGTATCGTTTTCGTCAATGAAATGAACGATGCTCTGCACCTGCGCGGGGTCGTAGCCAAGCCGCTGCAACGCTTCCGGCACGGTTTGGTTGACGATTTTCATCATGCCGCCGCCCACCAAAGTCTTGTATTTAACAATAGCAATGTCGGGTTCAATGCCGGTCGTATCGCAGTCCATCAGGAAGCCAATCGTGCCTGTGGGGGCCAGCACGGTCACTTGAGCATTGCGGTAGCCATGTTCGGCGCCTTCGGCCAGCGCACTGTCCCACGCGCGCACGGCGGCATCCCATAGGCCATCGGGCACGAGGCTTTGGTCGATGTCATCCACAGCGGCCCGGTGCTTGCCGATGACCCGCAGCATGGGTTCTTTGTTTTCCGCGTAGCCGCTAAACGGGCCGCCGCAGTCGCGGGCGATAGCCGCCGATTGATGGTAAGCGGTGCCGGTCATAATGGCTGTCACTGCCCCGGCGTAAGCGCGGCCCTCGTGGCTGTCATACGGCAGGCCGCCCGCCATCAGCAGCGCGCCGAGATTGGCGTATCCCAGGCCAAGCGTGCGATAGACATGCGAGCGCTCTTCAATCTTGGGCGTGGGGTAGGACGCAAAGCCGACGACAATCTCCTGCGCGGTCAGCATCACACGAACGGCGTGCTCAAACGAGGCCACATCAAACGAGGCGTCGTCATTGCGGAACTTCATCAAGTTAAGCGAGGATAGGTTGCACGCCGTGGAGTTCAGGAACATGTACTCACTGCAAGGGTTAGAGGCATAAATTCTATCGGTGTTGATACATGTGTGCCAGTCGTTAATGGTGGTGTCGTACTGCATGCCCGGGTCGCCGCAGACCCATGTTCCCTCAGCGATGCCGCGCATTAGGTCGCGCGCCCGCACTGTCTCGGCTGTCTTGCCTGTTGTACGAAACTTCGTGTCCCACGCCCCGTCGTCTTCCACCGCCTGCATGAATTCGTCGTTGACGCGCACGCTGTGGTTGGCATTCTGGAACGGCACCGTGTCATACGCCCCGCCCACCACGTTGAACGCGCCTGAATAGCCCGCATCAATCAACGCGTGGGCCTTCAGCTCGGCGTCTTTCTTGCAGTCAATAAACTCCTGAATGTCCGGGTGGTCAATGTCCAAGACGCGCATGCACGCCGCGCGCCGCGTAGACCCGCCCGATTTGATTGACCCTGCGGACGCGTCCAGCCCCTTCATAAACGAGATGGGGCCGCTGCTTCGCCCGCCTGCCGCCAGCTTTTCCTTGGACGAGCGCAGCACGCTCAGGTTCAGCCCCGACCCTGACCCGTCTTTGAACAGCATGCCTTCGGTCTTGTACAGATCAAGAATAGACTCCATTGTGTCATCTACTTCATTGATGTAACAGGCTGACACCGCTTGGCGGCGGCCCTGCCAGCCGAGATTAAACCAGACAGGGCTGTTGAATGCCGCGTATTGATGCAGCAGAATAAAGCGCAACTCGTCGTGGAACGTGTCTGCATCTTCCTCGGTGGCGAAGTAATTACCCGCTTTCGCCCACTCTAGAATACGGTCGGCGACGCGCCCGATCAGCTGCTTGACCGAATACTCGCGCTCCAGTGTCCCCACATGGCCCCGGAAGTACTTGGAAACGACTACATTGGTGGCAAGCTGTGACCAGGCTTTGGGGATTTCCACGCCCTTCTGTTCAAACACAATCGTGCCGTCGCTGCCGACAATGCTCGCGCTGCGCAGCTCGTACTCGGTTGTCGCCCACACATCCTGTCCGGGCTGGGTGTAGCGGCGGGGGAATGTCAGCCCATGAGCGGCAGCCGGCTTGGCCTTGCCGTTCTTGCCTGCGGGGGTGAATGGTTTGGGTTCGGTAACGGTGGGCATAGCAGTTTCTTCTCTGTGCGCGATGGGTTCTTCCACTCGGGGTTCTGCGATTGCTGCAGCGGCGGGCGCTTCTTCTATAACTGCTGCAACGGCGGGTGCTTCTTCTGCAACCACTGGTTCCGAGGCGGTGTCTAGGCTGAAGGCCTCTTCTACGAACGGTTCCTCAGACACGGCCATGGTTGGTTCATCGGCAGGCAGGTTGAGCGTGTCGGCGATTGCGCTGGGCACATTGGGCAACTCTTCGCCCACACTCGGCACTTCACTAGGGGTGGGGTTCATTTCTTCGCGGGCGGCACGCAGGGGGCTATTGATCGCGGCAGGCTCATCGGCCAGCATCTGCGCCATCACATCGTCTGCGAACGGGTCTTCCTCGTCGGCGTGGGCTGGGGGGGCATCGTCCCGCATGACCACTTGCGCAGGGGCGGGGAAGTCGCCGATAGGCACATCCGCCGGATGTTTGGCATCCATATCCACGTCTTCGCTGCCGAACAAAGCGTCGCCGCTAGGGGCTTCTGCTTGTGGCCGGGCGGCTTTGGGGGCCGTGCGAGGACGCGCGGGCACGGGTTCCTCGCCCATCAAATCCAGCATGCCGACATTGCCGCTCTTTTTTCCGCTGCCGTTCTTTTCCGCCATGATGCTTCCTTGTTCCTTCTGTCAACAATAATTTTGTGCGCTACTTTTTATCTTTGTGTGCGTTACTCTTTTTTGCCCCGGCTGCCCTGCCGCTTGAGCAGGTTCACGATGTCGCGAAACTGCGTGGCATCCTCAAATTGCCGGTACACGGAAGCGAAGCGCACATACGCCACCTGGTCTAAGCGCCGCAAATGCTCCATCACCATCTCGCCGATGTCCGATGACGGCACTTCTTTGTCCAAACGATTGCTGAGCGTCCGCTCGATGTCATCCGAAACTTCCTGCAAGGTGTCTTCGGAGACTGGGCGCTTTTGGGTCGCCACCCGCAGGGAGCGCAGCAGCTTGTTGCGGTCAAACGGCTCGCGCCGCCCCATGCCGTCGCGGTCGGGCTTCTTCACCACCGTCAGCTGAAGCTCTTCAATGTTCTCAAAGGTCGTAAACCGCCGCCCGCAGTGCTTGCATTCGCGCCGGCGTTTGATCGCCTCGCCGTCACGCAGGGGTCGCGAGTCGAGCACGGCATCGTTGTCATGGCCGCAATAGGGACATTTCATGGGGGGAACGGCTTCCTCGGGTGCTCGCCCTTCCTACATTTAGTGCGCGAAAGCATTGTAACACACTAAATGTAGCCTGTCAACAAAATCTGTAAAAAAGAATCGGTTCCGTCTTGGCCGCCTAGCAGGCACCTGTTTGCCGCGTCTCAAAGTCCTGCCAAGGGCACTTCTTTAGTGTATTAAGCCCGTACCAACGACGGAACAAGGTCTTCCGTCGTTGGTGTGCGCTGAACACACCTCTGAAACGCTCACGCCCTGCCCGGAGAAGGGGCAAGTGACGCAAACACGCTTGAAGGGCTTTGGGCAGCGCGCGGTCATACGTCCCAAAGGAGAAAACGCCGATGAAATCACTCTTGCGATATGCGCCGCTGCTGCTCTGCTTTGGACTGCTGGGGGCCGCTTTGCCCGCAGGGGCGCAGGCCGCGCCCGGCCCGCCCGCACAAGCCCAAATGCTCAGCCGAACAGCCACGCTGGCCCTGAAAGTGGATGGCTATGACGAGGCGCGCAGCCTGGTGCTGCAAGCCGCCGCCATGCGCGATGCTCAGCTTCTGGATGCGAAAACCCTGGTCAACGAAAAAGGCAAAAAGCACGGCTGGCTGCGCCTGCGCGTCAATGCCGCCGCGATGCCGCGCCTGCTGTCCGACCTGCCGCCGCTGGGCAAAGTGTCGGCGGAAAACGTCGCCACGTCAGATCAGCTCTCGGATTTTGAGGCTTTGGGGCGGCGCGTCACGCGTTTGCAGCAGCATGAGCAGCGGCTGGGGGGCGTGCTGCAAAGCCCACATCACATGCGCGGCTCGGATATACTCTACCTTCAGGAACGGCTTTTTCGGGCCAGCGTAGACGAAAGCCTGCTGTCGCAGCAGCGCATTGATTTGGAACGTTCCGCCCAGGACAGCACGCTGTTAGTGGAGTTGTTTGAGCCGGGAGCCTTGCCGGCAGGCGTGCCGCAGCCGGTCAACCTGCCTTCCTGGTTTGCCCGCGCCGCCCTGATAGCCCGCACGGCCCGCGACCGAACACTGGCGCGTGGCACGACCGTTGCCGCCTATGCCGCCGTGTACGCGCCGTTCTGGGTGCCTGTGGCCGCTGCTGCCCTCGTCTTGCTGATGGCAGTTTGGCGGCATCGGCGCTTCTTGATCGCCCGCGCCTGGCAGATTATCACGCTTGCCGTCACCCTGGTCATGCGCGTGATCGGCTGGCTGCGCGTCCGCTGGGAGCATCGCCACGACCCGATGAGCCTCGCCTCTTTCCCGCCCGGCGGCGCGGATTAACACCGAAGAGTGGATAAATAGACGTCGTGCAATGGGTACAATTGCGCCATGAACATTCTTTTTATCGGCGGCACAGGGCTAATCTCCACGTCCATTGCGCGGCAGCTTTTGGGCGACGGTCATCAAGTGACACTCTTTAATAGAGGCAAAAGCGAGAACCGTCTCCCCGAAGGCGCGGAAATCATCACGGGCGACCGTAAAGACTATGCCGCGTTTGAGCAGGCGTTCGCGGACAAGCGCTACGACGTCGTGGTAGACATGGTGGCCTTTCACCCCGACGACAGCGCGTCGGCAGTGCGCGCTTTTGCCGGGCGGTGCGGGCAGTTTATCCACTGCTCCACCGTGTGCGTCTGCTCCGGGCCGGTGCAGCAAATCCCGACCACCGAGACCGAGCCGTACCATTCCATCGGCACATATGGACAGAACAAAATCAAGTGCGAACAGTTGCTGCTGGAAGCCCACGCCAATGACGGCTTTCCCGCGACCATCCTGCGCCCGTCGCACTCGTATGGCGAGGGTGGGGGACTGCTGCGCGCCTTCGGGCCAGGTGATACGTTTCCCGATAAGCTGCGCAAAGCAAAGCCCATTATCGTTCACGGCGACGGGCAGGGCCTGTGGGCCTCCTGCCACGTAGACGATGTTGCCAAAGGCTTTATCGCCGTCATGCAGAACCCCAAGTGCCTGGGCCAAATCTACAACATCACCGGCGACGAATGGATGACCTGGGACGAGCTGCACCGCCAAACGGCGGAAGTGGTGGGCGGCACGTTCCATCCCGTCCATATCCCCGCCGAAGTGCTGCACCAAGCCGCCCCGCAAATGGCAGGCGGCACATGGGAGATATTCGCGTGGCCGTCGGTCTTTGACAACAGCAAGCTCAAGCGCGACACCGCCTACACCGGCCAAACCATCTCCTTCCAAGACGGCCTGCGCCGCACGCTGGCGTGGCTGGAAGCAAACCACAAGCTCAAAGACAGTGCCGACGGCGACTACGAAGACCAATTGATTGCCGCCTGGCAGTCGGCATCTCAGTCGCTGCCGCATCAGCCTTAAAGAGGCCCCCCGCCCCAATTCTGGGGAGCCAGAAGAAGATAGAAAAGCCCAATTCCTCTGGCTGTCTCTTCTCATGCTCCTCTGAATAGGGGCGGGGGGCCTCTTCAAAGCGGGCGTTGTACCTTACACTAGCCTTGCTCTAACCTTTAACGTACCTTGCCTCGGATTATCTTTCCCCTTGCTTCGCATTTCGGCCCCAAAGGGTATTATTGCTCCATGAGCCTTATCCTGTCGCCGGAAACACTGTCACAATTGCAAGCAGTCGCCGCCCAGCGCGGCCTGCCCCCCGAAGATGCGCTTGCCCAGGTGCTTGCCGAAGCCCGCGCCGCCTGGGAGTACCAACAGCAGTGGGAGCAGCAAGAACAGCAGGACGCCCTCGCAGGGGTCGCCCGCAGCGAAGCCGACTTCGCCGCCGGGCGCAGCCTGTCGCTGGAAGAACTCACGGCAAGTCTAGATGCCACGCTGGAAGCCAAGCGGCAAGAAGCCGCGCAGCAGAAAGCGGCCTCGTGAAAGAGCCGGACGCGCCGCCTATTTATGCGCTCCGGGTCGCGGAAGACGCGCGGCGGCAGATAGACGTGGAACTCGTTAGGTTGTTTGACGCAGTTGGAGAAGATGCCGCCGTTTCATGGCGGCTTGGCATGGAAGACGCCCTTGCCAGCCTCGCAACCCTGCCCGGATGCTGCCCGCTCGCGCCGGAAAACAGTGTGTACCAGCAAGTGCATCACGGCGTCCCGCTTCGCCAGTTGCTGTATCGCCGCCGCAACAGCGGCCCCACCTGGTGCTTGCTGTTCACCCTCCACAAGCAGACTGCCAACGACCCGCCCACCGTGCATGTGCATCAGGTGCGGCATGGCGGCCAATTTCCCCTGACTCAATGGCCCAACCCTGCGGATGACACAGACGCATAACCTGCCCTTCACGCTCCGCCGTTTGCCCCCAAACCGGTGGAACATTGTCTCCTGATTGCTTCCTGTGCTGATATGCGTTATAATCAACCGCATAGCCAACTACAGGCACTCTTGCACTAACCACAGAGAGTTTGAGATGGGATTGGCTGCCTTTGCCGCACCCATTCACAATTACGCTTGCGGTCGTGCGATACACTAAAGGCTTAGGTCGTCCGCCTCAAATGAGCTATACTACTAAATCCTTTGCTGCGTTTACGGGACGCAAATTGAAGATATTACAGCTAATTTCGCTTTCTATTTCCATCCCACTCCTAACTGGGTGTGCCAGCCATCAGCTTAAGAAACCAACGCCAACACCTGCCAGCCAAGTTACACCTCCGCCATCCTTGCCCACTCCCATCGTTATGGATGGTGCCTCGCATACTCGACAAGACGCAGAGCCTTCACAAGAGTGGTCTGCTCAAGACGAAAAAACGCAACAGAAGGAGCCTTATAAAGAAAATGTTCCTACTACACCTTTAGTTTCTTATGACCAAAGCATCAGCGGGTACTGCACTTACCTGGAACGCACCTCGCCTGGAGCTATTTGCACCTGGTCGGGAGATACTTTAGATGTCCTTATACCATCTTGGTGGGTCAATGATTACCCTACTTACAATGTGTATATCACACGCTTGAAGCAAGTTGGTGAGGCCGTTATGGATGGGTTTTTAACTGCTCGACAAGATGCGGGGTTGTCCGGTAGTAGATTAAAACAATGCGAGGTAATAATTCACGATGGCACTTACCGCGACACAGTTCATCCTTAGCAAGAGGCGTAGGGGTAAAATCCCTTGTTCCTACCGAAGTCGCAGCATAGCTTCTACTGACTGAATTAGAAAAACATGAGGTGGCGAATTGGAAGAAGAGTTTTATAGAAAAGTTGTAGCAGCAATTAATAACGCGCGCTCTGAAACAGCAGGGACACCTATCGGAAACCTTTTAAATAGGTCGCAGCTTAGTATCTGGGGTGATATTCCAACTCATCATGAGCCAGCTTGCATATTCATCTATGAATTCACCACCATTCCGTGGAAGTCTGTAGATTTGCCTGTGTCAAAATATCGGGCAATGTCGGAACAGGAAATTACCAAGGACATCATCGAATGGGTAGAGGACAATGTTGCTAAAGGTACATTAACAGAAGACTGAGTATAACCCAAGTCTAGCTCTTCCCGGTCTCATGTTGTCATAATCTACCTGTGCCCCACAACGGGTATAATCCTCCCATGAGCGCCGCCCAACTCTACGAACAAGCCATCAAGCCCCTGTCTACCGCCGACAAGCTCGCCCTCGCACGCCTCATCCTCAACGACATCGCCCCCGACGCCGCCGAACCGGAGTATGGGTTTGAATACCTTAAGCGCCTCCTGCCCAACATCGAACTCATCACTGTCACCGATGAAGACCTCGCGAACGTTATTCTCACCAGCCCGCTGCCCGAATGAGCCTCAAACTCCTGCTTGACGAGAACATGAGCCAAACCGTTGCCGCGCAGGTGCAGCAGCAGCGGCAGGCGGTGGTTGCAGAAAGCGTTCACCTTTGGCACGATGGTGCCTATGAAGGACGTGCCGACAAAGCCCTGCTGCAAGCCGCCCGCGCCGAAGGGCTGACACTTGTCACCTATGACCAGAAAACCAT
>JAABUJ010002983.1_pt1 | contig 19788 bp, 23 predicted proteins | sample 5559131 | NCBI WGS metagenome assembly JAABUJ01 (sample SAMN10711875, study PRJNA513366) | rock metagenome | isolation source: Antarctica rocks | place: Antarctica: Victoria Land, Mt New Zealand nord | collected 2016-01-07 | reverse complement strand
AACGATGGACAATTCATTACGTCCGGCCCAGTTACTGATCGCCAACCTTGAGTTGCTTGTCGTTCCTCCGTTCCACTCGTATCCAACACGTCACCGCAAAAGTGGCAGAACAGAAGAACTTCGTTTACGCGGTACCGACAGATATGTCTTCAATCGATCAGGAGGACCAGCTGTACCAGGCGGATGTTGAGGCTGTGAAGCAATGGTGGACAGATTCAAGATGGCGGTACACGAAACGCCCATTTACTGCGGAGCAGATTGTTGCGAAAAGGGGGAATCTGAAGATTCAGTATCCGAGTAACGCAATGAGCAAGAAGCTGTGGAACATCATCGAGGGTAGATTCAAGGCAGGTCATCGAGGATGGAATTGACACCCTGGACTTCATGACTGACATCTGTTGCAATCCAGAACGGAGATGTCAGTGCCACGTACGGGTGTTTGGAACCGACGATGCTCACACAGATGGCAAAATACCTCGACACTGTCTACGTGTCCGGTTGGCAATGCTCCTCAACAGCCTCTTCTACAGATGAGCCATCACCTGATCTCGCTGACTATCCTTCGGTACGACGCCGTATTACTCACCCTGTGATCAAAAATCCTGTCTAACATTCTCTATAGAACACCGTCCCGAACAAGGTCCATCAGTTGTTCATGGCTCAGCTCTTCCACGACCGCAAACAGCGAGAAGAGCGAATAACAACCCCCAAAGCGAATCGTGGTAGCATTGCGAATACAGATTTTCTGCGACCCATTATCGCGGATGCTGACACAGGGCACGGTGGTCTCACAGCTATCATGAAACTGACAAAGCTTTTCATCGAGAGCGGCGCCGCGGGCATTCACATTGAAGATCAGATGCCCGGAACCAAAAAGTGTGGGCACATGGCGGGAAAGGTGCTAGTCCCAATCAGTGAGCACATCAACAGACTCGTAGCGATCAGAGCGCAAGCGGATATCATGGGTAAGCCTCCGGTCTCATGCCTGGCACCTCAGCCGCGCTAAGGGTTCATAGGCACGGATTTACTGGCTATCGCGAGGACGGACTCCGAAGCCGCTACATTGATCATGTCGACGATCGACCACAGGGACCATGCCTTCATCCTCGGAACCACCAACCCTGCCCTTCAACCACTCAACGATCTCATGATAGCAGCCGAGCAAGCCGGGAAAAACGGCGAGGCCCTCCAAGCAATCGACGACCAGTGGACCTCCCAAGCCGGGCTCAAACTCTTCGACGACGCGGTCGTGGACACTATCAACGCCGGAGTCCACGTCGACAAGGAAGGCCTCATCCGGCAATACCTCGCCGCGGTGAAGGGAAAGAGCAACTCCGAGTCCAGAGCCATCGCGAAGGGCTTGACCGGCGTCGACATCCACTGGGACTGGGACGCGGCCCGGACGAGAGAAGGCTTCTACCGATACCAAGGCGGCTGCGGATGTGCCATCAACCGAGCCATCGCTTTCGCCCCGTACGCAGACCTGATCTGGATGGAGAGCGCCAAGCCAGACTACAAGCAGGCCGAGGAGTTCGCCAACGGCGTGCACGCCGTGTGGCCCGAGCAGAAGTACGTCGTCGTATCCCCCGCCCCATCCCCCCCAATCCCCCCCCTCCCTCCCCTTGTCCTGTCAATGAATGAGCACCAACTAACCCCCGACCCCGCCACAGACTCGCCTACAACCTCTCGCCCTCCTTCAACTGGAAGGCGGCCATGCCGCGCCACGAGCAGGAGACGTACATCCAACGCCTCGCCAAGCTCGGCTACTGCTGGCAGTTCATCACCCTCGCCGGCCTGCACACCACCGCGCTCATCTCCGACGTCTTCTCCAAGGCCTACGCCAAGCAAGGGATGCGAGCGTACGGAGAGCTGGTCCAGGAGCCTGAGATGGAGAATAAGATCGATGTCGTGACGCATCAGAAGTGGTCCGGTGCGAATTACGTCGATAATATGCTCAAGATGGTCATGGGTGGCATTTCGAGCACTAGCGCTATGGGTAAGGGCGTTACGGAGGATCAGTTCAAGGCTCCGGAAGAGTGAGGGCGGGGGCTGTGCTATGGTAGAGTATCGACCCAGGGCCGGCGAGGATGGAGGGTGTAGCGCTATGGAGGGAGTGGATGTAGGCAGCGATATGCACTGTAGTTTACCTGTAGAGTTTCGTCTCTTCAAGCTCCAAATTTTTGATATCGGATTGAATTGGATATCTAGTCTCGATAGCGCTGCGAAAGCTCATTATCTCATTCACATTGATCATCGTCTTCCATTTCCCGAGCCAGTTTCCCCTCCAGCCCATACGGACTCCCACTCCCACTCTAGCCCAAACCCCTAACTCCAACCCCTCCCACCAGCCTCCAAATCCCTCTCCCCAGGCACGACCCTACAGCACCACCCACACCAACTCCGCTCCTCGCCCCTCCCCTCCCTTTCCAAATATCCCGCGCACTCCCTCTCATCCTCATACTCCCGCACCGCCCGCCCGACCCGAACCCTCCTCTTCACCTTCCTCTTCACCACGCCCCCGATCCCCTCAATCTCCTGCCTCCAATACCCCGCCTTCTCCACCCCCCCATCGCCCACAAGCTCCTCGACCATCCCCACCCCCGCCGACACCATCGCAACCACCTCTCCCCCCTCCAGCTCACGCACCTCCGCGCTCTCGCACTCGACCTCGGTGCACGTCGCCGCGAAACAGGCGTGCCCGCGCGCACACTGCACCCCCTCGTTGCCCTCGCCGATACCCGTGCCCAGCCCGCCGAGGTTGGTGGCGTAGCGGGTGCGCCACGTCCACACGCGCTTGTAGGTCGTGTCGGCGGAGCGCACTTCCGTGCCGCAGGGGTGGCAGAGCCAGACCGTGTGTGGGCAGGTGCAGGGTGTGCGCGCGAAGGCGGGGGTCGTGAAGGTTGGTGTTGACGGCGGCGGAGGGAGAGGAGGGAGAGGAGAAGAAGGAGGTGGCGGGTGCGTGTGTTGGGCGAGGGGGAGGGAGAGGCAGGTGGAGCAGAGGCGGCGGTGTCGGTTTGGGAGAGTTGATGTGGAGGGGGGTTTGATGATGCAATTCTGTGGGGCCGGGAGGGGTGCGTTAGTGGGGGTCTGGTGGAGGGCGATGGGGTTGAGGGCGAGGTGGGCTTGCCCTGCATACGACGTTGCCGCAGCGCCGGCACTCGGCTACCATGTCTCGCGCGCACGCGCCGACCCTGCCGCTTGTCATCCGGCTGGGGTCGATGCCGTTGTTGCCATGTAGGCGTCGTGCTCCATTGGATGTCGTTCTGTTCCGTGTTGCAGAGGCGGCCCTTTCGTTCTCGCATCGAAGAGTGTGCTTGACGAGCTGTCTTCGGAAGGGGAGCAAGTTGGCGTGGAACTGGCGACAGGTGCGGGATAGGGCATCGAGGTCGTTGAGGTCGAGCGAACGCGTCATTTGAGAGATGATGCTGTCGGGCACGGCTCTGGTCAACAGACGTTCCAGAAGCTGTAGGCGGCGAAGCGCGTACGGATAACATCCCAGCGCTGCCGAGAAACCGTTGATATTCGGGTTCTCCTTCCTTGACACTTCTCTATCATCTGAGAGTCCCGTTCTGTCGCTCTTGGTTACCGCGCCGTTACGGAGATGGATCTGGAAATCTGCAAAACCACCGCCGTGTCGGACATCGGCGTGTGGATCCGCCACGTCCTCGTCGAGGTCGAGTAGGACCACCATGATGCCATAGATAAGTTACTCTGGTGGTGCTGCCCGCCCATTTGAGCTGTACATGCAGGGGTTATTATCGTATTTATGTTTGACATCGATCTTGAGGGGAGGACTGCCCCACTGGCTGGGATGCGGGAAATGCCGAGCTACGGAAGACTACGAGCAGGAATCAAGGGTGAAATCACTGAGTACACGAACGTCTATTTGGGATGTCCGGGCTTATTATCCAGTATATTTGATAGCTAAACCAGGAAGGAGCGCTCAAGACGGCGAGCAGCGTTCGACGAGCTAGAGTGATGGGCTCAGTAGCATCGTGTATGCGCGTTGCTAGCTAGCTTGCGTTACGTCGACGAGCTATGTCTCTCCGCTATAGAATGTAAATGAAAAGTTATGCTTAGAATTGACGATAAATCCAAAACTATGATAAGCATGTTTCGTAAAGAGATACTGGGCAGTAACAGACGCTCTAACCAGGAGGGTCGTTATCAACCCACTCATCGCCCGAAAGATCAGCGCTCTCAGTGTCGAAGTAGTCCTCCTCCCCCGATTCGTCATAGTCGATGTCCGAATCCCAGTCGTCACAATGCTCCGCATAATCTGCCGGCAATAGCTCATCCGTCGCGCCGTGTGATTCTAGAAGCTCGATGACATCCTCGTGAGGCCCTTTCCGACCTTTGAGCGCCGCTCCCGCTGGGTTGCCTGCGTCGGTGCACATGGTAGCGTCCGCGCCGTTCTCTAGTAGAACACGAGCCATCTCGAGGCGCCCAAAGAACGCTGCCGCGAAGATGGCGGTCCCGTACTTTCCACCTATAGTGTTAACATCGGCTCCACGGTCCAGGAGAAACTGAGCCATGTCCTGATGTCCGCAGAACGCAGCGGCGATTAAAGCACTACCGTATTTACCGCCCAAGGCATTGATTTCTGATCCGATACCAAGCATCTTCTCTGCGATAGGTATGTTGTCTGTAAACGCTGCAGCCTGGAGCGGAAAGCCGAATTTGCCGTTTGCAACACTATTGACTTTGGCTCCTTTCGATAGAATGAGGTCAACCATGGCATCGTTCTCGCGAGCAATAGCAGCTTGGAGCGGACTCCCGTCATCACCACCTGAGACATCGAGATTTGCTCCCATACCCAAAAACTGCATGAATCGTGCTTCGTTATTTGTAGCAGCAACCGCTTGCAAAGGGGTGCCCCGCCCAAGGTCGTCTAGATTGATATCGGCTCCATTGTCCAACAGCAAATTTACAATAGAGTCGTGACTGTGGCGGCAAGCAGCGTTCAAGGGCGTCCCATATCTGCCGCCCTGAGCATTGACGTCTGCCGAATGGCGGATTAGAAGGCGGACAATATTCTCCTGTCCGTAGACGCAAGCTGCGTGTAAAGGACTCCCATATCTACCGCCCTGAGCATTGACGTCCGCCGAGTTGTCGATCAAAAAGCAGATAAAATTCTCCTGTCCCTCATAACCCCCTGAGCAACAAGCAGCTTGCAGCGCGGTCCCGAATTCCCCACCAGCCGCATTGACATCCGCTCCGTGATTGATGAGGATTTTACAGATAGCTGCATTTCTCGTTGCCGCTGCCGCTTGTAACGGGCTATGATTATGACCACCATACGCAATCACCGATGCAGCTCTGTCAATCAGCAAGTTCACGATATTCTCATAACCCTGCCGACAAGCTCGCTGGAGAGCATTGCAGTGGAAGCCGGATTGTGCGTTGACGTCAGCTCCTTTATCCAGAAGAAGCGTGGTAAGGCGTTCATCGTTGTGGCCGGCTGCGGCTTGTAGAGGCAGCGAAACATCTTCCGCTAAACTATTGACAGGCCGATTAACGTCAGCACCTTCTTGCAACAGCAACTCGGCGGTTTCGAGACGCCCATAATCACACGCCACCTGTAGAGGAGTCTCGTCATATTCATTCTCGTTGTGTATGCCCTCCCCATGCGAGAGTAGTAGTCTCACGACCGAGTTATGCCCACGAGCTACGGCGGCGTGCAATGGATACCTTAGGGTGCGCCGCGAGTGGCCGGAGTCCCGAACATAGTACAAATTTGCACCCTTGGTCAGCATGGCCTGGACCACTGTCGCCAGGCCTAGGAAAGCTGCATAGTACAAAGGCGGTTGAAGCTCGTTCGCCTTCAAAGCAAAATTGTACCCTCCCCCGACAGTGGATGTAGTATTTGACGCCCGCAGCCAATTCAAACAGCTTGCGCTTCTTTTACGGTCCAACAGGTGCTCAATATGACCATGTAAGTTAGCAGCTTCGTGGGACGGGAGTGCCCTAACATGCTTCGACCAGTACCTTGCGGCATATCGGAGTAGTGGATATTTTCTGAAGATTGATTTCGGTGTCATTGCTACTTTCTTCGTAGGTCGACCTTTTGGCACTTTGGGCAGATCAGAGTCAGTCTCGCTACTTTCATGTTCGGCAACATCGTTGAGTTCAGCCGCCATAAATACGTCCTCGTCTTTAAAGCTGAGTAAGTAGGTGACACAAACTTGCGCTGCGAATTTGTGTGCATTCATGTCGTCGAGTGCAAATTCTGAAGCGGGACTCGATCGGATTCGCGCAGAAAGTAGATACTCTTTCACAGAATAGTGGGTCAACCGGAGCCTGTCAATTTCGCTATCATCATTGACGAGTATTACCAGACCTGAACATATGGACAGCAATTCCTTAGCGTCGAATAATCGATTGTCTTCGTCGATTGCTGCAGAACCCGGCGATACTGCGATAACTTCTGCCACTTCGTACAGGGTGGGCGGTCGAGTCGCTACTGCGAGCCATTGAAGTACTGCAAGAGCATCTTTATAACACTCATCGTCTCCTTGCATTCGTAGTAGTATACGATTATAAGTCTCGTCAAGGTCCTTCGGTAGTGACGTCAACGCTCGTTTGATTGCGGCTGGCTTTGTGCATTGTCGTAGGGCATCGAGCTGCCGGACCACCCACAAAAACCTAAGTGAAGAAGTGAGCAACAGACATGGGCTAAGTCGGAGTGGGTGAGATCGCTTCGCAGCGAGTCAAACTCATTGGGGAAAAACAGTAATGTAAGTAATGTACGTACATTCCTCTGGCTCCATCCAGCAGTGCGACCTCGATCTCAGCCTTTATTGGCTCTGCTAGTCTCTTGAGCCGGACGTCTCTGGTCAACCTGCTCCTGATATGGAGCTTGATGTCTCCTTTGACCTGTTCCTCCTCGAGGCCGACCTTGACAGGCTGATGATCACAAAAGCCAATCTCAATATCTCGTTCTTGACGGCTCGTTGACAGCAGATGGAGACCCCCTATTTTTGAGCTCATGAGTTCGCCTAAGAAATCCATCAATTCTTCCCGGTCCGTACATTCGTCTAGAGCATCCAAGGCCAGATACACTTGCGGAAACGACTTGATGACAGACACTAAGGCTGCTCTTAGATCTTTCTCCCTTGGTTGTTGTACCCCATCTTTATGCCTGTTAAATAATACCGTGACACAGTCTGGCACCCCCGGAGACTGCTTGCACAGCTGACCTAAGAGCGAGTTCACAAGACTTCTGACAGATTGCCTATCGGTATCGCTGTAATCGAAGTAGAAATATGCCACGGCACTTCCTGGTGATGACGAAGCATACGCTAGAAGGTCCTCGATAATTGTAGAGCTATCACATGTTAGTCTAGAGCTTACAGAACATCGTCAACAACATCGGTAGGTGGTGGTAACAACAAGAGTACAGCTGACCATAAAACTGACTTGCCGGATCCAGCTACTGATATTAGCCAGAACGTTACCATTGAGCACACTTGAAACGCCTACGGATGCCGTGAAGCCAGATCAACGATGCCGAATGAGCTTTCCAAGTGCTGTATTCCAAGCCCTGAAGAAACCATGTACCGGTGTCCGGTTGACGCTTTTCACAAGCGTCCGCGTGGCTAATCGATGGATCTCCGCTATTCAACCATAGGAGAACCGCGTTCCTCTTCCCATCTAGCACCGATCAGAGCCCGCCTCAATATATGATAATTCTTGGGGGAGTTGAGCTCACTCACCAGCTTCAGCGGAGGCTAGAAGATCGCTGACGGCGCCGATTTTGACCTGGAGAACCTGACCGAGTTCACTACCAGCAGTCAGCAAACAATACTCGAACCTCACAAGTCTGATGTGCGTCGATACATTTGAACGTTGTGCAATGCTAATGCGAGCGTTGACTTCCGCTGGCTCAAGCGTTCTAGCAGAGCCTTGACCTCTTTCTCTTTGATCGGCCAAGTCAAGATCTTGCCCAGCTTCGTCATTCCTCGTGCAACGAGAACTGATTCCAGCTCGGTCTTAAGAGTCTCGAGCAGCACTTTGCAGTCGTCCAGTGCTCCTCCAGCATCAGCCAGGGCTCGAAGACATCGTGTCTCAGGGCCATGTTCTTTTGCTAACTGAGCCAATGAACCGAGCACATCCGTGAGACCCTTGAGCTCCTCGAGAATCTGCTGGATTATGCTGTCTTTTCCCTTCGTCGCCTCGTTACAAGATAAACAGAATGATGCTATTGATCCGGCAAGCTGCACGACCGTAATGATACTTGCAGTAATGCTCAGCGGGTCGGCCATATGTACACATCGAAAAGACCGACTCGCAAATTGAAAGAATCCAAAGCCATGTTGGACATGAAGCCATTTATCACCAACAGTACTACTTCCCTATTGGTGGGTAAGGCATGCGAAGGCTGCTGCAACTTTGCCGCGCTGCGACATTGACGAGGGTGTGACAGCAGCATGGGGGCAGGCGGCAAGCCTTCTGATTTGTCGAACGTGCATAAACATCTCTTCAGCGGTTAAGATCTTGGACACTTGACCATGAAAACCAATACTGGAATGGAAACACAAATTCCAAGCACGCCAGAATATGCATGCTGTTGGGAAATGCCAAATGGTAGGATAATGCAAGGCTCGAGGAACAAGTTGAGACACTGGGAACATAACTAACGGACATTCGGCCGTTTGAGGTGGTGTAAGCACGCGCTGTGTGATCTGCCCACGGCGTCGATAAGAATGCTAAGTTAGGTATCCTTGGATCCAGCACCCAGAGTCGAGTAACGGATTTGATTTTCAAACAGTCATCAATAAACTTCCAAGCGCCAGAAAAAGGAGAACTACCACAAACCTGGAGACAACAGCGGTACCTTAGTGAGTGCAAGCTTCACCGCAACAGCAAACGTCAGGGTATGAACAGTCGATCCATACTGTAGTTAATAGTAAGAGCAGTGCTCTGGTATCAAACCAGCGCCTTCTGATGCATACCAAACACAGATGGTCAATTGCATACACCACTCCCGACATGTCCCGTCGAAGAAGGCTCTCTCGCCTGTAATTCCGCATACACATGGCACGGTAACTTATGAACTGAACTTGCAACGGATAGGCATGGAAAATAGAAGGTGATGGCGATAGTTGACTAAGCCTAATTAGTGCTAGCAACAGATGAATCATCCATCCGTAAGATATATTTAGGGATCATTATTTAGCCTCCGATGACTGAAGTCTGCGCAGTATCTTAGCCCCAACAATTGTTTCATCTCTTATTGACTCCAACACAGCTCGTGTCCTTATCAAAAGTCTCTTCTCAGTATCCTCACTCTTCCGCTCACACACTTTACTACAACATGGCGGACGATTGGGACACTGTCACGAAAATCGGCAGCAAGGCAAGAGGTGGCGCCTCACAGCGAGAAACCGTAATCCGAGGGAAGAGCGCCCTCAATGCCGCACAAAGAAGCGGAGCCGTCATAGGCACGGAGAAGAAGATGGGGGCAGGAAACTCGGTATGTTACTTTCATCCCATATCACTTCCGTCTTTTCTATTTGCTTCGCTCTCACAACACATCCCCTGATTCTCCGTTATTTGCTACTGAGACATGGTCATCTCTATAGGGGTCGAAGACAGGTGTCGAAGGTCAACACTTGACCAAAGTTGCTCGCAGTGAGGATATTGTTCCGGTCAAAGGAGTTGGGGTGGACGTCGGCACCGCCATTCGCAACGGGCGGCAAGCCTTGAAACCGCCGCTCACTCAGAAGGATCTGGCGAACAAGTTGAGTGTCAAAATTGCGGAAATCGCAACTCTCGAGAGCGGTAGCCACCCCTTCGACAACAAGCTGTTGGGCACGTTGGAAAGGATCTTGAAAGTGCATCTGACGGGAGCGAACATTGGAAAGGACTTAGAGCATACCAAGAAGGGAGATACCAAGAAGGCGGACCCCAAGAAGCCGGATCCCAAGAAGGCAGATACCAAGGCAGCTACCAAGACGAGTGCAAAATAGCCTAAAGGAAAAGGGTGCACCGGAATGCAAATCACGAACAGCGCGTCAGGAGAGTGTTTTATAACGGAGGCGTTTCGATGGAATGGACAGCATCATAGCCAAGGGTGCTTTCGTCCCATACTCCGAGCGCGGTAAACGATCAGTGAAGAACAAATACTCTTGCTTCCGTATTTAAAACTCTTCACATGCGCTTTGTACCTAAGTCTCTGATATGTACAGACGCTGTATTGATTCCGTTCTACAGCTTCACCTTGAGATTACGCTTCATCCTCCGTTCCACCGCGTTCAGATACTCCGTCGTCGTGACGTAATCCTTCCTCTCCTTCTTCCCACACGCCAGCGCCAGATCCTTGGTCATGATGCCATCCACGTCCACGGTGTCGACGCACGCCTGCTCCAGACTCTCCGCGAAAGCCACGACGTCGGGCGTCTCGTCCAGAACACCTCGCTGCACGAGGCCCCGTGTCCACGCGAAGATGGAGGCGATGGGGTTGGTCGAGGTCTCGTTGCCTTTCTGGTGCTCCCGGTAATGTCTCGTGACGGTGCCGTGAGCGGCTTCGGACTCGAACGTCTTCCCGTCGGGAGTGATGAGGACGGAAGTCATCAGGCCGAGAGAGCCGAAACCTTGAGCGACTATGTCGGATTGGACGTCACCGTCATAATCTTCGATTGATTTAGCATAGGGTCGTATCATGGCCAGCGATTGGTCGGCTTGGGGGGAAGATACTCTTCATGGCAATGATGTACCCTCCAGAACTCTTGATCATCTGTGCCACCATATCATCGATCAAACGATGCTCATACCAGATCCCTTGCGCCTCAAAGTCCTTCCGGTATTGGCTTTCGTAGATTTCCTGAAATATGTCCTTGAACCTCCCGTCGTACTTCTTCAAGATCGTATTCTTCGTGCTCATGTACAGGGGCAATGGCTTACTCAGCGCAAGTTTGAAGCTTGCGTGTGCGAATCCCCGGATCGAGTCGTCGGTGTTGTACTGTGTCTGTGCCACGCCGCCGCCGTTCTTGAACTCATAGACTTTAATGCGTTCTGGTTCCCCGCCTGCTGGCGTGAACACCATCTCGAGTGTACCATTCCCTTTCGCAACGTAGTCCTTAGCCCGATATTGGTCGCCGAATGCATGACGACCGATGATGATAGGTTTTTTCCATCCTGGGATCAGACGAGGTATGCGCGGAATGACGATGGGTTCACGGAAGACAGTGCCACCTCTGCAATGCATTAGTGACTCTGCCCTACTTGGGGATCTTGCTGGGAGCTCACAGGTGATTTCGAATTGTTCCGTTTGGTGAGAGCCACACTACACTGAAGATGTCAGCCTGGCTTTTATCTGGGGATAACGCTCCGTACTCTGCTTCAACTTGAACTCCTCCACTCTCTGCTCATCCGGTGTGATGGTTGCACACTTAACCCCTACCGAGTACTTCTTTATTGCCTCAGCAGCATCGACTGTGACTTGATCGTTCGTCTCATCCCGATACTCGAGTCCCTGTTTTAGACCTCAGCACGGTCCAGTAACGTAAAGCTGTGGCTTGAGTGCCTACCAAATCGTAGTATTTAAGGTCAATGTCAAGATATCTGGCTGGCGTAAGGCGTTTGTGTCCCGAGCGGACGTGAACTTGCTTACGGATGTATGAACTACACGGATAGTATGGTTAGACAGTCCAGCCTCTCCAATAGCCCTGGATGTGCCCTCACCTTGTCCTTGATATCTTTCCATATTATCCTCGTCATCTATATCTTCTGTTTTAGCAGGGTACGCCGCGCGGTGGAACCGGTTCAGTCTACCTCATCGCCGTCCAACCTAGCATGGCGCAAGTATGATTAGCAGACCATCCATGTCCACTGTGTACTCAAACAACCCTAGGAAGCGTTACATACTCCACCACCGGATTCTTCACTTTAATTTTCTGGAAGCTCGCCATGCTCCTGTTTTGCGCAATCGATAAGCCAATTGGCGATGCCCCTCCTTTAATGCGTGTTTGTGTTTGCCGCGGTCTCGAAATCGCTGAGAGGATGGTGGCGCCTGTTTGACGTGAAGACGGCAGTCGTAATGTGTTCATCACGACCTATTAATGAATGTGGTGCAAAAAAGGCTACGCAACGGGTTGGGGGCTTCGGCCGGCGATCTAGCGCAACTCTTTTGGTGGGAACGACGTAGGGCAGCTATGTACAACAGTAGTCGATTGCAATTGGTCGCAATGGTTAGGACAGACGGCGCCCCATTGACGCGGAAAGCTACTCCCTGGGATACCATACTTTCTATAGTTGCTGGGCGTAGTGCTAACGAAATCTCCTGACAATAATGTTCGGCCAATCTCTGAAGGTTTGCCGAGGCACCGACGTCACAATGACACTCTTTTTGAAAGGCTACAGAGTATGAGTTCACGGACAGTTGATCTGATCTAAATTGTTTGATGGAGTACTGAGTTGTCTACTATATCAGGCCGCTTCCAGCTAAGGAGGTTGAATCTACCATTGCGCCGTTTTTGAATGGCTCTACAACCATGTGATGCGAATAGTCCCTGCGTTCCTATACAAGTGTTGAAGCTTCAGAGACATTCAAGGGAGACTGAGAAGATGTGAAGTAGAGAAGCCCTAAAAAAGACCATCTATTTCGCCTGTTTCGGGGTCGACGTCGACGTTCAGATATCCAGGCGCAGTTGGCAGACCTGGGATTGTCTGGATGTCCGCAGCAAGCGCGTATCTGCAAGGCAAGGAAGGAGTCAGTTGTCTATCAAAGTGCACCTGGAGATCGAGCTTGACTCACAGATAGCCGGCACCAACTGCTAGTCTTACGTCCCTTATAGGAACTGTGAAACCAGTCGGCGCACCCTTCAGGGCCGGATCGTGGCTGAGGGAGTACTGAGTCTTGGCTATACAGATTGGCAGGTTTCCGAAGCCCTGTCTTTGATAGATGTCGACCTTCTTTTGCGCTAGCTCGCTGAACTCGACCTTATCTGCACCATACATTACCTTGCCGATCTTCTCTATTCTCTCATGCACTGTGCCATCAAGATCGTAGAGAAGTTTGAAGCTCTTCGGCTTTGCACTGGAAGCGATCACACCCTTCGCAAGGTCAATAGCACCTTTACCGCCTTCGGCCCAATGGTTCGCGGGTATGGCATCTTCAGCTCCTGCAGATATGGATTCTTCCCGTATTACTTCGATTTCAGCATCTGTATCCGTCTCAAACTTGTTGATGGCCACAACGACCGGTATGCCGTATTGCTTTGCGTTCGAAATATGCTTCTTCAGGTTGATGCACCCTCTGCGGAGAAGCTCCACATCTTCCTTACGATAAACCTCATGCAAAGCTGCGCCGGGAGTGATCTCAGGCCCACCACCGTGTACTTTGAGCGCTCGTACGGTAGCAACAACCACGACAACATCCGGAACCAATCCAGAAGACCGACACTTGATGTTGAAGAACCGCTCGCCACCCATCGTGAAGTCGAAGCCGGCTTCTGTGACTACAAACCCTGTCTTTGCGTCATGATCTTCATCGGCTTCGGTCCCTGCTAACTTCAAAGCAAGCTTATCGGCAAGGACAGAGCTTGCTCCAATACTAATGTTAGCAAACGGACCTGCATGGACAAAGACCGGTGTGCCCTCAAGAGTTTGCATCAAGTTCGGCTTGATGGCGTCCTTCATAAGCGCGGTAAGAGCACCTCCTGCACCGATGTCATCACAGGTTACTGGATCGCCATTCTTTGACGTGGCAACAACCATCCTGCCTAATCTCTCCCGCATGTCTGCCAGGTCATTGCTAAGCGCCAGGATAGCCATGCATTCACTTGCCACAGAGATGTCGAAGCCGGTCTCTCTCGTATGGCCTTTTTCAGTCGGTGCCTGGCCAACAGTGATGCCTCGCAGATGTCTGTCGTTGACATCTAGTACTCTTCGCCAAGTGATCGTGTCAGGATCTATATCTAGCCTTGCAAAACGATGAATCTCATCCTCGGTCAACTCATCTGGATTCGTTTTCTGTATCCCTAGCTTCTTAAGTCGGCGATACATGATTGGTTGGAATTCTCTCTTGCCCTTCTTTGAGGGTACGAGTCGTTTATAAAGTGGTCCATCCTTTTGAGTGCTTTCATGGAACATTCTCGTCTCGATTGCAGCTGCCAGAAGGTTGTTTGCCGCTGTAATAGCGTGAATGTCACCAGTCAAATGCAAATTGAACTCGTCCATGGGAATAACCTGGCTATATCCTCCGCCAGCAGCACCGCCCTTGATCCCAAAGGTGGGACCTTGGCTCGGCTGTCGAACATTGGCAAATGCAATCCTGTTCAGATGACCACCGATTGCTTGTGTCAACCCCATCGTTGTGGTGGATTTGCCTTCGCCAAGTGGAGTGGGCGTGATACCCGTTACCACGACATAGCGTCCATTGCGACGGTGAGACAAACGTTCAAGGAGCTTCAGATCGACTTTTGCCTTATATGCACCGTAAGGCTCGAGCTCATGAGGCGCAATTCCCACTTCGTTCGCTACCCCTGTTATCGGTTTGGGGTGCTGGGATCTTGATACTGCAATATCTGATGGTACCGGTAATTTCAGCTTCAATGGCAAAGGCGTGATGTGTCTTGCTTTCTGCCTCTCAAAATACATGGTAGCAGAATCGACCACGTTCTGGAGAAGCATTGCAACAGTCATGGGTCCAACCCCACCAGGTACAGGAGTAATCCGGGAAGCGACTTCGACGACAGATTCGTAATCCACATCGCCGACTAATCTTTGGCCTGACTTCTTTGATTCATCTGGTACAAAGTTCGTACCCACATCGATTACCACTGCCCCAGGCTTAATCCAGTCTCCCTTGACGAAGTTTGGTTTTCCTATCGCTGCGACAACGATGTCCGCTCGTCTAACATAGTCCTCCAGCCCTTGCGTACGCGAATGACACACAGTCACAGTAGCGTCTGCATTCTTCAAGAGGTGACTGACAGGGCTTCCGACGATGTCACTCCGGCCCAGTACGACAGCATTTGTGCCCTTGATCTCTACTCTGCTTTCTTTCAGCAACACCATAACGCCTTTTGGTGTGCATGGCGTAAACAGAGGATGACCTCCGCGCTTTGCCAGCTCTCCAATATTGCTCACTCCGAAGCCGTCAACGTCTTTCTCATCAGCCACAGCGGAGGTGACAGCATGCTCCGATATATGCTTTGGTACAGGCAGTTGAACGAGTATGCCATGTATTAAAGGATCATTGTTGTATTGTGTAATGTGCTGAAGGAGTTCAGGTTCGGTGATGGTCTCGGGAAAGTGGACTACATCGCAGATGATGTTGGCCTAGATATAAACATTAAGCAAGGCTCGGGTGTCTCTGGTTGACGGTTTGAAGTATTTACCTCCTCAGCTGCTTTCAACTTCATGCGAACATAAGTGCCTTTCGCCTGTTAGAAATCATACGCCAGTTGGACCATGGGGTGGTAAACGTACTGGAGTCAGACTTATCGCCAACTGCACCAAAGTCGATCAGCAAATGCCCGCAACACTAAGAGCAGCTTTATTGGACCCGTACCTTGCACTATGGTCAATGATGGCTTATACCTTGGATTTGTTTCTTGCCTCTTCTTGATCTCTTCCTGCAGCGTTGTTCGGATGCCTTTCGCAATGGCCGTACCATCAATCTTTTCAGCAGCCATGTTCCGTAGGCTACCCGAAAAGTATCGTTTCGCACTCTGACGGCAGTTGTGAGGTATGAAGTTGGTAGATTTCTGACCGAGGATGCGCTCTATGTACTGTGCCCCACGACTAGCACGCAAAGTACCTCTCGGGGTCGTGATATATCGAGCAGCCACTGTGATGTTGCTATGGAATGTGCCCTGATGTCTAATTGATGTTGTAGCACCACTAATTGTCCGGAGTGGACGACTTGCCCGGATTGGTGGCAGAAATCCCTGTCGTGCGATGGTGATTTTTGGTTTGCAGATCCGCATGTTGAATGGGCTATAAGCTGCGAAAGAAATCACAACAACACAGCAGTACCGCCCAGTAAAATCCTGCGCAGCAGAATCGAGGTTCTATAAATTATCAGAAGGACTCCTGTTACTGGTCTACTAAACTACACATATAACGATCATAACAAGCACGCCTATCATTCTTCAGAAAATTCTGCCGATTTTCCCAAAGGCACCGGCCGGAGCTCCGGCACCGCGCTTCCGTCCCGTAGAATTAATCCCTGAATTAATCCGTAGAGATTTTCCGATTGGTTCAGTAGACCACACATGCTGAATTCTGCGAAGTAACGCCCCAAAGTCCACAAAATTGCCGGTGTTCGATATCTTGACAAAGCCCGACAAATTGTATCTCGTACTGTTCTCCTCCGCCATCATACCCATCCTTTCAACGCAATATGAGACCCATACTGCTCCAAGGACATGTGCGTGACCCTTGCCTTGCTGTTGCTGTGGTCCCCTTGCTAACGCTGTTCTCGCTCGCAGGAGAGATCATTGAACCAGATCAAGTGCGCCCCCCATACTCCTGGTGAACTTCTATCCTTGGGGCTGATGTTTGAAAGGTACACTCGAGATGGAGACATACTCTTTTCGGTCGCAAAAGATAAAGTAGTCTGCGCTTGGTTCTCCGCCAACGGGGAGCGACTGGGGACATATCATGGACACCAAGGCGCTCTTTGGACCGTGGATGTGGACCCAACCACCACTTTCATGGCTACTGGCGCTGCGGACAACACGGTACGGCTATGGGATATCAAAACCGGAAACTGCGTAAAAGTTTGGGAATTCCCCACCGCGGTAAAGCGAGTCGAGTTCTCCGAGGATGGGACTCAGCTGTTGGCCGTAACGGAGAAGCGTATGGGCTATTTGGGAACAATCGTCGTGTTTGATATCAAGCTTGACGTCAACGCCGAGCAAACGGACGAGAGGAGTCTGACAATAACTTGTGAAGAGAGCAAGGCCACGGTGGCTGGGTGGAGCTATCTGTCGAAATACATCATTGCCGGCCACGAGGATGGGTCTGTTTCTCAGTACGATGCTAAGGTCTGTAAGCAATGATCGCACATATGGAGTTATTACTGACCGAATACAGAGCGGCGAGCAACTGGACAGCACTCAAGCACATGAGCCTGATCTACAGGTTACTGATCTGCAATGGTCTTCCGACCGAACATACTTCATTACTGCTTCGAAAGACAAGACGGCAAAGGTAGGCCTGCTCTGAGAGAAGTGTTCCGCAGACAAAATTGACCATCTCCTCAGATTATTGCAGCCCGGAACCTTGAGATATTGAAGAGCTTCGTCGCAGATACTCCGTTAAACACCGCTGCAATAACGCCAAAGAAAGACTTCGTCATCCTTGGCGGTGGTCAAGCAGCGATGGACGTCACCACCACAACCACTCGTCAGGGTAAGTTCGAAGCGCGCTTCTACCATAAAATTTTCGAAGACGAGATTGGAAGAGTCAAAGGCCACTTCGGACCGTTGAACACCATTGCTGTGCATCCGCAGGGCACTGGGTACGCGAGCGGTGGTGAAGATGGCTATGTGAGGGTGCATCATTTCGACAAAGCGTACTTCGACTTTATGTACGAGGTCGAGAAGGAACAGGCTCGGAGGTAATGATTAAAGGATAGGAAATCAGCCGGCGTTTGTGGTTGCCTGAGGTCTCGCATTTCAGCACGAGGATGGCCAAATGCAGGTTCAGGGTGTACAGCACTAGAATCACTTGTTATGATCCAACATTGCTTCACCCTTTGGTCTTTTTAAGCGAAATCGCAAGCTCTATTGAGGTTATCCACTCATGCATGCCTCTTGCAAATCACATTGCGCACCGAAATCTCAACCCTAGCTCTGCACACAAATCTGAACACCTGTCCCAGCGAATTGATCTTCTTACCGCTCGACCGGACCAGATCACTGCAGAGATAGCTTTCTTCTTATCGACCTAGAGAAGACCAGATCACTGCAGGCTTTTCATCTTCTTTACCGCACTGAGACCACACCAGATCACTGCACAGAGCGTGGAGGCTTTTTATCATCTTCTTTACCGCACCTAGACCACACCAGATCACTGCGCAGAGCGTGGAGGCTTTTTATCATCTTCTTTACCGCACCGAGACCACACCAGATCACTGCACAGAGCGTCGAGGCTTTTTATCATCATCTCTACCGGATCGAGACCAGACCAGATAGCTGCAGAGAGAGTCAGATCCAGTAACAACATCAGATAGCCGCGGGAGAATTGGAAGTTCATAAATCTCAGTAGGTCTGACCCAGTCCATGCTATAGACACATCTCATTGGTGTTGTAAAGGATGGACGATAACGTTGAATGTCTTTTAATATGGGAATGTTCTTTGCAGCAGGCTTCATTCGGTATTCGATCGAAGGTTCCATCCTCCAGTCTCAAAAAGCTGTCTTCATCCTGCTCTTCGGTCTCCTGCCTGTAACTACCTGTCTCTTGCTGTTCGTCTACGAGAGAACGCCGCCGCGATTCCGCAAGATCAACTTCTGGGTCTCAAACACAGCACGCTTACTTACTCTCCACCATCGAGTCTTAATTCACTCCCTGCGCAACCTAATTCAAGGGCAGATGGATCATCACTCGACGACGCCGAGCAGCACGCCCTCTTTCCCGCGCTTCTTCGATCTACCTGGGGAGCTCCGTAACCTCGTCTACGACTTCGTGCTGGCCACGAATGTCCACGCCGTCTTGTACCAGGGCGGCACTCCAAGACACCCTCGCGTTGCCCTCGGAATTCTTCGTGCCTCCCGTCGCCTTAGGGCCGAGGCCCGCCCCATACTTTACCGACGGGCTCACTTCATCACCACGGCCCGCTTCCCATTCACCCAGCTCGTGGGCGACGAGTGGGTCAGTATGATCACATCACTGACCCTGCGTGCCGACCTCAGCATTTTCATGAAGTACGACCGTCTGGAGCACGCCCTGGCGACCGAGATCCCGCGGCTCCGAAACCTCGTCCGCCTCACAATCCGGTTCGAGACGGTGGTGGGGATGTATGGGTCGCTGAACGTGGCGGGCTCCATCGTTGCCTGTGTGGCAACGATGGAGAACCTCCGCTCCCTCGAGCTGGAGGGCGTCCGGCGCGCGCCAGAAACCCAGTTGTTAGCCGACTCGATCCGAGGGCAGCTGGGGGACACGGTACTCTCTTGGCGCGGGGAGGGCCCAGACAATCAAACGGTCGTGATTATGGGGACGGCGGGCCCTCTGAGGGTTGTCTCGTGAGGCCGGCAAGGGGCTGGGGCAGGGGAGGGCGATGAATCTCTGGCGTCTGATAGCTAAGGTAGCAATCACGATTTTCTCGGGCTAAAGCATAGTTCCAGGAATTCCTCTGATTCCAATGCTCTGATGAGGTTGAAAGGTTGCAATTGTCACGAGCATGACTGATGTCCCCATAGTGGCTTAGGGCTCCCTCAGCGACCAAACTTCGATAAGATCATTTTGGTAAGTAAGGATGATATACTAACTAACTAACCTCATGATGTGGCCTTTGGAGATGGAAGTCCCCATAAGTCGGTTCTGTTCACAAAGTCTGTGCCACGCTGAGGACCTCTTCAATTCTGACAAGTACGGATTCTGGAATTACATATGGTAAGTTACCTAGGTATCTGCGGATACACGAATCAAGCTTATGTAATCATCGACTGTTCCCACACGGGGTTGGTTCTCTGGATATTCTTTAATCCCAGACATGACAGCTGTCAGAGCCACCATCAAATTCGCCCTGGACACTGGCAGACTTGACTACCAACCAAGCCTGACGATAGGGCCTACCACCCCTCACTAATCACCTCCTCTCCCACTAACATGC
>JAABUJ010002973.1_pt1 | contig 19823 bp, 11 predicted proteins | sample 5559131 | NCBI WGS metagenome assembly JAABUJ01 (sample SAMN10711875, study PRJNA513366) | rock metagenome | isolation source: Antarctica rocks | place: Antarctica: Victoria Land, Mt New Zealand nord | collected 2016-01-07 | reverse complement strand
GCTTCGGGCATTGGGGGCCTCTTTCGTAGGGCGCGATCTCAGCACCCGCACTCTACCAAAGGACCGCTCCCGGTGCCCTCACTTACCGAAAAGTAGAGCTCTTAATAGCGCGAGGAATCGCGAACCCATAATCGATAATTTGATCTAGGCCAACTTCACGTGTATCACCTTGCGCAATCGTATTCGTAGCAATGGAGCCAAGCATCCCGTTGCGCTGCAACAAGGTGACAGCACGGAGTACAAAGTAGGTACACAGATCTGCAAGGCCTCGTTTTCCACGGGCAATCGTCTCCACTAGATAGTCTCGGTACGCTACGCCTAGGAGGCCCGTGATACGTTGGCCACCTTGAAATGGTGGGTTGCCAACAAACGCTGCGAATCCATTCGCGTCCGTGCCAAACGGTGTGTTGTGTGCCTGCGCGAACCGTGGCTCCACGTTCGCCGCGAAGTCCGCGATGAGTCGCTGCGTATTCGGCGCTCCCCGCGCTTCCTCGATGAAGACCTCGGGGAACTCCAGCGGCCAGTGGAACGGTCGGTGCTGGCCCAGCAAGGCATCGGCTTCGGTGCGTAACTGCTGCTCGGCCTCGCGTGATGGCTGCATGTCGCGCTCGGTGAAGCGCCCGGTACGCTGCTGCTCGTGGGCGTCGAAGAGGCGCAGCAGGCGGGTCAGGAAGTCGTCGAGCAGGTTGGGACGACTCTTGGGATCGGGGTGGAGTTTGACGGCGACGAGCAGATCGCCCGCGAGTTTCAGCAGGGCGAGCACGGCGTCGGCTTCCGCCTGCCAGCGCTGTTTCTGTTCGGCATCGCGGATATCGCGGGTCGGCGTGGCTCGGATCCGCTGGCGCAGGGCGATGGCGCGGTCGAGCGCGCGGCGTAGCGGGGTCGTCAGGAAGGCTCCCTGGTTCGCCGCCGGGTCGGGGCGCAGCGACCAGAAGGTCAGTTGATCGAGTGTGCTGATCCCGAGCAGGGAATCACCGGCACGCAGCGCGTGGTCGAGGAAGGTAAAGGGGCGATCTTTCTGGAGGGTGATCAGCCAGAGGGAGAGCTTGCCCATCTCGACCGCCAGCGGATTCTTGTCCACGCCGTAGAGGCAGCGATCGGCGACGACGCGCCGCGCGATCGCCAGGCGCTCGTCGGCATCGCGGGGCAGGGGACGCTCCTCGCTGGCCCCGGTCGACAAGGCGCCCTCGGGGGTCACCACAACACGGCCCTGCGCCCGCTTTTCCGCCTCTTCCCAGGACTCGACTAACCGTTCCGAAAGGTAGCGACACGCCTGCACCAGGAAAGCCCCCGAACCCATCGCCATGTCGCAGACCGTCAGGCGCAGGATGTCGGCGGCGGGACGCAGTTGCCACTCCTCCTTTGGCTTACCCTCGGCGGGGCCGATATAGACGAGCGGGTCGAGCGTGTGCTGGACGATCGGCTCGGTCAGGCTGCGCGGGGTGTAGTGCGTGCCACTGGATCGCCGGTCGGTGCCGGACGTCACGTAGACACCGCTTTCCGGGATGACGACCGGGCGACCGAAACTGTCGTCACGGATGAGGCCCGCGAACGGGGCCACGCGCGCCAGGAGTGCGTCGTCGTTGTCGCAAGCCGCGCGCAACGCCCCTTCGCGCAACAGATCGGCCTGCGGCACAAGCGCCTTCGCCAGGGCCTTCGCTGTCTTGCCCGTCTCCTCGGCCAGGAACGCGAGCAGCGCCGCCTCGCCCTGCGCGCGCAACTCTTCCAGGCGCACCAGCAACACCTCGGGCTCGCGGTCCTTGCCGCCGCTCAGACCCAGCACCGGGTCGGCCGCGTGCTTCGCGGTGTGGTCGAGCAGGCCCTCGTAGACGTGCCCGATCTGCTCGATGTCGAGCGCGCGGAAGGAGAGGCGCCGCGGCTCGGCCGGGCCACCAGCCACCTTCACGCGCAGGACCTGGAGCGCGTCGAGGAGGTGGAGCACGGTGCGGTTGTCGATCGGTAGCGACCGTGCCCCGGCGCCGACATCGCGCCAGGACGTGCCGGACAGTCGCCCCTCGAGGAACGGGAAGCGATCGGGGTCGAAGAGGTCGCCGCCGTAGGCGGGCAGCCGCAGGTCCTCGTGCGCCACGCCGCCGTGGACGGCGCGGAAGGTCGCCAGGAGGCGGCTCCACGCGTCGTTGCGACGCTCCAGCACCTCCTCGCCCGCCTGGTCGGCCGCGGCGCGCAGCTGCGCCCCCAGCGTCGAGACGGCGTAGTGCTCGTCGTAGAGCGGGTCGCCGAGGAGGAGGAGCCCGCGCTCCTCGGCCGAGAAGAGGAAGACGAGGCGCATCATCACCGTGAGCGCGGCCTCGTAGAGCGTCGTCTCGGGGGTGTCGCGCAGGAGCGCGCGGCCCTGGTCGCGATCGATCCGGTCGAGCGTCCCGACCAGCACCTCGACCGCCTGGCGAACCTGGTAGCCGAGCTGGTCGGTGACCTCCTGCTGGTTGGCCATGCTCTCGCGCAGGAGCGCCTCGGGCGTGTCCGTGTCCGCGACGGCGAAGAAGCGCCCCATCGACAGCAGGCTGCGGAACGCGCGCAGGGTGATCCGCTCGTCGAACCAGGTCTCGGCGTACCACGAGGCGAAGCCCGCCGTCTCGCCGCGCGGCGCGTGGACCAGCATCCACTGCTCGCCGTTCGTCACCAGACCCAGCGGCACGCCCGCGCCGCGCAGCAACTCCGCCATCCGGCTCGCGGGCGACGCCTTCCAGCGCCGGTCGGCCTGCGGCTTCTCCAGCCCCTGCGACCGCGGCACGACCGCGACCAGCAGGCGCGCGGCCTCGCCCCGGTCGGCGCGCAGCACGGCGAGGTCCGGCCGCAGCGTCTCGTGGTGCTCGGCGACGGTCGCGGCGAGCGCCTCCGGCAGCGTCGGCCCCTCGACCAGCACCTCGGGCGCGAAGCCGAGCACCTCGGTCAGAACAAAGCGGATCCAGGCGCGGTGGATGGCCGGGTCGGGCCGGGTGCCTCCCTGGTTGTCGGCCCACTCCTCATAGGCCGAGCGCGCCTGGCGCCCGCCCTCGGCGTCGTGCTCGTCCATCCCCTGAGGGAAGGCGCGCAGCAGGACGGGCATACTGAGGAACGGGCCGGAGACCTCGACCAGGGAGAGCCATTCGGCGTGGTGACGGGCCATCGACATCGCTTAACCTCGCAGATATTCGCGCGCCAGGCGTTCCGGCACGAGGAAGGTCACGGCCACCGGGAAGAGGCGGGTCTGCGGGTCCGCGTAGCGCGCGCGGATCGCCGCGGCCTCGCGGTCGATCTCCGCCGGGATCTGATCCGCCCGGGCGCGCAGGCTGTCGATGTTGCGCTCGAACTGCTCGCGCTCCGGGTCGCTGAACAGCGACAGTTGCAGCACATCGGGCTGGTGGAGCTCGGCCAAGATCGTCTTCCGCAACTCGGTCAGGATCGCGGCGCTGTCCCGGACCTCCTTCGCGGCGCGCTCCTCGAGCGCGCGGCGCAGGCTGTCGCCGCGCTCCCGCGCGCGGACATCCAGTGCTTGTAAGAGCGCCGGTGCATAGGCGTCCCAGCGGGCGGCGAATTGGTCCCGCAGGGCGGGCGGGGCGGGGTCGGGCCCGGCCGCGGCGAGCGCGCGCTAGACCTCGCCGACATTCAGGCGCGCGAAGCGCCCCTCGCGGAGCAGGCCGCCGGTCACGATCAGCTCCTCGTGCAGGCGCTGGTGGTCGCCGCCGAGCATCAGCAGCCGGGCGTGGCCGAGGAGGACCGGGTGCTCGAAGGCGTCGCTCGGGATGAGGCGCGCGGCGACGCGGTGCAGCTTGCGCTGGCCCTCGGGCGCCCAGACCTCGGCGCGCAGCAGGCGCAGCGCCATCTGCACCAGCCGGTGCTGGAGGTGCGCCAGCACCACGTCGTCGCGCCCGTCGGCCAGGTCGTGGTCGAAGACGATCGGCCGGATGACGCCGGTATGGGGATGGGCCAGGCCGTCGGTGCACGCGGCCCAGCTGCCCGTCAACGTGGGGAGGTGGAACGCCGGGCTGCGCTGGCGCCGACCGGTCGTGTCGGGCCAGAGGCCGGGCACGGCGGCCTCGCGGAGCGGCGGCTGACCGGCCAACTGGAGCGCGATCGCGACGACCGTCTCCACATTCTCCGGGGTGAGGCGCAACTCGCGCTTCGATTCCTGCAACTGCTCGCGCAACTCGGCCAGTTGCTCGCGCAGGCGGCGCTCGAACGTCAGGAGGCGGCGGGTCGGCTCGGCCTCGCGCTCGGCCGTCGCCGTGTCCAGCAAGCGCCGCCGACCGAGCATCGCCTCCTCGACCTGGCTGGCGATGACCGGCCCGACCTTGCCCAGGTCCTCGCGGATCTGGTCGACCTTCTGCGCCGCGCGCCAGAGGAATTCCAAGTCGCTCGCCAGTTCGCCCGGCGCGGCCCCGCCCCGGCTCGCGCGCCAGCCCGCGCCGACGAAGTGGAAGATGTCCACGGTCGCGGCGCGCTGCCCGTGGCGATCGACGCGGCCGTTGCGCTGTTCGAGGCGGTTGGGGTTCCAGGGGATCTCGACGTGGATGAGGCGCGAGCAGTGGTTCTGCAGGTCGATCCCCTCGGAGGCGGCGTCGGTCGCCAGCAGGATGCGCACGGGCGCCACCGCCGGGTCGGCCTGGAAGGCCGCCTTGATCCGCTCGCGGTCCTCCGCCTGCATCCCCCCGTTGAGGGTCAGCCGCCGCCCATCCCGCGTGAAGCCTTCCCCGGCCAGGATCTCGCCCAGCCAGCGCTGCGTGTCGCGGTACTCGGTGAAGATGATCACCCGCTCGTCGTTCCAGGCGCCGCCCGGGCGCAGGTGCTCCCGCAGCCAGGCGAGGAGTTTCTTGGTCTTGCTGTCGGGTCGGCCACGGGCGTCCTCGGCCCAGCGCCGCATCCGGTCGAGGAGATCCCGCTCGGCCGGTGAGGGCTCGCGGAAGAGGCGGGTCGCGGTCTCGACCGCGTCGATCGCGGCCTCGTCCGCCACGTCGTCGTCGCCGAACTCCTCGTCGATCCCCTCGATCTGCCGCCGCAGGATCCCGATGGTCGGGCGGGGGGCGGCCGCGCGCGACCGGGCGGTCGCCAGGGAGCGCTCGTGCTGGGCCAGGGTCAGCGCGAACGCCTCGGGCGAGGAGAAGAGGCGCTTCTTCAGGAGCTTCAAGACGAACTCGGTCGCCACGCGCTCGGTCGCGTCGCCCGCACCTTTCTCGCGCGAGCGGCTGTACTCGCGCAGCAGGCGATGGATATTTTCTTCCTCGGGCGTGTAGTCGACCTCCAGGGCCTCCAGCCGCCTGACCGGGAAGCGCGGCGAGCCGTCCCAACGGGGCGGCAACTCGGACTTGAGGCGGCGCACCATCACCGCCTCGAGCTGCCGTCGGTCGGGCGCGACGCCGCGCGCGAAGCGCTGGTTGTCCAGCAGCTCGAGGAGCGCCGTGAAGGACTCCGGATAACCGTTATGCGGCGTGGCCGACAGGAAGAGTTTGTGCTCGAAGTGCGGCGCGAGACGGCGGATCGCCGCCGTTCGCAGCGAATCGGTCGCGTACTTGCCGCGCCCGGACGGGGCGACGTTGTGGGCCTCGTCGACGATCAGGATATCGTAGCGGCGCGGGTAGGTCGGCTCGTCCCCGGCCGGCAGCGTCTCGCCGAAGAGGCGCATCGGGCGGTCGCGCTTGAGGAAGTCGATCGAGGTGATCAGGCGTGGGAAGTGCGTCCAGGGGTTGACGTGCAGGCCCCGCTCGCGGCGCAGCGTCTTCATCAGCTCCGTGTCGACGATGCGGAACTCCAGCCCGAACTTGTCGCGCATCTGGTCGCGCCACTGGATCTGCAGGGAGGAAGGGCAGACGATCAGGACCGTCCGCGCCCGGTGCCGCAGCAGGAGTTCCTGGACGACCAAGCCGGACTCGATCGTCTTGCCGAGGCCGACGTCGTCCGCGACCAGCAGATTGGCGCGCGGCATCTGCACTGCGCGCACGACCGGGTCGAGCTGGTAATCCTCGATCGCGATGCCGGAACGGAAGGGGGACTGGAGGGTCTTGACGTCGGCGCTCGCCGCGGTGCCCCAGCGGAGGGCGTCGAGGAAGGCGTCGAAGCGGACGGGGTCGTCGAACCCGGTCGGCGCGGGCAGGGCCGAGCGCTCGATCGCCCGCGCCCCGGGCTCGATCTCCCAGATGACCCGCAACTCCTCGCCGAGCGCGTCGTCCTCGACCGAGGCCAGGGTGAGCAGGTGCTGGGGGCCGTCGCCGGCCGCGGCGAGGGGATCGTCGGGGAGCACACCCTGGCGCACGTCGCTGACGACGTAGCGGCGCTGGCGCACCTCGACGAGCTGGCCCTGCTCGGGCACGGCCAACGACGGCATGACTCCCACCGCGTTCCTCCTCCGTCCGGCACCGATTCGCGCGCCGCGGCCACGATCCGCGGGGGGCGTAGGGCCGCCCGTGAACGGGACCTCGCGTGTTTTGCCCTGGCAGCGGCGCAATCTGTGGCGAGGGCGACTCTAGTACGCTTGTGCGCCCACTCTACCATTCGTACGCGGGAGCGTCCACGGCAAAGGACCCTGTCGGCCGAAAATTGGCCCGTTTGTACTGGGCTGATACTGTTCCGCGTACCGGCGATCAACGTGCGTAGGAGGCCAACGCTACGCCTTGGTACGGATCAGGGGATGACCGACCGCTTCCCGTGGGGTTAGCCCGCGCCCGGCTTCCCGGGCGGCCTCGAATGCTGCGTCACCGATAAGGACGCGCGCGCGCGCAACCGTCCGCTCTTGTAGCTGCCGATCGGCAGGCGGTAGCGGGGCGTGGCCCGCCTCGCGCACCGCCGCTGCGGCGCCGAGGAGGCGCGCCGCCCGCAACCCGCGGTGGCGTGCAACGGCGATGTCGGCGAGTTTCTCAATCCCGGCCGCGACGTTCTCGGGATCCGCACGATCCAGCACGAGGGTGAGCGCCTCGCGTTGCAGGCGGACGGCCCGGGCCATATCGCCCTGTAGGTGGGCTGTTGAGGCGAGCCCGCCCAGGAAGCGGGCAGTCGCCGACGCGTCACGCAGGAGGCGAAAGAATGCCACCGCACCCGCGAGTGAGGTCTCTGCCGAGGCCGGAGTTCCAGTTCGCACGGCGACGAGGCCGAGCGTGCCGATGGCGTGGGCGCCACCTACTGCCTCGCCAAGTCGCACCCGTACCTCGAGGCACTCGACGAGCAGTGTGTTCGCCCGCGCGAAATCCCCCTCCAGGCGCGCCACCTCGGCGAGGTTGGCGAGCGCGGTAGCAGCGGCCGAGCGATCGCCCTCCCGGCAACTGCCCTCGTAGGCCGACTGCAAGAGCGCGCGTGCAGCCTCGTAGTCGTTCGCTTGCAGCAGCGCGCTGCCGAGGCTATTGCTGGCGGCCCGGCTGGCCCGCATCTCACCGGCCGCGCGATACGCCTCGACACTATCGGCGAAGCATGCCACTGCCTCGCGGAAGTCCCTGCGACGCATCGCCACGATACCGCGCAAGTGGGCCGCACCGGCGACCAGCACGACGTCGGGGGCAGCACGCACGAGGGTTCCGGCCTCGGTTGCCAGCGCCTCTGCGGCATCCATGTCGTCCAGATCCAGGGCGAGTGTCGCCGCGCCGATCATCGCGCGCACCCGCACCGCAGGATCACCCCCCGGTAGCGCCAGGAAGGATGCGAGCCAGCGCTGCCCCCGGCGGAACCCGCCGCGGTCGTGCCAGGAATGCGCGAGGTCGGCGACTACCTGTAGGCCGCGATCTACATCGCCGGCCGCCAGGAGCCGCCCCAGGGCCGCTTGTACGTTGAACTGCTCCTCCACCGCATGGTTGAGCCACGCGCCCTCGTCGTCGTCGTTCACGCGCGGTCGCGCCACCAGCGGCAGGTAATGGCGGGTGTGGCGTTCCCACACGCTGTCGGCCTCACCACTCGCCTCCAGGCGCTCGATCGCGTACTCGCGGATCGTCTCCAGCATGGTGAAGCGCGACTCGCCGTGGTCGCGCGTGGCGAGTCGCACCAAGCTCTTGTCGACCAGGGATTCCAGCGCGTCCAGCACGCTGCCCGGCATACCCTGTGAGCCGCAGATCGCCTCCACCGACGACAAAGTGCCGCCCGCAGGAAATACGGCGAGGCGGCGGAAGAGCATCAGCTCGTCCGGGGTGAGCAGATCATGGCTCCAGTCGATCGTTGCCCGTAGGGTCTGCTGCCGCGCGGGTGCATCCCGCGGCCCACCGGTCAGGAGCGGGAGGCATTGCGCCAGGCGCTCGCGCAGGATGGCGGGCGGGAGGAGGCGGCAGCGGGCACCGGCCAGTTCGATCGCGAGCGGGAGTCTGTCGAGGCGCGCGCAGATGTCGTCGACCGCACCCGCGTCGTCGCTGCCTGGCGCGATCTCCCGCCCCGCGGCACGGGCCCGCGCAACGAACAGCGCGGCGGCCGACGACGGATCCAGGGGATCGACAGGATAGACCTCCTCGCCCCGCACCCGTAACCGTTCACGGCTGGTCGCCAGGATGGTGAGGCCCGGCGCGCCGCCCAGGAGATCGGCGACCAGCGTCGCCGCATCCAGCACATGCTCGAACCCGTCCAGGAGCAGCAGGGCGTGCTGATCGCGCAGGCGCGCGGCGAGACGACCCGGGAGCGGTGCGGGGTCCTCCTGGCGCAGACCGACGGCCTGGGCGATAGCAGTCGGCACCAAGGTGGCATCGGCGAGCGGGTCGAGCGCGACGAAAGTAACCCCGTCCGCGAACGATGCCGCCAGTCGATTCGCCACCCCGACCGCCAGCGTCGTCTTGCCGATGCCCCCGGGCCCCGTCAGGGTGAGCAGCCTGGTCTCGCCGCGCAGCCGCTCGACGAGGGCGGCGATCTCCTCTTCGCGGCCGACGAGGGGCTGGGGCGCGACTGGTGAGTCCAACGCTGTGGGTGGGGGTGCGGGATCGGGCCCGTGGTCGGCCGCGCTCCGTGTGGCGGCGCCCGTGAGCGCGCGCGCATCGGCCCCCGTGAGGCCCAGTGCGCGCACCAGCCGCGCGAGGCTGCCGCTCTTCGGGGAGCGCCGGGCCCCGCTCTCCAGCGCGCTGATGGACTTCTCGTCCATGCCTGCCCGCTGCGCCAGGGTCCGCTGCGAGAGCCCCAGGGCCTGGCGATGGCGTTTGAGGAGTTGCCCGAACTCCGACGGTATCCTGCTCAAGCGCGCACCTCGCGTCCTGTCCCTCACGGGACCGTCTTACGACGATACCCCGCGAATACCCCCCGGATCTCCCCCGGTCCTCCCCATTTACGCGATCCGTGGGGCATGCGCGGTTCCGCGCCGAGCGGCGGGTCGCTATGGTGAGGATGTGGCGTCGGGGTGAGGGGTCGAGCCCTCGCCAGGGTTCTCCGGCGGGAACAGCTCGCGGACCGACACGCCGAGCGCTACGGCGATGGCGTACAGATTCTCGAGCGCGGGGTTGCGCTTCCCGCGTTCGATATCGCCAAGGTAGGTGCGATGGATCTCGGCCAGATCGGCGAGCGCTTCCTGGGACAGCCCACGTTCCTGCCTGAGGGCACGGATACGCAGACCAACCACCGCCTTCAGCGTGGCGATTTCTCGCTCTTTGTCGGCGTCCCGTTCGATGTTCACCAGCCCAGTGTAGGGCATGTGACTTATCCGTCTACCGACTATAAGTTGGCAGACTATAAGTTGACATGCAATGGATTGCCGACTATAAATAGAACACCTGTGCTAGTGCTTTGGTTGGCCCGGGCCGCCAGGACATGTATCGGGGCGCGGATTGGCGCACGAATCGCCGGTGGGGTGGGATGCGCAGGCTGAGCGACGAGGACTTCGCGCGCTGGTGCGACGAACGGCACATCCCCCCCGCGGGGCGGGATCTCCTCGGTCATATCCGCACCTCGCGCCCCGTGCGCCGTGTCCGCTCCGGACGCGGCAACGTGAGCGGGGTCACCCCAAGCCTGGCGATGGGCCACGGGGTGCAGTTCGAGAGCCATCAGGTCGAGTTGCCGGGCATCATCGCGATGGAGTACGGCGACCGGGTCCTCGAGTTCTACGATCAACCCTGGCGCCTGAAACTTACCTACCTCGGCCCCGATGGGAAGGGGCGTGGCCACCTCCACACCCCGGATTTCCTCGTGATCGAGGAAGGTGGCGCATTCTTCGACGAGTGGAAGTCCGAAGCGGAACTCGAGGAATTGGAGGGGGAGAATCCCAACCGCTACCGCCGCGATGAGACGGACTGCTGGCGCTGCCCCCCGGGCGAGGAATACGCGCAGCAGTACGGGTTGAGCTATCGCGTGCGGAGCGATGCCGACCTCGACTGGATCTGGACCCGCAACATCATCTTCCTCCGGGAGTACCTGGACGCGGAGAAGCTCAACGTCGATGCCATCAGCGCCGCCGCGCTCATCGATCTCACGCGTGCGGAGCCGGGCATCGCCCTCGCCGATTACCTCGAGGATGCACGCGCCCTCGGTGCCTCGGCCGACGACGTCTATGCGTTGCTGGTCGCCGGTCGCATCTGGATCGATCTGCGCCGGGCGCCCTTGGCGCAGCCGACGACGGTGTCCGTCTTCCACAGCCAGGACTTCGCCCGTGCCCACGGCATCGTGGCCCTGTCCGACGATCCGGCCATACGCCGTCACCCCGGCCGGGTCAGGATCGCGATCGGTGCGCAGGTCGAATGGCGCACCCGGCGCGACGAGCCGGGGCGCTCGTGGAAAGTCATCGGCACGGGAGCTGAGCACACCACGCTGCTCGACGGCGACGGGCACGTGGCCGAGGTCGCGAACGCCGACCTCGCGGCGCTCGCCGCCGAAGGGAAGCTCCTGGGGCTCGAGCCGGAGGAGCCCTCGACCCTCCCCAATCCGGCACTGGAGCGCCTCAAGCGCGCCAGCCCGGCGGCGCTCGCGGATGCCCTGCGCCGCGACGAACTCCTCCGGACGGAGGCCGCCGCGGTGACCGAGCGGACGCTGCGCACCTACCGGACGAAGGCGCGGCACGGCCTGGCGACCTACGGTGCGGAACTGGCGGGACTGCTCGACGACAACGACCTCCGCGGCAACTACGACCCGCGGTTCACCATCGACGAGGAGCGGCTCATCGCCAAGGGCATCGCCAGCTACGAGCAGGGCGAGCAGCGCCGGCACCTCTCGGCGGCCTACGGCGAATACCTCAAGTTGTGCAAAGAGGCGAAATGCACGCACTGCAGCTACGAGACGTTCAGGAAGCGGGTCCACGCGCGCCCCAAATACGACCAGGCGCAGAGTCGGAAGGGCCGACGGGCGGCCTATCAGCACGCGAAGTGGCATTGGTTCCTGACCATGACCACCTCGCGCCAGGGGGACCGCCCGTGGGAGAACGCGCACATCGACCACACCCCGCTCGACGTCGAGCTGGTCGACTCCGAGACGCGCCAGAACCTCGGGAAGGCCTGGGCCACCTTCCTCATCGACGCCTACACGCGACGCCTGCTCGCCGTCGCCATCACTTTCGACCCGCCGAGCTATCGCTCCTGCTTCCTCGTCGTGCGGGAGTGCATGCGTCGGTACGGGCGCCTGCCGCAGACGATCGTGATCGATGGCGGCAAGGAATTTCGCTCGATCTACTTCGAGACCCTCACGACCTGGTATCGCATCACCGTGAAGCACCGACCGGGGGCGCAGCCGCGCTTCGGCAGCGTCATCGAGCGACTCTTCGGAACCACCAACACCAAATTCATCCATCGTCTGCGCGGCAACACGCAGATCATGAAGAACGTCAGGATGGTGACGAAGGCCAACGATCCCAAGCGGCTGGCCTGCTGGACCTTGCGGGCGCTCGACACCGTCCTGCACAACTTCCAGGACTGGTACAACGCGCAGCCGCACGCCGCGCTCGGCAACCAGAGCCCGGACGAGTCCTGGGTCGAACGCGAGGCGCAGGTCGGCAAGCGCGCGCACGTGCTGGCGACCTACGACCCCGAGGTCTTCGACTTCCTGTCCATGGCGACCACGCCGACCGGGCAGGCGACGGTCCAGGACGGGCGCGGCGTCAAGATCAACAACATCTACTACTGGACCGACGACTTCGACGACGCGGCGCTGATCGGTACCAAGGTGCCCGTCCGCTACCCTCCCTACGACGTCGGGACGGCCTATGCCTATGTCCGAAATCGATGGGCCGAGTGCCACGGGGAATGTTACGCGGACCTCCGCGGGCACTCGGAGCGCGAGCTTGAGATCGCGAGCAAGGAGTTGCGCAAGCGCCACAAGGGGGAAGCCGGTGGGCCCGCGATCAGCGCCCGCCGCCTGGCGGATCTCCTGAGCGGGATCGCGGTGACCGAGGCGATCTTGCTGCAGCAGCGGCACGACATCGAGGCGCGGGGCCTGAGCGATCGCCCTCCGGCCCCCGACCTGCCCGCCGACCCCGTGGCGACGAGCGTCGCGGTCGCAGCCCGGCCCGGCCCGAGCGACGCCGGTCCCGTCATCGAGGATGACCTGTATGACTATGAGGAGATCGAGCGATGAACGAATCCGCCCAGAAGCCCGATAAGAAGCGTTTCCCTGCGGACCTGCTCAACCAGACCCCCGACGAGCGGGTCGCCTACTTCTGGAAGCACACTTCCGGGCATCGCTACCTCAACGAGTCGGCCGAGACTTTCCTCGATGTCGTCGTCGATCCCGCCGGTGCGAATATCCTCATCGTCTACGGGCCACCGGGGGTGGGGAAGACGACGCTCCTCGAGATCGCCAGGCGCGCGATCATCGAGCGATCCCGCGTCGCGCTCGTCGCCGACCCGGGGTATGTGCCCATCGTCGGCCTCCCGGCCGTCTCCATGGGGCTGCCAACCTTCAATTGGCCCGATTACTGGAGCCGCGCCCTGGTCGCCCTCAATGAGCCGCTCGTCGCGGACAAGCGCCTCCCGCGCGCGGCTGCGCGGCTATCCCAGCCGGCCGCAGAGTGGCCGTTCGCGCGAAAGGACACCAGGGCGAACCTGCTCCTGGCCTGGGAGCACGCGCTGCACGAGCGCCGCGTGCAGGCGGTCCTGATCGACGAAGCTCAGCACATCTTCTTCGGCCTTTCGGGGCGGGCGTTGCAGCGGCAACTCGACTGCGTCAAGTCGCAGGCCGATCGCACCGGTGTCCTGCATGTGCTGGCCGGGACGTATGAATTGCTCACCGCACGAAACCTGAATGCGCAACTCACGCGGCGGAGCGTCGACATCCACTTCCCGCGCTACCGCCGTGAGGTCGCCGAGGACGTGAAAGTCTTCCAGAGCGTCGTGGGGATTTTCCAGCGGCACCTTCCGCTCCCGGAAGAGCCAGATCTGCTGGGGCAATGGGAATTCTTGTACGAACGTTCGGCCGGGTGCGTGGGAACCCTCAAGGAATGGCTCACCAAGGCCCTGGCAACGGCGACGCGGCAGGAGAAGCCGATGGCGGTGTGGGACAAGTACCTGGTGAAGTACGCCCATTCCCGCCCCGCCGCGCTGAAGATGCTGCAGAGCGCGCGCCGCGCCGAGGCGGATCTGGCGGAGGCCGAGGAGGAGGCCGAGGAGAAACTGCCGCGGTTGTTGAGCACGCCCCTGCAACGACGCAAGCGGAGCCCAGCCGTGCCAACGGCACCAGCACCGGCGAAGCGCGGGAAACGCCCCGTCGGTGAGCGGGCACCGGGGCGCGACCCCGTCATGGAGGTGTCCAATGCCAACTGAGCGAGTGTCCGGCGATTTGTACGATTATGAGCCGTGGGATACCTCGCCGATCCCGCTGCCACCGCGCAGCCGGTTGTACCACCTCGAGCCGGTGGGCGTCGGTACCGGCGCGGTCGAGAGCCTGACCAGCTACTTCACCCGTCTCGCCGGTTCCCATAGCGTGTCGCTCCACCCGCTGGCGGTGAAAGTGGTGGCCCCCCTCCTCGACCCCGATCGCGTGTGGTGGACCGGCACGACGACCCACATGTTCTTCAGCGTGGCTGCCCGGACGATGAGCGGGATAGGCGAGATCGCCGAGACGTGGACCAGGGCGCTGGCGACGCTGACGATGCGCGACGACCTCCGGTCTCTCACGCTGCTCACCTGGTCCGGCGTGGTGTCCGCGCGAGGGTTGCTGCAGAAGCGCGCGGCATGGTGCCCGGCGTGTTACGAGGAGTGGTCGGCGGCCGGGGCGATCGTCTACCAGCCGCTCCTGTGGCACCTCGCCGCGGTCACGGCCTGTCCGCGACATGGCCGCGCCTTGTCGACACGCTGCCCGCATCCGGGGTGCGGCGCGGCGCAACAACTCCGCTCGACGTCGACCCAGCCGGGCTACTGCTCCGCGTGCGCCGGGTGGCTGGGCTCCGCGGAGTCGCCGGGACCGGCACACGCCCTCGACGACGCGACACGCACGTGGCAGTCCTGGGTGCACGAGACGATCGGGGCCATGCTCGCCGACGCGGCGACACGCCCGCACCCGTTCGGGGGCGAGGATCTCGTGGCCGCCCTCGTCGCCTGTACCGCGGCCGTGGGGAGCAACAACAACCTCGCCCGCGTGACCGGCCTGGGACACACGTTGCTGACCGGGTGGCGCCTGGGCCACCGTTCGCCGTCCCTCCCCGCGCTCCTGCAACTCTGCCATCGGCTGGGCACGACCCCCCTCCGGCTCCTGACGGAACAACCGCCAACCCTCTGCCCGATCACCTCGGGGGGGGCGGCGGTATCCGGCCGACACGTCGATAGTGGCCCCCTGGACTGGGGACGGATCCGGGCCGCGCTGGCGGCCCAGGTACGCGCGCCTGATGCCCCGCCGCCATCGTTGAGGGAGGTGGCCCGGCGGCTCGACTGTAGCGCCGCATCCCTCGTCCGGGTCGTCCCCGAGGACGCGGCTACCATCGTCGCCCGCGCCCGCGCCCATCGCGAGCAGCGTTCGTGGGAGGCGCGCCGAGGGCGCGTCGCCGAAGTACGCCGGGTGACGCTGGAACGCCACGCGGCGGAGCTCGGCACGACGGCCAATGCGGTGAAGGCGGCGCTGGCAAACCCCACGATGTGGTGGACGCCGGACGCCGAGGACGCCCGCCGCGCCGCGCTCGCGGCGGTGGGCACGGCGAACGAGGAAGCCTTGCCGGCGCCGGCCAGCCGCCGGGCGAGCGACCAGCGACCTGCCGCTCCACCATGGCTGACGCTGACCGACGAGGAGCGCCGGGCGCTGACCGCCGCCCTCGCCGGTGGCGTGACCGCCCTACGCGAGCAGCGGCTGCGCGCGATCCTGCTGCTGGACGAGGGGCACCGTCCCGATGCGGTGGCGCACGCACTCGGGGTGGGCCCGGGGGCCGTCTACGGCTGGGCCAAGGCCTGGCGGGCCCGCGGTCTGGCGGGCCTGGACGACGTGCCCGGGGGGAAGGCGCCCACGTTCGATGCGTCGACCAGTCGACCGCTCGTGGAGCGGCTGGCGGCGAGCCCGGCGGCGTACGGCTACCATCGAACCGTCTGGAGCGCCCCGATGCTCCACACGGAGATGACCAGGCTGGGCTATACGGTCAGTCTGGGGACCGTGCAACACGCGGCGGAGCAACTGGGGTGGCGCCCCCAACGGACCGTCCCGGTCCCGCCAGCCATCCCGCTGCTCGCCCTGTCGACCGAGGAGGAAGGGCTGTTGCGGCGGGCCCTCGCCGCCGAGGGACACGAGCCCTACCGTCGGCGCATCCAGGCGATCCTCCTGCTGGCGCGGGGCGAGGCGACGAGGACGGTGGCCGCCACGGCCGGGGTGAGCGGCAGCAGCATCCTCGCCTGGGCGAAGGCCTGGCGCGCAGGGGGGCTCCCCGGCCTCCTCGGTCGGCCGGGTGTGGCCGGGAGCCCGGTGCTCGACGCGGCCGCCAAGCGCCTGCTGGAAGAGCGCCTGTCGGGGACTCCCGGGGCATACGGCCACGCGGTGCCGGCCTGGACGTTGGCCCTGTTGCAGGCCGAGCTCGCCGAGACGGGCTGCGTCGTGAGCCAGGGGACGGTGTGGTGCGCGCTCAAGCGCCTCGGCTGGCGTTGTGCGCGACCGGGGTACGTCAAGGTGCCTCTATAGGATGCCGATCCGACCGACCGGAATGACGGTGGCGAGACTGGGGGAGGGTACGACAATGGGTGACATGGGCGACGTTACGATGGCACGCCAGGATGTGTCGGAAACGACCGAGATGGCGGGGGAGGAGGAGGAGATCGGCCGTCAGCTTGGCATAGTGCACGCGCCGCGCGATGAGGACGCGGCCCTTTCCCACGTGAATGGTCAACGGGGGGCGAAGGATCTGTCGGTGTCGACCGCGGAGAACCCCTCGGACATCCCGTCGGTGCCGGTGCGGCAGTACGTCGCGCCGAAGTCGGGGATGCGGGCGGCCACCGGGGCGTCGGATCCGCCCGCCCGTCACATCACCCGGATGGCGCGGCACCTCCAGATCACCAGCGACCGCCCCGGCGAACTGTTGTGCCAGGACACCTTCTCCGTCGAACCGGTGACAGGGGTGGCGGGGGTCGCTGTGCACGTCGTCGTCGACGTCCACGATGGCCATGCCTTCGGCCTCCTGAGCGCCGCGTCGCAACGCGACGCGGCGGTGGCGGTCTTGGACCGCGACGTCCTGCCCTTCTATCGTGACCGGGGGCTGCCGGTGGGCGCGGTGCTCACCGACAATCGCCGGGCGTTCTGCGGTGCCGATGGACACCCGTACCCGCGCTACTTAACCCTCAACGGGATCGAGCGCCGGATCATGCGAGTCAGTCGCCCGCTAGCCGTCGGCGTTATGGAGCGCTTCATCCACTTGGTGCTGAAGTCGTTCTTCCACAACGCTATCCGGGTCCCCTTCCACACATCCGTAGATGCCCTTCAGGTGGACCTGGATATATGGCTGGCCAACTACAACACGACACGCTCGCACCCGGTTCACCCCAATAACCGGCGACGCCTTGGGTGATCGAGGTGCCAACGCCGGCCGTACTCGGCCATGTCATCGGTTGCTTCTGCCGCCGGTGACCCTGCGGGCGAGCCGGGGTCGTGTCGGCTGCTGTTGCTTGCCGACCGGGAACACCGAGATGGCGACGCGGCAGATTTTCTTTCACCGCGCCCACAACGCTGCTCGCACACGGATGGTCGAGGGGCCGCCGGGTGCCCGGGGGATGACCAGGTGAGATAGGTGTTGGATTGGGGGCATAGTTTCGTCAGGGCAGCGAAATTATGCCCCCAATCACGCCCCGTCCTGTTGGAGTCGGCGATGTGTACGGACAGTGGGGCGCAGTCATGGTACACTCTCAATAATTACCCGACGTCGATCAGTTGTGACGCGCACGAGAAGGAGGGACACCGATGCTCCACGTGACCCTTGGCCGCCAAGATCCTCCCGGCAATCCGGGCGGTGAGCACCCGCCGCACCCGCCGCACCCGCCCGGCCCCCCGAAGCCGCCCAAACCGCCCAAGCCCGGCGAGGTAGGGTGATGCTCCGCCCGTGGTGGGAGCGTTGGCCGGGGCGACTCGAGTGGGAACTCGGCGAGCTTACCGCGGCTGGCGTTGCCCACCAACTCGACCCAGCGGCCCGGGAGGCGGGGTATATCCGGCTGGATCTGTGGCCGGAGATCGATGGCGAGCGATTGCACCTCGTCGCGCTCTTCCCGGATCTCTACCCATTCTTCCGATTCGAGGTGATGGCACCCGACCTCGAACTGCCCCATCACCAGCATCCATTCCAGAAAAACCTGTGCCTGCTCGGCCGCTCGACGTTCAATTGGGACAGCGATGATTCCCTGGCCAGTTTCCTCCGGATGCGCCTCCCGCAGGTGCTGCGCGCGGGACGCGCGGAAGATCCCGCCGCCGCTGTCGATCTGGAAGAGCGCCAGGGCGAACCCTTCGGCGACTATTACATGTATGCGTTGGGGTCGAGCCTTCTCGTCGACAGCGCGTGGACGATCGGCCCAGGCGAGACGGGTGGTCGACTTGTCATCGGCGCTGAAGGGCTACCGGCGCGGCTGTTGCGGGGCGCGGTACTCGAGATCCGCGACGCCGCCGGGCGTGTGCTCGCCGGAGCGGACGCGACGCTCGCGCGACGCTATGCGCAGGTCCTGAACGGGCGCTGGGTCCGCAGCCCCGTCCCGATCGGGGAAGGGGATCCGACGCGCTTCCTCGATGCCCTCGTCGCGCTCGATCCCCGGATGGGACGGCCGCTGTGGCAGGACGTCGAGGGCGGGCGTCTCGACGTCATCGGCGTGCTCTTCCCGGAGGAGGTCGGCTGGCGGCGGAGCGGCGATGGCTGGGTCTTCCTCGTGCGCACGGATGCGACCCAGGCACCGCGACGCGACGCGGGTAAGCGGGGTGCTAGCGTCGGCAAGGAGGTGCGCTATCTCGCCCGACCAGGTCGGGCCGGGCGCGGCGACCTCGCCGCCCGCGTTCCCGAACTCGGGCCGCTCGCTGGCCGACATGTCGCGTTGTTCGGCCTCGGCGCGCTCGGCGCACCGCTCGCCCTCGATCTCGCCCGCGCCGGTCTCGGCGGGCTACGACTGCTCGACCACGATGTCGTCGAGGCCGGCACCACGGTGCGCTGGCCCTTCGGCCTCGGCGTCGCCGGATATCCGAAGGCGACGGTGCTCGCCGATAGCATCGGCGCGCACTACCCCTATAGCGAGGTACAACCGTTCGTCCACCGACTCGGCGGGATGCCGGACGATGTCCCCCCTGATCGCGTGGTGCTGGACGGGGTGCTCGAGGGCGTCGATCTCATCGTCGACGCGACCGCAGAGTGGGGCGTCCACCACGCCCTCGACGCGCTCGCCCGCGAGCGCAGCCTCCCCTATCTGTACGCGTTCGCGACCCGCGGCTACTGGGGTGGCCTCGTCGCCCGCATCCGCCCCGGGAAGACCGCGGGCTGCTGGGGCTGCCTGGAGCTTGCCTTGCGCGACGGTGGGGCCATCTCGCGCCCGCCGCAGGATCCGGCGGAGAGCGTCCAGCCTCCGGGATGCGCCGAGCCCACGACCCCCGGGGCCGGGTTCGACGTCGCCCAGGTCGCCCTCGCGGCGGTGCGCCTGGCGGTCGGCACGCTGACGGCTGGCGCACCTGGTGCCTACCCCGACGTCGATTGGGACGTGGCGACCGTCGCCTTGCGCGATCACACGGGACGGGCTATCGCCCCCCGGTGGGCCACGTTCCCGCTCGACCGTCACCCCGAGTGCGCTGCGTGCGCCGGATGGTAGGGCTCGCCTGGGTCGCGGCACCGGTCCTCGCGGCGTTGCGCGTCGAGGCGGATCGTGCCTTCCCACTCGAGACGGGTGGCGTGCTCCTCGGCTACTGGGTGACACCCGGCGAGGAGGTGGTGATCGCCGAGATGGTCGGCCCGGGACCCGCCGCCCACCATGCCCCGCGCCGCTTCCGGCCCGATCGGGGGTATCAGGAGCTGGAGATCGCCCGGTGCTACGAGGCCTCCGGCCGCTACCATACCTACCTGGGCGACTGGCATACCCATCCCCGCGCGGCCCCCGACCTGAGTCACCTCGACCGCCGCACGCTGGGGGCGATCGCGCGGGACCGTGACGCGCGGGCGGTCGCGCCGCTGATGGCCGTGCTCGGCCATGGCGCGCCCTGGTCCCTCGTCGTCTGGTGCCGTATCCCCGATCGCCGTCTCTTGGGGGTTCCCCGCCCCGCGATAGTCCCCCTTCGTCCACGCCCGTATCCCGCACTACCGGCCTAACCCCCGGGTCCATGCCGATGCGGCTCGGCCCATGACGTCGGGCGAAGAGACTGCGGGTGAAGGCGTTCCCCGCCACGGGACAGCGGCCCTGTAGCCGCCTTGTGTGACTCGTACCATAGTTGTGCCGATTTTGGAACCATAGTCTTGCCGAGGCGACTCGCTGCGACGCTAGCTTGCCCATCGAGCGTCGGGTGCCACTGGCAAAGATCGGAACCATAGTTTTGCCGTA
>JAABUJ010002972.1_pt1 | contig 19823 bp, 23 predicted proteins | sample 5559131 | NCBI WGS metagenome assembly JAABUJ01 (sample SAMN10711875, study PRJNA513366) | rock metagenome | isolation source: Antarctica rocks | place: Antarctica: Victoria Land, Mt New Zealand nord | collected 2016-01-07 | reverse complement strand
TGCGTCCGAGAATCGGACGCAGTCGCGACAGTGGCGCGCCCAGTACAGGGCCGACACGGCTTCGTCCGGGTCGATCCACTTTCCGCTCACACCCGAAACGAAAGGTATTTGGGGCTGGCGCAAGCTCAAGGTTTCAATATGCGAGGTTAGTGTGGCCGCAACAGGATCCATCATGGCCGAATGGAAAGCATGCGACGTTTGCAGCCGACGGTGCATGACGTTGAGGCCGGTCAGCACCTGTTCCAAAGCTTGGACGGCCTGGTAGGTGCCGGAGGCGACGCAACTGCGCGGACCATTGACGGCCGCGATATCGACATCCTCTCGCAACAGGCCGCTGAGCTCCGCTTCTGACAGGCGTACCGCCAGCATTGCGCCTGGCTGGCAGTCCTGCATCAGGCGTCCTCGTGCCGCGATCAACCCGAGTGCGTCCTCGAGCGAGAAGACGTCGGCAAGGGTTGCGCAGACGAGTTCGCCGACGCTGTGCCCGACCATCGCGGCCGGTTCTACTCCCCAGCTTATCCATAGCCGGGCCGTCGCATACGCGGTCAGAAACAGAGCGGGTTGGGTAAAAATCGTGGACCGCAGTGTCCCATCCGCGTCACCATCGCCCTGGCTCTCGTCGTAAATAAGGGCTCGCAGATCCCGACCGAGCGAGGGCTGCAGGATATTCGCCCCTATGTCCATGATGTCGCGGAACACGGGCTCTCTCTCGTAAAGGCCCCGCCCCATTCCCGAATACTGCGCACCTTGTCCAGGAACCATGAAGACGATTGGCGGGATCGCGCTTCCCTTGGGTCGTCCGCGCGAGGGAACTTGGCGGCGCAACTGCGCGATAGCATCCAGACGATCGTGGCAGACGATGGCGTCGCGGTGGTCAAAGGCGCGGCGACCCTGCTGCAAAGTGTGTCCGACATCGCTCATCGACAAAGACGCGTGGGTTTCGAGATGCGCCGCGAGCGCGGCTTTGCTACGCACGAGCGCAACCTCGGTCCGGGCCGAAACGGGCAAAATCACAGCCGGCCCCCCGGCTCTGGATGCAGCCGTGCCGGCGGCACCGGGCGCTTCCTCGATCACGACGTGAACATTCGTGCCACCTACACCGAGAGCAGTAACCCCGCCCCGTCTTGGCATCCCGACGGGGGCGGTCCAGGGTTGGAGCGTAGTATTGATGTAAAAGGGGCTGTGTTCGATGTCTAAGAACGGACTGGGCCGGTTGAAATTCACGAGTGGGGGAATGACACCGTCCCGGACCGCCAAAGCAGCCTTAATTAGGCCTGTCACGCCGGCCGCCGCGTCGAGGTGGCCCACATTGGCTTTCACGGAGCCGAGAGCACAAAAGCCTTGCTCATCTGTTGTGGCACTGAACGCCTTGACCAGGGCCGTGAACTCGATCGGGTCCCCCAGTGGGGTGGCGGTCCCGTGGCATTCGATGAAGCCGATTGACCGCGCCTCGACGCCGGCGAACGCATGGGCCGTGGCGACGACATCGGCCTGCCCGTGGATGCTCGGGGCCGTGAATCCCACTTTGCGAGACCCGTCATTGTTCACCGCAGCCGACCGGATAACGGCATGGATGTGGTCGCCGTCCGCGAGGGCGTCGTCGAGGCGTTTCAATAGCACCGCGGCTGCCCCGCTGCCGAACACCGTTCCGCTCGCGTCGGCATCGAAGGGGCAACAGCGGCCGTCGCGAGACACCATGCCGCCTTGCTGATGCATGTATCCGCGCTTCTGCGGAAAGGTGATCGAAGCCCCTCCGGCCAACACCATATCCGACTGGCGCAGGTGCAGGCTCTGACAGGCCTGAACGACGGCCGTCAGAGACGTGGAGCAGGCGGTGCCGAGCGTGACGGCAGGTCCCCGGAGATCCAGCTTATAAGCTACCCGCGTAGCCAGGAAATCCTGTCCCGCCCCAACCAGCATCGGGTAATTGCCGACCTGAAAGTTGCTGGTGAAATCCTCTATCGTCGCGCGGTCCGCGCAGACGTTATTGAGGAAGTAGGTGTTCATGCTGCATCCGGCAAAAACCCCGATGGCGCCAGGATAGGCAGCCGGATCGTAACCGGCGGACTCGAGGGCTTCCCACGCGCATTCCAGGAACACCCGATGTTGCGGGTCGGTGAGAGCCGCTTCACGCGGGTACATTCCGAAAAAGTCGGCGTCGAACAGATCGACTGCATCGACAATCGAGCGCGCTGGCACAAAGTCCGCACAGGCTCGCTCCTGGGCAGTGAAAGCGTCTTCCAGTTCCCCGTCCTCGAACCGACTGATCGAATCGACCCCGTTTCGAAGATTGTCCCAGAATTCATCCACGCTGGCGGCGCCAGGGAAGCGACCGGCCATCCCGATAATGGCAATGGGACTGCCTGACGCGAGGTGGGTCGAGACCTTGGGATTGTGCATATTCATAGGGCAACCCTGTCAGGATTGGTTCGCGTGACTAGCGACGGGGCCACGGACGATCCTGGCTGAACGTGGCTCATGCTTGGCTGGCCTGCTCGGGTCGGCTTCGCCCCAAATAGCTGGCAAGCTCACGGACGTTGGTGTGCGCGAAAAGGGCCATCAGTGGGATGTTCGACTGAACTGTTGACTGGAGTTCCGCGTGCACAGCAAGCAACTGCAGCGAGGTGCCGCCGAGATCAAAAAAGTTTGATCCCCGATCCACCGCCGAAAGCTCAAGAACTCGGCTCCAGATCTCGGAAATGACCTCCTCCAACTTGGAATGGGGGCGTGCGGCTAGGGCCTGACGTTGCCGTTGTTCCGGGACCGGAAAAGCATCACGGTCCACTTTCCCGTTCGGCGTCAGCGGAAAGGCGTCCAGCACCATGATTTCGGCAGGGATCATATGTTCCGGAAGTGCCCGGCGCAGTCGCGCTAATGCCGCTGCCGTCCTCGAAGCAACTGCATTCGATGGCCATGGCGTCGAAGGCTTTAAATAGGCGGCTAGTTGCTTACCACCAGCCGCGGTTTGGCGCACCACCGCGACAGCATCGGCCAGCGTGCCATCGGCCCGAAATGAATTTTCAATCTCTTCCAACTCCACACGTTTCCCGTTGATTTTCACCTGACGATCCATCCGGCCACAAAATTGAATGACGCCGTCGGGCCGGCGTCGTCCGAGATCGCCGGACAGGTAGAGCCGATCGTAGGGTGGCGCTCCGAAAGGACTCTGGATGAACTTCTCAGCGGTCAAATCGGGTCGTTTCAGGTACCCCTTTGAAAGCCCGTCACCGGCGCAGCAGACCTGACCGATCTCGCCGTCCGGGACAGGGCAGAGATCCGGGCCGAGAAGATGCACTCGCGTGTGACTGATCTCTCGGCCGACAGGGATCGCCACCCCCTCCCATCCGGAGCGGGGGACGGGGTAACAGCAGGTGAATGTGGTGTTTTCGGTCGGGCCGTAGCCGTTGACGATCTGGCAGTCGGTCAAAGCCGCGTAGGCTCGTCGAACATGTGCTGGCGACAAAACATCCCCGCCCGCCAGGATATAACGGAGCGGGCGCAACCCATTTAGTTTGCGGTCGACCAGGAGATTAAACAGACCCGCCGTGAACCATGCCGTTGTGACCCGGTATCGGGCAATTGCATCAACTATGACATCAAGAGACGGAAGGAGTTCACCTACAATGCCGAGCCGCCCCCCGTTGAGAAGCGCTCCCCAGATTTCGAAGGTGCTGGCATCAAAGGCCAACGGCGCGAGATGCAGGAAGGTTTCACCCGGGCCGAAGGGCGCGTAAGCCTGTTGTCGGACGAGCCGGACGATGCTGCGGTGACAGGTGAGCACGCCTTTCGGGCGACCGGTCGAGCCGGACGTGTACATGACGTAAGCAATATCGTCGGCCGTGCAGTCGCACTGCACCGGCGCGTCTGTCTGGAACGCGGCGGCTTGCAAGGCCTCTTCCAGCGCGATAGCGACCCCGGCCGGCAACCCGAAATCCCAAGAAACAGGATTGTCCGTCAGAACAAGAGCTGGCGCGCTGTCCGCGACCATGAAGGCCAGGCGCTCGGCCGGATAGCCCACGTCGAGTGGAATATAGGCCGCCCCTGCCTTCATGATTCCCAGCATTGCAATCACGACGCCGGCCGACCGTCCCGCCAAGATGGCAACGAAATCACCCTTGCCTATTCCGCGAGAACGAAGCCACCGGGCAAACTGATTGGTAATACGGTCCAAGCTCGCGTAACTTTGGACGGTCGTCCCGTCCAGCAAAGCCACATTGTCCCCAGCATTACACGCAACAGCTTGAAACTGCGAATGCACAGTTGCAGTTCTATCATACTCAGAATTATACACGAGCGCCTCGCAACCATGCGGCCCATCACTTGATCTCACAACGCATAAGTCCGCAATCGGTCAAAGAGCTGGTGGACGCGCCCTTCCCGATGAGCTATCTTAATATTGCGACGCTCGATATCGGACGGCTTCGCAAGCAGACAACTGAAAGTAGTGCTTTGTTGATCATGCTGCGCTCCGTACATACCCGTAGATGAACAGCAGATGAAGCTAGTAGCAGGTGGAGTTGCACCGGAATGCGCCAAGGGTGAGAGAGTGAGTCGCGGCAGGTTGATTTCCAGAGCCAACCGTCATGGCTGATGCCTGGTGGAGCGAGTTCGATGGCGTTTTGCTCAGGGGTTGAACCCGGCCTCGATCTTGGAACTGAATGCGGGCGTTCTGTGTAGCGGGCTACATTGTTCTCCATGCGTTGATAAGCGAAATCCTGGGTCCAAATGACCCAATACACAGGAGATCATGCCGTGAGCATATATCAGGAGCTGTCTTATCTCGAGAACTCGGATCTGAAGACCTTCTCCGCAGTGGGAGCGAGTACATTTTCGTTTCATCACAAACTTGCTTTGTCACCGCTTGTTCAGATGGACGCCCTTCGGGATTTGGTCCGACACATGCATGACCAGCGCCTCTCCTATCATTTCGAATGCGCCGAAGGCGACCCTGGAGGCGGATGGGGCTCCCAGCCAAGTGGAGCCACGCTACTCGATGGATTCGACGCGCTGCCCTCGGGCAATGCGCTCGTTATTTTGAAGAGTGCACATCGTCATCCAGACTATGCACAATTCCTGTCTGCGTTTCTCGAGGAACTCGGGGAGGTGATGGGAAGCGGTGAGGTGCGACATTATAAGGCGCCTATCTGCACGATCATCCTGGCCTCCCCCAATCGCATCACCCCTTATCACATGGATGATGCCCACAATTTTCTCATGCAAGTGCGGGGATCTAAAGCGTTTTACGTTTTCGACGGCACACAGAACGACATCCTATCCGACCGCGAGCGCGAGGCATTTTGGGGCGGCAATTCCAATGCGGCACTGCTGACAGAGGCTAGGCAGCGGCAAGGCGTAGTTTACAACCTCGTTCCAGGTAGCGGCATACATGTTCCCATAGCCTACCCGCACTGGGCACAAAACGGTTCCGAAGTTTCAGTCGCGGTCAGCGTTAATTTTCGGCCAGCGCAAAACCGCAGTGCGGATATCCATGCGTTCAATAGCGCTCTTCGAAGGCGGGGGCTCCACCCCCGCGCACCAGGACAGAATCGTATGGTGGATGACATCAAGGTTGCGGCGTTCCGAAGCATGTCTTCCCTGAAGCAACTGGGGAAAGGGAGGGTTGAAGGTTAGTATGATAAGGCGTTAGCATCGGTTTGGAATTGTGCCGAAGCATGTAGATGTCTGATTTGAATCTCATTCAAAATAGGATGGCATTTCTAGTTCTTTTACGTAGAAATCGTTAGGACTAGTCGACTCGGTATGTGTTAATTTTCAGTCGGGATCAGAGGATGCTTGAGCGAGTGCGGTTATCGCAAATACGATTTGCTGCTCGATTGATGAGAGTGTTGAGCCGATTTGGAGTTGGCAAATCGATTATCTTCTCAAATCCACGAGGGCGGATCGGTCGCGCTATCATTGGCGCCGTGCTTGGATATGCACGAGTATATCAAACGTTGTCGGAAGCCGAAGCAGCAGTCTTAGCATATAGCAATGAGGGGCATGAGCATTTACATAACGTGGAGCTACACCTCGGTTTGAGTATGACCCCGAGGCCTAGCGATTACGCGGCCCTGTTTCACCTAGCACCAGAGACTGCGAATGCGCGGATGATATTTGATCTCGGCGGGAACGTTGGAAATCTATTTTACTGTTATCAGAAATATCTAGAGTTTAACAAAGGTCTAGTCTGGAATGTCTATGATCTGCCTCGCAATCTTGAGCGTGGATTGAGATTAGCCCATCAGCTGGGGACAAGAAATCTTAGATTTACTGATTGTTGGGCCGATGCCAGCGGTGCGGAAATTCTAATAGCTTCTGGATCGCTTCACTATTTTTCGAAGTCCTTGCCTCAGCTCGTGGAAGAACTGCCTGACAAGCCTCACTGCATCCTAATCAATCGGACACCACTGACAGATCAACCTTCGGTGGCGGTTGTTCAGGACGCCGGGCCGTTCCGTGTAGCCTGCATGCTCTACAATCGCGAGGCGCTAATCCACGATTTTGTGCGGCTCGGTTACACCCTTGTGGACGCTTGGCAGGCGGCCGAACTGAGTCTTGAGGTGCCAGGAAGTCCTGACCACAGGATCTCCGCTTATTCGGGCCTATGGTTCAAGCTTGGTTCCTGAACGACCGCGCTGATCGATCGGCCGCCCTCGCAGGATTTTTGGTGAGTGTCCGGCCAGCGCCGTAGCGAGGGTCGTCTGAGTGTCGGGGTAATCGTCAGGTGTCTTTGATGGAGCAAGGATTCATAATGCTCCCGGGGCGAGGCCAATGTCGCCTCGGAGGATCAGCATGAGAGCCTGCTCGAATGTCAAGCGGCTATCGATGGCGCGGCGCCAGCTCACTATGAGCTTCGACTTCACGAAGACGCGGGGGATGAGATACCGTCACGTGTCTAGCAGGCTGCTGAAAAAGCCTCTGGACCACCTCGAAAAACGTGAACAGGCGGGGATCAGAGCTGGACCAAAGCCAGTACGGAGCGCGGCGAAAACGAGTTTTTCAGCAACCTGCTAGTCTTACTGCGTAACCAACGTGGGGTGATGCTGGCCAGGTATCATAGCCGATGGCAGCGTGGACATCGATCGAGGCTCTTGACGAAAGCGACGGTCAGCCATGCGGCGCATTATTGCGATGCAGTTGGGCACGTGGCGCTCCGATCGCGGTGGCGGCGCTGTCGGGTCATCCACGACGGGGAACGGCAAGTTTCGCGCCGTGACCGCTACTCATGAAAGCGCGGGCGTACCGGATCGTCCAGGCCCTTCCGCTGCAATGGAAGTGGGGCGGGATCGGGTCAGAAGGCGTTAGGCGCGAGGTGCGGATGGCGTCGCTAGCGCCAGCTTCCATACTACGTCATTGCCGAAGAACCTCTCCACGGGAACGGCAAGCGCCTCTGCGGCCAATCGCAACGTCGTAGCTGGAATGCGGGACTTGCCGACTTCGTACTTCTGTAGCCGCTGATATGAGATCCCGATGGAGAAAGCAAGAAGCTGAAGCTCCGTGCCGGCCGCGATCCTAGCCTCACGAAGGGCAGCTCCTATGAGGGCATCTAAATGGCTCGCCTTGTTCATCCTCCAGCCCTCGTTTCTGCCACAAGGGCAGGTCATACTCGAAGGCTGGTAGATGCCTAAGCGAGAGATTCAGTTGCGGTTAATCGGTCGGCAGTGAGGGGATCAGGGGCGGGGGGAGGGTGTACTAACGCAGAGCTGGCGCTTAAACCATCGCCTTGCGCCAGCTCGGGCCCAGGGTGGCAACATCCGAAGCGGTCCGGGCCACCGCGAGAAAGAGGCTTATCGAAATGGCTACTCACGCCAGTGGTATAGCCGCGCCGCTCGACAACCGGGCCCTGTTACGATTCGACGACAGCGCAGCGCCGATCGCGACTAACCTTGATGCCGCGCTGATCGACCTGGCCGGCCGGGTCGAGCGTCTGTCCCGCCGATGCCAGACCGTCGCTGACCGGCGAGCCACGCTCGAGGATCGGTTGATGGTGGACGGTCCGAAACGGCCGGTGCCGCCGCCGACGCCTTCGACCGATCAGAGGATCGTGGACACGTCGACCGCGACGGTGACCACCCTGACTGTCACCGGCCCGAAGAGCGGTGACCCGGCCTGGGTCGAGTGGGAGCGTGTCCGCGACACCGACGCCGCAATCTATGAACGCGACCGCACGGCCATGGAGGAGCGGCTCGGCTTGTCTGAGGTGTGCAGCCGGCATAACCGCATGTGGTGTCGCCTGCGTCGCTGGACCGAGGACCTCGCGAAAGTGCGGCCCACGACCTCTGCCGGCCTCGCTGCGAAAGCTTCGGCGATGCTGTCGCTGATCGGTCCGGGCTGCTGGGCCGCCGCGGAAGCGCTTACCGAGCATAACGACCTGGCCTTATCGATCCTGCGGGATGCGGTGGCGATTAATCAACCGGGAGCGCTCGCGTGAGCACGCCCGCGACCCGTGACGGTGTGGTCTGCGCCCGGACGGTCCACGCCACCATCCCGGTGCCGGTTCCTTCGGTGCCGCCGCTTGTGCCTGTGGTGGTGGCCCGACCCGATCGTCACGTCAAGGCCGCCCAGGCCAGCGCTGCCGAGACCGAGGCTACGTTTAACGGGTCGAGCCCCACGGCGAGCGACATCGATGTGGGCACCCGTAATCGTGCCATTCGCAACGTTGGTCACCGCCCCGGCGCCCAGGGTGGCCGGCGTACCTGATGGGGCCTGCGGGACTGCGCCTCGGCCCGCTCACGCCAGCGGTACAGCGTGGCCCGGCTGACACCGACAGCCCGCGTGGCTTGCTCTGCGGTCAAACCGTCGGCTCTGGCTCTCAACCAGCGTGCAATGCCGCCCGACCGTTTCGGATAAGATGACAGGGCAGGCCAAACGCCTGCATGGGGTTAGCCCAATGACCTGACCCCCGTCTTTCATCCAGCCATTACGAGAGTCCGGCGGTGATTTGATCCTTGATGGTCGTCGCTGGCAATAGGCCGGCGCGCGGAGTGGTCAGGGTGCGCAGCGCGCCGGCCGATCTCTCCGGATAGGGTGCGGGCGCAGTCGCGGGGCGTCAGGTAGCCGAGGCTGGAGTGCGGCCTCACCTCGTTGAAGTCCTTCCGCCACGCCGCCAGGACTGATCGGGCTTGGGCGAGCGAGTGGAACAGCGTCTCGTTGAGCAGCTCGTCTCGCAACCGGCCATTGAAACTCTCACTGAAGCCGTTCTGCTGGGGCTTGCCCGGCGCGATGTAATGCCAGCGCACCTGGCGCTCATCGGCCCAGCCGAGGATGGCGTTGCTGGTCAGCTCCGTGCCGTTGTCGCTGACGATCGACGCGGGCTTGCCGCGCCAAGCCACGATCGCGTCCAACTCGCGCGCCACCCGCCGCCCCGAGATCGACGTATCGGCGACCAGGCCCAGGCACTCGCGGGTGCAGTCGTCGAAGACCTCGAGGATCCTGAAGCGCCGTCCGTCCGTCATCTGGTCGGAGACGAAGTCCAGGCTCCAGCGCTGGTTGGCGGCGGTGGGCAGGTCGATCGGCCGCCGCTCGCCCAGGGCCCGCTTGCGACCGCCACGCCGGCGCACGGTCAGCTTCTCCTCGCGGTAGAGCCGCTGCACCTTCTTGCGGTTCACCAGCAGCCCCTCGCGCCGGATCAGCACGTGCAGGCGCCGGTAGCCGAAGCGCCGCCGCTCGGCCGCCAGCGCCTTCAGCCGCTCGCGCAGCGGCCCATCATCGAGCCTGGTCGAGGCGTACCTGACGCTGCTGCGGTCCTTGCCGATCACCCGGATCGCCCGACGCTCGCTCATCTCGAAGGCAGACCGCAGGTACGCCGCGGCCTCCCGAGCGGCGGCAGGCGTCACCATTTTTTTCCCAGCAGATCCTTCAGCGCGACGTTGTCGAGCATCGCATCGGCCAGCAGCCGCTTGAGCTTGGCGTTCTCGTCCTCCAGCGCCTTCAGCCGCCGCGCCTCCGAGACGTCCATACCGCCGTACTTGGCCTTCCACTTGTAGAAGGTGGGCGAGCTCACCCCGTACTTCCGGCAAAGCTCGGCGACGGTGATCCCCGCCTCCTGCTCCTTCAACACACCGACGATCTGCTCCTCGGTGAACCTCGATTTCCTCATTCGTCCGTCCTCTCAATGGGTCGGACTCTACCAATCGCTGGAGGAGTTTCAGGGGTCAGGTCACCAACGTTGCTGCTACGAGCCGCAAAGTAGCGGTCGGCGGCTGGGGTTCAGACGCCCTGGAACAGGAGCTGGCCTGAGTCGGTGTCCAAGGCGGGTAGGTCAAGGAGCAGGCACGCGGCCATGTCCAGGCGGAAAGTGCCATACGGGTTGACGTGTCCCCAGGCCAGCGGCGTCAACTGAGGTGGCTCTGGAATTCTGGACAGGTCGGCTGAGTGGATTTCCTGCCTGACGGCGGCCAAGGTGGCTGCGGATCGGGAGAGACGATGAGCAAGCGAACGCGCCGAAACCACGCGCCGGCCTTCAAGGCCAAGGTGGCCTTGGCGGCCATGAAGGGAGAGAAGACGCTGTCCGAGTTGGCGCAGCAGTTCGATGTGCACCCGAACCAGATCACGGCTTGGAAGGCTCAGCTCGTGGATGGCGCCGCCGAGGTCTTCGGTTCGGAGGCGAAGGCAGGCCTGGCGGTGCCAGCCATCGATGTGAAGACGCTTCACGCCAAGATCGGCGAGCTGACATTGACCAACGATTTTTTGTCCGGCGCGCTCGGCAAGGCCGGCCTTCTGAGCGCAAAGCGATGATCGACGGCGATCACGGCCTGTCGATCACCAAGCAGGCGAAGGCGCTCGGGATCAGCCGCGGCAGCGTCTACTATCTGCACCGTCCGGTGTTGCCGGCCGACCTCGCCGTCGTGCGGCGGATGGACGAGATGCATCTCGAGTTCCCCTTCGCGGGAAGCCGGATGCTGCGCGACCTCCTCAATCGGGAGGGGGTCGAGATCGGCCGCCGGCACGTCGCGACGCTGATGAAGCGGATGCGCATCGAGGCCCTGTACCGGAAGTCGAACACCTCCAAGCCGGCGTCGGGCCACAAGATCTACCCCTACCTGCTGCGCGGCATGACGGTGGACCGCCCCGACCAGGCGTGGGCGATGGACATCACCTACGTCCCGATGGCTCGTGGCTTCGTCTATCTGGCCGCCGTGGTCGACTGGTACTCGCGCCGGGTTCTGGCCTGGCGGCTCTCCATCACCATGGAGGCGGGCTTCTGCGTCGAAGCCCTCGAAGAGGCCCTTCCCTCCGTTCGCCACCCCGCGATGCTTCGCATCCGGGGCCCCTGGCTCTCTTCGCCCGGCATGGCAAGCCGGGCATCTTCAACACAGATCAGGGATCGCAGTTCACCAGCCACGAATTCACCGGCGTGCTGCTCAAGGCCGGGATCGCCATCAGCATGGACGGCAAGGGAGCCTGGAGGGACAACGTGTTCGTCGAGCGGCTCTGGCGCTCGATCAAATATGAGGAGATTTACCTCAGGGCGTATGACACGGTGAGCGAGGCTCGGGCCTCGATCGGCCGTTACTTGACCCTTTACAATGGTCGCAGGCCGCATTCGAGCCTTGACCGGAAGACGCCGGACCAGGCCTATTTCGACAGGCTGCCGCAGATCGCGGCGGCCTGAACCCGGCAGGCCTCCACCCACCGAAGCGACAGACGCTGTTCAGACAAACCGAGCCACCTCAAAGCGCGGGCGACGACGACCCGATGTAGCGCGGCGATCTGGATGAGCGCGCGTATTGCCTCATCCGAGAATGTTCCCGAAGGCTGATTGTCGTTGCCATGAGGAATCACTCTCGTCCGGGCCTCTGACGAGGGGGCTTGAAGGTTGCCAGCACGCTCTGCCCCTTCGTCGGAACGGCCATCTCTCGGCGAGGGACTGGCTACGCGGTCAAGCCCCGAAGCCGCGGAGCGGTGCGCCGGCGGCGCAGGGCTCGCCAGCGTAGACGGGCGCATGCCGTCTGAAAGTCAATCCCCGGCATCCTCATCGAAGCCAATGCGCTTCTCCGACCCACGTCCGGACCGACCCAGGAACATTCAAACGCGGCAACGACAATCAGCCGTGGGGAACATTCTCGAATGAGGCAATACGCGTCTCACCTTGATTGATGCTGTGGAACGGCCCCCTACGACAGCATCCAAGTGCTAACGTGGTCGTTGCTGGCAACGCCACAGGTAAGGAGCCGTTCCATGAAAGAGATTACCACGATCGGGCTGGATCTCGCCAAGCAGATTTTCCAGGTCCATGCCGCCGATGTCGAGGGAGCGCCGGTAATAAGCCGAAAGCTGCGGCGCGCTGACGTGCTGAGCTTTTTCAGGAAGACGCAGCGTGTCTGGTCGGGCTCGAGGCGTGCGGTGGCGCACACTATTGGGCGCGCGAGATCGCGGCCCTCGGGCATGAGGTGCGGCTGATCCCGCCGGCCTATGTCAAACCATACGTGAAACGCGGCAAGACGGACGCCGCCGACGCCGAGGCGATCTGCGAAGCGGTGACGCGCAAGACGATGCGCTTCGTCCCGGTCAAATCGGCCGATCAGCAAGCGGCCGCCATGGTGTTGAAAACCCGCGAGCTTCTCGTGCGCCAACAGACCCAGGCCATCAATGCGCTGCGCGCCCACCTTGCGGAACTCGGCATTATCGCCGCGGCCGGGACGACGAAGGTGGCCTCCTTGATCGATATCGTGCGTGACGAGACCGACGCTCGTCTCCCGCAGGCGGCCCGTTTCGCCTTGAGCGAAATCGCCGATCAGATCGAGGGGCTGAGCCGGAAGATCGGCAAATTGGAACACGCCATCGTGATGGAGGCCAAGCGTGACGACGACATGCGGCGTCTATGCACGATCCCCGGGGTCGGCGCCATCATCGCTGCCTCGATCAAGACCACGGTTCCCGATCCGGGGGGATTCACGTCCGGCCGCCACTTCGCGGCCTGGCTCGGCCTAACGCCGAAGCCCCATTCGAGTGGCGGCAAGGAGCGGCTCGGCGGGATCTCGAAGATGGGCAATCCGATGTTGCGCTCCCTTCTCGTACTTGGCGCCACTTCGGTCCTGCGACATGTCAAGGGTAACGCCAGCGCGCCGCCGTGGCTGAGCGCGCTTCTGGCAAGGCGTCCCTTCAAGGTCGTCGCTGTCGCGCTGGCCAACAAGATGGCACGGATCATCTGGGCGCTCCTCACCAAGGGCGGAAAATATCGAACATCTGGGAAGACAAGCGAGGCTCACGCTTGAGCCGGCGGTCGACCAGGACGAACTGACCGGCGGTCTCGCCGGCCAGAGGCAAGGTGTAGTACCGATGATGAACCATTGGGACGAAATCCCGACGCAGGAGAGGCCATGCGCGACGATGCGCTCACAGCGCGTTTGATTGATTAGGCCACTTGTATCGGGGACTTCATCAAGCCCGGCGGTGTGATGCCGCGCTCAAAGGCCGGACATATGACCGCATCGTCCTCGATCGGGGCGTCGTCTGAAAAAGCGCTTGCCTGCGGGGCCGTTCCACATATGCCGCGCTGCACTTACGCCCGCTCCCGCATAGGGCGGGGGCGAAAACGGGCTTAATCCAGCGGCGCCACAGTATCCCCGTTCGTGCTGTCATTTATGGCAGGACGGGGGGCGGAAACAGGGCTTAGATGAAGAAGAGGGAACAGCTTTCCAGTAAGGGCGGCGTAGACGAGTCGCATGTTGATAAGGTGCTGATGGGCTACTACATACCTCGCCTCAAGCTCTGCTACTGCCGCAATGCTTTCTGGGCTGTTATCTGCAACTTGCATTTGGCTGGGAGCATCTGACGGGCGAGCACGATCTTCTCGGCCGAGATCGCCAATGGGAGACGGGATGGACGCCTTTACGGTGTTTGGCGCGACTCGCCCCATATGATCGCTGTTTGTCAAGACTGATGCGGTACTGTCCAACAGGCCCGCTCCCTCTCTCTTTGGCGGCTCGCGGGAAGCAACCGGGACGGATCGCGGCGGAAGCACCTCGGTTACCGGCGCGTCCAGAAGCATCGGCCGAGGGACCGGAAGGGGTACGCTCGCCAGGACGCGCGTGGGTCGGGGAACAGGGAGAGGCACGCTCGCCAGGGCATGTATGGCAAGAGGCCGCGGCGGAAGGTCAGACTCCTTTGTCGGACCCTCATCGACCCTAGCCGTCACGCCGGAAGAGGGCGGCAAGGGGTCGGCTTGTTTCCGCTTGATCAGGACAGCCTTTCTGTTCAGCACAGTGGGTGAGACGGGCTGGTCTGGCGTTCTGGAGTTCGTGTCTACTGTGCGAGGCTGTTCGACAATCGGGTCTGTCCGTTCCTCGACATAATGCGATCCGAGCCAAGCTCGGCAGAGGTCGTTGCAAGGAAGCGGCTTACGATCATCGGCATAAGCACCCCCAGCTCGCGCATGAGGAGCCATCCCAACGGACACGAGCGGCACTCCAGCAAGAGCGACACATAGCTGTGCTACGACTTTGCGTGTTATCGTTCTCATAAGCGCGTACCTTCGACTCTAGAGAACGCCTCCGACGACAGAGCGTGGACGGTCTCGCGTTTGCGCGGCCATTCACCCCGCACCCGTCTCGAGCAGGGGTAATTGGCTTTCCTCGCATCGGTGACCAGAGGCGGCGACTAAATGTTACCCCGCCACGGTGATGAGCCCCGGCGGTGCCCCGCCCGGCAGGATCGGGGGGAACTGTCGCGCCGTTCACGATCGGCGCGACACTCGGCACTCCACCCCGAGGCACAAGAACATTCCGGGTTCGCAGGGCGGCGCCAACGAGGCCGTAGTCTTCGGCAAGATTGCTGGCGCTGGACGGGAGGCCGGGGGACGAAGCCGATTTCGATGCTGGGCGAGAAGATCGACGCCCTGTCCGTGAGCGGAAGCCTTTGAAGCCGCTCAGGGAAGGCCACGGCAGGGAATTCAGGTTAACGCTCAGGGCCCGCCCCGACTCCGCGGTCAATCCACCGCGGGGGCCACGCGCCGATCGTGGCCCTAACCTCGGCAAACGCCATGCCGGCCCGCGGTCGGCGGCGCGCCAAGGCTCCTCCCGGTTCCGCCGGCGGGGCGCCCATCTTCGGAGCATCTATGAACAAGCCCGCCACCAAACCCTCGACGCCCGCGCCGGCTCCGCGCCGCATCCCGATCCGGGTGGTGAGTCGGGCCGCGATCGAGCGCCTAGTCGCGAGCTTCAACGCGAGTACCGTCCATGCCGAGTGAATCCCGAAACGGCCGATGGTTCTGTGACATCATGGCGGCGGAGGTGGGAATGATGGTGGTGGCGGGGTGAGGTACGGCGATCCTTCTATTCCGGGCCGGTGGCATCGGGCACTTTGTCCGCGTCCATGGCTGCCTTGAATGCAGCGCGTGCTTCCTCTACCTCTTTGTCGAGAGGGTCTTGACCCATCCCGAAAGCGGCTAAGACGGTTTTGAACCACGCCGTCATGATGGCGAACATCGAACTAACCAAGTGTGCGGCCCATCGTGTCGCAGGTTCTGATCCCTAGCAAATGCGATGCCATACAATTAACCAATGCGTCATATGCGTCCGCAGCAAGGGGTGCGCTGCCGTGCTCGCCGCAGACCTAATCCGAAACGGTGCATGGGTCGGCATCAGGCGCGCGGCCGACACCGTGTGCGACGAACTCGACGAACTCGCCATGGTCATCACGGGCAACCGGGACGCGCTCCTGGACCCGCTGCATAAGACGCCGTAACCAAAGGCGTCATGCGTGTCGGGCATGACACGCCGAGCCTAGGGCGGAACAGAACGTCGCATCCGTTGTAGATCGGGTCGGCGCCGTACATGATTCGTTCACAGCCTCCCGCTTAACGAACGCGCGGTTTGCCGGGAGGCTATCATCAACGACAAGGTCGCCCGGAGGCGACCACAAGCACACGGCCATAGCCCGCTACGCCATCAAGCGGATTGCCTTGGTGTTGGAAGGTCGATTGAAGGACGAGTAAGGCTTCATGTTTTTCTACAGCTATTTTTCCGACCGCGGTCGCGCCCTCCTGGCGGACGAACTGAACGTGAACGACCCCTTTGCCCTATCCCCCGCGGAGATCATCGAACGTATCCTGATGGCCGGCTACACGCCCGCCGTGGGATGGCCGAGTTCGGAGCCGTGGCCTCAGACCGGCACCGTCACGGAGGTCCGCAGGGACGGGTCGAGCTTCCTGGTGGCCGTGTCACGGGATGAGGAGATGACAGGGCTCCAGGAGGCGCGCTACAGCGGTTACGACCGGGAGGAATGACGGCGGCGGGGTAGCCCATGTGCGGACGGTTCACAAAGCGGTACACCTGGAGCGACGTCCTTTATGCAATGGTTAATCCTTTACGAAATCACTTTGGTACAATCCGATATTCGAAGAAGTGCAGGTTTAATTCAGAGGTGGCTAAACACAGTAGAACAGCACGGCTCTTGCCGGTCGCCGTCATGCGCGCCCGGACTTAGTTGAGCAGACGAGCCTTTTGGAGTGACTATGGTCATAATTCTCATCCGGCGTTTCGTAAAACAGAACCGGGAGCAAGAGTTTTTGGCGTCGTACAAGGCGCAGAAACCAGTTGGCAACCCAGCCTTCAAAGGCGAAACTCTCACTAGAGTTAACAGCGAAGATAATCTTCCGCCGGGGCTTACAACTTTTCCCTTGAATGAGCCTGAGTGCATAACGTATTTGAACGTCGCGCAATGGACGTCTTGGGACGCGTTCGCCCAGCAATTTGACATGACCACATCGACCGTCTTCGACCCCGCAATCGAAACGCAACCGCGACAGCGGGTGGCTCTCAACGTCGTGGCCTCATCGATCTTACATTAGGAGGCTGGCCCACGCGGCGGTAAGATACGATGATAGCCGAAGCACGGGACGATGGCCAAGCTTCGACCATCGTGGAACGGTGGCGAGCGTGGGGTAAGGCGGCTCTCAGCGGGATAGACTGCCGGCGGACCTCGCAACACACTCGACCTATGGCTCGTCTCCGCATCGTCCTCACGGCCGTTCTGGCGAAGGACCGATCTAACCCTCGCAGAACACAATAGGAACAGGGTCGTTCAAGCTTGCGCGAGGCTTGTGGCTCGGCCTCGCTTTGTTCCGGGCATTCGTGGGGCGGGGCGCACGGCGCTCGATTGGTCAAGATAGGCCGCAAACTGATTGCGACCGGAGGTGCTGCAGCCGGCGGCGGAAAGCGCGTTGCAGGAATGGACCGTGGACCGACGCGTGAACCGCACAGGGGAGGGTGACGACGATCCGACGATCGCGGAGGCGGTGGGGATGATGGGGTGATCTCTCGAACGCCGCCCCGACTCGCGGCAGTATCCCTTCATGAACTCGACGCCGATTGCCCCGTTTCGGGCTCGACAAATCGGACCTCGCATTCAAGCCCCAACTGCTTCGCCCAGCCCGCGACCGTGCCGATCGTCGGGTTGCCCGTGCCGGCCAGCACCTCGTAGAGGAACGGGGTCGAACAGCCGATCAGCTTCGCGAAATCCGTCTTCGTGGGGGCACCTCAAGGTTTGTTACACGAACAGCGGTAGGGCGAACACTTGAAGAACGCGGCGACTGTCGGTCTACCGCTCGATCGGCTTACGCCACCTTGGTCATGTGCTCTGCACCAAGGTTGAGTGGTCTGAACCCGTCCTCGCCGCCGCGGTTGGTCGCGTTCTGCCAGAGATAATCGCCTGTCAGGCTGATGTGCCGCCAACCGAGCGGCGCCACATGCGCGAGCAGATCGTCGGACGCGGGCTCGCCCGATCGACGCAGGTGCTCAACGGCGCGGCCCATGTAGAGCGTGTTCCAATACACGATGGCGGCCGTCACGAGATTGAGCCCGGAGGCTTTCAGCGCCTGGTTCTCGAACGTTCGATCGCGCAACCGGCCCTGTTTGTGCACGAACACGGCTTGCGCGAGATAGTGTCGGGCCTCGCCCTTGTTCAGCCCGGCCTGGCACTGCTGCCGGAGCGCGCGCGATTCCAACCAGTCGAGCGTGAACAGCGCCCGCTCGATGCGGCCCACCTCCTGGAGTGCGAAGTCGAGACGATTCTGGCGGCGGTGCGCGGCCAGCTTCTTCAGCATGACGGACGGCAGCACGGCGTGCGCCTTAATAGAAGCGGCCAGCCGGACGATCTCGCCCCAGCTCTCCCGGATTACCGCCGTGTTGATTGGCCGGCCGATGAGTGGCGCCAGCGAGGGGTAGTGACCCTGGCCCTCGAACGTGCCGAGCTTGCGGTCGGCGAGGTCGCGCAGGCGTGGCACGAATCGGAATCCGAGCAGGTGCGCCAGGCTGAACACATGGTCGGAGCTGCCGCCGGTGTCGGCGTAATGGGTGGTCGGCTCGATGCCGGTGCCGTGCGCGACCAGTCCGTCGAGGACGTAAGGCGCCTCCGCCGCGGTTGCCGAGATCAGCCGGGCGTGGAACGGCGCGTAGGTGTCGGCGACGTGGGTATAGATTTTCTGCCCGGGCTCCGAGCCGTAATGCACGTTGACGCTGCCCGCCGAGCCGCGACGACCGCTCCTGAAGAATTGCCCGTCCGAGCTCGACGTGGTGCCGTCGCCCCATAGTCGGGCGAGCGGCAGTGCGGCCTGTGCGTCGACAAGAGGTCGTAAAGCCCCTGCGTAGTTCTCCTCAGACAAGTACCAGCCGTGGGTCCAGGCGAGCTGGGCGTAGGTGACGCCCTGGCTAGCATTGGCCATGCGCTCGATCCCAAGATTGGTCGCGTCCGCCAAGATGGCCGCGAGCAGCGCTTTTGGATCGGGGTGGGTCCGCCCGGACCGCAGTTCGGGGAACGCCGACGTGAAGCCGGTGCGCCTCGCCACCTCGGCCAGAAGCTCGGTAATGCGGACCTTCGGCATGAGCCGGTCGACGAGCGCATCGAGCCGGTCGGCCGCGGTCGGGGTGGTCGCCGCGAGAGGGGCTACGCGCAGTTCGTTGCCCTTCAATTCGACGCCATCGAGCGTGCCCCGCTTCAGCGCGTTCCCGAACCGGCGCAGCCTCCAGTCGAGCAGCTTGGCGCGTCCGTCGAGGTAGCGGTCCACGTCCGTGTCGAACGGCAGGTCGGCCGCGATCACCGCGGCGTCGGGGCGAGGCAGCAGGTACGCGTCGAACCGCTGGTGGTCACGGGTGCCCTCGACCCAGAGATCGCCAGAGCCGAGCCGCTCGCGCATCATGGCTACGGTCGCGGTCTCATAGCGTCTCCGGTCGATGCTCCCGCCCTCGGTAATTGCGACTTTCCAGCTCTTCGGGAACGGCATGGGCGCGTCGACCGGCACCTCGCGTTTGCCGGTCGCGTTCAGCTTGCGCACGAGCTTGACGGCCGCGAGCACGCCGTCGCGCGTTCCTGCAGCCTTGAATTGGAACGCGTCGAGAAAGGCGGGCGCATAGCGGCGCAGCGTCATGTATTTGTCGGACGCTCTTACCAGGGGCTCGTCGCGGGCGAGGTCGGCGAGCGCGGACACTTCATCCGCTACCCCCATTAGCCGAGCCCAGCCGACGCCTGTCTCAAGCGCAGCCCAAGGATCGAGCCCGTCCTCGCGCGCGACGCGGAGCGTGCCGATCGTCGACCCGAACAGCCGCATGAGGCGGCCCACGTAACCGGGGCAGATTTCCGGGCATTTTGGTTGCGTTGAGCCGGCTGGCGTGATTCACGCTGACCATGTCATTGCCGGATATCGGATCGCTGGAAAGCCTCTCGCTGGGCGAGTTGCGGGATGTTGTCATTGCGCTTGTGAGGGTCGCTACAAGAAAGTGAGCTGAGCGTACGCTAAGGGCGGACGCGACGTGAACAGCCTTCTCGATCAGGCTGCGAGGAGCGAAAGCTTGGTCCGGAGCGGGCGGAGCTCGCCGGGGGCGGGC